>Ga0137366_10003615_pt1 | contig 12033 bp, 11 predicted proteins | sample SagtaG_8_FD_104938 | JGI IMG/M metagenome (GOLD analysis project Ga0137366, IMG submission 104938) | Vadose zone soil microbial communities from Sagehorn Ranch, Mendocino, California, USA - Sage1_L_60_16 metaG | ecosystem: Environmental > Terrestrial > Soil > Vadose zone | place: USA... | reverse complement strand
GGGGGGCTGCAGTTCTACGTTCCTGCTTATCTGCGAGAAGTGTCCATCCGTTCAGGTTTCTTTGACCCGTTACAATATCCCAACCTACTCTCGATCCCAATGAGCGAAATCCCGTCCGCCGCACAGTCGAACTGTTCTCCTGAAATTGCAGCCGCTCGCAGGGCAAAAATCATCTGCACGATTGGTCCTTCGTGCAGTACGGAGGCCAGCTTGCGGGAACTGATGCAGGCTGGGATGGATGTCGCCCGCCTCAACTTCTCGCATGGTTCGGCAGAAGATCATGTCCGGCGCATTGAGGCGCTTCGCCGCGCGGCTGCCGACCAGGGCCGCACGATCTGCATACTTCAGGACTTGCAGGGCCCCAAGATCCGTACCGGAAGCTTAAAAGGGCATCGGCCAATAACACTGAAAACTGGTTCGGGAGTGAGAATCACCGCCCGTGACGTGGAAGGCACGCCGGAGCTGATCTCGACCACGTTCAAAGGACTGCCGCAGGAGGTCAGGCCGGGGTCCTGCATTCTGCTATCAGATGGCCGAATTGAGCTGCGAGTACGCAAGGTCGGCGGCGAAGATGTCGAATGCGAGGTGATCAACGGAGGCACGCTGGCAGAGCATCAGGGAATCAATTTGCCGGGGGCGGCGTTATCGATTCCGGCGCTTACGGAAAAAGACCGTAGAGACCTGGAATTCGGCCTGGAACACGGGGTTGACATGGTCGCTCTGTCATTCGTGCGTTCGGCTGCAGACGTGCGTGAAGCCAAAGCGATCATTGCTGCGCACAACCAGGATGTGCCGGTGATCGCGAAACTGGAGAAGCCACAGGCGCTGGATCAACTGGAAGGTATTCTCGAAACCGCCGACGGGGTAATGGTTGCGCGTGGAGATCTAGGAGTCGAGGTGCCGCCGGAAAAAGTGCCCGTGATCCAGAAACATGTGATCCAGCGTGCTGCGGAGTGGCGAAGGCCGGTGATCATTGCTACTCAGATGCTTGAGTCCATGATCGAAAACCCGCGTCCGACGCGCGCCGAAGCAAGTGACGTAGCGAATGCGATTTTCGACGGCACTGACGCGGTGATGCTTTCCGCTGAAACCGCCAGTGGCAAGTATCCGCGCGAGGCGGTGCGCATGATGGCCAAGATTGTGGTGGAAGCTGAAAACAACATGGCGGACTTCGTCCAGCCGAGGCGCCGGCGCGAGCGCCGCAAGGTCATGATCTCAGAGGCAATTTGCGAATCGATTGCGCATTCGGCTGAAGACCTCGACATCGCGGCCATCGCGGTCTTTACGGAAACCGGAAACACCGCGCGCATGCTATCGAAGTACCGGCCCAAGTCGCGCATTTACGCCTTCAGCCACGTCGCGGCAGTCTGCAATCGCATGCACCGGGTCTGGGGAGTGCGACCGGTCCGGCGCGACCACGTGCTGCATTCGGAGGAGATGCTGGCCACAGCCGAGCAGGAACTTTTGCGAACGGGACGGGTCCGCACGGGAGATGTGCTAGGCGTGGTTGCGGGAACCCAGATGTCGAGCGGTTCGACAAATTTTATGAGGCTGCATGTCGTCGGTGCGGGAGCTAAGGGCCCGACTGAAGGGGCGTAATTATCTGTGCGGATCAAATTCGAGCTGCACCACGAGTTTCTCTTTCGCGCTGGCAGGCACATATTTCCACTGCTTAATTGCCTTCATTGCAGACTGGCCGAGGACCGGATTTCCGCCGAGTAACTCAGTAGTTTGAACCGTGCCACTCGAGCCGACCACGACTTCTACCCGAACCACGCCACCGATATAAAGACGCTTCAGGGTGTCGGGATATTCGGGTTCGATGCGGGTCACGATTTTTCTCTCCGGCGCGTTCTGTTCGCGGGTCTGCGCGTGAATCGGCTTGGCTGAAAGCAGACTGACCGCCAGCACTCCCGCGATCAAAGCGGGATTCGTCCAGCCACGCTCCCAGCGACTCGAGTTGTTCTTCTTCAGCATTAGCATTGTTGATCTTTCCCCGCGATCACGATCAGGGCAGTTCCATAGTCAACTGATAAACTTCCTGGGTGCTGCGGTCACGCACGAACATCCAGGAGCCATCCGCCATGCGGCCGCTCCAGAGGCCAAACGGGCCAGGGTAACGTTCGATCCCCTCGAGCCTGAAGACACGCTCGGCGCGGTTCTCACCGATCTTTATTCTTCGAATGGACTCTTCGTCCGTCACAAGGTCGTCGAAGTAAACAGACTTGCTGTCGGCCGACCATACGGGATAACTCACCGCACCTGCTGGCTCACTCAGCCATACGGACCATTTGCCGGTCTGGTAATCGAACAGCATCACCTTGGTGTAGTCAGGCGACAATGCGGCAACGTATCTGCCATTGGGTGACCACCGTGGACTGAACAACAGCTCTGATCCAGTCAGGGTGTCAGACTTGCGTGTCGCCAGATCTACGACCTTGATTTTCAAATCTTCGGTCGAGTGCAAATAGCCGAACATAATGCGAGTGCCGTCCGGAGACCAATTCGAGTCGATCTGACCCTGGCTTTCAGGCAGAACCAGCTGAGAATCACCGCCTTTAAGCGACACCACTGCAATCTGCGATGGCTTGTCCGGCTGGAAGCTGACGTAGGCGATCTTGTCTCCGCTCGGAGACCACCGAGGCAAGGCAGCCCTTTCTGGTGCCGGCGTGAGCTGAAGCTTTTCGGCGCCGTCTGCTTTGCATCGCCACAAGGCGCCATCCGGGACGGAGACGTAGGTTACCCACTGACCGTCTGCTGAATAATCCAAATCTGTGGCAGAGACGCCAGAAAGCAGAGGAACGAAAGTTTTGTTGGTGGAATCGTACTTCACTGCTTCGCCCGTCGGCAGCACGCCCAGGGCCCACAGTTTCTTGCTGTCGGATGCCGGCGACGCGTTTCCAAACGAGATGGGGCCGGTCGTGAGCTGCAATGGCACGCCCTTGTGACGCGATCCGGAGTCGGGCAGGGTCCACAGGGTGGTCATATTGGAAGGGCTGGTCTGGGTGACTTGAAAAATGTAGTAGCGTCCGTTAGCCGTCCAACTGCCGCAGCACGCGCTTGATGAGTATTGCCAATCGCTGAGCAGAGGATACGGGTTTGAGCCGTCACGCCCAACTTCCCAGATTGAAGTGGTGTTTTGGGCTGTATCTCCGATGGTAAAACGGATGCGTTTTGCGTCGGGAGAAAAACGGACTCCGAAGACGGACCCATTAGCGGAGAACAGTTCGCGGGCGGAGGTCCCATCGGCATTGGCGACGAAGAGCGTGGGTCCTTTGGCAAACGCTAAGTAACGGCCGTCGGCGGACCATGCAGCGTCGCGTCCGGAGAGATCACCTAAGCGCTTGGGTTCTCCTGCACCGACAGAGAGCGTCCAGAACTCGTTTTCGGCGGTAGCTTGTCTTCGCGATACGAGAAGTTTGGTGTGGTCAGGTGAAATATCGAGCGCCTGAACATCCGGAAGACCAGTCGTTATGAGCTTAGGCTGTGCGTTTGCCAGTGACAGTTTTGCGACCACGTGACCGGCTGCGGGCGATTCTGTTACATATAGGTTGGAGTCGTCCGACAACAGCGAAGCTTTGCTGACTCCGTCGTGAGTGATTTGGGTGACCGCCGTCACTTTAGGTAAAGTTGGCTTGTACTCTTTGGAAGGCTCCGCCGAAAATGACGCAACAGCGACCAGAGCCGTAAAAGATGCCAGCGATAAAAGAGAGGGAAACGAGTTTCTCGGTCCCAGATTGAACATGCCGGGATGCTAGCAAAAACGAAAGTTACGCAATCCAGAAAACTAATCCATTGACTTACGAAGGTAACGTTCCGTGGAGATCTTGGAGTGTCGTTGGATCCAGGGAAAGCATCGTGGCACTCTCAGTTGACAATGAATAATGAAGAGAGTTTTGCTGATGAAACATTCAATCCGCCGGTTCGCGGGTTTCTGCACCGTTCTGCGCCGTCGTTGCGTAGAGGTCTGATCATTACCCACGGAGCGGGCGGAAATGCGCAGTCCGGCATTCTGGTGGCACTGGCCGAAGCCTTTAGCGCGGCGGGTTTCGGCGTCTTACGCTGCGATTTGCCGTTCCGACAGCTCCGACGCTACGGGCCGCCTCGCCCTGGGGACGCAGCCCGTGACCGAGAAGGCCTGAAAAATGCGATCGCCATAATGAGAAAACTTGTTTCCGGACGGCTGTTCATAGGCGGACAGAGTTACGGGGGACGGCAGGCAAGCATGCTTCTCGCAGAGCAGATGCTGGCGGATGGACTGCTTCTGCTTTCCTATCCTCTGCATGCGCCGAGCCGGCCTGACCAGCTACGCACTCAGCACCTACCGAAAATTCAAGTCCCAACGCTTTTTGTTCAGGGCACTCGCGACCCGTTCGGGTCAATTGAGGAAATCGAAGCGGCTCGAAAGCTGATACCGGCGAAGACCCTTCTACTGGCAGTCGAGGGTGTTGGGCACGATCTTGGATTCAAAGGCAAACTGAAGCGGGAGGATTTGTCGGCAACCGTGGTCACAAATTTTTCAGCTTTCCTGGGCTGAAAAGCCAGTGCAATGGGGAAGGCGAAGCGGCCCGCGTCTCGCGAGACAATCGGCGAGGATGTACTTGCTGCGATTTAAGGTTCCTGCGGGTTTATAATTCAGCGTTTTAATTCTTGTTTTCAAGGAGCTGAACAAATGGCCCAGGCCACGATGGCGGCTATTCCAGCGTTGAAAGATACCTATGTGCAACTCAAGATGCGCATGGACAAAGCGGTTGATGACTTTCGCAAGGCGCTGGTGGCCACGCGAACTGGCCGGGCATCCGTGAACATGCTGGACAGCGTAACAGTCGAGGCTTACGGCTCGCAAATGCCGCTGAACCAGGTGGCGACAGTACATGCGCCGGAGGCACAGCTCATTACGGTGCAACCGTTCGATCCGTCGCAACTTTCCGCGATTGAGAAGTCTATTCGGGCGGCAGAGCTTGGGCTCAATCCCATGAATGACGGAAAGATCATTCGTGTACCGATTCCTGCGCTCACGGAAGAGCGCCGGAAGGAGATGGTGAAACACTTACATAAAGTGCTGGAAGATCATCGCACGGCCGTTCGCAACATCCGTCGGGATGGTAACGATGCCATAAAGAAGGCGATGAAGGACAAGAAAATCACTGAAGACGACGAAAAGCGGGCGATGGACGAGATCCAGAAGCTGACTGACGGCGAAATCAAGAAGATGGAAGACATGTGCAAGGCCAAGGAAAAGGAAGTAATGGAAATTAAATAGAGTCGTGGTTGGTCGTTTGCCAAGAACTTCCCCGCTGCGTCAGAGTTCAACACGGCAGCGAGGGCCAGACATGCTACCCTTCATTGCAAAAACTGAGGGTCCCATGCAGGCACGCCTTTTGCTGTTCGAGTTTCTATTTGTTTTCACGTTCGCATCAATTCTGAACTCCCAGAGTAAAACCCTTGCCGAGCGGATGGGATATCCGGCGGATTCGAAGCTGCTCATTATCCACGCCGATGATCTTGCCGTGACGCACTCGGTTGACTCGGTCAGCTTTGACGCGCTCGACAAAGGGGCTGTCACTTCTGCCAGCATCATGATGCCTTGCCCTTGGGTCACAGAAGTCGCCGCATATGCCAATGCACATCCAGAAGCAGATTTGGGGCTGCATCTCACATTGAACAGTGAATGGAAGACGTATCGCTGGGGAACGGTTGAATCGAAGGACAAAGTGGCGAGCTTGCTAGATTCCGGAGCGACGCTATGGAGCGAGACGGGACAAGTTGCAACCAACGCCAAGCCGGAGGAAGTGGAACGGGAGATTCGTGCGCAGGTTGAGCGCGCTGTCGCGATGGGAATTCATCCCACGCACCTGGATACTCACATGGGATCGCTGCTTGCGACTCCGGAAATATTTGCTGCTTATACCAAAGTGGCACACGAATTCCACCTTCCGTTTCTGTTCGTAAGGTTTACTGGCGTGAGCGAGAAAATGCTGGCTGAGCTGTCCGGGAAGGATATCGTGCTTGACTCCGTGGTTATTGCGAATCCTGCAGTGCGTCCTGAGCAGTGGAAGGAATTTTATTTGAATGCGCTCAGCCAGTTGAAGCCTGGGCTTACCGAGATGATCGTGCATCTCGGGCGTGATGATGCCGAGCTACAGGCCGTAATGGGCCAGGCGGCTTACGGTTCAGCGTGGCGCCAGCGAGATTACGACATCGTCAACAGCTCCGAATTCAAGAGAGCTCTTCAGGAGAACCACATCACTCTCGTGAGATGGAGAGACCTGCAGAAACTTTTGAATTGAAGTTTCCGCTTGGGCAGGAGGAACGCTGCTGCTCCTTGAGTCAGCAGGTCCCTCGCAATTGAAAGAAATTCGGATTAGCAGGTGCGGTTTAGAAGTGGACTTTACTGGGACCGTCAGGCGGAAGCCTTTAGTTCGGTCTGGCGTATAAGGTTCAGGGTGCGTATTGCGTCCTCGACACGCTGCCTTTCGCGATCACGGGCGTGTGGTGTTTGGCTCAACGAGTGCCAGCGGTCACGCAGAGCGTCCTGTGCGAGATTAATTCGATCTACAATTTTGGTGGCATCGGTTTCGAGCACCGCAGCGACATACAATTCTTCCCAAGCCTCATTCGTCTCCATAACACCTTCCTGATTGGAATGGCACGTACGATTTTCTTACGCTGTGCCTCTTTAATAGAGACGCGCCTGGACAATAAAACCTGCGTAAAGATCGTGTAAAGATTTGTTTAGAGTTGCAAGCAAGAGGCGGTCGTGCAGAATGTCTATGAGGTGTGGTGTAATGCCCACCCGGTCGCCGGATAGGCAGTGGTTTCCGCCACCAGGGATTTAGCAGCAGCGTCAATCTTGGCCGGTTCTAACTTACCCTTGAGGTGGGTCTTGAATTCGTGTGCGACCTGTTGTCTGTCGATGGGGGTTGGCGTGAGAGGACGTGCAGCACTCATATACTTTCTCCTTTTAAATTAAATGGTGTGATTTGAAGTAACCTGCAGACCCAACATCACCCCTCGAGAAAGCGGACTATTTCTACGCTAATTGCTCCATATTGCAACTGCGGGCCGGACTCAGAGTGGAGTTGCTTCGCGGTTATAACTCAGTGATTTCGCTATACCGGAAACAGGTCACGAAGTGGTCATTCACCATGCCGACTGCCTGCATGAGGGCGTAACAGATAGTCGAGCCAACGAAATTGAAGGCGCGCTTCCGCAGGTCTTTGCTCATCGCGTCAGACTCCGCGGTGCGACCGGGAACCTGCTGGGGGGTTTTCCAGGCATTCACCCGTGGCCTGCCTCCGACGAATTGCCAGATATACCGGTCGAATGATCCAAACTCGGTTTGAACCTCCAGAAAAGACTTTGCATTTTTTACGGTTGATAAGATCTTCAGGCGATTGCGCACGATACCTTCGTTGCTCATTAGCGAATCGATCTTTCGCTGGTTGTAGCGGGAGATTTTGTTTGGGTCGAAGTTATCGAAAGCCGGGCGATAGTTCTCGCGTTTACGAAGAATTGTGTCCCAACTGAGGCCCGCCTGCGCGCCCTCGAGCACCAGGAATTCGAACAGCGCTCGGTCATCGTGTTGTGGCACGCCCCATTCCTGGTCGTGATAAGAGACGGCGAGGTCGTTTTTTGCCCAGCCGCAGCGGACTATCTTCGCTTCTTGTTTCATACTCAAGCGATACTGAACTCTCTATTTATGGCTGGCAGCGCAGGCAGCCTTAAACTCCGAATATGATCCCTGCTTGAAGACGATCGGGGCGATTTCACCCTTGTAAGGACGGTTAGGGTCGTGGCCGCGGTAAACCGTGCCATCCGGCGTGAATGAGCGGAAGATGCTGCCATGATCGTCCATCACCAGGTCGGGATTCTGCCAATGGCCGCGGAACTCGAGACTCGGGCGATGGTCGCTGATAAATTGACCAGTCAGCGCCGGCCAATTGTTCATGTACAGGTCAATCGTTTCGCCGTCAGTCGAGAGGTTCAGGTGTGGTCTCATGCTGCCGCCCAGGTGCATCCGCAACTGCGCGCCCCGCGGGGTGCAGAGATAGCCTGTGCCCTGCAAATTGGAATGGGAAATGATTCGGCTGCCCCGTGGCGTAGGTTCGAACTGGACCCATAGCACATAGTCTCCGCTCTTGGCGTGGAGTGTTCCCCAGCCCTGCCAATAGGGCAGAACGTGGAATTTGCCTCCCAGGTAAAAAGCCCACGGATAGAAGAGGCCGGTGAAGGCTATGATGAGGACCGCACCCAGCACGAGCACCAACCCTGCCTGCCAGAGGCACCCCAGACATCCGAGACGAGATTTTCTGCGGACGGGAAGCTGAAACGAGTTTGCGTTCGGGCTTGGGGTCAGCAAGTTATTTGTCGCGGAGTGCTGAATATTGTAATCGCTTCTTCGGAAGCAACGACGACTTGCCTTAAAATGCCACGCACTTGCAAATCGATCGCCGCGCTTTCCTCACACTGGCGGGCTTGGGGCCGGGACTTTTGCTCCCTGGATCTGGGCTGGGCGCTGCCGCAAGTTTCCACTCCGAATAGCGACAAACGGTCTCCGGCGATCAGCAGGCATGAAGGAAACATATGGTTTGGGGGAGAGCACGCCTCGTCGTGGCCGGGGTGAATGCAGGGGCCATCGCGTCTGGGCTCAAGGCAGCAAGAGAAATCAGCTCCGGAACCGCTCTTCCTACTTAGCCTATTCCTGCCCTCAAGTAGAATAGAATCTCGCATCTGATGGCCAACTCCTTGCTCAGTTGCTTCATTCTTCGAAACCGCGCAGCGCGGGCCCATTCCAGTTTCCACAAGACTGTAGAACGAGTCTCCCAAATACGTTTTGGAGCATTGACGGGCTACCCGAAAGGTTTCGGGATGCTGAGCGGCATGGCTGAAGCCACGCCCTGCCGAAGTCGATTTTTGAAACCAAGCAGTATCCGGGGGCGTGTATGCGCCAACTGATGCGGGTTTTGCGCTATCTGGTGCCGTACCTTCTCCAGTTGCTCGCAGGCTCGCTGCTGCTGGCGGCAGTCGGGCTTCTGTTCGCGTTCCGCCTGGTGCTCTTGAGGCCAATCCTCGACCGCGTCCTTAACCCTGCTTCCGGCCAGGGCGATATGCAGCTCCTGGAAATTCCCGGCACGCACCATGTCATTTACCTGCAAACGTTTGTTCCGGCGGGAATCCATAGCGTTTGGTCGGTAGTCGCCTACGCGTTGGTCCTCTCTACGTTGCTGAAAGGCATTTGCGATTACACCGGCACATATCTGGTGAACCATGCGGGATATGGAATGATCACCGGACTGCGGAATGATCTCTACGAGTCCGTTCTCAAGCGATCATCCGCATTCTTCCAAAAACATCCTACCGGCAAGTTGATTTCGACGATTGTGAATGACATTGAGCGCATTCAATTCGCGATGTCCACTGTGTTAGCGGAATTTCTGGAGCAGTTCTTTACGTTTATTTTTACGGCGTACGCCGTGGTTGCGCTGGGACGGAACCTCGCGTGGGTCCTGGTGGTATTCGTGCCGTTCATCCTTTACTCCGCGCGGCGCATTGGCATTCGGGTACGCCATACCACGCGCTCGGGCCAGGACCAATTGGCGGACGTGCAGAACATTCTGCAGGAAACCATCACCGGCAATCGTATCGTGAAAGCGTTCAGCATGGAGGCCTGGGAGATCGCTCGTTTTCGCAACGCCGCGCGACGCCTGTTCAAGGCCAACATGCGCTCGGTGGCCGCGACCGCCGTAAGCTCTCCGCTGATGGATTTGTTCGCCGCCATTGCGGTCGCCCTGCTGTTGGCCTTCGGTCGCGACCAAGTGAAAACCGGCAACATGTCGCTGGGAATTTTTGGAACATTCATCGGCCTAGTATTCAGTCTCTACAACCCGGTGCGCAAGTTTGCGACGTTTTATAACAACTTCCAGCAGGCTATTGGGGCTTCGTCGGAAATTTTCAAATTCATGGATGTTCGAGACGATGTGCAGGAAAAACCCGGGGCCTCGGATCTGCCGCCGTTTTCGCGAAAGATCAAGCTTGAGGATGTTTCCTTCTGTTACGAATCGGAAGGAATCCATCGCGAAGTTCTTCACAACATCAACCTGGAAGTGAGGGCTGGAGAAATTCTGGCGCTGGTGGGCTCGAGTGGCGCCGGCAAAAGCACGCTTGTTTCTCTCATCCCGCGTTTTTTTGATGTGACGTCGGGAAGGATTACAGTCGATGGGCACGACATTCGCGATGCGGCGCTAGGCTCGCTGCGCTCACAGATTGGTGTGGTCACGCAGGAGACGGTGCTGTTTAACGACACGCTCCGCAACAATATTGCATACGGCCAGCCGGGAGTGTCTCAGAAGGAAGTAGAAAGCGCTGCACGGGCGGCGTTGGCGCACGATTTCATCATGGAGCTACACGGCGGATACGAAAGCATGATCGGAGAAAAGGGCGTGCGGCTTTCAGGAGGCGAACGCCAGCGGATTGCGATCGCTCGTGCACTACTGAAGAACGCGCCAATTCTGATCCTGGACGAGGCTACCTCTGCGTTGGACAGCGAGTCAGAGGCGCTGGTGCAGTCTGCATTGCAGAACCTGATGACTGGCCGCACAGTGGTGGTGATTGCGCACCGTCTTTCCACCGTGCGCCGGGCAGACAGAATTGTTGTGCTGGAGAACGGCACGATAGCCGACATCGGTACACATGAAGAATTGATGCAGAAGCTCGGGACTTATCGGCGACTCTATGACCTTCAGTTCATCGATGCTGAAACGCCACGGATGACCGCTGAGGCAAAATGAAGCTTAGCCAACAACGCTGATGCCGATACGATCTATGACCGGGTTCGCGCAGGTGAGGGGACAAATCGGAGGCGGTTTGGGTTTCACTCTCTCGCTTAAAGCTGTCAATCATCGTTTTCTTGATCTACATTTCCGGCTGCCAGCCAACACCGACCAACTGGAAATAGCTTTACGCCGAGCTCTGAAAGAGAAGTTGGCCCGCGGTCACGTGGATGTGAATCTCTCTTTCGAACAAGGTGGAAGCGCTTCGCTAGCGCTTAACCGGCAACTGGTTAACGCGTACGTGCAGGCATTCCGTGCGGCTGCCGTGGAGGCTGGCATTGCAGCTGAGCCGGATCTCAATGCTGTGCTCCGTTTGCCGGGAGCGCTGGATTCAGCGCCTGCCGCTCCCGAAGTGGAACTTATTCCGGCAGTAACGGAAAAACTGGAAGACGCAGTCCAGCAACTGAACCGCATGCGCGAGGAAGAAGGCCGTGGAATTGAGCGCGAGTTGCGGGAACGTATGGCTCATCTGAAATCAGCATGCACGGAGGTACGGAAGCACCGTGAAGCCGTGCTCCAGACTTACTCTGAGCGACTAAAATCGCGAATACAGGAGTGGCTGGGGGCTTCCGTTGACCAGAACCGGATTGTGCAGGAAGCAGCAGTGCTGGCGGACCGCAGCGATATTCAGGAAGAGTTGGTGCGGTTGGAAAATCATGTGCAGCACTTTCTGGGATTGTTCGACTCCGGCGGTGAAGTCGGCAAGAAGTTGGACTTCTTATTGCAGGAGATGAATCGCGAGGCGAACACTTTGCTCTCAAAGACCTCTGGTCTGGCTGGAGATGCCGCACGAATTACTGAAGCCGGTCTCGCCATGAAAGCCGAGATCGAGAAGGCGCGCGAACAAGTGCAGAACATCGAATAATGAGCAATGTCTTTATCATTTCGGCCCCATCCGGTTCCGGCAAATCAACGCTGGTAAATAAGATCCGGCGAACCGTCCCCGGGCTGGAGTTCTCGATTTCATACACGACTCGCCAGCCGCGCGGCAATGAGAAGAACGGCTGCGAATACTTTTTCATCACGAACGAGCAGTTTGAAGAGATGATTCGCAAAGATGAGTTTCTGGAGTATGCCCGAGTTTTCGAAACGGACTACTACGGAACGGCATGCAGCTTTCTGCAAAAAGCGGAACAGGACGACAGCGACCTCTTGCTCGACATTGATGTGCAAGGGGCGGAACAAATCAAAAAGAAGATTC
>Ga0137366_10003606_pt1 | contig 12046 bp, 10 predicted proteins | sample SagtaG_8_FD_104938 | JGI IMG/M metagenome (GOLD analysis project Ga0137366, IMG submission 104938) | Vadose zone soil microbial communities from Sagehorn Ranch, Mendocino, California, USA - Sage1_L_60_16 metaG | ecosystem: Environmental > Terrestrial > Soil > Vadose zone | place: USA... | reverse complement strand
TGCACGGCGAGGCGCTGGGCAGCGGGAAAGACTACGCATATAGAGGTACCCTCTTCTCCAGCTACACTCAGAGCGAGGCTATTGTACACCTCCTGCTTATGTGGTTTGCCCTGGTCGTGATGAGTGTGGCTTTTACTATCCTCATCGCTTACTTTTTGAAGCGCAAGGACATTCGACAATAATTGCAGGGGAGGCTTCCGCAGTGAGCGCCTCCCCTTCCTTCTCGATGGTACTTCTTGGCATTGTGCTTGCTTATTCACGTCAACGTATGCTATGGTAGCAATGTTCTCACCGGGATTATCAAGATAAGAGAACGAGTAAGTAGGCAGTGTTACTTAACAGGCATATCATCGTCGGAATCTGTGGGGGCATTGCATCCTACAAAGCGGTCGAGCTTGTAAGCCAGTTGCAACAGGCAGGCACGCTTGTAGATGTAATCATGACAGAACACGCGGAAGACTTCGTGCGTCCACTGACATTCGCGACCATGAGCCATCGGCGTGTGTACGCAGATCTATGGGAACCTTCGGGGCAGGCCGCAGAGACGCATATCGCACTGGCAGAGCAAGCAGAGTTGCTGGCCATCGTACCAGCAACGGCCAACACCATCGCAAAACTGGCCAATGGTATAGCGGACAATATGCTTACCGCGGTGGCTCTGGCAACAAGAGCCCCGTTGCTGTTAGCTCCTGCCATGTACGGGGATATGTACATGCATCCGGCGACACAGGCGAATCTCGCGCTACTGCGGCAGCGCGGAGCTGTTATCGTGGAACCGCTGGTGGGAAGATTGGCTTCAGGAGCTGTTGGTCCAGGCCGCCTGCCAGAGACGTCGACCTTGCTAGGTGCCATCGGTATGGTGTTGGGGCGCAATGGCGACCTCGCAGGCCGTCGTGTTGTGGTAACAGCAGGAGGAACGCAGGAGCCGATCGATCCGGTGCGGTATATAGGGAATCGCTCATCAGGAAAGATGGGTTATGCCCTCGCGACAGAGGCAAGAGACCGTGGAGCAACCGTTACATTGATCTCTGGCCCCGTTGCGTTGGAAGCTCCCTACAACGTGGAACTGCACACGGTAGAAACGACTATGCAGATGCGCGATGCAGTTCACGATGCAGTTGCTGGTGCAGATGTGCTGGTTATGAGTGCTGCTGTTGCAGATTTCCGTCCGGCAGCGCCAGCGACACAGAAGCTAAAGAAAGGACGAGGTGGAGGAGGTCCTGGCGACGAGGAAGGCCTTTCTTTGCGCCTGGTGCGTAATCCGGATATCCTGGAGGAGCTGGCCAATACGTCAGATCGGCAAACGGGGAATGGGAGATCACAACGGCATCTGGTGCGCGTTGGTTTCGCCGCTGAAACGAATGATCTCATATCCAACGCGAGAGCCAAATTGGCGGGGAAGCGTTTAGATTTGCTCGTAGCAAATGATGTCAGTCGCCCCGACAGTGGTTTTGGCACAGAGACCAACAAGGTCCTCGTCTTTTATGCAAATGGTACAATGGAGGACTTGCCTGTAATGCCCAAGACAGAGCTGGCGGCAGCTATTTGGGATCGAGTTGTGTCCTTATTACATGTGTGATATGTAGAGGAAGGGTGGTATTATGATCGACGATGTAGTTCTAGAATTATTGATTACGGGAATTACTCAGGAGGAATCCATTATGGATCGTACTGCTAGCGCTGGTTTTGAGGGCATCGCTCAGATGCTGCTTGAGCAGAAAAAGCTGATGGATGCTTTAGAGGCCGAGAATCGCGAGCTGCGCCGACAGCTCAACGACCTGCGAAGGGGCATAGGGATAGCGGTGGTCATCGAGGGCAAAACTATTCAACTTGCGACGGACCAGAGTGCTTCACAGGCACAGGCTGCGCTACAAAGCCTGCAAAGCTTGCAGAGCCAGAATACACAGGCCGCATTGCAATCAAATCCATCATCCCAGCCGGCGATTAATGCGGGCTATGCGCAGAATACGCGCCAGACCGGTGGGCAGCAGACGGTAAATCTCGGCGGCGATAAGCGGGATAATGGAAGCTCGCGCAGCCCGCTCGCTGACAGCTTCCTGCTGACGTAAGCACGTATCGTGTGGGGGTATCTCTTGTGTGATAAAGAGGCACCCCCACAAATCTTTCAGAGAATAATTTTTGGGAACGCGATTGTTCTTCCTGCCCATTGGCATTGTTCTTCTTCCCAAACCTCCTCGAGAGCGAGAATCCCCGCTTAAATTACCTCTTGTATCTTTCTGACAATGCTGATATCATCATGCGAGTATAAACTAATTGTTCAGGCTGGTGGTGTGTGGGCATATGTCCTCCCATCAGCAGATGGGAAAGTCCGCCGCTCCAGTGCAATTTTAAGGAGGTCAAAAGAATGATCTGTCCTCGTTGTCAAAGTCAAGTGGCTGCTGGAGTGAAATTCTGCCCGACCTGTGGTTCACCTATGCCTACAGGGCAAACACCACCACCATCTCCGTATGGGGCTCCGCCGCCTCAGGGCCAGTACGGTGTACCGCCCCAGGGACAGTATGGAGCGCCTCCCCAGGGCCAATATGGAGTGCCTTCGCAAGGAGCCTACATGCCACCGAACCAGTACGAGGAATATAGCAATAGCATGTTTGGCGCGAGTGTTCCAAAGGCCGAACTGCATAACCCTAAGGGACCGTTGAAGGTGGGGGATTTAACGGTCACCATCGATGGCGAACTCGTACCAGTAGTAGATATTATGCTTGGCAATCAGCTTCCCATCTACTTTGAACATCACATTCTTCTCTGGAAACATCCAGGCGTGCAGATCGGCTTTAAATCGATGAAAGGTGCGAGCAGACGCTTCTTTGCAGGCTTGCAAATCTTCATCAGTGAAGCGCAGGGGCCGGGTAATATTGCCTTCTCCCGTGACTCCGTGGGTCAGATTGTAGCCCTGCGCCTGCAGCCTGGACAGATGGTTGAGGTGCGTGAGCATCAATTCCTGGTTGCCACGGGCAACGTTGATTACGGTTTTACCTTTATGCAAGGCGCCGCTAACATCCTCTTCAGCCGTACGGGGCTGTTCATTGACCAGTTCACTGCGCGCGGCGGAGAGGGCCTGGTGCTGTTGCACGGCTATGGTAACGTTTTTGAGAAGATGCTGGCTCCTGGGGAGACGCTCGATATTGAGCCCGGCGCCTGGCTATGGAAGGACCCATCGGTACAAATGACCGTAACCACGGTCGCAGGTTCCCAGCGCGGCGGCGGCATTTTAGGCGCTATCGGTGGTCTCGTAGCAGGTGCGTCCTTCATACTTAACCGCTTCACCGGCCCGGGTCGCGTGGGCATCCAATCGATGAGCTATCATCCACCTACCACCGAGGGTGCGCAGCAGGCGGGCGGTTCGAGCAACTTGAATCTGGGTAACTCTTTCGATCTCCAGTTTTAGCGGGAGCTTTATGCAAGCAATCTGATCGCCTGAAAGCAATCATATGAAGTTCCTTCAGGTCTCACGTGAACAGGTACGTGAGACCTGGAGTTCTCCTCTATTTATCCCGACCTCTCTCCCGGTTCATATGACGCAGGATCTTCAGCATGTATTGTTCTGAATTCAGGTAGAATGGGTTCCGCCTGATATACTTGCCAACGACCGATATTGGATGTAACTTGAGCATCTCCACGACAAGGCTGGGCATGAGTTTACCGTAGTCGTAATGCATCAACGCAATAATAGGAGCATTTTGGAAGGTAAAAACTGCGTCGGAGGCCGCCTCGTACTTGAGGATCTGTTCGGGAGCGGCAACGTTCCTGGTAAGCCAGGTCATGTCAATAGAGATACGTACGGCCTGCCAGCCCTCGCGTAGCGCCTGGGCAATAAACGTCTGATGGGAAGAGAGCAAAAAATAGGGGTCAAAACGGTGGCCGCTCGCTAGAAATGTCTCTGGGGTATCATATAATACCAACTGGCCCGCTGCAATCAGTCCCTCTACATCGACTTGTAGCTTTGTTAGCTCTTCACGAAACTCGTTCACCTGCGCAGGGGCAGCGGCAAAGAGACACTTCTCAGAGAGCGAAAGCCCCACCCTCATCAGGCGCGCTGTTACGCCCGGGATCTCGGTCACCTTACTATAGAGCTGGCAGATATGCGAGCCAGGTGGGATACGCTCAGATTTACCTTCTACGCTAAGATCCATATCTACCTCCAAATTATCGATTGCCCCTTCGGGCTCTCTTTTCCTGATGAATGCGAGCAGCACGGTTGCTCATGCTGACAGCGAACCAGGCCAACGCACTGAAAATGACAACTCCTGAAAGAAACGTAAACAGGAGGAGAAGTGCTGTCCTATGCCAGGTAAATGCTTCAGCAATGCATACCGCCAGTGTGCAGAGGCTCACCGGCACCGGAAACAGCAATGCCCATAACAGGATGACCCGTAGTCCTTGTGTGCGCGAAAGCGGTTCCTCCCCACTATAGGGAAAGAGAACGCGCCTGACGAACGTATAGCGCGGCTGGTTCTGCATACGGCTATTATTGTCCTTCCTTGTGCCGGTACTGTAACCAACGCTGCAGCGTTTCTTCCGCCTGGTAGAGGATGTTTACCTCATTCTGGTAAGTCAAACGGCGGCATGCCTCGTGTATGGGAAACCATTCCACCAGGTCATACTCGTGATCGTGCAAAGCTGTATTGCCTCCGATGGCCTCCAATAGAAAATGGCGGACCTGCTTGTGATACCTTATTTGCCCTCGCACAAATGAGTAGGTAATACTGCCAATGTAACTGATCAAGCGCACCTTTAGGCCGGTTTCCTCCTGCACCTCACGCACCGCTACCTGTTCGATGGTCTCTCCAGGTTCAGGTGTTCCCTTAGGTAGGGCCCAGATACCAGCATGACTGCGTCCCACAAGAACCACTTCTATAGACACATCCCGTTTATCTCGTCCGTCACTCTGCTTATCCGTTGTGTGGCTGTCTTCGGTAGAACGTTGTGGAACAAGACGAAACACTACTCCGCCTGCTGAATAGGCCCGCATTGTCCGATGTCGTTCCATTCACATATGTACTTTCTCTCTAGCGCGGCAATTTGCCTGCGCCTTTTTTCTATGTAACTATACAACAGTACCTTGCTGTGGTGTGCAGTCTTGCTCATTTGGAGCATAGCCGACCAGGCCCGTTACCCAAAAGAATATGGCGCGACCCTCGTCGCGCCGCTGCTTGCCGGTGCTATTCTGTCTCTGAGTTCTCGACCTTGAGTATAGCACACAGGCTTGCTGGCTGCAAGCCTCGCTCAGGAAAGTGCAGCGCGAATGGCCTCCAGGTTTTTAATAGGGGTTTCTGGAGGGATGGAGCAGCCAGGAGCAAGTAAGAAATGTCGGCCCCCGGTCTGTTCCAGTGCCTGCTCCACCTCCTCACGTACCTGATCAGGTGTACCGGCTTTGAGGGTGGTTTTTTCACTGATTCCACCCATTACCGCTTTATTGGAACGCAGCTTACCTTCGCGCAGGTCCGGGTTGCCTTCAAGCGTAGCCGCCCAATTGATTGCCTGTACCGGATAGGACTCTAGCAAATCAAAATAGATATGCGTACCACAATTGTGCAGGATATTGAACTTGCTGCGGCTCTTAATACCATCTAGAAACTCCAGGTCGTATTGTTCTCCGAACTCACGGTACTGATCAGGAGTGAGCAGGCCTTCACTGGCCCAACCGTTTGTCGCGTAAAAAATGCCACTTGCTCCTTGTTCCATGCAGGCGATGGCATACATGATAAAAGTTTCGGTGATCACGCGCAGGGCGGCATGCATAGCAGCGCGGTCTTCGCGGATAGTCTGCTGTACCGGTTCATTCCTATTGCCCACCAGGTACTTTGCCACACCCAGTGGGCAGAAGATTGTTTGTACGAAGTAGGCATCGTAGCCAATCGAATGGTTGATTAATTGCAGAGCGTGCAACTGTTCACTCAGTGCCCCCTGGTCCGGTTCTAAAGGACGAATGCGCTTCCAATCAGATGCACTTTTAATGGGAGTGTCCTCAAAAATAGGCGCCTTGTATTTCTCGCCTGACGGTCGTACCTTGACTCCCCATCCCTCGACGTGGTACCAGGCTCGCGGGTTGACCTTCATATAGTCCCAATCGTAGCGGGTAAAGTTCTCGACCATCGTTTCGGCCAGTGACTGCGCATTCCACTCATGCAAAAAGTCATGGCCCCACATGCTCGCTGGTACGCGATCTACCGGGTCGCCACGAAGAGCAGCATCAATGCGTTCCTTTTTATTCACTCTCTGTCTCTCTTTCTAATCGACCTCGTCTTTGTATGGACGGCAACCTTCACGAAATACCCACGTTCAACTGGTATGTCGTGGGTAGTGTCGTCTCCGCTGCATAGGCCGAGACGATCAGCACAATACGGCTAACATGCATGCCAAAGTCAGGAACCATCAGTGCCCCCTGAGCAGTAGCAAGATCGATATTCATTTCATTCACAGTAAACTGCTGTCCTTGATAGACCAGGGCTTGCACGTCATAATGTTCCGGTAGGACATTGTTGGAACGGATGAAACCATTGCTGACCCATCCGTTATCGGTGGTCAGCGTATCGTGAAAATGCAGTTCCGGGATACGAATCTGATCGACTGCGAATCCTTGCTCGTTTACACTATCATCTGTAACCTCTTCGAAACGTATCTGTATCCTCTTACCGATGTAGGGAGTTAAATTTATGCTTTCCTGCACCCATTTTGGTCCGCTGATCCCACCACTCTGACCGGTGTATCCGCTGCCCCAATTCGCGCCATTTGGGTTGGTGGTCGTTGTGTAGCGGCCCTTCAGTGTTGTCCAGTTCAAGCCATCGGTGGAAACTTCAACGTAGGCGTAATCATAATCGCGCTCCAGGTCGAACCAGGTAGCAAATTGAAGCGTCGCTCGCCTGCTTCGCAGCCCGGTCAGATCAAAACCGCGGGTCAATGTGCTGTCTATATTGTCGTAACGATTGCTCCACCATTCATTCGTCGCCTGGTACGGATCGTTGCTGATTATACGCACGAGCGGCGCGCCCTTAAAACTAACTGTGAGAGTGCCATGCTTCCCTCGTGTCTGGAGATCGTAGTACTCAGCGGCATACTGGTGCACCTGGTCGGATCTGGATAGTGGATAGCTCTCGATTTTGTGCTGCGGTGTGAGACCCTGCAGGTGAATGGTGGAGTAGCCATATCCACCCTGGCCAGCGGTTGGATCCGCCACAAAATTTGCGATGAACCATTTGCGCAGCACGTCTAAAAAACGATCCCGGTAGCTGTGTTTCGCCAGCACATGATCAAAGTTGAGAGGTGGTGAGGCAGGGTCCTGTAACAGTTCCTTAAGAATACTGGGGCCGCCATAGTGCTCGGAGAAGTAATCCATAAAGAGATATCCTGCACCGTAGTGAGGCAGGTCCGCATTAATATCACTCGCCCAATCGTTGAGCTGCGTATCAGGCTTTTGTAGATAGCTTTGACCGATGTAATCGACGGCGTATCCATTCAGGTGTTGGGCCAGCACCGACATACCCTCGTTCGTCCAGCTCAAATCGACAGGATGCACGTACCAATGGATCATATGCTGAAATTCGTGTGCCAGTGTGCTGTTATAATCTGCATTTCCTGGAATAGCTCCTTCCAGGTTCACATAGAACATTTCACGTTCGTTACTGTACGGGTTGACACTGATAGGGTATTCATCCTCAGCGGAAAAGTATCCTCCCACGCCGTTCCCCAATCCAACCGCGTTGAGTATGGTCAGGTGTACATCATCATCGATGCCGGGGCTCCACTCACTCCCAAAGGTCGCACGATCGCTAGGATAAATCTTTGTCTCAAAGGTATTTGCTGATGACTGGAGGGCTGCTATACTTGCCTGCTGTCCGTCTTCGAGATACATATATACATGAGGAGTGATAGAGACGAGTTTCGCGCGAATGCGGCTGCTCCGATGCGAATCAAAGTTGGTAATCCAGAAGGAATCCTCCTGCCCAAGTTGAGCATTGAGGGGCGTGGTACGCCCGACGTGAGGAATAGGCAACGCGGTATGAAGTTTGAAGCGCCGGGCCAGGTCATACAGGTCACGCGGAGGATGAGGCGTCATGAGCAACAACTGTTCTGTCTGCAACAGGTTTTGCAAGTCCTCGGGTGCTGGCGATGGTAACATGTTACTCGCGCCAGTCGTCGCGGTTGGAGACGCTGTCCTTATAGGCTGGCTTCCCCACAATGAACAGGAAGGGAGCAGTAAGAGGATTACCAGCAGTGGAGACAGGACGATCGCCCTGCGGTTTCTTTTATGCGCCATCCGCTTATCCCTCTAGTTCCTTAAAACGGTAACCAACGCCACGTTCAGTTAAAATGTACTTCGGGTGTGCCGGGTCTTGTTCGATTTTCTGCCGTAGATATGTAATATAGAGGCGAAGATAATGTGCCTCGTCGCGATATTCGCGCCCCCATACTTTGGAGAGAAGCGTTTCATGCGTCAATAACCGCCCCGCGTTGTTGACCATGTGATACAAGAGGCGATACTCCGTTGGGCGCAGCACAACCTTTTCCCCCCGCACGATTACTTCTCTGCGTGTGAAATCGATCTTCAGGTCAGGATCAACGATAATCTCCGTTTTACGTGCCGGTGGGGGCATAAACGAGCGGCGTAGCAGTGCGCGAATACGCGAAAGCAGTTCGCGCGGGCTAAAAGGTTTCGCAATATAGTCATCGGCGCCCAGATCCAACCCGTGTATCCTGTCCTGTTCATTCTGACGCACTGTGAGCATGATGACTGGTACGATTGAGACTTCGCGAATGCTGTGCAGTGTCTCAAACCCATCCATTTCTGGCATCATGACATCCAGCACGACTAGATCGGGGAGGTTTTCACGCAGTTGGTCCAGCGCTTCTATACCATTACTCGCTTCTATCACCCGATAATGCTCTAGCTCCAGGTTCATACGTACGAAGTCGCGAATGCGCGGCTCATCATCTACGATTAAAATGGTCACGTCGCGCTGATCAAATGTTGCCTTCTCCATCAAAAACCACCATAGGCAAGCGTGCTTTCTCAACACGCGGTAAACTAAACGAAAATGTCGATCCCTCACGCAGGGCGCTCTCGACCCAGATATGCCCGCCGTGAGCCTCGATAATAGCGTGGCAGATATATAACCCCAGACCTGTTCCAGGCGTTGTGTGCGTCAGGTGATTGCCAATGCGATGGAATCGTGTAAAAATCTCCTCCTGGTCACGTAGTGAGATTCCTATGCCGAAATCGCTCACGCTGGCAATCACCTCGTCGCCTGTGGCCCGGCATGCCACAGTCATTACCCGGCGCTGTGGCGAGTACTTGATGGCGTTGTCCAGCAGGTTTTGCAGCACTTCTTCGATACGCTCCCGGTCGGCCATTACTGTAGGAAGGTTGGGTGGGATATCAAGTGTCACTGAAATATCCGGGCTTTTGGCTTGCAGGCGGCGGACAACTCCTTGTATCAAAGGTGGCAGCTCGAGCGGCGCGATCTCCATCCGCAAGCCGCCAGCTTGAATGCGCGAAGCATAAAGCAGGTTCCCCACAAGCTTGTTCAAGCGATCTGCCTCCTCCTCTATAGCAAGAAGGCGCGAATGAAATCCTTTTGTGTCAAGCATAGCACCGGTGCGTGCCAGCGTCGAAGCATAGCCCTTGATGATGGCAATTGGTGTTTGCAACTCGTGTGAAATGACGGAAATGAACGTTGAACGCTGTTCCTCCTGCTCTCGCTCGCGAGTGATATCACGTATGTTCAATATACCGTTCATTGGCTCACCCCTGGCTGAACGAACACACGACGCGGTGACACTGGCATCAAAGCGCTGCCCATCTCGTGCGGAAATAACCATCTCGCGATTCACAACAGTTTGTCCTGCAAATGCCTGTAGGATTGGCGAGTCTTGTAATCCCAGATCGTTTCCCTGGCGATCTTTCGGACGCAGCACTTCAAAGTAGAAACGCCCCAGCACTGCGCTTTCATGCCAGCCCGTCAATCGCTCCATAGCGGGATTGAAGTCAATGATACGCAGTGCCTTATCGACGGTGAGGATACCTTCTGCGCTGTGCTGGAAGATCGCCGCCAATCGCCCTTCCTCTTTTACAAGCGCTTGAGATTTCAAAGCCGAACGCAGGCCTGCCGCCAGGTGCGCGATAAAGAGGCGCAGTGAACCTCCCGCTTCGCTGTGTCGTTCAAAACATGAATATGCTCCTGCAGGCCGCAGGTAGTGTATAACTCCGAGTATACCTATATGATCCTGTAAAAATAAGGAGCAGCGTTCAAAATCCTGCGCCTCCTCTTCACCTGTTTCTTTATCCTCTAATCCAATTTGTGCGACTAATGCTGGTGGTAGCGTACTGAGGACGAGTGGGCAAGCAGAGTTTGGTTGTACGCCTGCCTGGATGCTCGCTAGCAATACTGGCAACACCGATTCATCGAGTTTGTACAAAGTATACTCGGCACTGCTCTGTGGATCGAAGGCTTCATTCGAAACAACAAAGACACCTGCCTCACCGCACAACAAGCGGATAGCACTTCCAACGAGAATAGTCATTTGATCATGCAAATCCTCGAATTGTTGTATCTGGGATAAAGACAAAGTAACACCACCCCGAACTTATCTACTTGCCAGCAGTGAACAGCAGTGTTATTGTAGCACATAAATGCTAGAGGGGAAGGTTGCATGCATTTCGATATCTTCACGCTCTTTCCAGATATGTTCCAGGGACCCTTTGCTGAGAGCATCCTTAAGCGCGCTCAGGAACGAGGATTGCTCAGCATTGCCCTGCACAATATCCGCGATATCACTACTGATAAGCACCACATCGTTGATGACTATCCTTATGGTGGTGGTGCTGGCATGGTAATGAAGCCTGAACCGGTTTTTGCCGCGATTGAGGCTGTCTATGAAAGGGGACCTATCATCCTCTTGACTCCCCAGGGGCGGCTTTTCAACCAGCAGGTAGCTCGAGCGCTTGCCCAGGAGCAACGTGTGACACTGCTCTGTGGGCGCTACGAAGGAATTGATGAGCGTGTGCGCCAGCACCTGGTGACCGGCGAAATCTCGATAGGTGACTACGTACTGATGGGCGGGGAACTGGCAGCGATGGTCGTGGTGGATGTTGTGGGCCGTCTCATTCCGGGCGTGCTGGGGGCAGACGCATCGATCCAGGAGGAGTCACACAGTGAAAACCTGCTGGAGTATCCACACTATACAAGCCCGCCAGAGTTTCGCGGTTGGCGCGTGCCGGATATATTGCTCTCGGGCCATCACGCGCAGGTCGCACGCTGGCGGCGCAAAGAATCGTTGAGGAGGACACGCCAGCGTCGGCCAGATTTGTTCGAGAAGGTACAGTTGAGTAAGCTGGATGAAAAGTTGTTGAAAGAGTTGGACGAGGAGAAAGATTCCTGATGCCTCTTATAATTCCAGCTCCTCCACATCATCATCCTTCCCCGCTCCCTTTGAAGAGACATATCCCTGCTGCTGTCCATTGGTGGGTTGCTTCGCAGCGCCCTGCTTCTTGACGAACTCCTCGCGTGCCTTCAGAAACTCTTCCCGGGCCTTCTCTTCGGCAATGATGTCGGCGGCCTCGTCAGCCATGGTACGTCCCTCGCCGTTGCCGTGCCTGCCATGACCATTATCGTCATCAAACACTTCCCGGGAACGCCCGCCTGCCTCAGAAGGGCCAATTACGCCGCGCGCCTCCAGTAGATCTATCAGGCGAGCAGCGCGCGAATAGCCAATGCGGAGACGCCTTTGCAGCAGCGAGATGGAGGCGCGTTCGTACTCGCGCACGACCCGTTCGGCCTCCTCCAGGAGATCATCTTCCAGTTCAACATCATCAGAAACATACTCACTAATTTCCCAGCCCGGCTCTACCACAGGCGGCACGGCAGCGGCTTCTTGCCCCTTCTTGCCGCGATTCATCAAAGTAGTGCGCTCTTGAACCTGCTGCTTCCAGTAGTTCACCAGGTTGTCCACCTCGTCATCGGCCACAAATGCACCCTGGATGCGCTCAGGTTTGCCCGCGTCGGCGGGGAGATACAACATATCGCCGCGC
>Ga0137366_10003603_pt1 | contig 12047 bp, 7 predicted proteins | sample SagtaG_8_FD_104938 | JGI IMG/M metagenome (GOLD analysis project Ga0137366, IMG submission 104938) | Vadose zone soil microbial communities from Sagehorn Ranch, Mendocino, California, USA - Sage1_L_60_16 metaG | ecosystem: Environmental > Terrestrial > Soil > Vadose zone | place: USA: California... | reverse complement strand
GGAGGAACGCTTGCTCCGGGCGATTTTTGGCGAAAAAGCTGCCGACGTCAAAGACACATCGCTCACTGTGCCTTCCGGCACCTACGGGATTGTGATGGACGTGAAAATTTCTTCACGCCGCGAAGTCTCCCGCGAAAAATTAACCCCGGCGGAAACAAAACGGCAGCTCAAGACGATCAACGAAGAGCACAAACGCAAGAAAGAAGACCTAACGGAGCAGCTGACCGATGCGCTCTCAAATATTTTATTGGGCGAGAAGGTTCCTCTCGACGTGGTGAATGCCGAGAACGGCGAAATCATTATCCCGGCGAACCGCAAAATCACGAAGACCCTGTTGCGAAAGCTGGCGATGGTTCACGATCACATCGAGATCGATCCGAGCCCAATCCGCAACAAAATCCGCGAGATCATCGGATCCTACGAGCACAAATTCACAGAGCTGGAGCTTGAACGCGAGCACTCCATGGATCGGGTGGAGAGTGGCGACGACATCGATCCAGGCATCATCAAGCAGGTCAAAGTTTATATCGCCAGCAAGCGCAAACTGAGCGTGGGCGATAAGATGGCCGGCCGCCACGGGAATAAAGGCGTTGTCGCCCGCATCGTTCCCGAAGAAGACATGCCGTTTCTTGCGGATGGAACACCGGTGGACATTGTGCTCAACCCGCTCGGCGTGCCGAGCCGCATGAATGTTGGCCAAGTACTGGAAACTCACCTTGGAGTTGCTGCCAAAGCCCTCGGATTCAAAGTCGCTTCTCCGGTTTTCGATGGAATCGAGGAGAAACAGATCCGCGAATATCTGCGCGATGCTAGGAAGAAAGAAGGATTTAGGTGGGTACAGGAAAACGGTAAGGCGCGCCTTTTTGATGGACGCACAGGCGATCCTTTCGATCAGGAAGTGGTGGTTGGCTACATTTACATGATGAAACTGGGCCATTTGGTGGCGGACAAGATTCACGCCCGCGCCGTCGGGCCGTACTCGCTCGTCACCCAGCAGCCACTGGGCGGCAAGGCCCAATATGGTGGACAACGTTTTGGCGAAATGGAGGTATGGGCCTTGGAGGCTTACGGGGCCGCCTACACCTTGCAGGAGTTGCTCACGGTCAAATCCGATGATGTGCAAGGACGCACCCGAATCTATGAATCGATTGTCAAAGGGGACAATTCACTCGAAGCGGGTACGCCAGAATCTTTCAACGTGCTCATCAAAGAAATGCAAAGCCTCGGCCTCGACGTAAAGGTCGGCGGCCGGGCTCCCACCGGCTTTCTTGAAAGCGTGACCTAAGTTTTAACACCGACAAGTTACCGAGATTATCATGAACGAACATTCCTGGCGTGAATTAGTGGGCGAAGAGCGCCCTGTGGGTTTTGATCAAGTCGCGATCGGCGTCGCGTCGAGCGACACAATGCGCTCTTGGAGCAAAGGCGAAGTCAAAAATCCCGAGACCATCAATTACCGCACATTTAAACCGGAGAAGGGTGGGCTTTTCTGCGAGCGAATCTTCGGGCCCACGCGCGATTGGGAATGCTCGTGCGGAAAATACAAGCGCATCAAGCATAAGGGCGTGATCTGCGATCGATGCGGCGTGGAAGTCACGCTCGCCCGCGTCCGACGCGAACGGATGGGCCACATCGAATTGGCCGTGCCGGTTTCGCACATTTGGTTCTACAAATGCATGCCGTCGCGCATCGGGCTGATGCTCGACATGACAGCGCGCCAGTTGGAGCGCGTTATCTACTATGAGGATTACATCGTGATCGATCCGGGCAAGACGCCATTGCAGAAAGCACAACTGCTCAACGAAGTCGAGTACCGTGAAGCGCAGGAGCAGTATGGCGAAGACTTCGTCGCGGGCATGGGTGCAGAAGCGATAAAGAAGCTTCTCGCCGAAATCGATCTCAAAAAGCTCAACAAAGAGCTCGAGAAAGCGATGAGCGCGACCAAGAGCAAACAGATTCGTAAAAAGCTCGCAAAACGGCTCAAGCTCGTTCAAGGTTTCCAGAATTCGCACGCGCGCCCTGAGTGGATGATTCTCGATGTGTTGCCGGTCATCCCGCCGGATCTGCGACCGTTGGTTCCCCTCGAAGGCGGTCGCTTTGCCACTTCCGACCTGAACGATCTTTATCGCCGGGTGATTAATCGCAACAATCGGCTCAAGAATCTGCTCATGCTCAAGACGCCGGACGTGATCATTCGCAACGAAAAACGAATGTTGCAGGAAGCGGTGGACGCTTTGTTCGACAATGGCCGGCATGGTCGCGCCGTGACCGGCGCAGGCAATCGGCCGCTGAAATCGCTCAGCGATATGCTCAAAGGCAAAGGCGGACGTTTCCGCCAAAATTTGCTCGGCAAGCGCGTCGATTACTCAGGGCGCTCCGTCATCGTCATCGGCCCGGAATTGAAACTTCAGCAGTGCGGTCTGCCGAAGAAAATGGCGCTCGTTCTTTTCGAGCCGTTTATCATTCGCCGTCTGAAGGACCTCGGTTATGTGCACACCGTGCGCAGCGCCAAGAAAATGATCGAACGCCAGACATCGGAGGTTTGGGACATTCTCGAGGAAGTAACCAAGGGCCATCCGGTGCTGCTCAATCGCGCACCAACTTTGCATCGATTGTCGATCCAGGCATTCGAGCCGCTACTGATCGAGGGCGAGGCCATCCGCATTCATCCGCTCGTTTGCACCGCTTACAATGCGGACTTCGACGGCGACCAGATGGCGGTGCACGTGCCTCTGTCGGTTGAAGCTCAATTGGAGGCGCGCATGCTCATGCTAGCGCCGAATAATATTTTCTCGCCATCGAGCGGCAAGCCGATTACCACACCGTCGCAGGACATCACGCTCGGGTGTTATTACCTTACTCAGAATCCGCGGCGTGCAGCCGGAGGCGATGGCGACGGGCGGCTTCCACTTTTTGCCGATGCTGCGGAGGTGGAATTTGCCATGACGGAAGGGACCATTCGCACGCACGACCGCATTCGGTTGAAGAACCCTGACTTCGGTCGGCAAACGATTTACGGAAATGCTGCGGCCAAAACGATCGAGACTACGGCTGGACGTGTTGTGTTTAACGAGATTTGGCCCAAGCAGCTTGGGTTCTTCAATAAACCGGCCGGGAAAAAACAGCTGAGCGACATTATCTGGCGCTGTTACCAAATTGCAGGACCAGCAGAAACGGTCGCTACGCTAGACAAATTAAAGGAACTCGGCTTTACCGAGGCGACCAAGGCCGGTATTTCGATTGGCATTTCGGACATGATCATTCCGAAAGAGAAACAGACCGAGCTGGAAAATGCCTACAGGCAAATCCGTCAGGTGGAGCAGCAATACCGCAAAGGCATTATCACCGACGGCGAGCGTTACAACAAAATCATCGATATTTGGACCCATGCGGGTGACGAAATTTCCAGTGTCATGTTTCGCACTCTCGAGCACAACGAGGGTCGCAAAGAGCTGAATCCTGTCTATTTGATGGTGGATTCCGGCGCGCGCGGTAACCGGCAACAGGTGCGTCAGCTCGCCGGTATGAGAGGCTTAATGGCCAAGCCGAGCGGCGAAATCATCGAGCGCCCGATCACGTCGAACTTTCGCGAGGGCCTCAGCGTGCTTGAGTACTTCATTTCCACTCACGGCGCGCGCAAGGGGCTTGCCGACACGGCGCTCAAGACAGCCGACTCCGGTTATTTGACCCGCAAGCTCGTGGACGCGGCGCAGGACGTGATCATCAATGCGGAAGATTGCGGGACGGTAAATGGAATCGTGGTGCGCTCGATTTACGAGGGTGATGAAGAAGTAGTCGATCTTGCCCAGCGCATCATCGGTCGTGTCAGTTGCGAAACCATCGCCGACCCGGTGGACAAGAAGAAAAAGATTGTGAAGGCCAATCAGTATATCGACGAGAAGACTGCGGCGGAGTTGCAGCGAATTGGCGTGGAGAGTTTAAAGATCCGCTCGGTGCTGACGTGCGAATGCGGCCGCGGCGTTTGTGCAATGTGCTACGGGCGCAACCTCGCGACCGGCCAGTTCGTGAAGCTGGGCGAAGCAGTTGGCATCATCGCAGCGCAATCCATCGGCGAGCCGGGAACACAGTTAACGATGCGGACCTTCCACATCGGCGGCACGGCCAGCCAGACATTCAAGCAACCGATCATCAAAGCGAAGAACGATGGCGCAGTCCGATTCAACGATTTGCGAACGGTCCAGGCGCTTGACGGAAGCTGGATCGTTTTGAACAAGAACGGCTCCATCAGCGTGCACAATGCAGAGGGCCGCGAGCTCGAGCGCTACAACGTGGTCATAGGCTCCATGATTTCCAAGGACGACGGCGCGTCGGTCAAGAAAGGGGAGACGTTCGTGCAGTGGGACCCGTACAACGTGCCGATTCTCACCGATAAGGGCGGCAAGATTGAGTTCCGCGACATGATTGCGGGTGTAACCATCAAGCGCGATGTCGACGAAGCAACCGGCCTCATGGGCACCGTGATTATCGAGCACAAAGAAGATTTGCATCCGCAGGTGGTCATCGTCGATGACAAGAAAGAAGTGCTTGCCAGCTATTCCATCCCGGCTGGCGCGCACGTCGTCGTCGAAGAAGGACAGAAAGTGCGCGCGGGTGCGTTGCTTGCGAAAACACCACGGAAAGTGGCGAAAACCAAGGACATCACCGGCGGTCTGCCGCGCGTGGCCGAATTGTTCGAGGCGCGCCGGCCGAAAGATGCGGCCGAGATCGCCAAGATCGACGGCATTGTTGAGATGGGCGGGACTGTCCGCGGAAAACGGCGCTTAATTTTGAAAGATCCAGAGACGGGCGCAGAAGAAGAGCATCTGATCCCGCTCACGAAGCACATCATCGTCTTCAAAGGCGATTTCGTGAAGAAGGGTCAGCAACTCACCGAAGGCCCAATTGTGCCGCACGAGATTTTGGAAGTGTGCGGGCCGCAGGAATTGCAAGAACATCTGGTCAACGAAGTGCAGGAAGTCTATCGGCTGCAAGGCGTGGAGATCAACGATAAACACATCGAGATCATCGTGCGCCAGATGCTGCGTAAAGTGAAAATCACTGACCCGGGCGATACTTCATTGCTCTGGGGCGACCAGGTAGACAAGCTCGACTTCGAAGAAGAAAACAAGAAGGTCGTCGAGAAGGGTGGCAAACCGGCAGAAGCCGTTCCGGTGTTGCTCGGCATCACCAAAGCATCGCTGGAGACCGACAGCTTTATCTCAGCCGCATCGTTTCAAGACACGACTCGTGTGCTCACCGAAGCCGCGACGCTGGGTAAGGTGGACAAGCTACGAGGGTTCAAGGAAAACGTGATCATGGGTCACTTGATCCCCGCCGGTACTGGCTTCGCCCAACATCGCGAGATCAAGCTGGTTGAGAAAGGCGAGCCGGTCGGCGCCGCCGTCATGGAAGAAGCCGAGCCGCAACCAGCGCTCGGCTGAGATTGACATTGTCTGTACGGCATCTGAGCGAGCTCCGAAAGCTTTCGGAGTTCACAGAAACGCCCTACAATTTGCCTGATGTCGATCGTCACTAAAACCGGCGACAAGGGCGAAACCTCGCTAATGTACGGGCGCCGTGTGTCGAAGAGCGATGCCCGCGTTGACGCTTATGGATGCCTCGATGAATTGACCGCTGCGCTCGGTCTCGTTCGCGCCTTTTCAAAGAAAAAGTTCCTCTCAGACGAAATCCTAGCCGCGCAGAGAGATTTGATTGTTGTCATGGGCGAGCTGGCAACGGCGCCGAACGATCGCGAACGCTACGTCAAAGATGGCTTTCAGCTAACAACCGAAGCCATGGTTGATCGAATCACCGGCGTCATCGTCGATCTTGAGAAAGATAAATTCCTTTATCCGAAAGACTGGGCGGTCCCTGGAGCGACAGCGGTTTCGGCTGCCCTCGATTTTGCGCGGGCAACGTGCCGTCGTGCCGAACGACACGTCGCCAAGTTCATGGTCGAGGAAAACGGTTTTAACCCTGAGATTTTGCGTTACCTCAATCGGCTCTCGGATCTTTGCTGGGTGCTAGCGCGTTACGCCGAGCGAATCTCCCGAAAGCGATGAAGTTCCAGGGAAATTGAATTTGCCATCCGCGCAGCGCCATTCCATATTCCAAGCCCGCCGGGCCACTCGGCCGGCGCTTTTTTTATGGCTGACACAACAGAATTAGTGCCGGAACTCCTCGAGGCTGGTGTCCATTTCGGACACCAGACCAAGCGTTGGAACCCGAAGATGAAGCCGTTCATTTTCGAACAGCGCAATCAGATTTATATCATCAATCTGGATGAAACAGTCCGACAGCTCCAGCGCGCGACGGAGTTTCTTCAGGAGGTCGTCCGCCGCGGCGGCAGGATTTTGTTCGTGGGTTGCAAGAAACAGGCGCAGGAAGCGATCAAGGAAGCCGCGCTGGCCTGCGGCCAATTTTACGTCAATCAACGGTGGCTTGGCGGCACGTTGACGAATCTTTCCACGATTCGCAAGAGCATTGGGCGGCTGAAATATATCGAGCAGATCGAGCAATCGCCCGATTACAAAAAGATGGGCAAACAGGAGCTGGCCGCTCTCCATCGCGCAGCGGCGAAACTGCGGCGCAATTTGGAGGGGATAGTCGAGATGGCGCAGTTGCCTGAGGCCCTGGTCGTAGTTGACACCACACGCGAGCAAAACGCGGTGAACGAGGCGCGCCGCCTTGGGATTTCAGTCGCGGCGATCGTCGATACCAACGCAGACCCTGATCTGGTCGATTATCCGATCGCAGGGAATGACGACGCGATTCGCGCGATTCGCGTGATTTTGCAGAAGCTGGTGGACGCCATCGTTTCGGGAAGCAACGAAGCTAGAATTCGGGAGCAAATCGAAATGGCCGGAGTGTCGGCGTAGTCGGGAGAAAATATCCAACGCCTAACGTTCAATGAAAGCAACAACAGAAATCGATCCGCAACTGGTCAAAAAACTCCGCGAAAAAACGAACGCAGGAATGATGGATTGCAAGGGCGCTTTAGTGGAAGCGGGCGGCGACTTCGCAAAAGCCGAGGCGATTCTGCGCACAAAGGGCATTGCCAGCGCTAGCAAAAAAGCGTCGCGCGCGACTAGGGAAGGAATCGTTGCGTCTTACATTCACCAGCAGGGCAAGGTTGGCGTGCTCGTGGAAGTAAATTGCGAGACTGATTTCGTGGCAAAGAATGAAAACTTTCGTGCCTTCGTCAAAGACATTACCTTGCACATCGCTGCGGCGCACCCGCTTTACGTCAGCCGCGCAGATGTTCCCGGAAATCTCATCGATGCCGAGTGCGAGATTTACAAGGCACAGGCGAAAGGGAAACCGGAGAATGTCGTAGAGAAAATTGTCGATGGAAAACTCGACAAGTTTTTCAGTACCATTTGTCTGCTCGAGCAAGGGTTCATCAAAAATCCGGATCAAACGATAGGCGACCTTGTCAAAGCCAAGATCGCCGAGCTGGGCGAGAACATCGTTATCCGCCGTTTCACGCGCTATCTGATGGGCGAACCGCTTCCGACCGAATCGTAGCTTGCTGCCATTCCGCGCGTGCCCGCCGTAACTTCGCGTGCAGGCGGATAATCCGTGGTTAGGTTGCCGGGAAATGGGCCTTAAGGAATACAAGGCGAAACGGGATTTCCGGAAGACTTCAGAGCCGAAAGGAGAAAAGCCATTGCCAAAGGCGGTGCGGGGCGCGTCGCGCTTTGTCATTCAAAAACACGATGCGAGGCGTCTGCATTACGACTTCCGGCTGCAAATGGAAGGCGTTTTGAAATCATGGGCGCTGCCGAAGGGGCTTCCCTGGAGCAAGGGCGAAAGACATCTTGCGGTGGAAGTCGAAGATCACCCAATCGATTACGAAGACTTCGAAGGCGTCATTCCCGAGGGGCAATACGGTGGCGGCACGGTGATGGTTTGGGACCGTGGCACTTATTATGTTTACGGCGAACAGCCCTCTCAATCTTTGCGCGAGGGCAAACTGCATCTTGTTCTCGACGGCAAAAAAGCGAAAGGCGAATGGACACTGGTGCGAATCCGCGGTCGAAACGGCGAGAAGAACCCATGGCTGATCTTGAAAACGGGAGCCGACGCAAAACCCATTTCGAAAAAACTCGAAGATCAATCGGTCAAGACCGGCCGAACCATGAAACAAATCTCCGAAGCCCGCGATGCCGAATGGGAATCCAATCGCAAAATGGATGAGAGCCCAACATCGCAATTTAAAGCGCAGATTCGAAAAGCGATGGTAGGGCGCGACCGCCGGGCGCGCCGGCAAATTACGTCCGGGGCCGGACGTGGACGGCTCGGCGAGCCGTCCCTACCAGATTTACCCTCGATGAGAGCGCAGTTCGTCGAGCCCATGAAAGCAAAACTTGCCCATCAACCATCGAAGGGGGGTGATTGGATTTACGAGCTCAAATTCGACGGTATCCGGCTACTTGCAGTCAAGATTGGCCAAAAAGTCTCGCTCCTATCGCGAAATCAAAATGAATTGGCCGGGCGCTTCCCGGAGATCGTGGAGGCTGTTAAAAATCTGCCAGTGCGGGAATGCGTGATGGATGGCGAAGTGGTTGCGCTCGACGAGCAGGGCCGTTCGTCGTTTCAACTTCTTCAAACGCGCGAAATGGAAGGGGGAAAATCGCCGATTTATTTTTACGCATTCGACCTGCTTCAGCTCGATGGCAAAAGTCTGGTATTACTACCATTGGAGGCGCGGAAAAACGTTCTCGAGAAACTGTGCGCCGATATTGGCGACCCGATTCGCTACTCAGGCGCGATTGGGGGAGACGCCAAAGCACTGCTGGATGAGGTGAAACGCCGCGGCCTGGAAGGAATTGTGGGCAAACAACGCAACTCGGTTTACGAGCCAGGGCGTCGCAGCGGCGCATGGATCAAGCTCAAATGCGTTAACGAACAGGAATTCGTCATTGGCGGATACACGCCGCCGCAGGGCGCGCGCAAACATTTCGGCGCAATTCTGGTTGGCTACTACGAGAACAAAAAACTCGTTTTCGCCGGCAAAGTCGGCACCGGGTTCACCGCAAAATCCTTGTCGATCTTGCATAAAAAATTGCAGGCCGAACGATGCGCTGACTGCCCATTCGTCGATCTGCCCTTAAAACAAAATGGCCAATGGGTGCAGGGAATCACCCCATCGATCATGAGAAAGATGCACTGGGTCAACCCGAAGTTTGTGGCCGAAATCAAATTCGCCGAATGGACCCGCGATGGAAAGTTGCGTGCGCCCGTTTTCCTTGGCTTACGCGAAGATAAAAAGCACACCGATGTTGTTCGCGAAGGTTAAGGGAAAGCCGCAGCGCGCGCGTCGGTCTGCGCACTTGTGATTTGACCTGATTAGATTGGGCCGAAAATTTTGAGCAGGTCCGTATCAATTGGGGTTGGAACTGTTATGCGAATTGCTCAAGTAGCGCCGCTCTATGAGAGCGTGCCGCCCAGATATTACGGCGGAACGGAACGGGTTGTATCGTATCTCACTGAAGAATTGGTTCGCCAGGGTCATGAGGTAACGCTGTTTGCAAGCGGAGACTCAGTGACCAGGGCCCGGCTCGTAGCGGCGTGCCGGCGTTCATTGCGCTTCGACAAGCACTGCATAGATGAGTTAGCGCACCAAATTTTGATGCTTGAAAATGTGTTCCAACGCGCGGCACAGTTCGAGATCGTCCATTTTCATGCGGACTATCTACATTTTCCGTTGAGCCGTCGTCAGCCGATAACGCATCTGACGACATTGCACGGGCGTCTCGATATTCCAGACCTCGTCCCGCTTTATCAGGAGTTTCGAGACATGCCGGTAGTCTCGATTTCGAATGCGCAGAGGGAGCCCTTGCCTTGGGCAAACTGGCAGGCCACCGTTTACCACGGGATCCCTGCTGACCTATATCGGTTCCGTGCAGAGCCGGGAACCTACCTTGCCTTTATGGGACGGATTTCGCCCGAAAAACGAGTGGACCGCGCAATCGAAATTGCCAAGCAGGTGCAGATCCCACTTAAAATTGCGGCCAAGGTGGATCGAGTCGATAAAGACTATTTTAAGTTGGTGGTCGAACCATTGCTCGGTGAGCCCCTTGTGGAGTTCGTCGGCGAGATCAGTGAAGGAGAAAAGGTTGATTTCCTGGGAAATGCTTACGCTTTGCTTTTCCCGATCGACTGGCCGGAGCCATTTGGGCTGGTGATGATTGAAGCGATGGCATGTGGCACACCCGTGATTGCATACCGTAGCGGCGCAGTTCCCGAGGTGATGGAAGAGGGCTACACAGGGTTCATCGTCGAGGAGTTGAAAGATGCAGTGGAAGCGGTTCGGCGCGTACCGGAGTTGAGCCGGAAACGTTGTCGCGAAGTCTTCGAGCAACGCTTCACAGCCACTCGAATGGCTCATGACTACGTGCGGGTGTACGAGCGGTTAATTAGGGACACGGAGGACGAGGCGTTGGAGGCGCGTGCGTAAATGGCCAGAGAAGTCATCCGTGTCAGGAATGAATTTTATATTCGTTCATCGTCCGCCCGCGTCGATGTTCGCACCCGGGTATTGAAACAGGGGGATACCTTCGCTGTGTTCGACCGGTTCGGTGACATCGAGACATTCGGGACCGGTGAACTAGGCCTTTACTATCAGGATACTCGGTTTTTGTCTCGCTTGACGTTGAAGCTCGGAAAGGATCGTCCGCTGCTGCTCAGTTCGACCGTCAGAGAAGACAACGCGGTGATGGCGGTGGACGCCACGAACCCCGATGCCTGGCGGGATGGCGAGATAGTAATTCCACGAGGAACAGTGCACGTGTTCCGGTCGAAGATTTTGTGGGAGAAAACGTGTCACGAGCGGCTTCGAATCCATAACTACGGACGCGCAACTGTCGATGTTTCTTTCGCAATCGAATTCGATGCTGATTTTGCCGACATCTTCGAGCTGCGCGGCATGAACCGAGAACGTCGCGGCCGTCGCTTGGAAACGGAGGTTACGAAGGATGGGCTTGTCCTCGCGTACGAAGGGTTGGACAACCGCGTTCGCCGGACGCGAATCGTTTTCGATCCGCCGCCTACTCGGCTAAACGAGTCCGTCGGCACGTTTCAAATTCGGCTGGAATCCGGTAAAGATGCCAGCTACCGGTGCGCGATTGCATGCGAAGTGGATGGCGATTCGCGAAACGAGATCAGGCCTTGCTACGAGAGCGTTGTGGAGCAGGCGGCGAGTGCCCTCGAACGCGCGCGCGCCCGAGAGCCGCAGATTTTTACCGGAAACGAACAGTTCAACGATTGGCTGAACCGTTCCCTCGCCGATCTCCACATGATGCGAACGGAAACGTCCTATGGCCCGTATCCTTACGCTGGTGTTCCATGGTTTAGCACGGTATTCGGCCGGGACGGAATCATCACCGCGCTCCAGTGTCTGTGGTTTGATCCTTCTGTCGCGCGTGGCGTCCTGGCGTACCTGGCAGCCACCCAGGCCGACGCGCACAGCCCGGAGCAGGACGCGGAGCCCGGCAAGGTGCTACACGAGATGCGCGCGGATGAAATGGCTACGTTGGGAGAGATTCCGTTTAAGCGCTACTACGGCAGCATCGATGCGACGCCGCTCTTTGTTATGCTCGCCGGCGCATATCACAAGCGCACGGGCGACAGCGCCTTCGTAGAGTCAATTTGGCCAAATATCGAGGGCGCGCTTGAGTGGATCGATCGTTATGGCGATTCAGATGGCGACGGTTTCGTGGAATATGCTCGCAAAGCGAAACACGGTCTGATCCATCAGGGCTGGAAGGATTCTCACGACGCGATTTTCCACAGGGACGGCGCTTCTGCCGAAGGACCAATCGCGCTTTGCGAGGTGCAGGGTTATGTGTACGCCGCAAAGACCGCAGCCAGTGAGCTTGCCAGGATGCTCGAGGACGCTGCACGTGCGCGCGAGTTGTGAAAGCCGGCAAAAGCGATCGGTTGGCCGTGCGAGAGGGTATGTAGGTGTGATACCCTTTCAACATACGCGCTTGCGTCGAAGCGGACGAAGCAGCCTTCACAACTGCGAACATCGAACGCGGGGC
>Ga0137366_10003602_pt1 | contig 12054 bp, 11 predicted proteins | sample SagtaG_8_FD_104938 | JGI IMG/M metagenome (GOLD analysis project Ga0137366, IMG submission 104938) | Vadose zone soil microbial communities from Sagehorn Ranch, Mendocino, California, USA - Sage1_L_60_16 metaG | ecosystem: Environmental > Terrestrial > Soil > Vadose zone | place: USA... | reverse complement strand
GCCTGTTGGGATGCGAAGTACACGTACATGTTCTGGCGCCCGGTTACCGCCATCCGTGCCGGCGATACCGATGGCAACTCTGAGACCGAACCGGATCCGTCCTGGACACCCTTCATCGTCACGCCGTCCCATCCCGAATATCCCGCGGCCCACAGCACAGTCGGCGCGGCCGCGCTGGGGTTCTACACGGTGTGGTTCGACACCGATCAGTTCCCGCTGGCATTCAGGGGCAATGGCGGCGCGGTTCGTAACTACACCAGCGTCAATGAGATTCATGCCGAGGAAGGCAACGCGCGTGTGTGGGGCGGGATGCACTGGCGCAACAGCACCATGGTGGGTACCGCAGTCGGCAGCAAGGTCGGCAAGTACACGGCGACGCATCTTCTTAAGCCGCTCGATTAAAACGAGCGGCAAGGATGGTCTCGGTATGAGCGATCCTAAACTATTGATTTCATTGAACAGCTCTCGGCGATAAATTTGCCTCAGACGCATTTCATTCTCGGCAAATCTAGTCAAGCCAAGAATGGTCGGACGCGAGCAGTGCTTGTAACCTATTGAGAACAGAAGGGAAGGTTGGTAGCGGGGGGAGGCTCGAACCGCCGACCTTGGGGTTATGAATCTCTAGTTCAGCATTTGAGTCACCTTCATTCCCCACAAAACCTAAGAAAAGTTAGAGCGGATTGCATCAGCAGGGACTGTTTTCAAGCTCGTTGGTAGTTTCTGGACTCATGAAGTCTGGCAAAAGTCTGGCAGGGCGTTATTGCGTATGTGAGCATCCGTTAACAAAAGAGGATTGTGGGAGATCTCGGCCTCATCGCCGGCTGCTCCGTACCTTGATTCAATTATTGGTGCCGAGGGCGGGAGTCGAACTCGCACGTTCTTACGGACAACGGATTTTAAGTCCGATTCGGTGGTACTTACCTCAATCTACTACGCGTTACCAAGTCGTATTTACCGACGTTTCAGCCGTCAAAGCAAGCTACGTCCGGCTTGGTATAGATACGTACCCCCCTCATCTTTCCCTCATCGTGGTCCATGTGCATGTCCCTCATTTTCCCATCATCTCTAAAATGCGTTGTGCACTTAATCGGCCACTTGAGTCGACCACTGGTCTTCTCTGCTTTGCATATTAGAAATCAAGGTTGGGTCAATGAATCCAAAACCGGCTGGGAGCAGAAGGAAATCGGACTCGCTACCGTTCAACAACTCAGTCAGTGCTCTCGTAAAGCGTGCCATGGATTCCTCGCGGGTGCGAGGCCAAGTCGCACAGCTATTTTCACCAGATCGGCGAGAGAGTCGGCCTTCATCTTTAGCATCATCTTGCCTCGGTGTGCCTTCACCGTGATCTCGCTGATTCCGAGTTTTAAGCCAACCTGTTTATTCAGCATGCCGGACACTACTAACTTCATGACCTCCTGTTCGCGAGGGGTGAGTGATGCGTAACAGTCGCGGAGCGCCTGAATTTCGGCCTCGCCCCGGAGTGTAGCTAAGCTGCGGTCGATGGCGTGGTGGATGGCGCTCAATAGCACATCGTCGTCGATGGGCTTCGTTAAGAACTCGACAGCTCCCGCCTTCATGGCCTGGACCGTCGTCGGAACGTCGCCATAACCCGTGATAAAGATGATTGGCATGTCAGTCCGATCGACAGCGATGAGCTTCTGCAGATCGAGACCGTTCAGGTCCGGAAGGGATACGTCAAGTACCAGGCAGCTCGGAACAGGGACTCGTGGGCGAGCGAGAAATTCCTCTGCGGACGCAAAGGTCTCTGGTTGCCAGCCGGCGAAGCTGATCAGCAATTCCAGCGACTCGCGCACGGACACGTCGTCGTCAACAACGAAGACGATTGGTTTAGCGTCCGGCTTAGGTGAACCCGATTCGAGACTCGGTGCGGTCGCTGAGTTCATATATAACTCCTTTGCGTACGAGAGCTGTCCGATAGTTCAGCTCAGCTCACTCGAATGCGGCATTGACCGCATCAAGCAGAGCTGTATCGCTGAGTGGCTTGAACAGGCACTCTACGGCACCCTGTTCGAGCACTCGCGGGCGAACAGTCTCATCTCTTTGAGCGGTGATGAAGATGATCGGAATTTCCGGCCGGCGAGTCTTCAATTCCTGCTGAAGGTCAGGTCCGGTCATCCCCGGCATGGCGATGTCGAGAATCAGGCATCTGGTCTGCTCGATGCAATCGGACGCAAGGAACTCTTCCGCCGACGAGAATGCCCGGACCGCAAAGCCGAACTCCCTCAGCAGATCCGGTAGCGACTCGCGCACGGACACGTCGTCATCGACCACTGACACAAGTGAACGTGTTATTGTCATAGATTCTTCCTGCCGCACCCGCGACTATAGGCTTCGGCCACACTAAGACCGTGTATTCGTAAACGGCCTTGGTTGAGGAAATCAATGTGCCCATCAGGGAGGGCCGTCCATACCAATCGGGGCAGCGCATTGATGACTGGGCCGTGCTCGTTCTTCATAGCGACTTTTTATGGCAGCAGTCCTTCCGGCAGAAGAATGAGCCAATCCAGTGGAGAGCGTCTATAGTACTTTGGTATTGGTGGGCATCGATATTGACATCAGCGGGCCAGCGCCGGCGGGTACCATCAGCGCCTGTCAAACCCCCAGGTAGCAAGGAATAGCGAGGGATCACGTTGATGATTTCCATGATGTTGATCTCAGCTCAACTACTCGCGCAACCTCGACGAAAGGCGCATGTCGTGGAACACCCAACTTTTTATCGAACGGAGCAGATAGACCGTTTGTCAATCTTTTATCGCGAGGCTGGTCCCAAGAGCGCGCCGACAATTCTGCTACTGCACGGGCTCCCGTCTTCATCGCGAATGTTTGAACCTCCTTTCAAACGGCTTTCTGATCGCTATCACCTTGTCGCGCCGGATTACCCCGGGTTTGGCCACAGCGACTGGCCCGATCCAAAAAAGTTCGCCTACACATTCGATCACTATGCCGAGATCATGAATCGTTTCACCGAAGCGCTGGGGCTCTCGCAGTACACACTTTACATGCAGGACTACGGAGGCCCGGTGGGTTTTCGCATGGCCTTAGTCCATCCCGAACGGATCGATGCGTTGATCATTCAGGACGCGGTCGCGCATAACGAAGGGCTCGGTGCCAATTGGAAACCGCGACGCGCTTTTTGGGCCGATCGCGCGGCCAACGAAAGCGCGCTGCGCACAAATCTGCTGTCGCTTCAGACGACGCGGACGCGCCATGTGGGAAACGATCCGAATGTCGAACGGTATGACCCGGATCTCTGGACGGATGAATTTGCGTTTCTCAGTCAGCCTGGCCAAGGAGACATTCAAAGTGATCTGTTCTACGACTATCGGACAAATGTAGACACATATCCTAAATGGCAAGCGTGGCTGCACGAGAAACAACCGCGGCTCTTGGTGATCTGGGGTAAGTACGATCTGTCCTTCGATCTCGGTGAACCGGAACGCTATCGCCAAGACGTTCCCAAAGCCGAAGTGCACGTACTCGACGCCGGCCACTTTGCCCTGGATACGGCTTCGGATGAAATCGCCGCATTGGTGCGAGGCTTTGTACCGGCAATCCGGTGACGCGATACGACCACGATTCAATGGAGACAACTGACTAAGGAGAAGAACCATGGCAACGGTTGGCTTACGCAACAGTTCGCAAGCTCACCTAAATAGCGTTTACCGCTCTATCTTGAGACTGGAATCCTTCGAGGGAGACGGAGTCGTAGAGAATCGAAGGCTGAGAGAAGTGTTAATGGCCAGGGGTTTTCCAATTCGCCTCACTGAAAGTAAGCGATATCGGCTGGTAACGTAGAAGCAAAGAAAAAAAGTGACTGGATTGGAGGTGATCCTTTTTAATTTATCGCCACGATAGATCGGAGAGATTCAATTATCTAGCGGCTGAGACCAAGCTTGCGAAAGGTATCCAGTATGAACACCGATGAGATTAAAGCCTCAATAAAGTCTTCTATAGCTCGAATCACAAACCTCGATCCCTGTGAGATTTCGGACACTGCGTCCTATAAGGACGACCTGCAGCTCGACTCTCTCACGATTCTCGAAATAGCAGTGGATGCCGAATACCAGTTTCAGGTAAAGATTCCGGACGAACTCTTATCCGAGATTCACACTGTTAATGACACTGTGAGCATTGTCCAGCGGCACCTTGAGATGGTGGTGGCCTGATGAAGCGTGCCTGCATCGTGGTTACTGGGATAGGAGTTGTGACTCCGATCGGCACGGGTCGCGAGCAGTTTTGGACCAACTTGCTCGCAGGCCGTTGTGGGATTGGCCCAGTTCGATCTTTTGATACCGGCGCTTATAGGGTACATCGCGGTGCCGAGATCCAGGACTTTCTCCCAGAAGCTTACCTAACAAATCTCGACGCGGCTCACCTGGGTCGTGCATCGCAGTTTGCCATCGCAGCCGCTCGCCTGGCCTTGACGGACGCGAATGTGGAAATTGCGTCCCTCGACCGAAAGCGGGCAGGAGTGTCAATGGGAACGACGTCAGGTGAGCCGCGCGAGGTGGAACGCTTCGATGATTTCTTCGTCAGCAAGAAACTCGAACTCGTTGGGCCCGAATTTCTTGCACTATATCCGAGCCACGTTATTGCCGCACATATCGCCTGTGAGCTTCAACTGGGAGGGGTTAACACCGTGATACCAACGGCCTGTGCGGCGGGCAACTATGCCATCGCGCATGCGTTCGACGTTTTGCGAGCTGGGCGAGCTGACTTGATGTTGGCTGGGGGTGCCGACGCCTTCTCTCGAATAACGTTCACCGGTTTCGCGCAGCTCGGGGCGATCGCTCCCGAGCTCTGCCAGCCTTTCGACCGTTTCCGGAAAGGAATGATACCGGGGGAAGGCGCCGGCGTCCTTGTCTTGGAATCAATGGAACGAGCGAAGAAACGCGGTGCCAGGATCTACGCTGAAATAACTGGATATGGTCTTTCATGCGATGCTCACCACATGACAGCAGCTCATCCAGCCGGCGAAGGCGCTGTTAGAGCGATGAGAAAAGCTCTCGAGCAGAGTGAGCTCAGATCTGAAGACGTCGGCTATATCAGCGCACACGGTACGGGAACTCTCATCAATGATCGTCTCGAAACGCTTGCAGTCAAGCGAGTTTTTGGCGAGGCCTCATACTCAATTCCCATCAGTTCAATCAAATCAATGCTTGGGCACACAATGGGCGCAGCTTCCGCAATTGAAGCTGCCGTCTGTGCTCTAGCCTGCTTTCACGATCGCATTCCTCCGACAATCAACCTCGAAGAGCCAGACCCGGAATGCGATCTCGACTACGTTCCCAACTTTGCGCGTGAGCATAGCGTTCAAGTCGCAATGAACAATGCTTACGCGTTTGGTGGTAACAATGCATCGCTGATCCTCAAGCGAAGTGAGACGGCACATCAATGAGGAATCGAGTCGTTATCACAGGCATGGGTATCGTTTCATCACTCGGCGATTCGCCTTTCGACCTGCACGCGTCGTTATGTGAGGGACGCAGTGGAATAAAGCCGATTGAGCTTTTCAATACCGAAGGTCTGGCCTGTTCGTTGGGTGCTGAAATCCGGTCCTTTGACGCAAAGAAGTATCTGGGCGGCAGAAACCTCCGTCCGCTGGATCGCACATCACGGTTGGTAGCTTCCGCGGCTCAGCTGGCTCTGGATGACAGCGGACTAACTGACGTGGCGAGGAATACTGTGGAAGTGGGTTTGGTACTTGGGACGATGTTTTGCAGCGTGCGTACGATCTCTGAGTTTGATAGGCGGTCGCTTGAAGCTGGTCCTGCATATGCAAGCCCGATGGATTTCTCAAACACAGTGATCAACGCGGCCGCGGGCCAAACAGCAATCCTACACAAGCTGCGCGGCATTAATTCGACTATTTCGACCAGCACAACATCAAGCCTTCAGGCCATCGCGTATGCGACTGACATCATTCGCACAGGGGGCGCGCAGGTGATCCTTGCAGGCGGGGCGGATGAACTCTGTTTCGAGTCGTTCTACGGATTTGACCGAGCGGGACTTCTCTGCAGATCCGACAATGCTGCTGGAGGTTTTCCGATTCCCTTTGATGCGCGACGCAATGGCACAGCTCTGGGAGAAGGTGCCGCCCTGCTAGTGCTGGAGAACGCGGCCTTTGCCTGCGAGCGCGGGGCTAACGTAATCGCGGAGATTACCGGTCATGGGGCCAGTTACGACTGCTCGCGCGGAACAAATGACAGAGAGGCCGCTGAAGCTGTGGGTCTTTCAATTCGGCAAGCACTAAACGATGCTTTCACATTACCTCATGAGATCGACTGTCTCAGTGCTTCTGCGAATGGCAGTTTAGCCGGAGATCGTCATGAAGCACAGGGTGCATTACTAGGTCTTAACGGTCAAACTCGAAGCCTACCAGTCACCGCTATCAAGTCTATGTTAGGTGAAACACTCGGCGCGTCGGGTTCGCTGCAGGCGATTGCGATGGTGGAAACGATGCGTGACGGGGTGCTCCCAGGCATTTGGAATCTGCAGGAAATTGAGAACGACTTTCCCTTCCAATTAGCCACTCCGGATAACAGGCATATTGATCTGAAAACGGGTCTGATTAACTCGGTGGGGTTCGATGGCCACTGCTGCTCTCTAGTGCTCGCCCGCTGCAACTAGAACTAGCGTCCTGGGGACTGCGGAATCTGAATTGTTGAGATGAGATGAACGAGACTGGGTTAATTCGAATGGAAGAACGCGGTTGCGAGTAGCCGGCCCGCCATTAGTTTGCCGATGGCGCGCATCCTGCTCATCTCTTTGTGATTAGTCAGCAGCTGATGGCGTCTTTGCGCTTGTCTGGTGACACTTTCTCGAGGCTTTCATTTATGCTCGATTCGATCCTATCAGAACGAAACATCATCAACGAGCCGCTTGATCTCGTACCGAGGATGAAATCGCAAGGCTATGCCGACAAGTACCTCAGAGGTCGACGTGAGTGGCTGGAACGAAAGACTGGATGTCGGCTGACGCACGTCGGCGCGTACTCGATAACCGGCGATGAGATGCGAGGCAACATTGAAAACCCGATTGGGGCCGTGCAGGTCCCACTCGGGCTGGCTGGACCACTACGCGTAAACGGAAACTACGCCGATGGCCTTTTCTATGTTCCTTTGGCGACTACGGAAGGAGCGCTGGTCCGTTCTTACGAACGCGGGATGGTTGCGTTGACGCGAGCTGGCGGAGTTACTACCCGAGTGTACGTAGACGAAAATCGGGTCTCTCCCGTCTTTCTCTTTGACGGCGTGAGCGAGGCCTACGATTTCACTCAGCAACTACCCGAAGCCTTTAGCGAAATTCGTGCGCACGCTGAATCAACAACCCGGCATGGCAAACTCCTGCGGCTGGAATCTCAGCCAATCGGCCGCAAAGTAATCGTTAACTTCTGCTACTCAACTGCCGATGCTCAGGGCATGAATATGATCGTGAAGGCAACAGAGCAAGCGTGCAGATGGATCGTGGCACACAGCCGAGCGAGGAGCTTTTATGTGTTCAGCGGGTACAGCTCGGAGAAGCGACCGAGCGGTTCGCTGCTGGCCGGGGGGAAGGGCAAAAAGGTAACAGCCGGGGCGCTACTGAGCAAAGAGACAGTGAGGTCACATTTACACGTCACTCCCAGCAATCTGTTGGACCTGTGGCAGCACACCGTTCTCGGCCACCTGCAGGCGAATGTAATCGGCTACAACGGACATTACGCAAACGGCCTGGCCGCTCTCTTCATTGCCTGCGGCCAGGATGTGGCCAACATCGTGAACTCGGCAGTCGGTATTACCAACTTCGAAGTGGACCAAAACGGAGATCTGTACGCAAGTGTCACATTGCCTTCTCTCTCTGTCGCGACTGTTGGAGGCGGTACGGGTTTAGGAACTAGCCGAGAGTGCCTTGAGATTCTGGGCTGCGCGGGCAGCGGCCATGCGCGCAAATTTGCCGAAATCGTTGCAGCAACATTGCTCGCTGGAGAGCTCTCAATGGCAGCGGCCATCGCAAGCGGAGAGTTTGTAATGGCGCACGAGGCTTACGGCCGAAACAGGCCAGTTGCCTGAAAGTGATCAATGGCTAACGCCTGGTATTTATGAAACGGCCTTTCAGAGGATTAAGAGGCAGAGCGCCCGACCGATCCTACGATGCGGTGATTATCGGAGCCGGCATCGGAGGCCTGATTTGCGCAAACCTGCTTGCCCGTGAAGGGCTGCGCGTCCTGCTCACTGAGCAACATTACATGGTGGGTGGTTACTGCAGCACATTCAGGCGGAAGGGCTTTACATTCGACGCCGCCGCACACTTTTATCCGCTGCTTGGAAACCCTGCGACGATTACCGGAAAGCTGCTTCAAGATCTCGGCATCACCAACGGCTGGATCAAAATGGATCCAGTTGATCACTTCCATTTTCCTGACGGCTCGAGTTTTTCTGTTCCGGCCGACTTCAATACCTACCTGAAAAAACTAAAAACAGAATTTCCTGAGGAGGCACCAGCCCTCGATCGCTTTTTCGCACAGGTGCGCGACGCTTACATGTTGGGCTTGCTCACATATTTTCGCTGGCACAAGACAGACAGACTTGTTCAATACAGGCACGTGACGGTACGCCAGGTGTTGGACCAGCACTTTCGCAACGAGAAGCTCAGACTACTGCTCGCTGCTGATTGTGGACACTGGGGATCGCCGCCGTGTCGCACTTCATTCGTCTTCGACTCGATGCTGCGGCTTTCATACTTTCTCGGAAACTACTACCCACGCGGAGGGTCGCAGGCTTTTGCTGATGAGTTGGCTCTTCGGTTTGAGGAGCTGGGCGGCCACATCCTCATGGGTTCCACTGTACGGCGAATACTGGTCCAGGATCGCACCGCAACCGGAGTCGAAGTGGAAACAGGACCGGCGAATGCGCGACGCGTGCTGACAGTGCGGGCGGGCGTCGTGATCTCGAACGCTGATCTCGTATTGACGCTCGAACGACTGCTCGGGCGAGAGTACGTCGATCACGACCTCCTGGCTTCGATCCGCGGACTCCGGCCTACGCATCCCTGCTTTCTTACTCACATTGGACTGAGAGACATGTCGTTTGACGAATTGCGGCCGCACTTAGGCTATCACTGGGCGTCCTGGAACTCGGATCAAGTGGCGACGCAATCGTTTAAGGTTTTCGTACCGACGTTATACGAACCTGGAATGGCTCCGCCTGGAAGGCAAATCGTAATCGTCCAGAAGCTCACTGACATTAATTATGAAGCAATTGACGATTGGGCCTCGCACAAAGCTGCAATCGAAGACTATGTCATGCGCAATCTCGAGCAGTTAATGCCGGGTTTCTCGAAAAGGATCATCGTCAAGTCAAGCGCCTCAGCACTAACGTCCTGCCGCTTTACCCTCAATCATCGCGGCGCAATGCTCGGTTGGGAGATGTCACCGGACCAACTTGGTGAGCACAGACCCTGTCTCAATGGCTTGTTGAGGAATCTCTACTTCACGGGTCATTGGACTCAACCTGGCGGTGGCATAACACCCGTGATCGTATCTGCAATGAAGGTCGCGAGGATGATTACACAATCCACGACGCCGTGCTCAGCATCGCAAGTTCCAGCTTCCGCCAGCACAGCGGAGTTCGACCATCGGGGACCTGGAGGGTGAAGCAATCTAGTTTCTTGTGCAGCGCCACCATTACTTGTCAAGATGGGCTGGCGGCGTCCTGGGATCCGAAGCTTGCCGAAACTTTCGGTGCCTCGGAGGTTCGCGCAGGTGATTCGCTTCTAGTAAGCGTCAATCTCGCAAATACCGGTTCGCGCACGGGCGCAGAAGTTGTCCAGGTTTATGTTGCTGCGCCTACTGAGGCAGGCGAACCGCCCAGGCAACTAAAGGCTTTCACCAAAGTCAGTGTGCGCCCGAATCAGGTTCAACATCTCACCGTGAAACTCGATCCGCGTGCCTTCTCGATATGGGATAAGTCGAAAAATCGATGGACTATTGTTCCAGGACGATACGGCTTATTTGTCGGCACTTCTTCGCAGGATTTGCTGCTTCATGGCTCGGTGCTGGTCCACCGCTAAGTGTTGCCACACGCGAAACTCGAGGGCAATCTTAAAGTAAGACCATCTTAATAGCTTGCTGGAAGTACGGTCTTCGGTCTATTTGCCCCCGCGGGCCGTCGCCTTGGGCCACACGAACGTGCACGACGCCGGTACTGCCAGCGCCGTCGGCGTGATCTTCAGCGGCGTCAGGTTGTTCTTCGTTAGCAGGCTGTTGAATCCGACCAGGTCCACGCCGAGCATCGTCTTCCACGCGTTCAGGGTCGCGGTGAACTCTTTGCAACCCGATTCCCACGTGTCGACCTCCGCCTTGGTGGGGGGCATGTCGATGCCGTTCTGCGCGAGCGGCGCGAGGACCGTGTTAAAGAGCGCGTTGATCGAGGAGAACGGGATTACACTGCCAGGCGCTCGGCTCGCGGCCGGTCCGCCGCCAAATCCACCACCGCCGCCGCGTCCGCCGGGCCCCCTGGCACCGCCGATCGTCGCCAGCTTCGCATCGAGCGCGGAAGCGGCCGTCGCGACATCGGCCGGCAGCGAGCCGCGCGCGATCGCGGCCAGCTGTGCACGCACCGCGGCCACTTCCTCGTTGGCGGCGTAGCTGTCCTTCATGCCCTGCCAGGCGGCCATCGCCAGTTTGTTCTGTGTCCGTAGCGCCGACATCACTGCCGCGCTCTCGCCGATGCGGGGATCGTTGTGCACGACGAGCGTTTGCGTGTACGTGGCGCCGTCGACCAGCAGCTTGACGGTGTACGTGCCCGGCAACGCGAGCGGCCCGTGCGGCGCCGGCGTGACCTGGCCCGGCGCGGAGTTCATCTGGTTATTGATGTCCGGATTGTAGCCCGGGGGATCGTCATAACGCAGATCCCAATTGATGCGATTCGTCCCGACGTTCGTCGAGAGAGCACGCTCAGACGAGGACATCAGCCAATAATCGGGATACGGCGGCCGTTCGTACATCGGCGGCGGCGTGCTCGTGATCGTCCGCACCAACTTATTCGCGGAGTCGAAGATCTGCAGCTTGATTTCGCCGGCCGGCTTCTTGCTCAGGTGGTAGTAGATGATCGCGCCGAACGGCGGGTTCGGCGCGTGCGGCATCTCGGCGTTCATCGGTTGATCCCAATTCGAGTTCATCCGCGAGCGTATAGCGTCGCCCGGTTTGAACAAATATGCCGGCGCCGCCGTGATCTGCTGCGCCTTGGCCGCGATCTCGTGCAGCGGACTCATGTCGTCGAGCACCCAGAATCCGCGGCCGTAGGTGCCGATCACAAGATCGTTCAAGTGATCCCCGGTATGAAACACCATGTCGCGGATCGACGTGCTCGGCAGATTTAGCCGCAGCGACTGCCAGTGATCGCCGTCGTCGAATGATACGTAGACGGTCGTCTCGGTGCCGGCGAAGAGCAAGTCCTTCTGTTTGGGGTCTTCGCGAATAACGTGTACCTGACTGCCTGTGCGTTCATCGGTCGGGAGGCCGTTGACGATGCGCGTCCAGGTCTTGCCTGCATCGTGCGTGCGATAGATGTAGTGTTGCTCCGCTGTGGGTGGGCCGCCGCCACGGCCGAAGCCGATGTTCGCGAGTGCGTAAGCCGTATTGATGTCGCTGTGCCCGGCTTCGACGGTGACGAAGTTGGCGTTCGGCGGCAGATCGGTGAAGTTAGTGACGTTGTTCCAAGTCTTGCCACCGTCCATCGTGTTGTAGATCTGTCCCGTGCTGCTGCCTGACCAGACGACCCCTTGCTTGACGGTTGAGAGCGAGAAATCAGAGATCGATCCGGGCGGGCCAGGGCGCCCGCCAGCCGGAGCCGCCGGAGTCGGAGTGGGAGTCGGAGTCGGAGCGCCCGGCGTCGGAGTCGGAGCGCCCGGTCGCTGTGCGGCCGCCGCCGGGGGCGCGACGCCGCACGGCACCATCGGCTGACCTCTTGGTGTGGTGAGGTCGGGACTGAACGCCTTCCACGTCTGTGCGCCGTCACGCGTTACGAGAATGCAGTTGTAGCCGACGTACAG
>Ga0137366_10003599_pt1 | contig 12056 bp, 15 predicted proteins | sample SagtaG_8_FD_104938 | JGI IMG/M metagenome (GOLD analysis project Ga0137366, IMG submission 104938) | Vadose zone soil microbial communities from Sagehorn Ranch, Mendocino, California, USA - Sage1_L_60_16 metaG | ecosystem: Environmental > Terrestrial > Soil > Vadose zone | place: USA... | reverse complement strand
TGCTCGCATGAAAACCAAAGGCGGCCGGGCGACCCTTGCGCGCCGGCGGCAGCGCGGGCGCAAGCGCTTGCTCCCGAAAGGCGTCGAGAAACATTACGCGCGCCATACGCAGGCGTAATTTCACGTTGCGAACGCGCGATCCCGGCCTCGCTGGTCTTTTCGCGACTGCATCGAGATGATTTCCTCGCGTAGCTCGCGCGCGATTTCCTTGCGATCGCCGACCCGAATTCTTGGAAGAGAAAAGGAGCACGTCGCCCGGATTTCGCGTTTGAAGAAAAGATTAAGCAAATGCGGCACGAGGGTCATGTCCCGCCAGTAGCACACCTCATCGGCGACCGAACCGTCATCGAGCGCATATTCGATAGCCACAGCCGTAACCGGACAGCGCAGTTGAACAGCAGATTCCAGCAAGGATGATTTGAATGGCAGGACGGTCGACCCGTCCGAACTGGTCCCTTCAGGAAACAGGACCACAAGCGAACCGCCAGCAACTGCTTCCTGGACAAGGTCGACAACATCTGCACTCGCCAATCTGCGCTCGCGATCGACAAAAATTGTACCAGCGGCGCGCGCTAGCCATCCAAATAGTGGCCATACCGCGACATCGCGCTTAGCGACAAAGACGCACGGCCGAATCGAGCTGAGCACAATCACGTCGAGATAGCTAAGGTGATTACACACCAAAAGGCCGGACCGCGGCATCGAACCGCGAGTCGTTACGCGAATGCCGACGACGCAACATGCAAACCGGCTCCAGCGACGCAGCCACGCAGTACGCGCGTGCAGGCGGCGTGCCTGGGCTAAGAACGGAACAGTGATCACATTCTCAACGAGAGCGCAGAGGCAGAAAAACGCGACCGCGAATGCGCGCCAGATTCCAAAAAGTACGATGCTCATCGTTTTAGGCAGATCGTAGCACAACCCATCTGCCTGTGGGGCAACCAAGCGTCTCGCTTGGTCATCTGGCAGCCTGGAAGCCCGCCGGCTCCACAGTCAAATGCATGTGCTTTGGCACTGAATTCACTTTTTTATCGGAGAAAATGCGCACGCACAATTGCGGGAAGTACGCAGAGATCGAACAGGGTGAGAAAGTCGCGCCGCTTTTTCATACGGCTCGTCTCGTTCCTAGAAACAATTCGCAGCGCACCATCAACAGTGTGTACGATGCGAACGGTATCATTGTTTTGTATAAGCGCTTTCCTCATCACGTCCTCAACGGTCGCGTTAAGGGTGATAAAAATATGCGCCTTCCATTCATATGAGTCCTTACGGCCTGGTTCACCTCGCTGTCGATCTGGTTGGCGCTGGCCGTCTTCGACAGCCTCGACAGCAGAGCAGCGACTCCCAAACGAGCGCGGTGAAGAGGAGTATAGTGTGTTGATTTTTTTAGGTGGAATTCTTTGTCGTTTCTGACTTTACTCCGCGGCAGCGTAATCAGACTGAAATGGCGACTTCGTACGATCGGACGGCGATTTCAAAGCGAATTACAGAGGCGAGGATTCGAGTGCGAGTGTGCGGTCGCTGTGATATTCGCCATCGCGCAAGATTGCAATCCGACATTCGCGCGCTGGCAAACTCGTTAAAAGCACTGCCCGCAGATTCACAATCCTACGTTCGTGCTGGTCGAAAAAGAAAACTCCCGAGGGTTGAGGTCTGCAGGGTTCTAGCTGATGAGTAACGCTACATCGCAGCGAGGAATGTATGCGCTGAAAAACAAAGCTATTTGCACCGTTAGCTCAATTGGCAGAGCAAGTGACTCTTAATCACTGGGTTGCAGGTTCGATTCCTGCACGGTGCATTTCATCCTCCACTAATTGAACAAGTTATGCAAGCTAAGGCTTTCAAAACGTAGCCGCCCGCGTAGCCATTAAGACTCATTTTTGGCATCACGGAGTCCCAAAGGTTTTGGCGAACATTAGCTTTATCGGAAATTCTGGAGAGACTCGATCGACTCGCCGCTTATTTGAAAAAAACAACCCCACCGGGTGGCGAAGAACGGAAAAGTCTAATTTATGTTTGGGGCCTGCTTGGAAATCTCGCATTGTTGGCCCGCGGGCGTGGACTGGCTTCGTAAAGGAAGACAGGCGTGGCAACAAAGCCGTCCTAGGATTCGGTATCATTCGAAAACTGGATCGCCGGCTGCTCGTTTTCGTAGCTGAGCGCGCGTAGGCTTGCTGTGTTCAACATAAAATATTTTCCGGCGGCCGCTTCGAGCCCGAGCCAGAGAGCGCCGAATACTCGCAGGAAATGTCCGCTGGAAAAAATCAGCACACTGTCTTTGATCGGGCGCACCCGCGTGAGGACGCGATCAGCCCGAGCGCCTACCTGATCCGGTGATTCTCCATTAAGGCAACCGTCCCGAAACGATTCCCAGTCGGGTCGCTTCGCGTGAATATCCACGGTGCGCAGGCCTTCGTAATCGCCATAGTTCCATTCGACCAGATCGCGATCAATTTCTGCGACGCACCGAACCCCGCCAGTTCGCAGGTTCGCGCGGCGCGCTGCAAGCGATTCGTCAGGACCTTAACGTAAGCCAATCCGGTCAGCCGCGCTCCAAGCCGCTTGGCATGCTGTTCGCCGCGCTCCGTTAACGGCAAATCGGTAAATCCCGTATGCTGTCCCGTGAGGCTCCAAGCGGTCTCGCTGTGACGAGCGAGATAAATCACGGGAAAAATATCCGTTTTCATAGCCGGTCTGCCCCGAATCCGTTTGCGGTTCGAGCTGTCACTACAAAATGTTTACCTGCCAGTTGCGTTCTTCCCAGCGTTGCTCGCGTTTCCAGAAAAATGTGAATGCAAGCGCCGAGCTACTTGGCAAATCTGAAGCCGGAAAATCTGCGTACCAAAGATTCAGTTCTTCTTGATGGATGGTCTCCGATTTGTTGGTTCGCGCCCAATTATCCGTTGACCAGATGACAGTTGCGCCCGCGGCAAGAATGATTCGCAAAATCTTGCCGCGCGGCACACGCTGTAATGGATGACGCAGACTCCAAATCTCATAACGGCTCTGCACTCGATTCACCACGTAGCGTTGGAACGCCGGCTCAACACGACCGAAACAGACGCCGTCATGCCGGCTGCGCACGAGTGAAACATATTCGGCGTGCGACCAGCAAAGCGGCATTGCCGCGCCGGTTGGGCAACCGCGTTTCATCCTGGCCTCGGGCTCGCCATGGCGAGTCCCTCTCGCGGCGGACAAGTCAGGTCCGTCCCATAGCTGTTCGGTGAGCATGCCACCCTGATTGGAAAAATTCTCCATGGTCATGATGAACGGCTTTGGGTCGCGTCCTGCAGCCAATTCGTAATGGCCGCGCTCTCCTGTCAAAATTGGCCAGCACCGCCCCACGCCGGTTCCGTCGTACGCGCTGCCGTCATCTTTTTGGCCGTAGCCATCGTGATTGTAGCGACGCCAGCCCGGGCCTTGCGGCAGATCGTGCTTGAGCACGCGATCGATCACTTCGATCGAGTCGCGCACGAGCGGATCGTTGGCATCACGAATACCGTATCGCACCAGATGAAGAAAATCGCCGCCAACGACATTGCGCGCCGGATGCAGGCCGCCACCGTTGGCGATCTGAATCGTCGCCGTATTCAGATCGGCATGCGGGTCAGGCGCGTTAGGATCGGTCGGATTAATGCGGATGTAATGCCGAGGAATGCCTTCGATCAGCTCGCCCTGTGTCGTGACCATCCAATCTTCGATGTGTGCCGTGAGCCAATCTGCATATGCAAGGATGAAATCTGCTGTGTCTGCTTTGCCAAATTCTTTTGCCCACTCCGCAGTACATGCGAGGGCGGCGATCACGACCGCGAGCGTCGAAGGTGAATAGCCGGCATTTTCTTCCCAGCGCTCCTGCGCTGTCACCGGGCCCTGCAGAATCAAATTAACAGCGGCGCGCATAACCATCACACGAGGGCTGAACAGACCGAGGCCATTCTGTTTACGCAAACGCCACGCAAGCAAAATCGGCAGGGCCACTTGATCGAGTTGCAGGCTCGACCAATAGGCGGTCCCATTGATCCAGCTGTTTTGCGGAAAAGTGCCATCCGGCCGCTGAATCGCCGCCAGCCAGACCAACGCGCGCAGCGGGGTACTTGTCTGACCCGTTGCAAGCAGGGCGCTTGCACTCTGCACAAGGTCGCGTGTCCAAACGAGGTGATAACCGCCCAGATCGTTATCGCCTTTGGTCTCGCCCCAGGGAATGCTCATCGACGCGACGACTGCACCTTGAAAAACTTTATCCTCATGCGCCAGCAACACGCACCGGCTCAGCCGATACATTCCGCCGCCGTCACATGTATCAGCGCTAAAATCGAATTCGGGATTCACCACCGTGCGCTGCCACTGGCGAACGTATGCCTGGCGATGCAACTCAAACGGTTCGGCCAACGATTGGAATAACTTCGCGATGGCGGTTTGATAGCTTCGGCCAAATGCAACCGCGATGACGAATTCACCGTTGTCTCGCAGATCGATTTCGCCCGTCAACGCGATGTTGCCTTGCTCGGCCGCTTGAAATTCCCAATCCATTTTGAAGTTGTGCATCAGGTCCTGCCAACCGTCGCTGAAGCCGACATAACCGACCGATCGGCGCGAGAACCCGGTGCTGCATGCCATCACCAGATGAAACGTTTCGCGCTGAGCGTGAATGAGTTGGTTGCCGCCGATCTCCGAGCACCACGCTGAGTTGCCCGCGCCATAGCCGGCAACGTGAGGCGCGAGTAACGCGTAAACGCGCAATTTGCCGTGCAAGGATTCGTCGAACACCTCGAGTTTTGTGTGCACAAGCACGACCGACAGATGGGGATCCGTCAGCACATGTTTGATCAGACGGTAGCGCCCGCCAGGCTCCAAATTCGTTAGGCGATAGTAGAGGCAGTCGCGCTCGGGATATTCGATCACGTGATTCAAGTCGCGCTTTTCTTCGTGACAAAACGTTTCGCCGTCGCTGATGAGAAATTGAAAGTCGCGTGTGTTCGGTTGGTCGATGTGTGGATAATAAATTTCATTGACGATGCCGTGACTGAGCGTGAATCAAACGCGGCAACTGGTATGATAGGCTGTGCCCACGCCTTCTTTGGCACTTGAAGTCCAGCGCGGCTCGATCCCTGGCGCACCAAACGCGAGTCTATTGTCGGGCGAATTCATGGGTTCACGGCGCATCCAAAGATCGAGATCCAATTATGGGAGTGCACGAGGCCACAACGAAGCGGAAAGAAATAAAAGATGTGGCGTCGTTGATCAGACTCTCTCCTTCCAGGATGACAATTATCTTGCGGGGCACTCGCAAACCTTTGAGTCACCGCTAGCGCGGCCACTGCATCTGGCGGCGAGCTGAGCGCACCAAACACGAAACCAACTGCCAAAGGTAATCCGACCAAAAAATGGAACAGACAAGCCGTCGCGGCCATCGTCAAAAGGACCAGGACGATCGCTAGGAGAAAAATTGGCCGAAGGTTCGCTCGGAAATCTCTCCATGAAGTGAATACGGCGGCGGGACGGATCAGAGGGGGAAGGAACAGATTAAAGACCAGTTGAGGATCGAGCTGAATCGGAGGAAGGCCGGGAATCAGAGTGCGGATCAAACCACGGATGGTCAGCAGGATCGGATAAGCAACCCGGATTTTCCGCGCAGCGATGGCTAGCAGAGCGATCGCCACAAGACAAATCAGGATTAGTTCGGTCTTGCCTACCATAATTCCTATCGCAACGGAGCCTGGCCGGAAATCAGGCGTCCAGAAACCAATCGGCCGCCGATGCCTTCGGCGAGTTGAAAGTTTCAAAGGAATTTGATCAACGCCTCAGTTGTTTCTTTTGGCCGAAAAGAGCCGTTCGAGAGGTCACTAAAAAAGTTGAACAAAATAGTTGACTGGTCGGTCTACTCAATGTAAAAAAGAGCTGTATGCCAAGAGTGAGTGACATGAAAGAGCGCCTGACCGATGCAGCGATGGATCTGATCTGGCACAATAGTTACGGCACGACGTCGGTAGATGCGATTTGCGAGCGCGCCGGTGCAAAGAAGGGGAGCTTTTATTATTTCTTTAAGTCGAAATCGGAGCTCGCCGCCGCCGCCTTGGAAGCGGACTGGAAAAAGAAGAAGACGGAAATGGATGCGATTTTCTCACCGACGGTTCCGCCATTGGAGCGGCTCGATCAGTACTTTGACTTCGTTCATGATCGTCTCGCAGAACTTCAGAAGAAATGCGGTTCGATCCTGGGTTGCCCGCTGTTGAGCATCGGTAGCGAGGTTAGCACCCAGGACCAAATTGTTCGTGAAGCGGTCGATCGGATCATGGATCGCAAGATGAATTATTTCGTTTCGGCAGTACGCGATGCTCAGGCGCAGGGATTGATTGATGCACCCGATCCGGTGGGCAAGGCAAAGGCGCTGTTCTCCTGTTATCAAGGGACGATGGCGCAGGCGCGCATTCAGAATGACATCGACCTGCTTCGTGAATTCAAGCAGGTAGCGAGGGATGTTTTGGGCGCGAAAAAGGCTCACGTTGTCGCTTCATGACTCTTTTTTTCTCAATTTTATAGATGACCGGTCAAATAGAAATACACCGAAACCAAAAGAACCCGATCCTATGAAAACTGACACACAACTCGAACCAGTTTTCCTCCAGACAGTCTCAGTCGCCGTCGCGCAACTGAAACAGCAATTGCAGCGGGATTATGAACAAGCTTACCCGGACCTGCGAGAAATCATTCACCTCGTGCTCGACGAGGAAGAAGCGAACGCCTGGGAGCTTTCGTTGTTCCCACATCTGCTTCTCCCCGATCTGGTCGAAGCGCACATCACCAATCTGAATCTGCATCCGGTCGAGACGAAGCATGACGACGCCTTTGCGCCGCATGGCTTCAATGGAATCGAAACTCGCCAATCGGCTTTCGCTTTGTGTGGATAGTCAACCAGCAAACAAATCAACTCAAAAGAACTCAAAATCATGAAAACTAAATTCTATTTGGTCGCACTCCTTGCGAGCGCGGCCATGATTGCTCAAGCAAACGCAGGCGGCCGTTATGGGGGCGGTGGAGGAGGGTTCGTCGCGCGGGTTGCTCCCGCGCGCGCAGCAGTGCCATCATTCAACTCTGCGGCGAGTCGAAGTTTCGGCAGTGGCAGGATGGTTTATTCAGGCCAACGCTTCTCGCCGACCATGATGCGTTCGCCGTCGTCACCGGCGGTTCGGCAATATTACATCAATGCGAACGCCGGAACGCGTCAGTTCGCACGCGCAAATATCAATCGCGCCGATCGTCCCGCTCGATTCTCGAACGGAGGAAATCGAGCGATAACAAATGGGCGACGCCAAGGAAATGGGTCAGGCCTAAGCAGGAGCGGGAACAATCTGCCTTCCAACTGGCGAGATCACGTCGTCGCGCGTCATTCAGCCGATTGGCATCGCGACTGGGATCGGCGGCATGGACATTTCCACCACGGTCACGTCTTTGTTTTTATCGATGGCTTCTGGTGGGGATTAGATCCCGGATTCTATCCGTACGATGACTACGGTTACGCCAACAATGGTTATCCGTATGATTACTACGAGTATTCCCCGTACAACTATGATGACGAGCAGGGCTACGCTCCTTCGGATCAGGACGCAAATAATGCGACCGTAAGCGCAGTTCAATCAAAGCTCGCGAAGCTCGGTTACTATCGCGGCGCGATCGACGGAGTTGTCGGAGACGAAACCCAGGCCGCTCTCGCGCGTTATCAAGAAGAACACGACTTGAGCGTAACGGGGACACTCACCGCGGCCACGCTGCAATCGCTCGGATTACGACAGACGGCGAGCTAGTGGGAATAAGGAATCTTGAAGAGCTGACACGAAAGCAACGAAAGGAACACAAAATGAAAAACGGAAAACTAGACGGAAAAGTTGCAGTAATAACAGGGGCGTCGAAAGGAATCGGCGCGGGCATAGCGAAAGAGTTCGCGGCGCACGGTGCGTCCGTGGTCGTTAACTATGCTTCTGCAAAACAAGACGCGGATCGCGTGGTCGACGAAATTAGTAAGCGCGGCGGAAAAGCTGTCGCTATCCAAGGCAACGTTGCGAAGAAGGCACAAGTCGAGCGGCTCTTCGCTGAAGCGGAGAAAGCCTTCGGAAAAATCGACACACTGGTCAATAACGCCGGCGTTTACGAATTCGTGGCGCTCGAAGAAGTGTCCGAGCAACAATTCCACAGAATGTTTGATACTAACGTTCTCGGGATGCTTCTCGTCACTCAAGAAGCACTCAAGCATTTCAATCCCGACGGCGGGAGCATCATCAACATTGGTTCGCTCGCCAGCTCTTTGACTCCGCCGACTGCCGTGGTTTACAACGCCACAAAAGGCGCAGTAGATGCGATCACGCGGACTCTCGCGAAGGAGCTCGGTCCGCGGAAAATCCGAGTCAACTCCATCAATCCCGGCATGGTGATAACAGAAGGAGCGGTTGCCGGCGGTTACACGGAAGGCGATATGCGGAAAATGTTTGAATCGCAGACGCCACTTGGCCGCGTCGGCGAGACAGAAGACATCGCGCCGGCCGCGGTCTTTTTCGCGTCGAACGATTCGAAATGGATCACGGGTGAAACACTCCTCATCGCGGGCGGTCTTCGCTAACTGACGAATCCACAAACTATGAATTCAAGAACCAAAACAGACATTGGAATACCCGTTAACGGGCGAGAAACAAAAGTGAGAATTGAGCAACGAAATCTCGCTGCCAAACGGCGAGAAATGTTCTCGCGCCGGCGACGAGTGCATGATCCCATGCTCGTACTCAACATGTCCATCTTCAACTTCGCGGACGGATGGAGTCGCACGTTCAATCCATTCAAGACTCACGAACGCGGTATCTGAAAGTTCACAAAATGACGCGTGACAAAAATGGATGCGAAGGCGTGGAATTGCCTGAAGCGCATTTCCATTGCTGAGCGTATCCATCGCGGCTCGAATACTGGCACATCGGCGAGACAAACACCCTATTAGTAAAATTTACTTCTCTGATCGCGAGCGAATCAAACAGGCCAGCCATTTGCATTCCTTCTAGTTACTTTGTCAGTAATCCGAATGCGGCGGATGAGCAAAGTTCAATTCATCCGAACACCTGCTAGGCGGCGGCACAAATTTCTGATCTCTGACTTCATCCCGGTTTTAGACTCGTAGCCAGTAAACACTTGATTCACGGTCCATTTCTCCGGATACTCGCCGTTGAAACGAAAATGCCAGGTGTTCGCCGATCGTTTTCGTCACGTCGCTGATCACTCCGGAAGAGGCGCGAGACGCGCGTCGCATCAATGGACATCGCATCTCGGCGAAGCCTCACACCGCCGCCGGGCTTCTGCGCGTATTCGAGGAAAGCCTGCCGTGCTGTGCCGAGGTCTAACGAATCAGTTTTTTTAGCAGCAACAATGAGCACAACCACTCGGGACATGATCATTTCATCCGAAAGAGGTACTCGCTCTTCCGGCTCAATCACTTTAGCGTAAGTATTTGGAAGCGGACCACGACCGAGTAATGAAAACCAAAATCGTTATTGCGGGCGGCGGATTCGGCGGACTGTACGCAGCGAAGTATTTCGACAAGACGCTGGCGCGTCGCGACGACGTCGAAGTTACGCTGATCAGCCGCGAGAATTTCATTCTGTTCACGCCGATGCTTCACGAAATAGCGGCGGGTGATCTTTCTCCGAGCGACATTGTGAATCCGCTCCGGCGCATACTTCGTTACGTGAAGTTCGTCGAAGCCGATGTCCAGGATGTCGATCTTAACGCGCGAAAAATCCGCTGTATTCACGGAATCGGAGACGTCGAGCTTGAGCTTGAATTTGACCATCTGCTTCTCGCACTCGGTTCGGAGACAAACTTCTTTGATAACCAAGGCCTGCGCGACTGGGCGGTGACGATGAAAAACGTGATGGACGCGGTGCTGCTGCGAAATCGCATGGTTGCGTTATTGGAAAACGCGGCGCTGGAGAAAGATGAAAACGCGCGCCGCGAGTTGCTCACCTTCGTAACGGCTGGTGGCGGTTTCGCCGGCGCGGAAACGACTGGCGCGGTCAACGACTTCCTCCGCGATACCGCGCGGTTTTACCCGGCGTTACGCGAGGAGATGATTCGAGTCGTGGTTGTTCATCCGGGAAGCTATTTGTTGCCCGAACTTGGCGAAGAACTAGGTCGTTACGCGGAACGAAAGTTGATCGAGCGTAAAGTCGAGGTAATCAAGGGCGCGCGCGTGGCAAGCTACGACGGTTCGGTCGTAAAATTGAACGACGGCAGATCGATTCTGGCAGCGACCCTTATTTGGACAGCGGGTGTGAAGCCCAGCCCAGTGATTGCATCGTTACCGGTCGCGAAAGAAAAAGACCGCGTTCGGGTAAACGAAAACCTCGCCGTTCCTGAGATGACTGGATTATGGGCGGTTGGGGATTGCGCAGCGGTCCCCGATTCGGAGAGCGGACAGTTTTATCCACCGACTGCGCAACACGGGTTGCGCGAAGGAGTCGCCGCGGCAAAGAACATCGAGCGCACGATCCTCGGTCAGCCGTTAAAGCCGTTTCGATTCAAAACACTCGGATTGCTGGCAGCTATTGGCCATCGCACTGGCGTGGCGATGGTATTCGGAATGAAGTTCTCCGGTTTCGTCGCGTGGTGGCTTTGGCGATCGGTCTATCTCCTGAAGCTCCCGCGTTTGGCTAAGAAGCTGCGAGTCGTTGTCGCTTGGACGCTCGATCTTTTCTTCGGGCGAGACATCACCCAGATCATTACTGTGCGCGATGTGGAGGAGATCAGCGATCGACTGACTCGGATGCGAACGCACAGAAAGCTGACGGCGTCGATGGCGACAAAATCCGCGCTCGACACTTCTACATAAACCGCGATAACGGCATTATGAAACGGTCCGCATTTCTTTGGGCCTTAATGGTTGTGTTGGTTGTTGCCGGCTGTTCGCGCAAGCCAGCGCAAGTCGCTCCACCGGCGCCGGAAGTCCTCGTCACAACGGTGACGCCGCGGGATGTGCCACGTGTCCTGGAACGCGTCGCGACACTTGATGGTTTTATCAACGCGAATATCAACGCACAGGTGCAAGGCTACATCGTTTCGCGCGACTACCAGGAGGGCAGCGTGGTAAAGAAGGGTGACCTCCTTTTTCAGATTGATCCGCGTCCCTTCGAAGCCGCATTGGCACAGGCCAAGGGCACTCTGGCAAGAGATAAAGCCAATCAGGCGAAAACAGACGCAGACGAAAAGCGCGCGATGGATTTGTTTAAGAAGAAAGTAATCAGCGATCAGGAGCGAGACACTGCGATTGCAGCCGCCGGTTCAAGCAGAGCAAACGTTGAAGCCGACGAAGCGGCGGTGAAACAGGCGGAGCTCAATCTTGGATATACAAAGATCACCGCGCCCATTGACGGTGTTGCTGGGTTCGCAAACAATCAGGTGGGCGATCTGGTCGGGCCAAGTACGGGACCGCTCACAAACCGTATCGCAAATCGATCCGATCAAAGCTGTCGTGACTGCTGGGGAAGGGCCGTTCACCGATTTCGTTTCGCGCCATCCTGACGCAACTGAGCGCAATGCTTACATAAAAAGCCTCGACTTCGACTTGATCCTCGGCAACGGCGAGGTGTATCCGCATAAAGGTAAGTTTTATGCGCTCGATCGCAGCCTGGATCCGAAGACTGGATCGATCCGCTACTATGTGACGTTTCCGAATCCGGGAAACATTTTGCGGCCCGGCCAATTCGGAAAAGTGCGTTTCGTCGCCGACATGAAAAAAGGCGCGATGGTTGTGCCGCAGGAAGCGGTGAACGAGTTGCAGGGCAACTTTCAGGTCGCGGTTGTCGATGAAAACAACAAGGTCGGCATTCGTCCGGTGAAAATGGGCGAGCGCATCGGCGCGATGTGGGAAGTCACGGAAGGTTTGAAGCCAGGCGACAAAGTTGTTGTGCAAGGACTCCAAAAGGCGCGCGAAGGATCGACAGTCACCGCAAAAGACTGGACCCCTCCCGCCGACGCGTTGGTTTCAAAAGCGGACCAGCAAAAGAAGCCCTAAGAAATGTCCG
>Ga0137366_10003587_pt1 | contig 12085 bp, 9 predicted proteins | sample SagtaG_8_FD_104938 | JGI IMG/M metagenome (GOLD analysis project Ga0137366, IMG submission 104938) | Vadose zone soil microbial communities from Sagehorn Ranch, Mendocino, California, USA - Sage1_L_60_16 metaG | ecosystem: Environmental > Terrestrial > Soil > Vadose zone | place: USA: California... | reverse complement strand
GGGTCGTGGCCGTACCCATCCGAGAAGACTGAGTGTCTCTACCGAAGCCGTCTTTCTAGTAGTCTTAAAGCACGTCTCTATCGAGGGTTTGACTATGAAGAAGCTCGAAGGCATCATAGCACCAATGGCCACAGCAATAACTCACGATGAGAAGATCGACGAGAAGACTACTCGGACTCTGGTGGATTTCTTGATTGATGGAGGAATCGACGGGCTGTTCCCATTGGGGACCAGCGGAGAGTTTGCGCTCTTTGACCGGGAAGAAAGAAAGACCATTATCGAAACAGTTGTGGATCATACGAATGGTAGAGTCCCGGTACTCGCCGGTGTCTCGGACCCTAGTCTCGAGAATGTCTTGGCCTTCGCGAAGGACGCTAAGGATACCGGCGCAGACGCAATCGTAGCAACTCCCCCGTACTATTACGCGACCGGCGAGGACGGGCTCTTCAACCATTTCGAGACAATTGCCCGGAAAAGTGAACTGCCTCTTGTCGTGTATAACATTCCAGAATGGACTCATCTCTTCGTTCCTCCAAGTGTCATTCAGCGATTGGCCGAGCAGCGGTTGATAGTTGGGATGAAGTATACTGAGTACAATCTCCTCAACCTTCTCCGGTTTCTGAAAGTCGCGGGCAAGCGCATCGCGATCTTCGCTGGGTCTGACGCGATGACTTTCACAAATCTGGAATTTGGTGGAAGCGGTGGAGTAATCGGAGTCGCCAATGTTGCCCCCAAGCTAGCGAGTTCGGTGTTTGACGAGTTCAAGCACGGAAACTTCGAAGCTGCTCGAATAGCTCAGTCGAAGCTTCTTCCGATAATCGAGGCAATTAGCGTTGGAAGATTCCCTGCAGGGCTGAAGGAGGCGATGAGAATGGTCGGGATGCCCGTAGGTGGAGTCAGGAGCCCTCTTCAGAGTCTCACTGGGGAGGAGCGAAACAGCGTTGCTGGCTTTCTCAGAGAGTCGGGACTGTTAAAGGACGGAGCATGAGAATTATGGCGAAGCCAAGACCCGTACAAGGATTAGCGAAGCATTATCGGATGTTCATTGACGGAGAGTGGGTTGATTCGAAGCGGGAAGAGATGATTGACGTGGTCAATCCTGCCACTGAGCGAGTGATAGCCTCTGTTCCGAAAGCAAGTCGCGAGCAGGCGAAAGCTGCACTTCAGGCGGCGGAGGACGCTCAACCGAAGTGGGAAGATCTCGCGCCCCTCCGAAGGGCGGCGTTTCTATTCAAGACGGCTCAACTGATTCGGAGGGACAAGGAGAGGTTGGCCAGACTCCTGACTTCGGAGCAGGGGAAGCCTCTGTTCGAAGCTCGCGGCGAGATTGACGGTGCTGCGTCGAATTTCGACTACTATGCTGAGTTTGCGCGTAGGATTGAGGGTGATGTTCTACCTAGCGACAACCCCCGCCAGACGGTTATGATCCTCAGACTCCCAATCGGTGTGGTCGCGTCGATTACTCCTTGGAACTTCCCTTCTGCAACAGTCGCTAGGAAGCTCGCTCCTGCACTGATTACCGGGAATACGGTTGTGACGAAGCCGTCGAGCAATACCCCTCTCAGCACGATCGAGATGGTGAGGCTGATGCAGGAAGCTGGCTTTCCAAAGGGGGTTGTGAATGTTATCACCGGGAATGGATCGGAGGTGGGGGATGAGCTCGTGACGAACAAGATTACTGGATTGGTTACGATGACGGGCAGTACCGATGCCGGACGGACGATTATGGAGCACGCTTCCAATCATCTTCCAAAGCTGGTCTTGGAGCTGGGCGGGAAGGCACCGTTCATCGTCTGGCATGATGCGGACATTCCTTGGGCGCTAAGATGCGCGATATGGGCTCGATTCTGGAACTGTGGCCAGACCTGCATCTGCTCGGAAAGGATGTACGTCGATGAGAAGATCAAGGATAGGTTTGTCCCCGCGTTCGTCCGTATGGCAAAGGATCTGAGGCTGGGGAACCCGTTGGAACCGGGCACAGACCTTGGACCGATGGTCAGTAAAAAGGAAAGGGAGACTAGCCTGAGTTTCATCGAGAAGGCGAAAAAGGAAGGAGATAGGATTGTCATCGGCGGGGAGAGACCCTCAACCTCGACCAAGGGATGGTTTCTCGAACCTACGGTCATAGAAGATGTGACACAGAAATCCCCACTTGTCCAAGACGAGATCTTCGGACCAGTCGTACCCATACTCGAAGTGGACAGCTTTGACAAGGCGATCGACTATGCAAACAACTCGAAGTATGGCCTAGCCTCCTACATCTTCACGAAAGACAGTACGCGGGTTCTGAAGGCCATGAACCGGATCAAATTCGGCGAGTCGTACATCAACCAGGTTGGACCAGAACAGCTCCAAGGTGCACACACCGGCTTCAGGCAGTCGGGACTAGGCGCTGAGGGCTCAAGGTACGGGTTGGAAGGATATACTCAATTGAAAACGTGCTACGTTGACTGGAACGATAAACCCAGCCTATCGTATCTCTTCCCATACAAGTCGAAGTAGAACTAGAAAGCTAACGGCGGTCTGCCGCAAGGATCGCGATGTCGTTTACGTTCGTTCCTGTCGGACCCGTTATTACCAAGTCCTTTAGTTTCGAAAAATATTGGTAGGAATCATTGTTTCTGAGGTATTCTTCAGGGTCCATTCGAAGCCTTAGGCCTCGCGTGATTGTTGATCCATCAGCCACTGCGCCAGCTGCATTCGTCCGACCTTCAATTCCGTCGGTCCCAAACGAACCTACGACAACCCCCTCCGAACCACTAATCTTTACTGCCGCTGCAAGAGCCAACTCTTGATTCCTGCCGCCCTTTCCCTTTCCTCCGACGGTCACAGTTGTTTCTCCGCCTGCGATCAACGCCGCTGGGGGTGCGAAAGGCAGCGAATTATCCCGGATGTCTCTCACTATCGAGCCGAAGATTCGGCCAACTTCCCGAGCTTCACCGGTAATCTGGATCGACAACACCTGGGTCCTGTAGCCCGCTTTCGTCATTGCTGACGCCGCGGCGAGACAAGATGCTCGATTGTTGCCGACTACCACGTTCTGTACGCGCCTGAAGACCTTGTTTGTCTGTTTCGGGGTCTCAGGTATCGATCCCGAGAGGCCGCGGGTGATGATTCTTCGAGCGTTCTTTGGAATCTGGAACCAGAGATCATATTTCTTTAGAACTATCTCAACATCGCGATAGGTCGTTGGATCTGGAGTCGTTGGGCCTGAGGCTATGGAATCAACTTTGTCGCCAACGACATCCGAGATAATCAGAGTCAACACTCTTGCTGGATATAGTCTCTCTGCAAGTCTGCCTCCTTTTACCTGGGAGAGATGTTTTCGTACGGTGTTGATCTCCTCGATGCTAGCTCCGGATCTTAGTAGTAATGATGTGACCTTTGCTTCGTCGTCCAAGTTTATTCCTTCAATTGGTAAGGGCATTAGGGCTGAACCTCCTCCTGAGACCAAGACGATGACCAGATCGTCTCGCGAAATGTCATCGACTAAGCGTAGCATTGCTAGAACACCCTCTGCGCCCTTGCGGGTCGGTATCGGATGGGTTGCTTGGCGGTACCTTATTCGTCGATTTCGAGGCGTCGGCCGCAGATAATCTGGAATTATCACCAGCCCTCGTGTAATCCGATTTCCCAGTAGTTTCTCGATCTCCTCAGCCATGTAGCCTGAGGCTTTTCCTCCGCCAATGACGAGGATTCGTCGATAGTCTTTGAGCGGATACTGGAGCTCGCCAACGTGGAGTATGGATCCGGTGAGTTTCAGGTTTTTCCTGATGATCCTCCTTGGGTTGGCTGCGGCGAGGGCTGCGTTCATTGCGTGAAGAACGTCCCTGTGTAGCTTGTCTAACCCGCGTCTACGCGGAGTCCGCGCGCGGACCCGTATCATCGTTCCAGGCTAATCCTTCCACGTGTCTTTGACGACCCAGACAGGCTCGTCGGGGTTGAAGTACTCCTGGCCTTCCGCCCTATGCTCTTCCAAGACTTTCTCGTCCACTTCTACCCCAATGCCTGGTCGGGTCGGAACCTTCGTCTGACCGTTCTCGACCTTTGACTGGTCTCTTACCAATTGCCTCTTCCAGGCTGGGAAGCAGTCGTAGAATGACTCTTGAATGAGGAAGTTGGGAAGCGCGGCGTCGAGCTGTACGGTTACTGCGTTCTGGATGGGTCCGAAAGCGTTGTGAAAGGCCATCTCTACCCCATACGCTTCTGCCATAGCAGCGACTTTGCGAGCGACCGTGACCCCGCCGATGTTTGTCACGTCTATTTGCAGATAGTCTGTCAGATTATTCGCGAGGACGAAGGCCGCTTGTTCCTTGGTAATTATCCGCTCGCCTAGCGCGACTCTAACGTCTGTTGCTTCTCTGTATTTTCGGAGCCCTTGGAGATTATCCGGATGGACAGGCTCCTCCATGAATAACGGATCGAACTCGCCGAGCTTATTCGCGATTGCGATGGCTGCGTTCGGATCGAATCTCCCATGGTGTTCTATCAGAAGTTGGACCTTGCCGTTCGTTGCATCCATGACAGCCTTGACCCGCGCGTGGGCCATTTCCAATCCCTTCGCGTCAATCGAGTCGTAGTGTGTCCCGAAGGGATCGAACTTCAGAGCAGTATAGCCCATCGCTGCGAATTTCTTGGCTCTCAAGCCGAACTGTTCGGGCGTGACGCACTTGTCGTACCAGCCGTTCGCGTAAACACGGACGCTGTTCCTGAAACTGCCTCCAACTAGCTGGTGGATCGGAGCACCGAAATGTTTCCCGGCAATGTCCCAGCAGGCAATGTCGAACGCGCTGAGCGCGGTTGTAGATTCGAAAGAGACCGGGAGGTAGAAGTCGTGCTTGTGCCACTCGTGAATGTTCGACTCCATGTCCAGCGGATCCTTTCCCTTGTACACTCGTCCAACTTCGTGTAGAGACTGGATTACTGGTTCGACCCTAAGAGTTGGAACCGCTTCTCCATAGCCGATGGTTCCGTCAGAAGTGGTGAGTTTCAGAAGAATGGAATTTCCAGCCCAAGTTGCGCTCCCTAGTGAAGAGGGTTCGCCTAGCTGGTAGACCTCAAAGTTAGTGATCTTCAACTTGAAGGTTGAATGCTTCAGATCCAACCTTTTGACCTTTCAGTATTGACCCGAATCTGTTTCTGAGGCTCCACAGCTCGCGCTGAGTAAGTAGCAGAACGGCCATATGATCCTGACCTAATCCTGACCATCTCCTATTAGCCCGGAACTCCCGAGTCCTCTAGAAGTCTTAATGCTCTTGCTTCAGAATGATCATTCGGACGCCACTGGAGTCTTGGAATTGGGTAGAGTTCTGTCTCCTTCAGAAACCTCCTGGAGACGTCTTCTATGGTATGTGTTGGCGGGTTCTCGTGGAGGACCAAACAGAGGGAGGATCATTAACGTCCTACGGGAGGGGCCTAAGAACGTGAACCAGCTCGCAGAGGCTCTTGACGTTCACTATCGAGTAGCTGAGCATCACATCCGGGCTCTTGAAAAGAATCATCTAGTCTCACCGTCAGGCGAGAGGTACGGACGGCTGTACTTCCTCTCGCAAGAGATGGAAATTCACCTACCAATCTTTGACGAGATCTGGAACAAGATCCAGCCAAGAACCGAGGAGGTGAAAAAATAACGTCAATACTCATGGACGCTAGCCTCTACACGGCAGCCATTAGCGCGGCGCTTCTGCTCGGGCTAATCTTCACATATGCCAAAGTCTACCGAGACACACGAGCACAGTTCAGCTTAGGTCTAACGATCTTTGCCGCGATCCTGTTCGCACAGAACATACTCGCAGTCTACTCCTTTGTGACCATGTCACCATTCATCGAGGACCCCTTCCTACCCTATCTGCTAGGAATCAACATTGCCCAAGTCTTGGGAATACTCGTACTATTCCGAACAACCATCCGCTAAAACGGGCCCGAATCTAGACCAAACGTCCACCACATCTCGCTAATCCAAGAAATACTCGACCTACAATGTTGCCGGAGAAAACTAGGAGGTGTAATGCAAGAAATTGAAGATGGCGAAATTACCTGTACTTCTCGCGGTCAGCGCTATGCTTGTCCTGGCCCTGGCAGGGGGCAGAACGTCCGTCGCCGCCGCCACTGTTGCTATGAACTCTGGATTCTATGATCATCAGATCATCCAATACGAAGCCACGGCTGAAGTCACGTCCTCGCCGCAAGCCGCCCAGCTAATTGCTGCCCGAAACATTGTCTTCCACATTGTTGGATCTGACGGCGTCACCCCGAGCGTTCAGTGCGCCCGGTTGCTTGCAGCGCTGCCCAACGATCCCACGAGTTGCAACGTGCTCAACTTCATTCCAACCGAAGTCGGATACACTGGTGGAGCCTGGAACCTTCAAGTCTTCCACTGGAAGCAGGGAGTCACCCCGACTGAGCTCAGCAAGGACGACGACATCAATACCGCAGTCGCCAGTGGCCTCGGGACCCTAGAGATAACCTCGACCCTAGTTCGCTGTCCCGTCGTAGACTTCGCAAGCCTAAGGTAAGACCAGGAGGCCCGACCCTTCACCTCTTTTCTTTTTTTCCAAGTTCATCCTGAGTCGTGAATTGTCTTTTGGGAGCCAGGACCTGTTCATGCAGGTCCAACTCCTCTCTCCAACTCAATTAATTAGGAACGTTCCGGTTTCCTCTGCCTCCCAACGGGTTTCACCGCCCTTCTTCAGTCCAACGCGAACCAAAATACGGTTCTTGACTAGACCTGGTCTTTGGAAATAGAAGGTCTGACAACTGCTTGACACTCCGAAACTCATAGTCAGGATGCTCCGTCGTAGGGTCCCCACGATTCTCCGGACTCCACAATGCAGCCCCTGTCAAAACCCCAGCTCGTTTTCCTGCAATGACATCCGCAGGTGAGTCCCCGACGTACATCGACTCTCGCGGGTTAACTTTGATTCGGCTCAAGGCTAAGTTGATCCCCTCAGGGTCTGGCTTACTGTTCCGGACATCATCTGCATTGACCCGGGTCTCAAAGAACTCGGATAGATTGAACGGGTTGAGGGTGTATTCCATCATGATCTTCTCTACTCCAGTCACGAGCGCCAACCGTCTACCGGTGGATCGGATTCTTCGCAAGAGCTGGGTAATCCCTGGAAAGACCAACGCCCTGCTAGCGACATACTTTCTGTAACATTCGTAATAGTCAGCCACTGCTTGATTCTGAAGATTCTCCGAGAGATTGGCGGTCATACTCCTGATAATGGCATGCGCAGGAGGCCCAAATTTCGCAATCACCTCCTCAAGCGCCAATGTGGCATTGAGATATTTTCGAGAGATTTCATTCTCGCAATGAAAAATGACGGGAAGACTACTAACAAGGGTCCCATCCATATCGAATACGATGGCCCTGAGCGATCCCCCAGAAGACCTTGTTTCAGGCCGGTTAGTCCTAGATAATTCGTCACCTAGTTGACTAACCATTTTCGACAGTCATACCTCATTTCACGTTGGATTGTCATAAGTAGACACAGACATTTCTGCACATTCAGTCTTGGGTGACCGGCGGCTACAAAGCACGGCTTTCTATATACACAACGCCTTCGACATTCATCTGCAAGGTGGAAGGATCAGTTGACCATGCCAGCTGAAAATCCTGCTCCAGGTTGGCCCGGGATTGCTCCCAGGTGGACCTCGAGCGCTAAGGAGGGCGTTGGAACCTCCGCCAGCTATCAAAGCAGGGTTTGGTTCACTGTCTCCCATGGAATCCTAAACGAGGTCTATTACCCGAGGATAGATCAGGCAAATACTCGTGATATGGAATTTCTTGTCGCTGACGGCGACAAGTACTTCTCCGAAGAAAAACGGGATACGAACAGAAGAATCTCACCCTTAGAACAAGGCGTCCCCGGATACAAGCTCGTCAACTCGTGCAAGAGAGGACGTTACAGGATGACAAAGATCGTCATCACCGATCCCGAACGAGACGTGCTCCTACAGAAGGTCCACTTCGACGCTGGTAAGGGCAGACTGGAGGACTACGGCGTCTATGCTCTTCTCGCTCCGCACGTTGGAAACCGTGGCTATGGAAACAACGGATGGATCAGCAACTACAAGGGCACACCGATGCTATTCGCGCAGAGAGAAGGAGTCTCCCTCGCCCTAGCTTGTTCGACAGCATTTAGAAAGATGAGCTGTGGATACGTAGGTATCAGCGATGGTTGGCAAGATGTCAGTGCCAACAAGAAGATGACATGGGAATATTCCGCAGCGTCTAACGGAAACATTGCTCTGACCGCAGAACTCGACTTGACGAGCAATGACGGCGAGTGTGTAACCGCTATTGCTTTCGGACGAACCCCGGACGAGGCGGGACAGCAGGCCCGGAATGCCTTGTTGAAAGACTTCGATAGGGTCCAGCGGGCGTTTGTTGATGGATGGAAAGAGGCACAGTCTCAGAGCATGGATCTTGGTAAGATGTACGAGACAGGTTTCGACCTGTATCGGGTCAGCAACACAGTCCTCCGGACACATGAAGAAAAATCCTACCCAGGGGCGGTAATCGCTAGCCTCTCCATACCATGGGGCTTCTCCAAGAGCGATGACGACTTGGGTGGATACCATCTGATCTGGCCTAGGGACTTGGCGCAGGCAGCTGGGGGGTTCATCGCCTCAGGAGACACTGAACACGCTAGAGAAACCCTCCTTTACCTCATGTCCACCCAAGAGGAAGATGGACACTGGTTGCAGAACATGTGGCTTGACGGATCACCCTACTGGGGAGGGGTACAGATGGATGAAACGGCCTTTCCGATACTTGTCGCGGACCAGCTGAAACGTGTGGATGCCCTTTCTGGGTTCGACGCGTGGCCGATGATACAACGCGCGGCAGGATATCTTGTCCGAAACGGTCCTATAACGCAGCAGGACAGGTGGGAGGAGGACGGTGGATATTCTCCATTCACCCTCGCGGCTGAGATCGCGGGATTGCTCGCAGCGGCCGATTTTGCCGAAGAGAAGGGCGACTATGCTCTGGCCTCGTATCTCAGGGAGACAGCAGACACATGGAACGAAGCCATTGAGCGTTGGACCTATGTTACAGGAACGAAACTCGCGAACCGGCTTGGAGTCAACGGGTACTACGTCAGAATCGCGCCTGCAAATCCTTCTGATATCGAGCTTCCAGCTTCAGCATTTGTCTCTCTCCGAAATCGTCCCTTAGGACAAGAAGTGGTCCCAGGCGAACAAGTAGTTAGCGTGGACGCTCTCGCTCTCGTCCGTTTTGGTTTACGATCAGCTAAGGACCCGCGTATCCTCGACACGGTCAAAGTGATAGATGCGATTCTCCGAAAAGAGACTAGGACAGGCCCGGTTTGGTATCGGTACAACCTAGATGGCTACGGCGAACATGACGACGGTTCGCCATTCGACGGGACCGGTGTCGGAAGAGGATGGCCTCTATTGGCTGGTGAACGAGCCCACTATGAAATAGCTAAGGGAGAGGTTGAGGAAGCCGAACGGCTCTTGCATGTGAGCGAGGCGCAAGCCAGCCCAGGGGGACTAATCCCAGAACAGGTCTGGGATGCAGAAGACATTCCCAAGCGAGGCCTTCACAACGGCCGCCCCGCCGGCTCAGCCATGCCCCTCGTCTGGGCGCACGCCGAGTACATCAAGCTCGCAAGATCCATCCGCGAACGAAAAGTCTTCGACATGCCGCCACAGCCTGTCATTCGATATCAGACAGAGAAGACTGGCTCCAAACTCGCAGCATGGAGGTTTGACCAGAAAATTCGGACAATCCCGCCTAGAAGAAATCTGAGAATCGAAGTGCTCGCGCCCACAACCGTTCACTGGAGCGCGGACGGCTGGAAGACTGCAACGGATTCCAAAACCGTTGACACTGGGCTCGGAATCCATTACGTTGACCTAGAAACAGCTACCCTCTCGCCCGGCGACAAAGTTGCGTTCACTTTCTTCTGGCCGGAAGCGAACAAGTGGGAAGAAACCGACTTCCAAGTTACGGTCGAGGAGCGACCAATAGCCACCGTTCAAGCTGAATCGTAAGGCTTAGCCACCGTCACCAAACCATCATATCGGCGTTTCCCAGGCCATGGACCCCGTCACAGAACATGAGCTACTGACCCCCTACGACATTTACCTCTTCAAAGAAGGAAAACACCTCAAACTCCACGAAAAACTCGGTTCACATCCAACCCAGCTCGATGGAGAGGATGGAGCCCATTTTGCAGTATGGGCACCAAATGCGAAACATGTCTCTGTCATTGGAGATTTCAACGAGTGGCGGCCTGGCCAACACCCGCTCACTCTCAGAAAGGACGATTCTGGGATCTGGGAAGGGTTCATCGCGGGTCCGACGAGAGGATCTCTCTACAAGTATCATGTCGAATCGAGAGCCCATCTTGGTTATTCGATGGAGAAGGGCGATCCTTTCGCTCTGCACTGGGAAATTCCATCACGCACTGCGTCGATCGTCTGGGACCTGAAGCATTCCTGGAATGATTCGGAATGGATGAAAACCCGGGCAGACAAGAACTCGCTCAGCTCGCCCTTTGCCATATATGAGATGCATCTTGGATCATGGAAACGAATCCCTGAAGACAATAACCGATCACTGACCTACAGAGAAACAGCATCCGATCTGCCGAGCTATCTGGAAGAGATGCGTTTCACTCATGTCGAATTCCTCCCGATAATGGAGCACCCGTACTCGCGATCGTGGGGCTACCAGACCCTCGGATACTTCGCTCCCACAAGCCGATTTGGCATACCGGAAGATTTCATGTATCTAGTCGATGAACTTCACAGGAGAGGATTCGGAGTAATCCTAGACTGGGTCCCGTCGCATTTTCCATCGGACGCCTATGGCCTCGCCTACTATGACGGCTCGCATCTCTTCGAATATGCTGATCCGAAGAAAGGATACCATCCGGACTGGAAGAGCTACATTTTCGACTTTGGAAAAGGTGAGGTCCGATCCTTCCTGGCGAGCAGCGCCCTGTTCTGGTTAGACGCGTATCACGCAGACGGGCTCAGAGTCGACGCAGTAGCATCAATGATCTACCTCGACTACTCCCGGAAGAAAGGCGAGTGGACCCCCAATCAGTACGGTGGTAGAGAGAACCTCGAGGCACTGTCTTTCATCCGAGATCTCAACCAGGCAGTGTACCGTGCACACCCAGATGTGCAGATGATCGCCGAAGAATCAACGGCTTGGCCGATGGTATCACGCCCGATCTATCTCGGGGGACTAGGCTTCGGGATGAAATGGAACATGGGCTGGATGCACGACACACTCGAATACATGACGAAAGACCCAGTCTACCGGAAACACCATCACAACCAGTTGACCTTCAGCCTTTGGTACGCCTTCGCCGAAAACTTCGTCCTCCCATTATCACACGATGAAGTCGTCTACGGAAAACGTTCACTGCTTGACAAGATGCCGGGAGACACCTCGCAAAAATTCGCCAACCTAAGATTGCTCTACGGCTACATGTACGGACACCCAGGCAAGAAGCTCCTATTCATGGGCGGAGAGTTCGGACAGTGGGACGAATGGGACTTTGAGAAGAGTCTCGACTGGCATTTAACAAATCAACAATCACACAAACAGATCCAGCTCTGGATCAAGGATCTCAACCGGGTCTACACCAAAGAGCTAGCCATGCACCAGTTGGATTTTGAGAGGTTAGGATTCGAATGGCTTGACATTCAGGACTGGGAGAAGAGCATCATCAGCTTCTCACGCCGAGGCATAAGCCCAGACCATCCAATCGTAGTTGTATGCAACTTCACACCGATGACACGACAGCATTACAGACTAGGCGTCCCAAGAAGTGGACACTGGAAAGAAATCCTCAACAGCGACGCATCCGAATATGGAGGAAGTGGGCAAGGAAACCTTGGAGGCGTAACCTCAGAAGCGCACCGCTTTCACGGAAGAGATCATTCGATCTCGATCACTTTGCCTCCTTTCGGCGCTCTCTTCTTCAGGTCCGAGGCTTGAACGAGTTCTTCTGCTCATTCATCGCAGCTAACTCTGCATTGTTCTAGCGGCTAAAAGTCTCGCCGCGGAGTATCTGGTCAGGGCCATCTGGCCAGC
>Ga0137366_10003576_pt1 | contig 12112 bp, 9 predicted proteins | sample SagtaG_8_FD_104938 | JGI IMG/M metagenome (GOLD analysis project Ga0137366, IMG submission 104938) | Vadose zone soil microbial communities from Sagehorn Ranch, Mendocino, California, USA - Sage1_L_60_16 metaG | ecosystem: Environmental > Terrestrial > Soil > Vadose zone | place: USA: California... | reverse complement strand
TTGACGTTTAAACTAATTTAAACAAAGGGGCAGTCCTCTTTACAAAGGAGTGCCCAAACGAGTAATGTTCTGATACTTTCGAAACAGGAGCATTACTCAGATGAACTTTAACAGATTGCAAGGCTTTCGTCACGAGGTCTATGGGTGTTTTGACCGAGCGGCTGACGCCTTGTTCAATACGGTGGATGCGTTGTTGACCGAGACCCAGGCTCACTCGTTTCCAGAGTTGTCGCTCTCGCCGTGGTTTGAGCGGCGCTGGGGGAGTCTGTATGAAGCGTTCGAAGATGGACACATTGACCAGGAGCGGTTGCGCCGGGTGTTTGCGGAGTATCTGCTGCAGCCAGTCGCGGGCAACCAGCTGTGGCTGGGCATCGATGCCAGCAGTATCGAGCGTCCAGAGTCCAAAACCTCGCCAGACCGCACGGTCGTGTACAAGCCGAACCTGCCCGAAAGCAGCAAACCCATCAGCTATGGCTGGCAGTTCTCGACGGTGGTGGTCTTGCCAGAGCAGCCGAGCAGTTGGACGGTGGTACTTGATCAGCAGCGCATTCGAGCGGCGCAAACCAGTGTCGAGGTGGCAGCGACCCAACTGCGTCAGCTCGCTCCTTTGCTGGATTGTCGTCCCATCGTGGCCAGCGATCGCTGGTACAGTTGTGCACCGTTTCTGCTGGCCACCGAGGGACTGCCGTTCGATAAAGTGTTGCGGCTCAAACGCAAGCGGGTGTTGTACCGTGCAGCGCCTGCACCCACGGGCAAACGTGGGGCGCCGCGCAAAGATGGCGAGCGCTTTCAGTGTGGTGATCCCAGCACCTATGGGCAAGCCGATGGCAGATGGCAGGGTACCGATGCACAAGGCCATCCCGTCGAGATCACCTGGTGGAACGGGTTGCATCTGCCCAAGGCACGGCACCTCGAAGTGACAGTCATCCGTGTGCTGCGTCATCGGGCCACCGATCGGCCTCGCGATCCGCGCGAGAGTTGGTTTCTGTGGGATGGCCAGTCGGATGTCTGTGTGCCAGAGGTGGCCTTGGGCTATCGGCGGCGCTACGCGCACGAACATGGCTATCGCTTTGACAAGCAAGGCTTGTTGTGGACTCAACCCAGGCTGCGCACCCCAGCGCAATTTGAACGCTGGAGCCAGGTCGTCGCCATCGTGCACAATCACTTGGTGTTGGCGCGTCCACTGGTGCAGGCCTGTCTGCGTCCCTGGGAGAGCAGTCAGCGAGAAGCTTCGCCGCAACAAGTGCGCCGGGCGATGACCAAAATTGTGATGCAGTTGGGAACACCTGCTCGGCCTCCCAAACCACGCGGAAAATCGCCTGGACGACAACCAGGGACCGTCGTGAAACCTGCACCACGCCATGGCGTGGTCTACAAAACCAAACCAGGGCCGAAAAAGCATCGTAAACGCGCTTGAGATACTCACTATCGCTGTCATTGGTCATCCATTCCGACCCTCGTGTTCTTCACTTCAAGGTTCGGCTAGGTCTGTTTAGTTTAAACGTCAAATCCTATAGATGAGATATAAATATTTTTTCATTTGATTGTTGACCTTACGCTGGTATAGGCATTCTTCAGGCTTCTACCCAACATTTGCCTTTCATAACCTACGTTATTATTGCCCAACTGCCGATTAGCCAGTGAGGTTTTATATACACCAGGTGGCCCATTAAAGAAGGCCGTCGTATCATATTGGGCGATTGCACCGCTACCAGTTCCTGGTCTGGAAAAGACATTTGGTGATGGATTTTTATGGTTTACCTGCCAGACCTGAACGACAACCTGCAGGTCATGGTCGTCCGCGCGGAACTCAGCTCGTAAAATTGAATGTTTTAGCGCAGTATTAATTATTTCCATATCTCCTCCAACGGTTTGAATGTCGTGCACCATCTCCGAATCTGCAACGATGTAGTCGATTCGGTCCCAGTTGTTCTGCAGAGCCTGCTGGTGTAATTCTGGATCACCGGCTACATTCCAGTACACCTCTGCGTGCGGATAAGGCGCTCCATCTCCAATACCCTGACCGCCAGGCACGCGTAAATCCAGGTAAAGGTAACTGTTAATGACTATGAATGCATCATGAGGCACATGCGTGCGCATCCAACCCAGCGCCTGCTGTTGCGCCGAAGTGGGATGCTGATAGAAACGGAACTCCGTAGCCTTTATATCGTAGGGAATAATAGCCGCTATAACTATTACGAGCAGGAAGGCACGCACAACCTCGTAACGCACCAGTTTGCCAAGCCATCCCAGGATAGTATTAAGGGCTATAGCCGTATTGAGCGCGATCAGCGGAATCAACGGAATGATATAGAACGAGAGAACCTGCCCCCCGCGCACCAGCAGCAGCCAGAAAGTGATTGCAAGCAGTGAGAGTAGCAGATGCTCATCCGGTACTGACATTGCATAGCGTGACTTGCTCATCTTAAAGCGGAACGGAGGTACTAAGAGCAATAAATGTTTGCGGTTCCATAAGCCATACACCAGGTTGAAAAGTGGCGCTGCGATACCACAAACAATTAAAAAAGTATCGTTATTGAGCCAGCTGTCCCAACTATAAAGGAAGCTGCCGACGGATTGACCACGTTGGGCCTGTCCAATGAAGGTATCCCACATGCTCAAGTGAAGGTGCGAATCCCAGGGAAGATGCCAGCTATAGGGAAATAATTCGCCCTTCAAAACTGCCAGCAACACAAAACCTGAACAGATGGCTATCACGATAAAGATGAATGATACAAGTGTAAATTTGCGCTGAAATCTGGTTGTATGCAGCCAGGCTGCATAAATCATCGCTGGCAAACAGATCAGGTACACCTCCTTCGAGAGGATAGAGATGCCAAAAGTAAGAGCTGCCAGGATGATATAGAGCAGGCGGCTCTTGCTAATTACGAGGAAATAAATTGAGAGCAAGAGCCAGAACGTAGCGACGTTATCTAAGAAGATCTGGCGTTGATAGGTGTTGCTTAGCGGTGAGAATGAGAAGATCACCAGCGCTAACAGGGCAGCGCTACGGCTTCCACTCAAACGGCGCACAATCAGGTAGACCAGCAGAGCACTGCCGACCGCGTAATAGAGCATGAAAACACGACCGCTATTGAGGGCATTACCAAAGGTAAACAAACCACCGGTGAGTTGTAACCAGACGGCAATTTGCATCCACGTTAATGGCGGGTGTCCGTAACCATAGGGATACGCCGAAATTAAGCCTTGCGTAATTGCCCACGCATTCGACATATATGTCCCTTCATCCAACTCATAACGCGGGAAATTAAACATGTTATATGCATGAGCTACAAATGTACCAACCAAACCTAGAACGACAATCACTGCTTCTAACCAAGCAGGCATTGGTACGGCTCTTGTCTGCTTGGTAGTGTTCAGCGTTATCATCGGCATCAGTCGCGTTTCGCTTCCCGCGATACGCGTCTCTTGATGCGGCATCACTTTTGGCATCACCGTAGTATGCCCGCTAGGCTTGCGCAAAGGATTCTGCTTTTGTCCAGGACGATACGCAGTACGCAAGAAGAAGTTTGGACCGCGATACAGAATGATATTTCCATTTTCAATCTCCGGTGGGAGGACTTCATGCGTGCTTGTAGTTTGCAAGGAAATATCTGGTATGAGAGAGGCTTGTCCTCCTGGGACAAGCCTTGCATTTTCTCTTCGACCGCTTGGGCCGTGCGCACCGCCAGGTTGTACTTGCGATTGCTGGGCGCTTGGACGCTGCTGTTCTGGCTCTTGAGAGGTTTGCGCCTGACTATAGGAAACTTTCATGTGCCTTTCTTATCTCTATCCATTGACGATGTTGTCCTGTGAGATGTGCCCACCAATAACACTCCATTTCGTTTATCAAGCAGCGACTTTGGTGCGATGCTGTCCGATGTGCACCGTTTTCTCCCAGTTGGATGCGCCCTTCATTGCGCGGTATACTGCTCGTATAGCGCCAATGCTTAGTATCCATTGGTATGGGAAAAAGGCCAGCACCAATATCAGCGCCTCATGCCATCTCCACTTGCGCTTATGTGCCTTCAAGAACCCATGCAGTCCTGCCAGGTCTAAGAAAACCCCCAGGACAAAACAATAGAGCGGCAAGAATGTGAACATAGCAAGCCAGAGTGGGAACTTGACAAAAACAAACATCATAATTGCGACAGGCACTAGAATTGCAAACAGTGCCTGCACTTCTGGCAAAATGAGCACATAGAAAGCCAGCAAGCGCTGAGAAAGCTTTTGTAGCTTCAACCATTCCCATTTGAAAAGGATTTGTATGAAACCCTGGTTCCAACGGGTTCGCTGCTTGATGAACTGTTCGATGGTATGCGGCGTCTCTTCACGTGTGACGAATTCATCTTCGTAGATTATGCGCATACGAGCATGTGTGAGGCTAAGACGAATACCGAGATCTGCGTCTTCAGTAAGGCAATTCTCGTCCCAGCCGCCTAATTGTTCCATCAGCTCACGCCGCACAAAGACAGTATTGCCACCAAGAGGAGTCATGCCAATGCGAGCGAAGAAATGCAAGGATGATTTGTACCAGAAGAAATATTCCAGTACATTCAGGAAACAGAACCACTTTGTATTATGGTTCATGAGCTGCACACCGCTTTGCACCACATCCACATCTTCATTGAGCATAGTCGTATTGATAATATTGAGAATATCGGGATGTGGTTCGTCCTCAGCATCGAAGATTGTCACAATATCGCCCCGCGATACCTGCAATCCGAGATTCAATCCGTGCGGTTTACTAACAGGGTAATCATTATAAACGAGCAATTGCACATTTTGATCGCCTAATTCATCTATTTTAGCCTGAGCCTCGGCAATAGTGCCAGGGTCATCTTCGCGACAGATGGCGATGCTTTGCATCAGTTCTTTGGGATAGTTAAGATCATACACTTTTTGAATAGTTTCGCGGAAAACATCCTCTTCGTTCTTGGCAGGCAAAAGAATAGTAAAAGAGAGGCAAGGATCACGGTAGATAGTCGGCGCATGATTGAACCATGCATGTTCCGGCTTCTCCCAGATAAAGAGGCGTAAACGTATATTGAAGATCGCCTGAAAGATCATCAGCAAAATGATGAGTAAGTACAGTATCAAAAAGAATTGACTAATAAAGCCTATAATCACTATTCCTCCCTACAAATGAGATCTCTAACACGGAATATCGTATGCCAGTGCGTCGGTTTTGTTACCGCACACTGTTTGTTTCAAAGGATTAACGAGAGCATCGTCTGTTGTCGGTACATTGAAGCTATAAGCTTCCGCACCACCCTCACGATGCAATGTAACTAGCAGCATGCTATATGCTGCGATACTGATATCCTGCGTGTGCCAGGAACTGGTACCAAATAACTGATTCTCGGCACTCACCTCCGCGAGCTGTTTCGCACCCGATTTATTAATGAAGAGGAGACTAGCAGCCTCATGCGTGTCATCCTGGGTAGCATAGACGCTAACTGGATCATGCTGAATCTGCAAAGGGATGAGATTATGCAGCATATGTGAGAACAACTGCATTACCCGAAACATAGCCGTTTGTTGATGCGAGGCATTTGCAGTAAACAATGGATAGGGTTGCCCGACGCCCTCTGCAGAGAAATAAGCTACGAAGTCTGCCTGCTGGTTCATCAGCTCGCCGAGCGTATCGGCCCACCAGAGCGCTGCTCTTCCGCGTGTAGGCACCTGACCATTCGGGTTCGTATTGATCTCTGTTATGCCAACTGGCACATCACGTCCAAGTGCCTGGCGAACAAGCTGGCGCAATGACGGAAGCAGGTAGTTCCACTCCCCCGGGCTGCTCATTAACAGGTAGGGAGAGGTACGAGCATCGGTGAACTGATAACGATGAAATGAGACTCCGTCCAGTAGGTGAAACCCAAGTCCAGGGTTGGCTTTTTCATATTTGGCTACACCTTGTAAGAACCCCTCCATCCAGAGCGTTCCTTGTGAATCGGTTGGGCCTATGCCAACGCCATAGAACTGGCTAATCTCGGGGCCAAAGACCATGATGTTCGGGTTATTTTTATGCATGGCGATAGAGTACTGTATAAAGTCATTAACATATTCCGCAACTGTGAATGGTTTACCCGAATCAGGATTTGTGAGTCGATCTGGCTCGTTTCCCACAGACCAAAATTTAATGGGATGAATCTGCTTATTAGCAAATTGGCCTGTGCGAAGGTCGCTGTGCGGATTGCTCATGAAATCTACCCAGCGACCTGCCAGATTAGCCCTAACTTTCAGGCTTGCGAGCGCACCATTCTTGACGATGGGGCTCGATAGACGCGTCTGGACCATACCATCGGCCCCTACCTGATAGAGCAGTGTACTAAAGTCGTAGAGCTGTTCATAAGAAAGGATGTGATTCTGGAGTGGCTGATCTTCGCCCCAACTTCCACCCGGAAAGCGCAGGAGCTTGATACCCGCATTTTGTAGGCCGTTAACAATCTGTGGGCCATAGTACATGAAACCCGTATAAGGCGCGTCTATTGAATTGGTTTGCTCCTTTGGAAATACATTGACCCCAAAGAGATATGGGCTGATTGGGAAGCTTTGACGCAGATCAACAAGAGCCTGCTGTTGATCTCCAACTTTTAACACTAGCTGGTCATTGCTATCGCTTGCAACACTCATCATGCGCACAGCAGCAACAATCAGCACTACGAGCAAAAGTATGCTGACAATAGTAAATAAACGACGCCTCCCTTTTCCTTTCAATCTGTGAGAAGGAGGTGTTTGTAGTGCTGCAAGCTCCTTCCAACCCTGTATAGCCCCCTGCCCATCACTATACTGATGAACCATAGGAACTGTATTCTCCCCCACCCTGGCTCCTCCCCGGTTTACGTCGTTATTGACCGACATACAATCCTCTCCCTGCTTTGGGACAACCCCTGTGGCTGCCCACTGTACGCGAAGATAGAATCACTTTTTCAGATATATCAGGAATCTGGCGAGGCTTGCTCGCATTAGATTAACCCGCCAGAAACTTAACGTATAGAGACTTCTAACTTATCAAACTCGCGGAAATATGTATCTGTGCTAAATTGATTGTTATTAGGACAATTGTCAGTCAGAACAGGGTTGTAATTACAAAAAAATTCAACATCCAGCCAAATGCCAATCCTTTCGACGACCCTTGTCACAACGCTCTATATCGTATAGACTACTACTACTGATGACAAGATGCGTTCATTCTCTAATCGAAAATATTTGATTCCTTTTTGAAAGGTAGTTCGTGATAGTGTCTACCAGTCTGAAAGTTGTGAGTACATTTCCGTTCACTCCCACGTCTCAGGGGATTCTTAAGGAGGCAGCAGCCTCTAAGGCGGTAATTGTAACCACCTCTGATGAGCTTTCTGTCTACTTACCCGATGCAGAAATTTTATGTAGTTATACTATCCCATCTAACTGGCGCGCACTGGCACCCAACATGCGCTGGCTGCAATTCCCTGGAGCGGGCGTTGACTCCCTTGCGCCAACTGGACTGCTTGATGCTGATAGTGGCGTGATCGTGACATCAGCGTCAGGCATTCACGCGATAACTATCAGCGAATATGTTTTTGGCAGCATGCTGATGTTTAACTGGAACTGGCCACAAATGGTACGTCTCCAGGATGGGCATGTATGGGCACGCAGCGCGACGTGGTATCACCTTGGAGGACGTGAATTAGCGGGACAAACCCTGGGTATTATTGGGCTTGGCAATATTGGCCGCAGAATTGCAAAACTTGGCCATGCTTTTGGTATGACCGTGCTGGGCACCCGTCGCTCAATACCTAACCAGGGCTATCAAGTCCCGGATGTAGATCAATCCTTCACTCCAGAACAGTTGCACGAAATGTTACGACAGTGTGACTATGTTGTTATCTCTGTTCCATTGACACGAGAAACAGAGAAGTTGATTGGTGAAGCTGAATTACGAGTTATGCGCACTAACGCTTACTTGGTGAATATTGCCCGTGGTCGAGTCATAGATGAGCAGGCTCTTGTGCGAGCGTTGCGTGATGGATGGATTGCAGGCGCAGGGCTGGATGTAACTCAAGAGGAGCCGTTACCCTCTGATAACCCCCTGTATTCAATGCCAAATGTGATTCTGACGCCTCATATTTCAGGGAACAGCATTCATTACGAGACTCATCTCGCTGAACTGTTTGCTGAGAATCTCCGACGCTATCGTGCCGGTCAGCCGCTGCGGAATCAGTACGATCCCTCAAGAGGGTATTAGACAGAAAGTAGCATTTACAATCCTAATGGATTGAGGAGGAGTCTTGATTGTACCCTCTACCAGGCAGTAATGGAGGTTTGACATGTTTACAGACCTGGGACTCGTTGAAATAGTTGGTGCCGAGGCTATAGGCCAACCTGGTCAACGTCGTTTTCGTTTGTTTGCTCTTGTGCGCGATAACTCGGTGGCCTTGTGGATGGAGAAGGAGCAACTCAATAACCTCTCATTGGCACTTGACCGCGCACTGGCACAACTTTCTGAGGGACGTATCCTGCGAACAGAAGCTCAAGCTGATTCCCTACTACCCCCAAAAGGTGCCCCAGACAACTTTCCAGATAAGCCCAAATTTGAGTTCCAGGTGGGGCAACTGCGGATCAGTTACGATGAGAGGCGCAATTTATTGGTGCTGATTAGCGTTCCGCTAGAAATAGTTATGGAACCAGGTCAGGAACCTCAGGTAATTCTCCTTGAGGAGGATTCTCTCTCTTTTCGCTTTACATTGCGGCAGGCGCAAGAACTAACCAGGACGATTACGATACTTGTCAGCAGTGGAAGACCAGTATGTCCGCTCTGCGGAACACCACTCGATGGCGGTCCTCACTCATGTGTCAAGCAAAATGGTCATCGCGAGTTAGTGCAGGTGTTAGAAGATGAATTAGAGGATACTGAAAACGATGAGTAAATGCGTAGGGGCCAGATTTAGTGCGCCCACAGGGTCGGGTGGCAAACATGTCTACATACGGAAGTTTGCCAACCTCTATGGTGCGCGATAAATCTGGCCTCTATGACCTAATCGGCGCAAAGATACTTGTTCGCCTTTTGTAGATAATGCTCTTCGTTAGCCTCAATCATTAGCTTATGGAGCACAACAACATCAGCGTCAGGCAAACATTCTACAGGTTGTACACACAAACGCATTACTGCTCGGCCATTCTCGATGACCTGAACATAGCCCCTGGCACGCGGCACGCGATAAACACGCTGGGCGGTTGTAGGACTTGGAACTTCCAGATAACCACGCCACACTAGTTGACGGCATTGCTCAGGAGTCAGTACATCATGCAGAAGCCCATTCGCCCTTCGTGCAGCAGGCGACAAACTTTTGAAATATGGCTGAAAGATCAACCATACCATCGGAGAAATCGCCAGCGCTAAGACAATCCAACCCAGGGTGGTAAGCACCTGCTGATTGATCAGGATCATCCGCCAACGACTCGCGGGACAAGGACAGTTTGCTCGGCTGTTCGGTCAAATTCCTCGATGCGCTGCGCCGGTTTACCAGGATCAATCCGGAAGGCTGTTGCACCCTTGGCACGCTCCTGTGCAAAGATACGTTCCGCTTCACGGATAGCAGCAGTTGCTTCTGGATCTCCCGCCAGAACTTTCTGCTCATCCCAGGTGACACGGTCATCACCACGCCGTGACATCACCCGTAACATTCCCACAGTCGTTCCTCCTTCGTTGTCATAGCCAACCGCTGGGCACCCGCCAGGGACACCCCGACATGCTCGCAAAGATGGCTACCCACGGATACCCACCAGGGGCACCTCTAGAGATGGTTTCAAACGAACAACAGGCGATTACAAAAAAACGAACTACGTGGTAAACACAACCTGGTACCTTCCTTATTAGATTAGGCACCACTACTTAGAGACACGTCTAGCTCCGACGGTTAGTTTCGACATGGGCGAGGAAATCCGTTTGACTTCCAGCTGCCCATATGTCTATTGTAACTTGATACACGCTGATACGTCAATGGCTATGAGAACTTTTTGGATAGCAGTGATTGCGAACAGGGCGACCCTCATAAGAGCTACCCTCTTTTCTGTACTTGGTGTGCACTTAATCAGTTCTGCTTTGCGGTAACGATAGCAACAGCAGCTGTTCCAGGACCTGTGTGAGTACCGAGTGCGGCACCTAGCCGATAGATAGGAAGATCACCTGAATAAACAGTCCTGATTACCTGTGCAAGCTGCTGACCAACCTCCTCGCTTGACGCAGCAATAGAGACATATTCTACCTTGCCCATTTCTTGCAGCAATTGCGCAACTCGCACATAAGCTTTACTGCGTGTACGCGGTTGCTCTACTGGGATTACCTCGCCATCTTTCAACGAGATTATAGGCTTGACGCTTAGCATATTCCCTAGCATGGCTCTTGCGCCGCCAATACGACCACCACGTCTCACATACTCCAGTGTATCCAAGACGGCAAGAATTCGAGTGCGAGCAAGTTCGTCGAGTACTTGCGCTTTGATCTCTGGAAGGCTCAGACCCTCACGAGCTTCTTGTGCAGCACGCATAATTGCCCGTGCCATACCTACGCTTATACTTTCCGAATCGATAATCTGGATGGGAATCTTTTTAACAGTATCAGGTAGGGTATCCCGTGCAGTGCATGCGGACTGATAGGTGCCACTTAATTTCGATGAGAGGTGGATAGAGAGGATGGCATCTGCCCCTTCGTCGATGAGGTGAGTAAAAGCCTTCTGAAAAGTTGCTGGTGATGGTTGTGAGGTGCGAGGTAAAGTCTTGCTTGCTTGCAGTTTGCTATAGAAACCTGCGTTATCCAGTTCTATACCATCGAGGTAAGCATCGTCGCCAAAAAAGACGGTGAGCGGTACGATGGTAATACCAGCAGCTTTAGCCTGGTCTTGTGGAATGTCTGCAGTGCTGTCAGTGACAATACGAACAGTCATGACTTCACCTCCTATTCTGCCGAAAGAATATAGGCGTAGTGAGGTTGACCTCCATCTACGACTTCGATTTCGAGATGCGAGTATTTTTCCTTTATGCTCTTAGCCGTCTCTTCTGCCTGCTGCAGGGTTACATCCACGCCAAAATAGAGGGTGACAATTTCATAGCGATCGATATTCATACGCTGCAGCGTCTCACTTATGACATGCTCCATATCTTGTCCGGCAATTACCAGATTCCCATTCACCAAGCCGATAAAATCGCCTTCACGCACGCGCACGCTGCCAATCTGTACAGGGCGAATGGCAGTAGTGATTTCTGCGGTTTGAATGCTCTCGGCAGCTACGGTCATGGCTTTGCAATTCGTCTCAAAATCAGCTTCAAAGTTGAATCCGAGAAGAGCAGCAATGCCCTGGGGCATAGTTTCTGTTGGAACAATATAGACTTCTTTTTTAGATAAGTCGAGTACCTGGCGTGCGCTCAAGATAACGTTACTATTATTTGGCAGCAGAATTACCTGCATGGCAACCACCGCCTCGACTGCTGCGAGTAGTTCCTCAGTGCTGGGGTTCATCGTCTGCCCTCCGGGGACGATTGCGGTGACTCCTATACTTCGAAAGACCTTCTCAAATCCTGGACCGGCTACTACGGCAACAGTGGCTATGTTCTGGGCTGTAGGATGCACCTGCTCGGCAGCGTGTTCGGCCTCACTCTCCGCCGCATAGGTCAGGCTCTGCTCCTGCAAGTTTTCAATATTGATATCCAGCAAACTCCCGAGGCTCACACCATAATCCAGAATCTTGCCGGGCCTCTCAGTATGGGTGTGAACTTTGAGCATCTTCTCATCACCAGCCACAACAGTAGATACTCCACCCATATCGATAATAGTTTGACGAATGCCCTCAAGATCAAGTTTTTCACCACGCAGCAAAAAGACTACTTCGTAGCCGTACTCTTCTTCAATCGTTACACGTCCCTTTTTAACTGCTGTATCAGGAGAGGAGGTTGTAGAGCGCGTAACCGCACCAGGTATACTCGCATCGATAGCCACATTTGAAGTGGCTACCTGGCTCGCCTCTCCCCGTACATAACGCCATACTCCCTCCAGAATAGTGCAAAGCCCCTGGCCACCAGCATCGACGACGCCAGCCTGCTTGAGTGTGGGGAGCAAGTCAGGAGTGTGGGCTAC
>Ga0137366_10003575_pt1 | contig 12113 bp, 11 predicted proteins | sample SagtaG_8_FD_104938 | JGI IMG/M metagenome (GOLD analysis project Ga0137366, IMG submission 104938) | Vadose zone soil microbial communities from Sagehorn Ranch, Mendocino, California, USA - Sage1_L_60_16 metaG | ecosystem: Environmental > Terrestrial > Soil > Vadose zone | place: USA... | reverse complement strand
TTGGATGCCGCTCGCGAAAACTGATGCATTTCAAACAGTCACGCGCGAGGAAATCAGCATTCCGATCCAGTGGGAGAAAATTCAGGACCGCGACTACGGTAACGATATTTGCGTGTTGCACCCGCAACCGGCCGACAGCGGGAAAACCATCGAGCTGCGATATCTAGTCGTTCGCAAAGAGAAAGCTGCTTATCTGGCAAATGGCGAGGACCCGACGCGTTTCTTGCGGCCGGAAAAATTCGTGCCCGTGAATGAGACATTTAAAACGCTCGCCGAACAAGCGACTGTGGGAAAAAAAGGCGACCTCGAGCGCGCGAAAGCACTCTACGATCACGTGCTCGGGCGGATGCGTTACGACAAATCGGGCACGGGTTGGGGCAGGGGAGATGCCGTGTATGCGTGCGATGCGAGGACCGGCAACTGTACCGATTTCCACGCTTATTTCATTGCGCTGGCGCGCAGCAGCGGGATTCCGGCGCGCTTCGCCATCGGCGCAACCATTCCCGCGGAGAAAACCGAAGGCGCGATCGAGGGCTACCATTGTTGGGCGGAATTTTTCGCTGAGGGCCGTTGGATACCGGTTGATATCAGCGAGGCGTGGAAAAATCCACAGCTTGCCGATTACTATTTCGGCCACAACCCGGCCAATCGCTTCGAGTTAACAAAAGGACGCGACCTGATTGTCCAGCCGCCGCCCGAGAGTGGCCCGATTAATTTCCTCGCCTACCCGTTGCTCGAAATGAACGGGGAGGTTATCAAACCCGAGACCACCTTCATGTTCCGGCGGACTCGGGCCTGAAGCTGGCTCTGCAGCCGTGCATCGTAAGCCGCTTACGATGCATGAGTTTTCGCCGTTGGGCTTAAAAACGAGTGGCAATTCATTCGGCAGCTGTCGCGGATTTTTCGGCGTGCCGCACCGACAAGCGCTTGCTCTTGGGCACCGGCTGGTTCCTATTGACGGCGCGTGGGAACTTTGCGTTTGGGAGTTAATATCGATCACATCGCCACTTTGCGGCAGGCGCGTTACGCCACGATGCCGGATTCGAAGAACGCCGAGCCCGACCCGATCGTGGCGGCGGCCGTGTGTGAACGCGCCGGTGCGAAGGGCATCGTTGCGCACCTGCGGTCGGATCGCCGCCACATTCAAGACCGCGACATTGAGCGATTGCGCGAAAACATTATCACGAAATTGAATCTCGAAATGGGCAACACGCCCGAGATTGTCGATGTTGCCTTGCGCATCGTGCCCGATGAAGCCTGTCTCGTCCCGGAGAAACGCGAAGAAGTCACGACCGAGGGAGGTCTCGACGTGGTTGCGCAGCGCAAAGAACTCGAGGCTACAATCAAGCGGCTGCAGGCGGCCGGCATCCGCGTGAGTCTGTTTGTCGATCCGACCTTGGAGCAAATCGATGCCGCGGCTGAGCTCGGTGTGGAAATGGTCGAGCTTCACACCGGCAAGTTGGCCAATGCATTTTCCGAGAAAATTGAGAAACAAGAACTGCAAAATCTGCAAGCAGCGGCGAAATGCGCCTTCGAATTGAAACTGCAGATTAACGCCGGCCACGGCATCAACTACACCAACATCGCGCTCGTTCACACAATTCCGCATCTAACCGAACTGAACATCGGGCATTCGATCATTTCGCGTGCGATGTCGGTCGGCCTCGAGGAAGCGGTGAAAGAAATGCTCGCCGCCATGGAAAATTACAACGGATGAGCGTGCTCGGTATTGGTCTCGATCTGGTTGAGTGCGCGCGCATTCAACGCTCCATGGATCGGTTTGGCGATCGATTTCTGCACCGCGTATTTACCGATGGCGAAATCGAATACTGCATGTCAATGAAATTTCCGGCGCGCCATCTGGCCGGGCGCTTTGCCGGCAAGGAAGCCGTCTCGAAAGCCTTCGGCACCGGCATCGGCAAGGCCATGGGCTGGCGCAACATCGACATCCGCAAGAAGCCGAGCGGGGAACCGTTTCTCGTCTTTTCGGGACCGGCACAAGAACTGGCTACGAAACGCGGTGTGATTTCCGCACTGATCACGCTCAGCCACACTGAGCATCACGCGATGGCATGTGTTGTCTTGGACGGAAAAAATTAAAGTCGGCAATGCGAGGCGCCTCGAAGTTTTTCTTGAACGATTCGACGCGTGGCCTGTCTTGTGCTATGAGCTAGAACCAATGGCCGGCAGAATTGCACTTTCATTACTGTTTGCGATGGCAATTGTCCTCGCACCAGCGCGCCTTTCGGCACGGCCCTGTGTCCTCATCAATGCGCCAAGCGAGAAGGCGTGCCAGCCTGTCTGCTGCGCCAACAAAACTTGCTGCGCGACGTCTCCGAAAAATACAGCTCCCGTGGCGCAACCACTCGCGAAAAGTGGTTTCGGTCCTGAGCTGAACGCGACAGGCATGCCGCTGTTCACAGCAATCAATCCACATTTCGCTCCAGCACCTCCGCACTTCGCTGGTTGCAACGCTGTACCTTACGCGCACTCGCCGCCACAGCTGGCGGCGCTCTGCACGTTTCTTATCTGATCCACGGACGCTGACGCCTCGGGTGTCCCCATTTACGGGAACATCTGGACCTCAACCGTTCGTTTGGATCAATGAAAACAAATTACCTTTTACCATTTTATCTATTTTTAACTTTCAGTTTGCGAGCTGAGCTGCCACGCAGCGAAAGCGCCGAGACTGCGACAGGCGGCTTGTCTCTCGACCAAGTCACGCGCGCCGTGCTCCAGAATAATCCGGCGATCAAGGAAGCCGCGAACCGCTGGCGCGCGGCGAAAGCGCGCGTCACGCAGGCCGCGGCATGGGACGACCTGAAAGTCAGCAGCGATTCGGCTTTCAAGCGCTTCATCGAGATCCAGCCGAATGCGTTCATGGATCAGTCGGCGAGCGTGGAGCAATTGATTCCGGTTACTGGCAAAAATCTCGTGCGCGCGCGAGGCGCGGCGGCCGAGGCGTTGTCGATCTTTGAGGAAGTGCGCCGGGCTGAGCTGGACGTCATCGCCAAAGCGCGGGCCTCCTATTTCCGATTGGCGAACGCTTACGACCAGCTGGAGATCAACAGTAAAAACCTCGTTTCGCTGAGACAGATCGCCGACATCAGCCGCTCCAGATATGAGGGCGGGTTGGAGAGCGCTGCCAATGTGCTCGTGGCGGAGACTGATCACAGCAAGCTGTTGGAAACGCGGCGAGATCTTGAGCACAATGTCTCAGACGCTCAATCGCAGCTCAATACTTTGATGAACCGCGATGCATTCGCGCCGCTTGGCGCGCCGGCGCCAGCGAGCATCAATGAAGCGAATCTCTCGTTGAGCAATTTGCGAGCGATCACGCTGGCGCAGCGGCCTGAAGTGCAGATGGCACACGCGAAGATCGACATGGAGAAGTCGAAACTCGATCTCGCCCATCGGGCGTGGATTCCGGATCCCGCGCTGATGGTGAAAGGGCAGCGTTACAATGACGCTGCGCAAGCGGTGAGCGAACTCGATGCCGGAATCTCGTTCACCGTTCCATGGCTGAATCCGAGAAAATATTCGGCCGGCGTGCGCGAGGCTCGTGAGAACGTCGGAGCCGCCGAGCAAGCTTTTGATCGCGAGGGAAAGGAAGCACTCAGACTCCTGCGTGATCAGTTGGAAAAAATCGCGACGCTCCATCATCATGTCGATCTTTCCCGAGATAAGCTCGTGCCGCAAGCGCGGCAGGCATTCGAGGCGAACCGGTTAAGCTACGAATCGGGAAAGGCAACCTTTCTCGACTGGATCACGGCGCAACGAAACTTGCGCGATATCGAAGCAACAGCGCGCCAGCATCTCTCCGATTACCAGGTGGCTATAGCTGAGTTGGAGGCAGTCATCGGCGCGGAGATTTATTCAGCGACATCACAGCAATCCAAAGGAAAGAAATCCCAATGAGAAACTTTATCAAAAACACCACGTTCTTGATTGCTCTCGTTGCGCTGCTTTTTGGGGCGGCCTCTTGCAGCAAGAAGAGCGCGTCAGGAAAACGGAGCCACGTGGACTATTACACCTGCACGATGCATCCGTCGGTGCATTCGAAGGATCCGGGGAAATGTCCTATCTGTTCCATGGATCTGGTGCCCGTCACGAAGAAAGCCGATGGCGAAGCGAAAGCGAAGCAGGCAGGCGAGCGCAAAGTCAAATACTACAAGTCCACAATGATGGCGGGCGAAGTCAGCGCTAAGCCAGCCAAGGACAGCATGGGGATGGACATGGTTCCAGTTTACGAGGACCAGAAATCGGCCGCGGAAAACAAGCCGAGCGAATTCGCTGTGCCGGTGGAGCGCCAGCAGCAGATCGGTGTGCGCTACGCGAAGGTCGAGCGCAAACCGCTCTTCCACACCATTCGCGCCGTCGGTTTGATTGTGCCCGACAAAACACGTAGCTGGCAATTCGTATCGCGGGTCGACGGTTACGTCCAAAAACTGCACGTCACCGCACCCGGCCAACTCGTCGATAAGAATGCGCCGCTCTTGTCGATCTACAGCCCCGATTTGCTCACCAGCGAGCGCGAATTTGTTGAGCTGCTGCGAATGCGCGACGAAGCAAAAACCAAAGACGCGCGTGAAACGCCGCAGCGCTTGATCGAGTCGGCAAAGCGCCGGCTCCAACTCTGGAACGTGACCGAAGAGCAGATCGTGGAGTTGGAAAAAACGAGAAAAGCTTCCGACACGCTTACGCTGCTTTCACCGTTTCGCGGCGTCGTTCAGTCGGTGCCAATCGAGCAAGGCAAGAACGTGAAGATGGGCGACATGCTGGTGGAAGTGGCCGATCTCAGTGTCGTGTGGGTCTGGGCAGAGTTCTATGAAAATGAATTGTCGATGTTGAACACGGGCCAAAAATTGGCGATCACGGCGAAATCTTATCCAGGGGAAAAATTCGAAGGCACGCTCAGCGTCATCAATCCGTTCCTCGATGAAACGAAACGCACGGCCAAGGTGCGCATCGACATCGTTAATCCGGATTTCAAGTTGCGCCCGGGAATGTACGTCGATGCCGAGCTGGCAATGGATATGGGCGAGGCGCTCACCATCCCCGTGAGCGCGGTCATGCCGACAGGAACGCGCAGTGTCGTGTTTGTCGATAAAGGCCAGGGGAAACTCGAGCCGCGCATAGTCCAGCTCGGTACCAAGTATGCCGACATTTACGAGGTAAAAAGCGGTCTCCAGGAAAATGAGCGCGTTGTCGCCAGCGCAAACTTTCTCATCGACGCCGAGTCGAAAGTGCAAGGGGCGTTGAGGCAGTTTGAAGAAGGGCAAAAGCCATCGGAAACCATTACGCCTGAAACGAAGCCATGACCGAGCAAAATCTGACTTCGGAAAAAGAAACCGACGCGACTGGCAGGCGCGATACGCTGATTGACCGCGTTATCGAAGGTAGCGCGCGAAACAAGTTCCTCGTTTTCGTTTTCACAATCTTCGCTATCGCGGCGGGATTTTATGGCCTGATCCACACGCCGCTCGACGCCATTCCCGACCTGAGCGACGTGCAGGTGATCGTTTACACCGAGTGGGAAGGTCGCTCGCCCGATTTGGTTGAGGACCAGATCACTTATCCAATTTCGAGCGTCTTCATCGCGGCGCCGAAAGTGAAGTTCGTCCGCGGCGAGTCCATCTTCGGCAAGTCATTCATCTACGTTATCTTTCAGGATGGCACCGACATCTACTGGGCCCGTTCGCGCGTCATCGAATATTTAAATTCAGTGCGCGGCTCGCTGCCGGAGGGCGTCAACCCGACGATCGGGCCGGATGCGACTGGCGTCGGCTGGGTTTACGAATACGCGCTGGTGGACGACAGCGGAAAGCACGATCTCGCCGAGCTGCGATCCATTCAGGATTGGAACCTGCGTTACGCGCTGTCCGCAGTGAAAGGCGTGGCCGAAGTCGCGCCCGTTGGCGGTTTCGTCAAGCAATATCAGGTCGATCTCGATCCAAACGCGCTCGTCGCTTACAACATTCCGCTGAGCGACGTTGTTAGCTCAATCAAAATGAGCAACGCCGACGTCGGCGGCAAAATTTTCGAGGTCGCATCAACCGAGTACTACATTCGCGGCCGCGGCTACATCAAAAAAATCGAGGACATTGAGAACATCGTCCTCAAGGTGGAAAACGGCACGCCGGTCTATCTGAAAAATGTCGGGAACGTCCATCTCGGCGCCGATCTGCGGCGCGGCGTGGTCGATCTCGATGGGCGCGGCGAAGTCGTTGGCGGCATCATCGTGATGCGCTATGGCGAAAACGCGCTCAACGTCATCAACGCCGTCAAAAAGAAACTGGAGGAAGTCAAGAGCTCGCTGCCCACAGGCGTACACGTGGTCCCGACTTACGATCGATCCGATCTGATTCAGCGCGCCATCGCCACTCTGCGCGAGAAGTTGATCGAAGAGAGCATTGTCGTCGCGCTCGTTTGCCTCGTCTTTCTCTGGCACATCCGCTCCGCGCTGGTAGCGATCGTCACGCTCCCTATCGCGATCATTCTTTCGTTCGTGCCGATGTGGTGGATGCACGTGACCTCCAACATCATGTCACTGGGCGGAATCGCGATCGCCATTGGCGCGATGGTCGATTCGGCGATTATCATGATCGAGAACGCGCACAAAGGGCTGGAGCATTTCCGGGAAACGCACGGCCATGAGCCGGATAATCTTGAGCGCGTTCAAGTAATTATCGCCGGCGCCAAGGGCGTGGGGCGTGCGCTGTTTTTCGCACTGCTTGTCATCACCGTCAGCTTTGTGCCGGTTTTTTCGCTCACCGCCCAAGAGGGTCGGCTCTTCCGACCGCTCGCGTTTACAAAAACGTTCTCGATGTTCTTTGCCTCGTTTCTCGGCGTAACACTTGTGCCGGTGCTGATGACACTGCTCATTCGCGGAAAAATCACACCCGAGATCAAAAATCCGGTGAATCAGTTTTTGATTCGGACCTATCAGCCATTCGCCAATTTCGTGCTGCGCTATCGTACGTTTACGCTCGGCTGTGCGTTCGTCGTTCTGCTGATCACGATTTTCCCATACATGAAACTCGGCTCGGAATTCATGCCCCCGCTCAACGAAGGCACACTCCTTTACATGCCGACCGCTGTTCCCGGAATGTCGATCACCGAAGCGACCAAGATCCTTCAAATACAAGATCGACAACTGAAAAAAATTCCGGAGGCCGTCACCGTGTTCGGCAAAGCCGGGCAAGCAGAAACGCCCACTGACCCCGCACCATTGTCGATGTTTGAGACAATCATCCCGCTCAAGCCCCCGAACCAATGGCGGCGCGGTATGACCTGGGAAAAGCTTCTGGCCGAAGTCAACGCCAACATCAAGACGCCGGGAATGGCAAACATTTTCTGGATGCCAATCCAGACCCGCACCGAAATGCTCACCACCGGTTTTCGCAGCGTGCTCGGTGTAAAAGTTTTTGGTCCTGATCTTGGCCAGATTCAAAAACTTGCGGTGCAGATCGAGAAAGAGCTGGCTGATTTTCCAAACACGCGCAGCGTATTCGCCGAGCGCACCGTCGGCGGTTATTTTTTGGATTTCGATGTGAATCGAGAAGCGGCGGCGCGCTACGGTCTCAAAGTTGGCGATGTAAACGACATCATCGAGTCAGCCATCGGCGGCAAGAACATCACTACCACCGTGGAAGGCCGCGAGCGCTATCCGGTCAACACACGTTACGCTCGCGATTTTCGCGAGGACCTCGACGCACTCAAGCGCGTGCTCGTTCCCACGCCCACTGGCGCGCAGGTCCCGATCTCGATGTTAGCCGACATTAATTACAAAACCGGGCCGCCCTCGGTCCGAAGCGAGAACGGCAAACTGGTCGGTTTTGTTTTTGTCGATCTTACCACCAGCGACATCGAAGGCTACGTGCGCAAGGCGGCGCAACAACTTAGTCAACGCATTCAGTATCCGCCGGGCTATTACATCGAATGGGCCGGCCAGTTCCAATATTTGCAGGCCGCCAAAGAGCGGCTCAAAGTGGTGGTTCCCTTCACCCTACTGATCATTTTTGTTCTCCTTTACATCAGCACGCGCTCGGTCGTCAGAACATTTATCGTCCTACTGACCGTGCCGTTCTCACTCGTCGGCGCCTTTTGGTTGCTCTTTTTTCTCGGCTACAACATGCGCGTCGGCGTCTGGGTTGGACTCATTGCTCTCGCCGGCGTCGGCGCCGAAACCGGTGTGGTCATGCTGCTCTATCTCGATCATGCCTGGGATAAGTTCAAAGCTGACGGCCGAATGAACACCATGAAAGATTTGCACGACGCGGTCATGGAAGGCGCGGTGCAACGGATTCGACCGAAGATCATGACGGTCTGCGCGATCCTCTTTGGCCTCTTGCCGATCATGTGGTCGCCCACACTCCAAGCCGGCGCCGACGTAATGAAACGCATTGCCACGCCGATGATTGGCGGAATCGTTACTTCCGCGCTTCTCGAACTGCTGCTCTTCCCGGTAATTTACGTTGCCTGGCGTAAACGCGAACTGTCCGATCAGACCGAAGAAGAAGCGCCTTTGATTCCGCCGGCGCTGATTCCGTCCAAACTTAAAATAAAGAGATAGAGATTTGGATTTTGACTTTATGATTGAAAGGAGGTGATGAGATGAGAAACTCGATCTTAAGCGTTGGTCTTGTTCTTGCGCTTCTAGCAAGTTCAGCATTTGGCGCCGAACAAAAGATCACTTGCCGCGTAACCGGCAAGAAGATGGGCCAATGCTGCTGCGATATGAAAGGCGGCAAGTTCTATTGCAAGCTGACCAAGAAAACTTACGACCAGTGCTGTTGCGACATGAAGTAGTCAACAACCGCGGAGACCATTTATGATGATGTGGCCGATGTGGATTTGGACGACGGTCGGCGTTTTGTTGATCGTGCTGCTGATCATTGTGATCCTAAAGCTGCTGCGAAAATGAGCGCTGAGCTCGCAGAAACTCTCGCTATTCATCGACGGGCCGGCCGGAAAGTTGAATTTTTGAGCATTGGCTGGACGGCGCTCGAATCGATCGTCGGAATTATCGCCGGCGTTCTTGCCAGTAGTGTCGCGCTGATCAGCTTTGGAATTGATTCGGTGATCGAAGTTGCTTCCAGCCTGGTGTTGGTGTGGCGACTAAGTGACGCTTCTGCCACGGAAGATCGAGAAGCATTTGCGCATCGCTTGGTCGGCGTCTGCTTTCTCGCGCTCGCTGTTTATGTGAGCTTCGAAGCGATGAAGGATTTGCTCACGGATTCAATGCCGCGCGTGAGTTATTTCGGAATTATTTACGCCGCCGCTTGCGTCATGGTCATGCCGCTGCTTGCGCGCGCCAAACGTCGCGCCGCCGCAAATCTTCAGAGCCACGCACTGCACGCCGATTCTCACCAAAGCGATATATGTGCTTATCTCGCGGTGATATTATTAGGCGGCTTGGGTCTCAACGCACTTTTCGGATGGTGGTGGGCCGATCCGGTCGCCGCCCTTTGCATGGTGCCGATTATCTTGCGCGAAGCGATCAGCGGCTTGCGCGGACAACCGTGCACCCAGGCACACAGAGTTTGACCGATTGTCGATCTTACAATAGGAGCGATGCTCCGCTTACTTCTTGGCGCAGTCGCAACTCTTCCCGCAATTGCATTCCTTGTTATCGTTCATGGGACAGTTCTTGCCGGTCTTTTTGCAATTCGGCTTGTCCGCCGCAAATGTCACCGTGCAAATCGCCGCGGCCAAAATCGAAAACAGGATATTCGTATAAGTTTTCATAGGCTCTAATTTTGTCCGCGAAATCATCTGGGCGCTAGCAAAAAAAAACGAAGAACGCTCGGTCGGAGAAAAAGATTTGAACATTTCAGAGTTTGGGTTGATCGAAGAAGGAGCAGTGAAGGGGACGCGCAATAAGATCATTCGGCTCGCCGTGGTCCTAACGACTATGGTGGCGTGGTTCTCGATCTCGAATCATTGCGCAGTCGGCGGGCTGATTGCGAAAGCCAACTCAGCCGTGGCGCCGATGCATTGTCATGGCACTCAGCCAGCGCCGTCGAAGAAGAGCAGCGAGGAGGAAATGCCTTGCTGCAAGATGCTCCGCGCGACGCTCGCTGGCGAAGCGAAGGCTTTTGAGGTTGCGAGTGAAAATTTCGTTCCAATTCAAGATTGGATTGTGGTCGAATTAATTTCTGCGGCTGAAACGCAGCTTTCGCCGCTCGAACTTGATACCGGGCCGCCTTTTGCTGGTTCGTTCGCGGAATCTGTTTTGCAGCGGAGCATTCTCGCTCACGCTCCACCTTCTCTCGTCTAACGACTGAGGCCCTGCTGTCGCAGGTTAACCTCGGTCGTAATGCACGCTCCATCTCTGCGCGCTTTTGCGCGCGTCGCTGGAGTTCTGATTCACCACGCGGATGCGCGGAGCCGCATTCGCAAACCAAAACTAAAACTAAATTATGAAATCTAACTACAAAAAAATCTTAGCATCGTCCGCAGCGATGGCGTTCGCTTTAATCGGCCCCGCGCTTTCGTTGCAAGCAGCAGAAAAACAAGGATTGGGTGCAAACATCGACAACTCTCGCCAATCCGTACGGCGGAAAGGAAATGATTAGCTGGCGGGGAAATCAAAAAGTAAACATCGACAATCAAGAACGACAACAAACATGAAGAAAACAGAATCACTAATAGCGATCGCAGCCGCAGCGTTATTCGCGGCATCGCCAGTCATTGCTCATGAAGGACATGAGCATGGAGAGAAAGACGCTATGGCATCGGGCGAAACGAAAAAAGTCACCGGCGAAGTTATCGACATGGCCTGTTACATCGATCACAGCGCGACCGGCGAGAAGCATACCGATTGCGCTAAGAAGTGCATCACGAGCAATTTGCCGGTCGGACTGAAAGCCGATGATGGAAAAACGTATTTCCTGATCGGCGAGCATAAGCCACTGAACGGCGAGCTGGCGCAGTACGCCGCCAAGACGATCACCGTTAGAGGCAAGCTTAGCTGGCGCGACGGCATCAACCTGATCGAGAACGCCGAGATCCAGAAATAGCAAATCGAATCGCGCGAACGCGGCGTTCGATCCGCCGCATCCGCGCTGTTAGACCGACATGAACATTTTCTTCCAACATCTCAACTCGCCGGAATACATGCACGTCCTGCTTAATCCGGTTCCGGTTTACGGATTGGCGATCGGAATAGTCGGGCTTTTGTTGGCCATAATTGCGCGCAGGCGCATGGCCATCGTCATTGCGCTGGCGCTCGTGTTTCTGAGCGGGTTGTCGGCATGGCCGACCTACCATTATGGCGAGGCGGCGTACGATCGTGTCAAGGCCATGGCCGACACAGCGGGCGATCAATGGCTCGATGAACACATGGCGCGCGGCGAAAAACTGATCTATGCGTTTTACGTTGTCGCCGGGCTTGCGGTTGTAGGGATGTTTGCGCCGATGAAATGGCCACGCAGTTCATTGCCGCTCGCGATCGCAACGCTAGCTGTCGGATGTGCGACTCTCGGTATCGGGTTCTACATCGCTTATGCGGGCGGTCATATCAGGCACAAAGAATTTCGGTTCGAACAGCCACCGCCTCCACGAGAGGAATACCATCATGAACATGAGCATTAGAATTTTTGCTGCCGCATTTTGCGCGCAATGGTTGATCAGTTGCGCGACAAACCCGCCACCGCTTCCGCCTGGTAATCCCGCCGATCCACAAGTTCGTGCGCGCGCAAAAGCCCCACCGAATTTGCTCGCGCGCGATGAAACGACGATCGGGGTCGAAAAAGAACTGAGTCAAACCGGGAGCACGGCGGAAAGTAGCGAGAACATGCAGCATGGCGCCATGGAAGGGATGCAACATGAGGGCATGAAGATGGAGCAGCCGGGCCAAATGAAACAAAGCGGCGACATGGAAGGCGACGAAGGGATGCAGCACGGCGCGGTTGCTCGCCCAGAAAAGAAAGCTGTCGCTGATGAGATGAAGAAAACTTCCGGCGCGATGAAACAAAAGTCGGATGAAATGAAACCGGGCGCGACCACTTACACATGCCCGATGCATCCGCAGGTCCACTCCGATAAGCCGGGCAAATGTCCGATCTGCGGAATGACGTTGAAAAAAAAGGAAAGCGGACAATGAAACT
>Ga0137366_10003574_pt1 | contig 12114 bp, 10 predicted proteins | sample SagtaG_8_FD_104938 | JGI IMG/M metagenome (GOLD analysis project Ga0137366, IMG submission 104938) | Vadose zone soil microbial communities from Sagehorn Ranch, Mendocino, California, USA - Sage1_L_60_16 metaG | ecosystem: Environmental > Terrestrial > Soil > Vadose zone | place: USA... | reverse complement strand
TGAACGGACCGCACGCGTCGGGCGCGTTCGTCGCGGTCAACTGCGCCGCGATCCCCGAGAACCTGCTCGAGAGCGAGTTGTTCGGTCACGAAAAGGGCGCGTTTACGGGCGCCGTCACTCGCAAGATCGGGCGCTTCGAGCAAGCGGGAAGCGGTACCCTGTTCCTCGACGAGATCGCCGACATGAGCCTCGCGCTGCAGGCGAAGATCCTGCGCGCGGTGCAGGAGCGCGAGATCGAGCGGGTGGGGGGCGGCGAGACGATCCCCATCGACGTGCGCCTCATCGCGGCCACCAACCGCGATCTCAAGGAGGCGATCAAGCAGGGGCGCTTCCGCGAAGACCTGTACTATCGCCTCGCGGTCGTCACGATCCGGCTCCCGACGCTCGTGGAGCGGGGAGACGATCTTGTGTTGCTCACCGCCTACTTCGTCCGCCAGTTCGCCGACCGCTACGGCAAGGGGATTCACGCGATCTCGGACCGCGCGCTCGAGCTGCTTCGCTCCCACGCCTGGGTGGGCAACGTGCGCGAGCTCCGCAATGTGATCGAGCGGGCGGTCATCGTGGCGACCGACGAGACGTTGCGGGCCGAGCACCTGCCGGACGAGCTGCGGGGCGAGGAGACCACACTCGCCGACCGGCCCCAGGGCGGCCTCTTAACCCTGGCGGAGGCCGAGGCACGGCACATCGCCCGCGTGCTGGCCCACACGAACGGACAGATCGGCGCGGCCGCGGAGATCCTCGGGATCCATCGGAACACGCTGACGCGGAAGATGAAGGAGTACGGCTTGTGACCGGGCCCCCGCCCGTTCGAGTCGAGAAGGCGCTCGCGCTGATGCCCGAGCTCGAGGCGCTCGCACCCCTGCGGGCGCTGCTCGTCTCCATCGCCCGGCCGGACGAGGCCACGATGTGGTCGAGCTCGGGCCCGTACCTCACGCTGGGGAAACGGGGGGTGCACCCGGACGAGCTGCGACGCCGGATGCCGCAGGCGTTTCACCGCATCATGGAGCACCTGCAGGCGCTCTTCAAGGCGCAGGTGGAGGCGCTCGAATGCCAGCAGCGTGGCGACGCGCCGGGCGTGGTCGCGGCGCTGCTGCGCGCCGGCCGGCTCGAGGAGGAAGTGGACCGGCACACCCAGGCGCGGGCCTGGTACGAGGTGGCGCTCCGCGTCGCGGAAGCACTCCAGGACCGCCGCCCGGAGGTGGAGGCGCTGCACGCGCTGGGCTACGTGTGCCTCGCGCTGGGCGAGTACGCCGCAGGCGCGCGTCATTTCCAGCGCTCGCTCGCCCTCGCCGAGGCGGAGTTCGATCAAGCGGGGGCGACCGCAGCGTCCGAGGGGCTGGGAGACGTGGCGCTCGCGCAGGGACAATGGGGCGGTGCCCAGGCGTGGTATAGCCGGGGACTGCGACTCGCGGAAGCCGCGGGTGTCGCTCCGCGCGCCGGGCGGTTGGAGCGGCAGCTGGGCGTGCTGGCACGGAAGCAAGCCGACCTGGCAGCCGCTGGCGACTTCTTCCGGAAGGCGCGGGAGCGCTTCGAACCCGCCGGCCTGGCGGACGAGATGGCGGGCGTGTTGAACGAGCAGGGACTGCTGGACGCCCAACTGGGCCGCTACACGGCCGCGTCGGCGGCGTACCGAGAAGCGCTGGCCTGGGCGCAACGGGCGCCACGGGACGCGCGACTCGAGCTGTCGATCCGCTTGAACCTGGCGGAGCTGGACCTCGAGGCTGGTCGGCTCCTGGAAGCCGAAGCGGAGCTGCGTCGCGCCGAGCAGGTGGCCATCGGCGGCCACGTGATCCGCCGCCTGGCGCAGATCTACACCCTCATGGGCCGGCTGCGCGGCGCCCAGGGGGACGAGACGGGGTTCGTCTTCTTCGAGCAGGCGATCGAGCTCGCCCGCGCCGTGGAGCGGTCGGTGGCGACCGAGGCGCAAGTGTACCACGCGTATGGCTTGTTCCGCAGTCGACTCGGGCAGCAGGAGGAAGCCCGGGCCTACCTCGAGCGCGCCCGGGAACTGTTCGACTCGCTCGGGGAAGCGGTCGAGCGCGAGCGCGTCGAGGCGGAGCTGCGGGCCCTGTCGGCCTGACCGCCGACTAGTTGTTGGTCAGCGGGTTCTTTTGCCGGGTGGTGTCGGCCTTGGCAGTCGTCTTCTTTTTCTGCGTGGACGTGTTGGGTTGGGCCGTGGCCTTGGACTCGCTCGCCGCGGCCTTGTTCGATCGCTGCTTGCCGCCACCGCACGCGGCGAGACCGATTAACACCGCAACCGCAGCCGCGGCCGTCAGGACGGTTCTCGACATGGCACCCTCCGAGGGACGGGGTTCGGCTCCAATATAAGACCCGGACGCCTGCCGGGAGGTCCTACCCCCGGTCCCGCAGCAGCGGTCGCGTCAAGCACGTCGGCCCACCGCCCCCCTTGAGGCAAATCTCCCGCCCCGCGAACTCGTGCACCGTCACGCCGGCGCGCTCGAGCCGGGCGCGCGTTTCCGGATTGCCAGCGACCATGAGCACGTCGCGCGGCGCGACCGCCAGCACATTGCAGCCAAGCGTCGCGAACTCGCGATCCGGCACCTCGACGAGCGCGATGCCGCGGGCGGTGAGCGCCTCGCGAAACGGCACCGGCAGGAGCGGCGCGTACACGAGGAACAGGTCGCGGTCGATCGGGCTCACCATCGACATGAGGTGAAAGACGTCCTCCGGACCGCGCCAGTGGGGGAGCGGCACGACGACCACTTCGTCTACGCAGTCTCGGACGAGGTCTCGCAACTGCTCGATGCCGGCCTGGTTGGTCCGGTAACCCCGACCCACGGCCAGGGTACGCTCGTCGATCCAGCACACGTCCCCGCCTTCAACGGTCCCGGCGCCGGTGATGCGGCCCCGAATCGGGATCCCAGCGGCACGGAAGGCGGCCTCCTGGGCGGCAGGCTCGGTGCGCCGTTGCGGCTTGCCCATGTTGCAAAGGATGACCCCCCGATTGCAGACGATGGAAACATCGCGCGTGTAGAGCGAGTCGAGGCCCACGGTATCGTCGGGCGGGAGGCGCAGCGTTTCCACGCCGGCGCCCTCGAGCAGAGCGAGGAAGCGCTCGTACTCGGGCGTGGCGGCGGTGACGTCCGGGCGGGCGAGGTAGCCCAGGTCGCGCCACTGGCGCTCGATGGCGGCCGCGTCGCCGAACGCGTCGCGCGCGTGCTTCACCGCGACCCGGCGGAGCCTTCCCACGTCCGACTGTCCTCCGACCGTCTGCGGCATCGCTGGCCGTCACGTCCGAGTGGCAGCAAGTTTAGCCCCGTTCTCGCCGGGTGTCATTCCACGAGGAGACCGCCATGAGCGATGGGACGATGGACCGCCGCGCGTTTCTCGAACATGCCACAGTGAGCGGGTCGGTCGCGGCAGTGGGCCCCGTGCTCCCCGCGCTGGCGCGCGGGGTCAGTCGACCGACCCCGCGGGTCCCCGCGCCGTTCGAGCTCGAGGAAGCGACCATCGCCGGGTTGCAGGCGGGTCTCGAATCGGGGAAGTACACCGCCCGCTCGCTCGCGGCGGCCTATCTCCAGCGCATCGAGGAGCTGGATCGGAAGGGACCGGCGTTGCGCGCGGTGCTGGAAGCCAACCCCGACGCGCTCGCGCAGGCCGCCGCGCTCGATGCCGAGCGCAAGGCCAAAGGCCCGCGGGGGCCGCTGCACGGCATCCCGGTGCTCGTGAAGGACAATGTCGCGACCCGGGATCGGATGCAGAGCACGGCCGGCTCGCTCGCACTCGCGGGCGTGGCGCCCCCGCGCGACGCCTTCGTGGTCGAGCGGCTGCGGACCGCGGGCGCGGTGCTCCTGGGCAAGGCGAACCTCTCCGAGTGGGCCAACTTTCGCTCGACTCATTCGTCGAGCGGGTGGAGCGGGCGGGGCGGTCAATGCCGCAATCCGTATGCACTCGATCGCACGCCGTCGGGATCGAGCTCCGGCTCGGGCGTTGCTGTCGCCGCCAATCTCTGTCCCGTGGCGATCGGAACCGAGACCGACGGCTCGATCGTCTCGCCCTCCACCTGTTGCGGCGTCGTGGGGATCAAGCCGACGCTCGGTCTCGTGAGCCGGGTCGGGATCGTCCCGATCGCCCACAGTCAGGACACCGCCGGCCCGATGGCGCGTAGTGTGGCGGACGCGGCCATCCTGCTGGGCGTTCTCGCGGGCGTCGACGCGCACGACGAGGCCACCGCCGCTAGCGCCGGCCGGTCGCGGACCGAGTACACGAGCATCCTCGACCCCGCGGGCCTGAAGGGCGCGCGCCTCGGAGTGTGCCGCTCCCGGTTCATGGGTTACAGCCCGGGCACCGACGCGGCTATGGAGGGCGCGATCGACGCGCTCAAACGCCTCGGCGCGGTGATCGTGGATCCCGCGGACATCGCCACCGCGGGCCAGTTCGACGAGTCCGAGTTCGCGGTGCTCCTGTACGAGTTCAAGGCGGACCTGAACAAGTACCTCGGCGAGTGGGCCCCCGCGGCCGGGGCGAAGACGCTCGAGGATTTGATCGCGTTCAACGAGCGCACCAAGGAGAAGGAGATGCCCTACTTCGGGCAAGAGATCTTCATTCAGGCGCAGGCCAAGGGGCCGCTGACCGACCAGGACTACCTGCGCGCGCTCGATAAGAACCATCTGCTCGCGCGCACGCAGGGGATCGACACCGTCATGGCCGAGCACCAGCTCGACGCGTTGATCGCGCCTACGGGCGGACCAGCCTCGCTGATCGACCTCGTGAACGGCGACCCGGGAGGGGGTGGGAGCTTCTCGAGCCCCGCTGCGGTCGCGGGCTACCCCCACGTCACCGTGCCGATGGGACACGTGCGCGGGCTCCCGGTCGGGCTTTCGTTCGTCGGGCGGCCGTGGAGCGAGGCGTTGCTGATCAAGTTCGCGTTCGCATACGAGCAGGCGACGAAGGCCCGGCGACCGCCCCGGTTCCTGCCTACCGCGCCCCTTGGCTGAGACGCTGGACCTCCGCGTGGCGGAAGCAGGTGACGAGGTGGTCATTCACCATGCCCACGGCTTGCATGAACGCGTAGCAGATGGTCGGTCCGACGAAGCGGAACCCGCGCTCCGCCAGGGCATCGCTCATCGCATCCGACTCCCGGGAGCGGGCGGGTAGATCGCGCAGCGTGCGCCGACGGTATTGCTTCGGCGTCCCGCCTACGAAGCTCCAGAGAAAGTCGCCGAACGAGGCGCCCTTGCCCTGGAAAGCGAGGAACGCCCGGGCGTTGCCGATTGCGGCGTTCACCTTCTGGCGATTGCGGACGATCCCCGGATCCTTCAGGAGCTGCGCGATCTTCTTGCGATCGTAGCGGGCCATGCGCTCCGGGTCGAACCCGTCGAACGCCTCGAGGAAGCGGGCGCGCTTGTGCAGGATAACGCGCCAGGAGAGCCCCGCCTGGAAGCCATCGAGCACGAGCTTCGCGAACAGGTCCGGATCACCCCGCAGGGGCACGCCCCACTCCTCGTCGTGATAGGCAAGCATCAGCGGGTCGTCGCCGCCCGCCCAGCAGCGCTTGATCATGGCGCCGCGATGGGCAAGGTGACGTGGGACGGGTAGCGCGCCGACCGGTAGATGCGGTGCGTGGCCTTCTGATAGTCCGAATCCCTGGCCAGGAAAATGTTCGGCACGTACGTCTGCGGGTTGCGGTCGATGATCGGGAACCAGGTACTCTGGACCTGGACCATGATCCGATGGCCCGGGAGGAAGCGGTAGTCCTGGGTGTGGAGGTCCACGACGTACTCCGCCACGCGGTCCGGCACGATCGGCTCGGGGTGCTCGAAGCTCGAGCGGTAGCGGCCCCGGAACACCTCGTTCGCCACCATGAGCTGGTAGCCGCCGAGCTTCGGATCGGTGGGGAACTCCTCCGGGTAGACGTCGATGAGTTTCACGATCCAATCGGCGTCGCTGCCCGTGGTGGCCGCGAACAGATGCGCGACGATGCCGCCCCGCACCACGACTTCTGCTCCCAGCGACTCCGTTTCCCAGCTCAGCACGTCCGGTCGGCTCTGCGCGAAGCGCTGGTCCTGCAGCAACCATGTGTACCACCCCGATCCCTTCGCGTAGTAGGTCGGCTCGATGGGGCGGTTCCGGTACGGGACCGGGTGAGCCGGGTCCGACACGTAGCTGTCGAAGGTGGAGCGTGCCCGCTCGCGCGGGCGCTCGAAGGACAGTCGCCCGGCGGGACCGAAGTACAGGTCGCGCGCGCGGCTGGTGGTCGGCGGCCACGCGTCGCTCCGCACCCAGCGGTTGGCGCCGGCTTCGAAGGTAAGCGCCTCTGGCAAGTCCACGGGCTTGTCCTTCAAGTAGTGCGCGAAAAAAGCCGCCTGCACGCTGTCGCGGAAATACTCACCCGTATTCACGCCGAAGCCGATGTTGCCGAGCTTGTTGCCCGGCCCGTGCGACCACCCGCCGTGGTTCCACGGGCCGACCACGAGGAAGTTCCGGTGGAGCGAGTCGTGCCGCTCCAACAGCTCGTAGATCTTCAGCGGCCCATAGAAGTCTTCCTGGTCCCACCAGCCGCCGACGTTCAGCGTCGGCACGGTGACTCGGCTCAGGTAGGGCCCGATCGCCTGACGCTGCCAGAAGGCGTCGTAGTTCGGGTGTGCGACGAAGTCGTTCCAGCTCGGCAGGGATCCGTGCAAGTACCGCGCGTTCACATTCGACAGCGCGCCGAGGGCCAGGTACCAGTCGAACGTGTCGTAGCGGTCGAAGTTGAACTGCGCGTTGGTGTCGGAGGCCTCGGTGAGGACGGCGTATTCGAAGCCGTAGCTCAGCCGGAAGGCGCCGTTGTGGTGGAAATCGTCGCCCAGGAACATGTCGGCGGGGGACGCCTGGGGCGACACGGCCCGCAGCGCGGGATGAGGGTCGAGCATGGCCATGGCCGTGAGCCAGCCATCGTAGGAGATACCGAGCATCCCCGCACTGCCGTTGTTGCCTGGGACGCTCTTGAGCAGCCAGTCGATTGTGTCGTAGGCGTCCGTGCTCTCGTCGATCGTGGTGGCGTCGGAGCGGCTTCGCGGCGGACGCTGCATCACGAACCGCCCTTCCGACTTGAAGCGGCCGCGGATGTCCTGGAACACGAAGATGTAACCGTCGTCCACCAGGGCTTTCATGTAGCCCGCGAACGCCCCGCGCGGCTTCTCGTCGATCCCGTAAGGCGTACGTTGCAGCATGAACGGCAGCGGACCGTGGTCGGCCCTGGGCACGAAGATGCTGGTGTGGAGGCGCACACCGTCGCGCATCGGGATCATCGTATCGACCTTGGTGAACGCGTCGGTCGGGTCGGATGTCTGCTGGGCCGCGAGCGGCGCGACGACCCACAAGAGCGAGAAGACGAGCCGGTGACACCGTAGCACGAGCGCTCCGTGGGGAAGTGTGACGAATTGTGCATCGCGCGCCGCGGCGCGGCCAGCCCGGTAATAGATTGGACCGATGCGCTACCTCCGGATGGTCGAGGACCAGGGCCGCTACGTCGCGTCGCTTCCCGAAGGGCCTGCGCCAACGCCCGCGCGGGGCGAAGTGCTCATCCGGGTCGCGGCGTCCGGGGTGAACCGCGCCGACCTCCTGCAGATCGCCGGGCGCTACCCGCCACCACCCGGTGAGCCTGATGTTCTGGGGCTCGAGGTCTCGGGCGTGCTCGACGAGACGGGCGAACCGGTTTGCGCCCTACTCGCGGGCGGCGGGCACGCCGAATGCGTCGCCGCGCCGGCGGGGCAGGTGTTCCCGGCACCTCCCGGCCTGGACGTGATGACCGGGGCCGGTATCCCGGAGGCGTTCCTCACGGCGTTCGTGAACCTGATCGTCGAGGGGGGCCTGGAGCGGGAGGCGACGGTCCTGGTACACGCGGGCGCGTCCGGGGTGGGGCTCGCGGCCATCCAGGTCGCGAAGGTTTCCGGGGCGCGGGTCGCCGCGACGACGCGCAGTGCGGACAAGCTCCAGGCCCTGGAGGCGACGGGGGCTGATCTGGCCATCGACACCGGCCGACAAGCCTTCGCGGCGGAGATCGAGAAGCGCTGGGGTCGCGACGCGGTCGACGTGGTGCTCGACCCGGTAGGCGCGTCGACGCTCGCGGGCGACCTGCGGGTGCTCAAGCCCGGCGGGCGCATCGTGATCCTTGCCACGATGTCCGGCGGCCGCGCGGAGCTGGACCTCGCGCTCCTGATGCACAAACGGGCCCGGCTCGTGGGCTCGACGCTGCGGTCACGGAGTCGCGCCGAAAAGGCAGCGATCGTGACCCGGTTCAAGGACGAGATCCTCCCGGCCTTCGCCGGCGGAGCCCTGCACGTCGTCGTGGATGCGGTGTTTCCGGTTGCTCGGGCGGCGGAGGCGTTTCAGCGCATGTGCGAGAACCGCAACGTGGGCAAGATCCTGATCGCCTGGCGACGCGACTGATGTATCTTTCGCCGCCGTGAAGCCAGTCCGAGCGCGACGTTTCGTCTACGCGGTGGCGGTTGCGGCAGCGTGCCGGGGAGCGCGTAAGCCGGCCGCCGCGCGGGTGGCGGCACCGGATACCGTGTCCCCGCCTGACACGGTCAATCTCTACGCCGCGGCCGGGGCGAACGCGCTCTCGAGCGTCGCGACGCGGGCCCGGCCGCTCGTGTATGTCCCCAATTCGCACGACGGCACGGTGACCGTCATCGACCCGCGCCGCTATCAGGTGGTCCGCACCTTTGCCACCGGCGCCCTGCCGCAGCACGTGGTTCCCTCTCACGACCTGACGACCCTCTGGGTGGCGAACAACCGCGGGAACAGCCTGACACCCATCGATCCGACGACGGGTCGCGAGAGCGCGAGCGTTCCCGTCGCCGACCCGTACAACCTGTACTTCACGCCGGATGGCCGGTTCGCCATCGTCGTGGCCGAGCGGCGACGGCGGCTCGATTTCCGCGACGCGAAGACGATGGCGCTGGTGCAGTCGGTCGCGCTGGGGTGCAAGGGTGTGGACCACATGGAATTCACGGCGGATGGGCGGTTCGCGGTTGCGACGTGCGAGTTTTCGGGGCAGCTCGTGAAGGTCGATCTCGAGGCCCGTACGGTCATCGGCTACCTGACCCTCGACCCCGGGGGACTGGACAGCACGGGCATGCCGCAGGACATCCGCTCGTCGCCGGACGGCCGGGTGTTCTACGTGGCGGACATGAAGGCGAACGGCGTGTTTCTGGTGGATCCAGAGGGATTCCGGCGCCTCGGATTCATTGCGACTGGGAAGGGAACGCATGGGATTTATCCGAGCCGCGACGGGCGCTTCATGTACGTCACGAACCGTGGCTGGAACACGACTGCGGGGGGGCGTCACGGGCCCGGGTCCATCAGCGTGCTCGACCCGCGGACCCGACGCGTCGTGGCGACGTGGCCGGTTCCGGGCGGCGGCAGTCCCGACATGGGGAACGTGAGCGCCGACGGGAAGGAACTTTGGGTGTCGGGTCGCTACGACGAAGAGGTGTACGTGTTCGACACCGAGACGGGGCAGCTGACACACCGCATAAAAGTGGGGCGAGAGCCACACGGGTTGTGTGTATGGCCGCAACCGGGCCGCTATTCCCTGGGGCACACAGGAAACATGCGATAAACAAAAACGACGTCGAGTAGAGACGTCGCGCAAAGGCGGCACGCGGAGACGTGGAGGTGGGATGACCGGGATCAAGGGGAAGCTGATTCTCGTCACGGGGGCGAGCTCGGGAATCGGCGAGGCGTGTGCGCGGCGGTTCGCCGCTGAAGGGGCCGACCTGATCCTCTGGGCGCGGCGGGCCGATCGCTTGGAGCGCCTGGCGGCCGAGCTCGGCACGGCGCACCGGGTGTCGCTTTCGCTCGCCCAAGTCGACGTGCGTGACCGCGCCGCGGTCAATCGGGCCGTCGAGGCTCTCGTGCGAGGAGGTCGCGTGCCCGATGTCCTGATCAACAACGCGGGGCTCGCGAGCGGGCTGGCGAAGATTCACGAGGGCGATCCCGACGACTGGGATCGCATGATCGACACCAACCTGAAGGGGCTGCTCTACGTGAGCCGGGCGATCCTGCCGCACATGGTCGCACGGCGCCGCGGGCACGTGGTGAACATCGGCTCGATCGCCGGCCACCAGACGTACCCGATGGGGAACGTGTACAACGCGACCAAGTTCGGCGTGCGCGCTCTCACCGAAGGGATGAACCTCGATGTGGCCGGCACGCCGATCCGCGTCTCCGCAGTGGACCCCGGTCTTGTCGAGACGGAATTCTCCGAGGTGCGGTTCCACGGGGACAAGGAGCGCGCGGCGGCGGTGTATCAGGGGTTGAAGCCGCTCAGCGCGGACGACGTCGCCGACGCGATCGCGTACATCGTCAACCTGCCCGAGCACGTGAACATTCTCGACCTCGTCATCATGCCGACCGTACAGCGCAACGTGTACGTCGTGGACAGAGAGCAATGAAGGCGAGCGTGGTTGTCGCGCTCGGCGCCGCTCTCGTGGTGCTTGCCGCTTGCGACAACGGGAACGGACCACCGCCGCCCCAGGCTTCGCGCCTCCGCGTGCTGCACACGATTCGCGGCGGACCGTCGCTCACCGTGTTCGTGGACGGGGGGCGGGGGAGCACGGTTGCCTTCGGCCAGTTGAGCCGGACGGCCTTCCTGTCGCCGGGCCAACACGACCTGGCGCTCGTGGCGTCGGACATGACCAACAGTTTGCTCTTGCTGTTCAACACGGCGGAGGGCGAGAACTACAGCGTGTTCGCGATCGATACGACGATCAGCGGCACTCACACCATCGAGCCCGTGTTCGTGCTCGACACGGGCGCGGTGCCACCGGCGGGACACGGCCGGCTCCGGATCGCCAACTTTGCCGCGGCAGCGCCGGCGATCGATGCCCATCGCACGCAACCGGACAGCACCGGGCTGGTCGTGACCGCGCAGCCGCTCAACTTTCGCGCCGTGACGCGCTACTTCGACGGCGCAGCGGGCGACTGGAGTGTCGTAATCTCCCAGGCGGGGATGACCGACACGCTGCTTGCGACGGGGTCGATCCCGATCGCCGACGGGCAGGCACGGACGGTGGTGGTGCTCGATTCGACCGTGGGGCACGTCACCTGGCGGCTGGTGCCGGACCGGAACTAGCCACCCGCGCCGCCGCGGCGAACTGCCGCACGATCTCTCCCGCCGGCTCGATGCTCGTGATGCCGCTCACACTCTTCCCCGCCTGCCAGTAGTCCCGCGACGACGGGCCGGCGAAGTGGCCGCGCTTCAGCCGCCATGCCGAATTGAGCGCGTACAGGGTGCGCATGAAATGCTTGGTCCGGCGGTGCCGCAAGAGCCAGCGGGCGATGGGGCCGGCCTTGGTGCCGACGCGGTCTACGTAGGGAGTGCGGATCACGGCGAGGGGCACGCCGGTGACCCGCTCGGTGAGCACGATGTCGTCCTCCCCGGCTGCCACGATCGCGCGCTTGTAGTCGCGGTGCGCCGTGCATTCGGTGGTGGCGATGAAGCGGGTGCCGAGCTGCGCCCCCGCGTAGCCGATGCGGAGCGCCGCGACGAACCCGGCCGGGTCGCCGATCCCGCCGGCGCACACGAGGGGCACGCCCAGGTCACTCAGTTCCTCCATCAGCTGCTCGGCGCTGTTCGCTCCCGCATGCCCGCCGGCGCGCCGGTTCACGGCGATCAGACCGCGCACCCCCGAGTCGAGCCCCTTCAGCGCCCACTTGCGCTCGGTCACGTCGTGGTACACCAGGCCGCCGACCTGGGCGACGCGATCCACGACCCAGCGCGGCTTACCGAGCGACGTGATGAAAAACCGCACCCCCTCGTCGATCGCCACGTCCACCCAGCGCTGCATGCGATCGAGGTACAGCCGGGACGACTGCTCGATCAGGACGTTCATGCCGATCGGCTTGGTGGTGAGCCGGCGGATGAGCCGGAGACCTTCCCGCAGCTCATGTCCGTGCACGTACACCATGGACAATGGTTGGACGATGCCGATGCCGCCGGCCTCGGACACGGCGGCGACGAGCTCGGGGTTCGAGCATGGGAACATGGCGCCGCCGATGAGCGGCACCGCGACACGTGCGTCGCGGGTGAGGGCGGTCTCGAGCACCGTCACGGCGCCGACACCGGTCCGATGCGCCAGCGCACCGTCGCCCGGGCGACGA
>Ga0137366_10003567_pt1 | contig 12121 bp, 10 predicted proteins | sample SagtaG_8_FD_104938 | JGI IMG/M metagenome (GOLD analysis project Ga0137366, IMG submission 104938) | Vadose zone soil microbial communities from Sagehorn Ranch, Mendocino, California, USA - Sage1_L_60_16 metaG | ecosystem: Environmental > Terrestrial > Soil > Vadose zone | place: USA... | reverse complement strand
TATTGGCACTGATTCAAATTCAACGCCCGCAGTAGCCGCCGGTCTTGTTTACACAGCGGGCGAAGACGGCATTGTTCGCGCTTACAATCAGGAGAGTGGGGCACCTGCCTGGCAATACCGGGCGGTGGGTGGCTTGAATCTTAAGACGAAAGAAAAAACAGGCTTTTGGGCGAGTCCAGTAGTTGTTAAGGGTCGACTGTATATTGGGTCAAATAATGGCTACCTTTATTGTTTAAACGGCGGAGATGGTGAGTTGGTTTGGAAACACCTGGCTCGGGCCGCTATCTGGGGAACATCACCCGTGGTAGATGGCCGAGTCATATTCGGTGACAAGAGTGGCTGGGTTTACAGCCTTGGGGCTGACGACGGCAGGCTAATTTCCGAGATTTGTATCGGCGAGAATGTAGATGCGACTCCCGCGGTCCTGAATGGTCGCATTTACGTTGGCGCCTTCAATGGAAAGTTCTACTGTCTAAAGTAACTTGCTCGTTTATCTTATCGACAACACAATCGACGGCCAGGGGGCGAGCCCGCGCGAATTGCGTGCTGTGCTGGGACGCCTTATTCCAGGCATGGAAGTCCTCACCGAACCATTTCATAGCGTCTCTTTAAACAGAATACAAACCCTGCGACCTTCTCATATCATCCTGAGCGGACAAAGCCACCCCTGGGATCAGTATGCACCAGAGTCCCTGGCAGGAGTCTTTGCGGTTATCAGGCAAGCGAACCAACCAATCCTGGGTGTTTGCGGCGGCCATCAGCAAATTGCGCTTGCCTTTGGAGCGCAGGTTGGATTGATGGAGCGACTCGAGCCAGGTGAGGGTTACGAGGGGGCGAAACGTGAACGAGGGTTTTTCGCGATCGAGAATACGGGAGAAGGACTCTTCAGAGGATTGCCGCCGCAAATAACCGTTTGGCATTCTCACTGCGACGAAGTTAAGGAACTGCCGAGTGGTTTCCGCCGGACAGCTTCCAATGAGACGTGCGCGATTCAGGCAATGCAACATATCGGACGGCGGCTCTTTGGCGTTCAGTTTCACCCTGAACTCTTCGACGGAGATCATCCTGACGGGCGCCTTATCGTTGACAATTTCCTCAACCTCTGACCCCTCTTGCTAGCCAGGGCTCCAATCCCTTTAGGACATTCAGCCCGACAAAAATCCGAAACGAATTGCTGCCGTTCCGGCGTTTCTAAGTCCCAATATTTCAGCGTTTAGCCCAAACCTGGTATTTTTCTCACAATAGTAGCGGCCTCCCGGGCTGGACACACCCCGCCCCCTATGCTAGCCTCCCCATGAAAAGGCGAGCATTAGGCTCGCTTTTTTCTTTAGGAACCACAGTTCTTTTCAGCGCACCGCATCAAGGATGCAAGCCCCCAACTCCGGCTGACCTCATTTTTTTGACTCCTCGAGCCGGGGGTCGAGTCTTAGGAAAGAACAGACTCGCGCAGGACGCTGAAAGCAAGTAATGTCGGACAGGAGACCCGAATTGATAACAAAATCTATGTTTAGCGGAAGTGCTGTGGTTTGCACTGCACTTCTTGCCGGCTCTTTAATTCTTTCCGCCCGTCCTCTCCAGGCAGAGACTCTTCTCAACCAACTTGAAAAACAAGCCAGGGAGCATTTGCAACCTTTGATGACTGATTCTGCTGCGGCCAAGGAGGGCCATTCTTCAAGTGGCCTCGTGTCCGCGTCGCTTGATCCGGATAGTGAAGTACCGGTCGCGGTTATTCCGTCTTCTGCCTACGTTGCCACTGCCTATAGCCTCAGAGGACGCACGGCCAGCGGCCGGCCGGTCAGCAAAGGCTTGATAGCGGCTGACACAAGAGTATTGCCCCTGGGCTCGCGTGTTCGTCTTGAGGCCGGAGCCTACAGTGGCGAATACCTGGTGGCTGACACCGGAGGGGCCGTGCGCGGTCGACGGATTGATATTTGGACTCCAAGCGCTGGTGAAGCTTTACGCTTTGGCAGGCGGACAATCAAGGTCACTGTTCTTAGCTATGGCGGCAAGCGACGGGCAAGCCGAACAACCGTGAGATAAAGGTCGGTTGTTCGGGTTTAATAAGACAAGGCAAGAGGTCGCGGTACCTTTTGCCTTTTTCTTTCAAAAGCGAACCGAAAGTCCGGATTCCGGTGCAGTCTGTCCGGCCCTGACAGACAATGGTACTCGAGCTGGAGGTGAAATCATCGAGAGGAGCGGTAACGTGTTAGAATCCCCGCCTAAAATCTTCGCGGGTTCATAGCTCCTAATGTCTTCTGATCAGCCTGCCTACGACCGGAACCAACAAATCCCGATTGCCGAACCATTAGTTGAGGTCAGACGTGGAGCTATCACAGAATCGCGACATCGCGGTCACATTGTCGCAGCAGAACCAGATGGTAAGATCGTTGCCTATGCGGGTGCTCCTGAGAATGTGACGTTTCTGCGTTCCTCTGCGAAGCCGCTGCAGGCCCTTCCGTTGCTGGTTTCCGGAGCTGCGGAGCGTTTTGGCTTTACCGACAAAGAAGTCGCGTTGGCCTGCGGTTCCCACAGTGGTGAATCTATTCATACCGAAACCGCTGCTTCGATGCTCAGAAAAATAGGACTTACCCCGGCTGCCTTGAAGTGCGGGACGCATGAACCCTTCAGTCCGGAAGTTACGCGGGAACTTCGCGCTCGAGGCGAGCAGCCAAATGTCTTGCAAAACAATTGTTCTGGGAAACATGCAGGAATGCTTGCTCTCGCGCGACATCTCGGTGCGTCAACAGAAACCTACGACAGTCCGGAGAATCCCGTCCAACTGGCAATTGCCCGAACGGTCGCCCAATTCTCCGGCATCTCTTTTGAAGACATCTCCGTCGCAATTGATGGCTGTGGCGTTCCGGTATTCGGCATAACGGTAAAAGCAATGGCTCTTGCTTATGCCCGCCTGATGTCTCCGCCGCGGGAATTTGGACAACCCATTCGCGATGCTTGCGAGCGAATCGTCAAGACCATGACAACGCATCCGGAACTAATCGGCGGCACAAAAGAGCGTCTGGACACCGAGATTATGCGCAGCGCGAAGGGGCGAGTCATTTCCAAAGTAGGCGCCGAGGGCGTGTACACGGCCGGTATCCTGGCTTGCGAGGAATGGCCAAATGGTTTGGGCCTGGCACTAAAGATCGAAGATGGCGATGATCAACGAGCGCGGCCCACGGTAGTCATAGAATCGCTGAGGCAACTAGGTGTATTACGGGATGAATCATTGGAAGCGGTTTCACGTTACGCGTTTTTCCCGGTTCGCAACCGCCGCGAAGATATCGTTGGAGAAATCCGTGCTTCGTTTTCGTTGAACTCAAGCCCGAAGCACGCGTAAAGGTCTTACCGATGTCAGGATCAATTGCGGACAACGGTGGTCCGATAGTCAATTTCCCACCTCTGCGACGGCATTCCAATGGGCAGGTCGACGTTGATTCCGTCCCCGACGTGATCGACTGGTTTCTTACCTACGATCAGCGGGTAGCTATTATCAAGCACCCGGCAGTACAAGAGGTTTTTCAATGGAAACAACAACAAAGCCAGGCGGAGGGAGAGAAAATTTTTGCTTTTAATTTGGCCGAGGACCGCCTGGCAATCGGCATTATTCAGGCGCTCGCCGACAACTCTACGGAGCGCGAACTGCACGAATGGATAAGCCAGCTTCTCAATGCGTTGGAAACCGCTTCCAAGGTGAATGAATTGACGGCAGAAGCGTATCAACTGAATTTGGACAGCGGAGGCTCAATACTCGCGCAAGCCGAAAAGATTCCTTTTCAACAGGGGAGATCTGACTTCCTGATTAACTGTTGGATCGAGACTCTGTGTACTGCCGAAGCAAGAGTGCTGGGCTGGTTATACAAGGAATTCTATGGCCGGCCCTTTGCCCCGTAACAACCCAGGATCGTAGTCGATGAAGTCAGAATTGCGCGCCCTCTTTCCCATAACAGAGCACGCGCTTTACTTGAATCACGCCGCCGTTTCACCACCGCCCGTCTCCACCATCAACGCGGTTGAAGCTCAGCTCCGAGACGTAGCTGAGAACGGGTCGCTTAATTTTCGTAATTGGATAGCTGTCAAGGAGCGCGGGCGCCAGCTTGTAGCAAATCTTTTGGGAGCACGGCCTGAACAAGTGGCATTCATGCGAAACACCTCCGACGGTCTTTCGACGGTAGCCAACGGTCTGCGGTGGAGCGCCGGAGACAACATAGTTACCTTTCGTCACGAATTTCCCTCCAATATCTATCCATGGCTTCGCATCCGCGACACTTTCGGGATCGAGGTAAGAATGGCTGAAGAACGAGCCGGGCGAATCGATCTTGAAGAACTGGGAAACCTCATCGATGACAAGACTCGCGTGGTTGCAATCAGTCATGTTCAATTTGCCTCTGGCTTTCGTACAGATCTGGAACGTCTGGGCCAATTGGCACGACGTTACGACGCCTTGCTTGTGGTTGATGTCATCCAGTCGCTCGGCGTCATTCCGATTGATGTTGAGGCTGAATTGATAGACGTTGCCGCAGGCGGTTGCCACAAATGGCTCTTGACCCCAGAAGGAATTGGTTACCTATATCTCTCTAATCGCGCGCGGGAACGGATAGAGCCCACGCTGGTGGGCTGGATCAGTGTTCCGCATCCAGACGATTACAGCAACTTCGAACAGAAGTGGAATCGCGGTACACTCGCCTGGGAAACAGGAACTGGACCTACTGCCCTCTTCTATGGACTCGAGGAGAGTCTAAACCTGCTGATCAAGACCGGCGTAAATACCATTGCGAGCTATCTGGAACAACTAACCGATCATCTTTGTGGGCGTCTCAAGAACAGCGCCTATGACCTTGTAAGCTCGCGATTGCCGCGTGAGAAGTCTCAGATTGTTTGTATTCGACACCGCGGTGGTTTGAGCCCTTTGAACCTTTACGCCCATCTCAAGAATCGAAGGATCATTACTGCTCCCCGCGGAGACCGTCTTCGGATTTCCCCTCATCTCTATAACGCTGCTGGCGAAATCGATGAGCTCGTAGAGGCACTCATGTCCAACATGCTTTAGTCCGGCATGCTTGAAGGTTATCGAGCATTCAAAAGCTGTGCGATCGATAATCGTTCGACCGTACAGAAGGCTTGTATTGAAGCTGTACGCCGCTGGGACGACTATTTAACAGCCCAGTCTGCAGAACGGTTTTCTAGATTTCCTCATTTCCGTTGAGATCAGCATTTTCGCTGACATAAGTAAGCTCGGCCGAACCTCAAAACGCGTGATTCCCTGTTGGCACGGACGTTGCTGAAAGAGACAACAGAACAAGAAGGGTAGATATAGGGTAAATCGGGCAGGCTCGAAACTGCGGTGAGTGGAGGCTTTGGGGGAGGCATCTTCTCACGAATTAGAAAAACAGGCTTTGGCTCTTTCGGGGGAACGGAGCTATCGCTTGGACGCAGTCGAAGAGCAACAATAGCGGTGCTGCTGACAACGTCTTGACGGGGCTTGGGGGAGCCTCCCAGGAAAGTCAGCAGCCCGCATTTTTTTGATTCGGTTCATACCGAGAAGTACACGGTGAAACACATACAACGTTTACCGTGCTTTTTTTGAACAACGATTGCTTTCAAGTTACCTTAGCCGTGGGGAGAATCAGCGGGGGCCAATCAGCCTTGCCGGATCAGTGTGGGACGTTAATTCGTCGATGTTCAATCGCAACATTCCGCCGGCGTCTGAAAATGCTTCCACCGCCTTTTGCTGCGCACGCCTGCGGCTAAACAACAGCGCTCCGAAAAACCCTCCTACTGCGAAGCAAGCTAAAGCTGCAAGCCCTGAGGCTTTTACGACCGCAAGGAAAACTCCAAGCGTAGTTTCGACATAACGCCTCTCTGCTTCCTTCAGAATGTTGGGATTTTCGCCGAGCCATTGAACGACTTGCTCGTATTTGACCTGGTCAATCAATTCTTTTGCGGCCTGCTCGGAGGGCGCGTTGAAAACAAATACTGAATAGTTACCCACCCTGCGATAGGCGGAAGGAGCCGGCTGCCCATACTTCCAGAGTTCCTGAATCCTCGCAATTATGCGCTGATCGTTTTCCGCGGCAAGTTGAGGAGTATTGAATTCGACAATGAGAAGCTTGCTGGTGCCGTAAGTTGCGACAACCGCATCGGCATCCCCCTGCGCGCTAACTGCAGTGAGAACCAGCTGATTCGTAACGATATTTTGCAATGATGTGAAGCTCGAGACATAGACGGCTTGCTTTTGCGCGTTCTGCCAATCAGGAAGGTGTTTGACGAGAACCGGAATGTCTGAATCACCTTTGTCGATTTGGCCCGCAAACAGGCGAGCCAAGTCAATCGCACTATCTAAGTGTCTTTCGTGAACGTCAGCAAGGGATACCCTCACAAAGGATTTCCCCTTAAAAAAGGCAATCTGTCGAAATGAAGTCACGCTTGCAGTTCCCACGTCACTAGCGAGACTGATGTTCTCCAGTGAAACTGGCCCATTCATTGCCTTCGCCACAATCGTGAGTAGCGAGTATGCTTCCGCGTCGCTACGGAACTGGACGCACTCGACGAGAAACTTTTCACCGCTTCGGGAAACATATTGAGCTTCAATCCCAGTGACTCCCGCATTGTCAACGCCTTTTAGCGTTTCAGAGTTAAGGAGGCCTTCCTTGGTTAAGGACTGAAGCGACCGAATCACGCCGACTTGATAAAATCCGCCTACCTTCGTTGGAAGCAGTTTATCAATGTCGGCAGATTGTGATTCCCCTGCGTTTGAACACACGCTTATCAGAAGGATCAAGGTTCGCGCGAGAAAATGTGATACTGGATTTAAGCGCAACAAGAACCTCACCGACCGTTACTGTTTAGAACCCCACACTGCCTCAATGTTCCCGGAACAGATCTCGTGTTCTGACCATAAGCAGTTTAATGCCAGTGTCGCAGTTCTCGCAAAAGCAGATCGGCATAGTGGCGGGGGTGACGGATGTTGTGCAGGACGGTTGTGCTGTCCACCTCGCTTGCGTTATCGACGATTATGTCCCCTAAACCGACCAGGCGCTGAGGAATGCTGGCAGAAACGGTTACATCCTGGACTTTGCTGAGAGGAATGTTGCGTGTGGTGCGGGCTATCAAGCCGGTATCAATCTCCAGTTTAGAATCAGTAACTGTGTAGCGAATCATGTTTCGCCTGACGTGGTAGTAGGCTGGTATTAGCAGGAGAGCGAGCGCCACCGGAATCGAAATGTAAGCCGGTACTCCCAGCCACGCGAGTAGAAACACTACCGCAATCGCACCAAGCACAGCCAGAGCGTAACCTGTCTTTACGAAGACTAAAGTCGGACGCACGGTAAAAACTGTTCGTTCAAGATCGTTGCCGCGCGCGGTTGCTGGAATGCCGGATTTAGCGCGAGCGATGTGTGTAGCCTCAGGATCGGCAGCGGCGGAACCACAATTTGAACAAAAACGTACGCCCGGAGGAACATAGGCGCCGCAGTTAGAACAATTCATAAGTGTTTTAGACCTCGCTCAACTGTGAATCAGCACGCAATCGCTTTGTCCCATCCTGACGACAATTCGGGCAATGATACCTAAAGCCTCGTAAATACAAAACGAGGCGGAGACCGTGAAAGGTTCCGCCTCGTTATGGTGTATGGAGCTAACTCTATTGACTTACCAGTTGCAGTCGTCCGTCCGGCAGTCTCGCCGCAAATACACTGGGCTCATAAACAGTCAAAGGGCTAGGGTCTTTTTGCCGCGCTGCGAATTGTTCGCGTGTTAGCCGGCTGGCAAGCGCTGCCGCCATGGGATCGCGGATCAAACCATAACGCGTACCTATCCGGCGTACGTATTCCTGAGTCTCACTGTAAGGTGGAACCTGGTAACCGTACTTGATAACAGCGCCTTCTCCCGCATTGTATCCAGCTAACGCCAACTTCACGTCTCCTGAAAATAGGTCGAGCAGGAATCGCATATAACGTGCGCCACCTTCGATATTCTGACGTGCGTCGAAAATATTCGTGACGCCGAAACGCGCGGCGGTGGGAGGCATCAGCTGCATAAGACCCCGGGCGCCCTTCGGCGATATGGCCCGGGGTTTGAATGTCGACTCCTGATGCATGATTGAGTAAAGCAGCAGGGGATCTACGGAATTACGCCGCCCCGACTCAATAATCAGATTGTCAACATTTGCATCCCCAGTGGTGAAGTCTCCGAGCGAGTCGCTGATTTTCATGCTCGTAAGCTGGGTAAGGGGTGCCGCGGCGGGAGTGGGAGTGAAATTCTGGGAAGTAGTTAATTGCCGAGGTTTATGAGCAGATTTCTTGGCGGGTTGCGCAGCAGGTGGTGTTTCAATGCGGACCCCATTTGAGAAATCGAAATTGTCAACTCTGTAAGCGGAACTAGTTTGGGCCGTGGAGAACCCGGCCAAACCTAAAACCATTGCTGACAAAAGAAGAAGTTTTCGCATCGCTGTTACAGATCCCTTGGTGACGTGGAGCAGACAGATCTTCGAGGTGGGTCGCGAATGCTGATTCAAGGTTTCTCAAATCAGCCAATAGCATCCTAACACAGTCGGATCAACTGGTGCCAACAAGTTTGGACAAAATTCGGGCGGGTGCCTTTTTCCCGAGGGTTTCTGTGGATTTGGCTAACCAGTGCGGCTGTCCCGCGCATCTTGCGGAATGGCATATCGCGACCGGGTTGTAGCCCGACTGGTGAGGGAGGGCCAGGGGTTCACGCCAAGCCACAGGGCTTTCCGAAACGCTTTGGGCACGCGTCCCGGCAAACTGCACCAGGCACTTGCGCGAGAAGCTAAGTCGCGGCTATTGACAGCGGTAGTATGATAGCCGCGTTTTTCGAAAGTACCTCACACTCAATTAACCGCGCGCTTCTGCGCGCCTCACAAAAGGAAAACAACATGAAGAAACTTCTCACTCTAACTCTGCCGCTCCTGATTGTGTTTGCAACTGGAGCAATGGCTCAGACCTCCAATTCCTCATCGAGCAAGGGGCAGACAAGCAGCGCTAAGCAAGCCTCAAAACGGGGACCAGTCTTTCGCGCTACCAAGGGTCAAATAAATCAGGCACAAGTTGTACTCAAGGAACGCGGCTTCTACAGCGGAGAACAAATCGGCAAGCTTGACGATGCTACTCGAGAGGGCCTCAAGAAGTATCAGCAGGCTGAAGGGCTCAAGATAACGGGAACCCTTAACAAACTGACGCTGGAAAAGATGAACATAGCGCTCACTGATAAGCAGAAGGCTATGTGATACGCGCATGTTGAAGGGAACGTGAGGTCTTACAAATCACAAGCGCGAGCGCACGTCTGGGAAACCGGACTGCGCTCGCGCTTGATCTTGAGGTTGATGTTCCGATTGGATGTTGGGTCTACGCAGGCGCCTGGGCGATCAGCCGCCCGATTACGTTGTAGCTTTCTCTCAGCGCGTCGGCCAACCGTTCAGGCTGACTGCCGCCACCTTCTGCCATGTCTGCCTTACCCCCGCCCCGTCCGCCAACAATCGGTGCGAGCTCTTTGATTACTTTTCCGGCCGGTACCCTGCCAGTCAGATCCGCGGACGTGCGTACGATTAGAGAGACCTTTCCCTCGCTGCTGCGCCCGAGGACAACGACACCAGATTTGATTCTGGCCAGCAGCGTGTCGGACAGTTGCCGCATGGCCGCAGCATCGAGCCCGCTTGTTTCACGAGCGAGTACGCGTACGCCTGCGACTTCGCGCGACTCGTCACCATTTGAGGACGAACTACCAACGGCACCGGTCGCGATCTTCAGCCTCAGCTCTTCGGCCTCGCGTCGCGCTTTCTTTAAATCGTCCTGAAGCCTCGAGACAACGGCCGGCAAGTCCGCGCGTGAAGTTCGCAAGCCACTGGTGATCTCATCAACCAGGATCTCCGTTTCACGGAAACGTTCATAAGCATCGACACCAGTGACGGCCCGGATCCTGCGCACGCCGGAGGCAATCGATTCGTCACTCGTGATCTTCAGGAGACCGATATCGCCAGTGGCGTGTACGTGCGTCCCACCGCAAAGCTCTTTTGAGAAGCCTGGCACAGTGAGCACGCGCATCATTCCCGCATACTTCTCACCAAACAGCGCCATCGCGCCTGAGCGAATGGCGTCTTCCACCGGCATGACGTCGGTGCTGACCGCGACGTTTCTCAGAATCTGATTGTTCACCAGCCGCTCAACCTCGGCGATCTCCGCTTCCGTCAACGGTTGATAGTGAGCAAAATCGAACCGCAAATAGTTTGGAGCGACAACCGAACCAGCTTGCTTGACGTGTCCGCCCAACACTTCGCGCAATGCCGCGTGCAGGAGATGCGTAGCCGTATGGTTTCGGCGGGTCGCGTCCCGTTTTTCAACATCAACCTGAGCGACAATGACATCGCCGACTTTCAGCGTTCCGTGATCGACTTTCACCCGATGGATGATGAGTCCACTAACGGGGGATAGGGTATCAGTGACAGTGACATGAGTGGCGCCCACAGCGAGTGTTCCGGTATCCCCAACCTGACCACCGGATTCGGCGTAAAAGGGCGTCTGATCGAGGACCACCTCGCCCACTTCGCCCTCATAGAGCGATTCCACTTCGGCATCGTCCCTGAGTAACGCAAGTGTCTGCGCCTCGTCCAAACGCGTACCTTCGTAACCGGTGAAAACGCTCCGCGGTCCTGGCTCAGCAAGCCTTGCGTAAACAGGCTTTGCCTTTGAGTGCGCCGCAGATTGTTTACGAACGCTTGCCTGCTGGATTTCTCTTAGAGCTGCGTCGAACCTTTCATCAAAGCCCTCTTCCGCGCTTTTGAAACCTCGCTCCTCAAGGCTCACGCGAATCAGATCGCGCGGAGTTCCGAATGTGTCGTAGAGTCGTGCAAGATCTGTGTAAGCCGGTATATCTTCAGGTTTGGTCCTGGCGAAAGTCTCTTCAAGTTTCTGGAGACCTGCCGTCAACGTCGCGCCGAAGCGTTCTTCCTCGAGTTTCACCATCCGTTCAATGAACCCACGGGATGCCTCGAGCTCCGGATACGCTTCACGCATCAGGTCGACAACAAAGTCGGTAACCTTGTAGAAAAACAGATCTGCGAGGTGCAGCGCATGCTGACCGTGGTAGATCGCTCGCCGCATAATCTTGCGCAAAACATAGTTGCGCCCCTCATTGCCTGGCAAGATGCTGTCGGCAATCGCAAATGCCGTCGTACGGGCGTGATCGGCGATCACGCGCATTGCAAAGCCTTCCTGAGTGTCCGGGCGGTAGTTTTGGTCTGCGAGTTTTGCCGTAAATTCAATGATGGGCCGGATCAGATCCGTGTCGTAGTTGGAAGTGACACACTGCATTATGGCGGCGATGCGTTCGAGTCCAGCGCCGGTGTCGACAGAGGGCTTAGGCAAAGGCGTTTGCACAATCTCGCCCGACTCGTTTTTTGTTCGTTCAAACTGCATGAAGACCAGATTCCAAAACTCCAAAAAGCGGCCGGCATCCGAGCCTTCGATAAACGCCTCCCGCGAAAACTCTTCCCGATCAACTTCAGTCCATTCGCCGGTTGCGCCTCCAGGGAAGCGGAAGTCGCTCGTCACGTGCGCCAGATCAATGAAGATTTCCGAGCATGGACCACAGGGGCCAGTGTCAGCCATCTGCCAAAAGTTGTCCTTCTCGTCGAGACCGTAAATGCGCGAGTCACATAATCCTGCGACTTCTTTCCAGAGCGCCCTCGCTTCATCGTCTTCACGGAACACTGAAACCCGCAGGTGTTTCGGATCCATGCCCAACACCACAGTCACAAATTCCCAGGCAAACTGAATAGCTTCGCGCTTGAAATAATCGCCAAACGAAAAGTTGCCGAGCATCTCGAAAAAGGTGTGATGGCGAGCTGTCTTCCCCACTTCATCGAGATCATTGTGTTTGCCGCCAGCCCGTACACACTTCTGGGAAGAGCAGGCGCGCAAATAGTCGCGCTTCTCCAGGCCGAGGAAGACGTCTTTGAACTGATTCATGCCCGCATTTGTGAAAAGCAACGTGGGATCATTAGCGGGCAATAGTGGAGACGAACGGACGCGGGTATGCCCGTGCTGCTCGAAGTATTTCAGAAAAGTTTCTCGAATTTCACTGCCAGTCATGATTAATTGGAGTTTAG
>Ga0137366_10003565_pt1 | contig 12128 bp, 8 predicted proteins | sample SagtaG_8_FD_104938 | JGI IMG/M metagenome (GOLD analysis project Ga0137366, IMG submission 104938) | Vadose zone soil microbial communities from Sagehorn Ranch, Mendocino, California, USA - Sage1_L_60_16 metaG | ecosystem: Environmental > Terrestrial > Soil > Vadose zone | place: USA: California... | reverse complement strand
GGTCTGCCGCAGGTAGGTCGACTTGCCGCCCATGTTCGGCCCGGTGATGACCAGGATCGATTGCCGCGCGCCGTCCTCACTACCGAGAAAAAGATCGTTGGGGATGAAGCGATCGTTCGAGCCGGTGAGCTCGGGCTGCTCGATCACCGGGTGACGGCCCTCGAGGACCTCGAGCATCTGAGCTCCTTCGACGAACTGCGGGCGGCAGTAGTTGAGCAGGGCGGCGAGATGCGCAAAGGAGAGCAGCAGGTCGATCTCCGCCAGCGCCAGCGCGCTCTGACGGATGCGGCGCGCCTCGGCGGCGATGGCCTGGCGCAGCTCGCCGAAGAGCCGGCGCTCGATGGCGACGATTTTTTCTTCCGCCGCAAGCACCTTGGCCTCGTGCTCCTTCAGCTCCGGCGTGGTGTAGCGCTCGGCGCCCACCAGCGTCTGCTTGCGCTCGTAATCGGCGGGGGCGTGCTGCAGGTTGGCCTTGCTGATCTCGATGTAGAAACCAAAGACATTATTGAACTTCACTTTCAGAGAGTTGATGCCGGTGCGCTCGCGCTCGCGCTGTTCGATGCGCGCGATGTAGTGCTTGCCGTTGCGGCTGATGTCGCGCAGCTCGTCGAGCTCGGCATCGACCCCGTCTCGAATCACTCCACCGTCGGCGAGCGTGATCGACGGCTCGGCGACGATGGTGCGCTCGATGCGCTCGCGGACATCGGCGCACTCGTCGAGCAGGCTGTGCAGCGACGCAAAGCGCGCGGCCGCCAGCTGCAGCAGGCCCTGGCGCACACCGGGCAGCCGCCCCAGCGATGCGGTCAGCGCAAGCATGTCGCGCGGGTTGGCCGTCTCCAGCGCGATGCGGCTCAGCAGGCGCTCGATGTCGAGGATGCCATCCAGCGCGCGGCGCAACTCCTCGCGCTCGATGAGCGCCGCACGCGCAGCGGAGACAGCATCCAGGCGCTGCTCGAGCTCTGCGATGTCAATTGAGGGCCGGAGCATCCACGAGCGCAGCAGGCGCTTGCCCATCGGCGTCAGCGTGTGGTCGAGCGCGCGGAACAGAGTAACGTCGCCCGAGCTGGAAAAGAGCGGCTCGATCAGCTCTAAGTTACGCACGGTCACCGCGTCGAGAATCAGGCAGTTCTGGCGCTCGTAGTAGCCGATGCGGTCGACGTGGTCGAGAGAACCGCGCTGTGTAGCGATCAAAGGTGCCCCAGGTCCCGCGCCCTGTAGTTGGGCGCTGACCTGGGACGACAACCCACGCGCCTGGGTCTGCCGCGCATAGTGGAGAATGGCCCCCGCGGCGCAAGCGGCGGCCGTTCGGCCTGCCAGTCCGAAGCCCTCCAGCGAGAGCACGCCAAAGTGGTTCTCCAGCAACGGAATGGCGTAGTCGGCGGCAAAGATCCAGTCGTCGAGCGGCGTCTCGCTCCAGCGCATGAAGGCCTGGGTGCCCCACTCAACGTTCTTTTCATTGAGTGGGATACGTGGCGACTCAGCGGGGGACGTTGCGCCGGAGTCTACGCCGCTAACCTGGGAAGGCAGGCTCTGCTGCGTCGCCGATCTCTGAAACAGCGGCAGCGAGGCGGCATAAAGCAGCTCGCGCGGGCGCAGCGTTTGCAACTCGTCGGCCAGGCGCCGGTCGGCCTCGGGGCCGCTGAATTCCGTGGCGCGAAACTCGCCGGTGGAGAGATCGAGCGCGGCGAAGCCCAGCACCCCGCCGACTGCGCCCGCGTGCCGCGCGACGGCGCACAGGAAATTATTCTCTTCTCCTCCGAGCTGGCTGTCGGCTGCGGTGCCGGGCGTGACCACGCGCGTCACCTCGCGGCGCACCAGCTTCTTCGTCAGCTTGGGGTCCTCCACCTGGTCGCAGATGGCGACCTTGTAGCCCTTGCGGATGAGCTTGGAGATATAGCTCTCGGCCGCATGATAGGGCACGCCGCACATGGGCAGCGCCACGCCGTCCACCTTCTGCCGCGAGGTGAGGGTGATCTGCAGCTCGCGCGCGGCGACGACCGCGTCGTCGAGAAAGAGCTCGTAGAAGTCGCCCACGCGGAAGAAGAGCAGCGCGGTGGGGTGCTCCTTCTTGATGGCGGCATGCTGCCGCATCAGCGGGGTTGAGGTGTCGTTCATGCGGTCAGGTGTGCTCAATTCATTTTCTCACGGGCTTCTGTCCCAAGCGGCCGCGGCACCTGGCAGGCTGCCAAGCCGGCCCTGCGCTATCATGGCGGCGGGTCGGGTGAGTCGAAACGACTTCTTGCGCGCGTGAGCAAACCAACGGCCGGCGCTCCCGATGGGCCCTCCCGGGCTTGTGGAAAGATGGTGCGGCAGCTCGAGGGCCTGCGGAATCGAGGTATAACGATGCGTTTGAGGGACAAGGTTGCCGTTGTCACCGGCGCCGCAAGCGGTATCGGCAGGGAAATCGCAAAGACCTTTGTTCGCGAGGGGGCACGGGTCGCCATCGCCGACCTCAGGCTGGAGGCGGCCAACACCACTGCCAGAGAACTCGACAATACGGGCCGGCAGTGTGCTGCCGTCGCGATGGACGTCACAGACGAGCAGCAGGTCGAAGAGGGCATCGACAAGGTGGTGCAGCTCTTCGGCAAAATCGATATTCTGGTGAGTAATGCCGGGATTCAGATCGTCGCTCCGGTGCACGAGTTTGAATTCGCAAACTGGAAGCGGCTGCTTGCGGTCCACCTCGACGGCGCGTTTCTCACCACCCGCGCCGCGCTGCGGCACATGTACCGGCAGGGCAGCGGCGGCAGCATCATCTACATGGGCTCGGTGCACTCCAAGGAAGCTTCCAAGCTCAAGGCGCCTTACGTTGCCGCCAAGCACGGGCTGGAGGGGCTCGCGAAGGTTGTCGCGAAAGAAGGCGCCGAGCATAACGTGCGTTGCAATGTGATCTGTCCCGGCTTCGTGCGCACGCCGCTGGTGGACAAGCAGATCCCCGAACAGGCCAAAGAACTGGGCATATCCGAGCAGGAGGTGATCCGGAACGTGATGCTGAAGGACACCGTCGATGGCCAGTTCACCACCGTCCAGGATGTGGCCGAGACCGCGCTGTTCTTCGCGGCCTTCGAATCCAACGCGCTCACCGGCCAGTCGCTGGTCGTGAGCCATGGCTGGTTTATGCAGTAGGTTTTCCCGCAGCATAAGTTGGATTTGGCTGCGGCTGAATATCCATGGCCTCGCGTAACAGCGCACAACTGGCGCGGTCGGATTCATACGCCCCAAATTCTGGAAGCCGCTCTGCCAGTTCATCGCACTTCTTCCAAGCCGCATTGGCCTCTTCGAGATCGCCTTCGATCCAATGCAAGGCGCTCTTCGCCCTCCAGTAATCGACATTGAAATGGGTTGGCTTCTTGGCTTCCATGCGCTCCCACCACTGGCGCGCAGCAGCGGCGTCGCGCCGAAGGAAGGCATTGCCAAAGACGAAGACGGTGTGCAATTCGGTGGGAAGTTCCATGTGCGATTGCTGGAGGAAAGATTCAGCTTCCATAAGTGCAGCCGACGCCTTGCCAAGCTCGCCCCGGTCCAGGAAGTGTTCGTACGAACCCAACCGCAGCATGAGCCCGTGAGTTCCAGTGGTGATCACGCGTGCAGTGCGCTGGAGTGCATCGATATCAAAGTCGCGGGGACGCAGAGGAGTGACCAGGCTCGAGGTAGCGACAGATGCCAGGTGGTCGCAATCCGCAAGGGGGCCGCCTGCAAGAATCTGAAAGATCCTCGCGCCATCGGAATAGGTTTGGTGCCGAAACGGGACCAGATTCCCCGCAAATGTGACCACAGAGATTGTACTAAGAAGTGCAAGAAAGCTTCTGACCTGGGGGCTCGTTTCTGGCATCATCGCAACGAACATGGCGATCAAGCCGGTAATCAGATTGGTAAGCGGACCGGCCGCGATCATGTAAACCTGCTTCCGCGCGCTGTAGTGGGGATCGCCGGGAACCAGCATTGTCGCGCCGCCAGCCGCGAATAATTGTGTGGGAAGAAACTTGAAGGTCCATCTTCCACTGCGAATGCGCCATTGAAAGGGGCCGACCACGAATCCGCGGAGCCTCATTCCAAGAGCTCGGCCGGTAAAGGCGTGACCGCACTCGTGCAGAAGAATCGTGAGTGCCAAGGCGAGTCCAATCTGAATCAGCCCGGCTCGAACGGTTGGCAATCCCTGGCTGTGGCTCCAATGTGCCCACCACCGCATGCCCGCGATATAACCCGCAAGTTCCAGTATCCATGTCAACACGTCCAACGCGCCGCTTGTCCCATCGCCTGGGATTCGTGGGGGCTTTGGCGGTGCCTTGGGCATCTGCTCCACCGCATTCCGCGGAGAAAACGCAATTAGACCTGCGATTCCAGTGAACAGGAAGAAACCGCCAAACACAGCGTCGATTACAAAAAGTTCGAGGGGCATTTTGTGGCGGGAATTTTGATTCGCTACTAAATAGTCTGGATAGACAAGCAGCAGCCCCAGCACTAGTTGCCCCAGACTTGCAGCGATTGCCCAGAGCCTGCCCGCGGATTTTCTTTGCCTCAAGGTCCACCATGCCATTCCGCAGAAAACACCCATGAACGACGGCATGGTAACAGCGAGTCTGACGAGCACCACAGGCAGGAACCCGGGAGTTTGAACAGGCCTGAACGGATGGGCGTTGACGAGAAGCAGCGGAGCTGCGACAAGAGCCCCTAAAGCATGGGCACCGAAATACCAGCACAGGAACCGTCTAAGCGTGGACATCTTTGGCTGTTCCGATCTGAAAGCCGAGTAGCTGGATGCAAGTGGAAGCTTAGCAGTGTTGTGCAGCTTTGCAAGCCAATTCACTTCCAACAGGCCCGCCCGTCCCAACTGGGGAATGCGGCGCCTCCGGTGCGACCATTGACTAAGTAGCGCGAGAGTGGTTTTCTATCGCAATGGAACTTCGGAAGGATCCTATTACGCGCTCCTGGGTGGTAACGGGCGAGGGGGCGTCGGCGCCCCGGCTGCAGTCGGGATGTCCGTTCTGCCCGGAGTCGCCGCAGCAGCCGCAGGTGATCTCCTCAATGGCATCGGTGAACTACGGGCCGTGGTCGGCGCGCGCCGTGGTGCATCCCCAGCCGATCTACCAGGTGGAGGGCGACCCCGGGCGGCGCGGGCAGGGCCTCTACGACGTGATGCGCAATGTGGGCGCGCACGAGGTGCTGGTGGAAAACCCGCGCCACGACCGCCAGCTCTGGACCGCCTCCGACGCCGAGATCGAGCAGTTTCTGCTGCTCTGCGCCCAGCGCATCGAGGACCTCAAGAACGACCAGCGCTTCAAGTACGTGAGCATCTTCAAGGATTTCGGCTCGCTCACCGGGCAGGAGTTCGACCATCCCACCTCGCAGATCGTGGCCACCACATACGTGCCGCGGCGCGTGCTCTACGAGCTGCGCTCGGCGCGCGAGCACTTCACGCAAAAGGAGCGCTGCGTCTTCTGCGACATCCTCACCCAGGAGCTGCACCAGCGCGACCGCATCGTGGAGATCCGCGGCGACTACGTGGCCTGCTGTCCTTATGCCTCACGCGCGCCCTTCGAGGTCTGGATCATCCCGGCCATTCATGAGGCGCACTTCGAGCGCACGGCGCGCTCGCGTCCGGGGGCGCTGCACGAGTGTGCGTCCCTGCTGCGCCGCATGCTCAACCGAATCCGCTCCATCACGGACAGCTTCCACATGGTCCTCCACACGGCGCCCAACACGGGACACCAGTCGAAGGCGCTGAACTACTGGCGCACCATCGATGAGGACTACCACTGGCACATCGAGATCATGCCGATCCTCCAGGCGGGGCATAAGTCCTACACCTTTAAGGAGACCTACCGCTCGACGGTGATGCCGGAGGAGGCAGCAGTGCGCCTGCGCGAGGCGCCGACCGAGCAGACCTTGGCGGCAACGTAGCCGTTTCACCCCCAGCACGCGAACAACAGGCGCGCCGGGGACCCCGACGCGGAGCTGACTACGACCAGAATTGCGGCTACCCTTGCGTGCTATACTCAAGCGTTGCCGCGCCCAGCGCGGAAGAGGTATGCACCTGCTTGTCCGGGTTCTCTGACCCGAAGCTGGTCTCCCCGAAATCTCAAACACATCTACGAGGTCGGCATGTCGGGCCACTCTAAATGGGCGACAATTAAGCATAAGAAGGGCGCGCTGGACGCCAAGCGCGGCAAGATCTTCACCCGCCTGATCAAGGAAATCACCATGGCCGCCAAGGGTGGGGGCGATCCGGAGAAGAACCCGCGATTACGCACCGCCGTGACCGCGGCCAAGGCCGAGAACATGCCCGCCGACAATATCAAACGCGCCATCCAGCGCGGCACCGGCGAGCTTCCCGGCGTCACCTACGAGGAGATCACCTTCGAGGGCTACGGCCCCGGCGGCGTGGCCGTGCTGGTGGAGACCTCGACCGACAATCGCAACCGCACGGTGAGCGACATCCGCCACGTCTTCAGCAAGAACGGCGGCAACATGGGGACCTCGGGTTCGGTGGCGCACCTGTTCAGCAAGAAGGGCGAAATCCTGGTGGCGAAGTCGGCCGCCAAGGAAGACGACCTGATGAACATTGTGCTCGAACACGGCGGCGAGGACCTGGTCGATGATGGCGACACCTGGTCGGTCCAGACCGATCCCTCCGCCTACGAGGCCGTACTGGAGGCCATCAAGGCCGCCGGAATCACGCCGGAGCACAGCGAGTTGGGGATGATTCCCTCCAACTACATCAAGCTGGAAGGCCAGCAGGCACGAACCATGCTGAAGCTGATGGAGGCCATGGAAGAGCACGACGACGTGCAGAACGTCTACACCAATGCCGACATCGATGAGAAGGTGATGGAAGAGGTCGCGGGCTGAGTTCCGCGTTTAGGTGTTCAAGGCCGCTCCGAAGAGCGGCCTTTTCCATTGCGACCTGGAGCGAGGAATCCCCAGTGACCCACTCGGTGATTGCTTTGGCTCGAGTGGGGCTGTTTGGGTTTCAAACTCGTGATTGTTCATCCCAGCGCCAGCGAATTCTCCGATTGGCTCTCGTGAAGGCGATGAGTTCGAGTCTGGCCTCCTCGGCCAACTTACGGTTTTTCGTGTGGCACGCAAGCACGTACTGGTGTAGCCAATTGTTGATCTTGTGGATGTGGGCACCCGTCTGAATTCGCCGCACGGCGAATATCAATCCCGCATCCGGTTTCATTGGTTTTCATCCGAAGTCAAGCCCCACTCCTTGGCCTTGGAATTTTTCAGCTTTTAATCTGATGAGATGCTGATTCCGTCGCGTTTATTCAGAAACTTTAAGAATCTTGGGTTTTTCGGAACCAGGAGGGTAAATACAGGCATGCGGAATTGCGTGTGGGCAGAACTGCGTTCGACCGCGGCTCACTCAAGCGGTGGGGTGGAACCTTCTTTTGCTTGAGTCAGGTTGCTTTCGTTCGAAACGCACTTCCTCGTTTTTCTTTACTTCATCTTTCTTTACTTCATCAGAAGAGCACTCTTTAGTTGCTTTTCGCTCACCACGGCGATGAGCGCATGTTTGGCGCGGTCGGCCAGCTTGCGGTTTTCGGTGTGCAGGCACAAACATACTGGTGCAGCAGGTTGTTGACTTTGTGAATCTCTGCGCCGGTTTGGACCCGGTGCACGGCGACAATCAATCCCGTATCTGGTTTCATATCCGTCTCGTTTCACTCGCAATCTAGGTCACGTCAACCTCTCGGTCCGGCTATTTCAGCTCATTCTCTTCGATGTGGATGGTACCGCCTCACGTTGAGCGACTTCGCGTCTTGGAACCACGAAAGTAAACAAGGTCGCTGAGGATTCATGCATCCGTCGCGCGCAACTCTATCCGAGCACGACAAGTTCGGGTGTGCTGGAGATCCGATGTAACTGTGTACGCACTTGGAAGCGGGCTTCGTGGCCTGATAACGTAATCCGCATGGGACTTGTATGTGCGAAACGGCTTCGGTTGTTAGTTTTCAGCGCGCTGATCTCTTTCGCCGCGGCGTGTACAGCGCAGAGCAGTGGCCCGGCAGCGGGCGGCGATGCGCCGGCTGTTCGCGCGCCGCACTGGGCCTTCGGCGTGCTGGCCGGAGGCGGCAGCGGACTCTCCGACAACACCGACGTGCAGTACGTTCGCGCGGGCGTTCGCGTGGGCCGCGTGCTGACCGGCGAGCGCGGCCCGGGCTTTGTGCGCGGCACGCTGGAGTGGGACGCCGAGTTCATGCCCGTGGATTATGTGCTGTGGAGCGGCTATCGCAACGTGTACGGCATCGGAGTGAATCCGGTAATCGTGAAGTGGAACTTCACCGGCGGCCACAAGGTCGCTCCGTATTTTCTAGGGCAGGCCGGCGTGCTGTGGTCGGCGCATAATGTCCCGCCGGGCGACACCTCGGTCTTCAACTTCATCACCGGGGCCGGAGTTGGGCTGAATTATTTTGTCCGCCCCAACCGCTCGTGGAACATCGATCTGCGCTCCACGCATCTGTCGAGCGCATCGCTGGGCAAGCACAACCCCGGAGTGAACGCCAGTCTGCAGCTCTCGGTGGGCTACAACTGGTGGAGAAAGTAAATCCCACATCCGCAAAAAGAGGGCAGATATGGGGCACCGTAAGGAACTACAACTGGTGGAAGCAGTAACGGCGAGAATTGAGCTATGGCCGTGCTGATTGAGTGTGTGCCGAATTTTTCCGAGGGCCGCGACAAGGCGCGCGTGGACGCGATTGTCTCCGCAATGCTGCGCGACGGCGTGTACCTGCTCGACCGCGAGATGGACGCCGACCACAATCGCTCGGTGGTGACGCTGGTGGGCGCGCCCGGGCCGCTGCTTGAGGCTGCGCTGGCGGGCATCGGAAAGGCCGCCGAGCTGATCGACCTGAACGTGCAGCGCGGGGCGCATCCGCGGCTGGGCGCAACCGACGTGGTGCCGTTCATTCCCATCGAAGGCGCGACGCTCGACGACTGCGTGCAGATGGCGCGCGAGCTGGGCCGGAAGGTCTGGGGGCGGTATCAGATTCCGGTGTACTTCTATGAGGCCGCCGCCACGCGGCCCGAGCGCACCAACCTGGAGAACATCCGGCGCGGGCAGTTCGAGGCCATCCGCGAGGAGATCGCGACGGTGGAGTCGCGCCGTCCGGATGTGGGCGAGCCGCGCTGCCATCCCACGGCGGGCGCAGTTGTCATCGGCGCGCGCAATTTTCTGGTGGCCTACAACGTCTATCTGCAGACTGCGGATGTGGAGATTGCGAAAAAGGTCGCCAAGGCGGTGCGCTTCTCGAGCGGCGGGCTGCGTGCGGTGAAGGCCATTGGGCTGGAGGTGCGCGGCCAGGCGCAGGTCTCGATGAACCTCACCGATACCAGCATCACTCCGATGGCGCGGGTCTTCGAGTTCGTCAGGCGCGAGGCGGCGCGATACGGTGTTCTGGTGCAATCCAGCGAAATCGTCGGCTTGGTGCCCAAGCGCGCGCTGGAGGATACGGCGGCCTGGTTCCTGCAGGTGGAGAACTTCGATGCCTCGATGATTCTGGAGAACCGGCTTGCAGCGGTGATGGGAGGTGCAGCGGCAGCCGGTGGGAGCAGCGCTCCACCCCAGCAAGCCAAATTCGGGCTCGCCGGGGGCCCCGGCGCTGTGGGCAGTTTGCGCGCGGGAATTGATCCGTTCCTCGATCAACTGGCGGCGCCGACGGCGGTCCCGGGCGGCGGAAGCGCGGCTGCGGCCACGGGTGCAATGGCCGCCGCGCTGGCGACAATGGTCGCCCGCGCATCGGCGGGGAAGAAAGCCTATGCGCAATTTGCAGCCGAGCTGAATGAAGCAATCGCGAAGCTCAATGCGCTGGGCGAGGAGTTGCGGGCGGCGATCGACGCCGATGCCGCCAGCTATCACGCGGTGCTCTCTGCCACAAAGGCGCGGAAGCTCGCCCGCGAGGCGCAGCCCGCCGAGGCGACTGCGCTGCCGGACGCCGAAGCAGAGGTAGTCTCATCTTTGCGTGCGGCTGCGAGCGTTCCACTGAGCGTGGCGCGGCATGCGGCGGAGCTGCGTACGCTGATCCGGGAGCTCGGTCCGCGCACCAATCCCAATATGGCCAGCGACCTGAAGACGGCCATGGCGCTGGCGCGCGCAGCGGCGGAAGGCGCACTGGCCAATGTCGAGATCAACCTGGATGCGCTGGCAGCTGAATCGGCAAAGCTGAAGCCATCCGAAGCCGCCGCGATCGCCAAGTTTATTGCCGGAAGCCAAGCCATGGTCTCCGGACTGCGCACCCTGTTGCAGTCTGCCGAGTGAGCACACCTGCGCCGCCTTCTGAGACTTCTGACTAAGCACGCGCGCTGCACTCGATTCTGCGCCGGGATACAATCTAAAGATCATGAAAGCTGTTTGGACGGCACTGATTTGTCTTTGTGCGCTCTGCGGTGGAGCTATCGCCGCGCCTTTGGGCACCAACACGCGGACGGTGCTGCCGGCGCAGCTTCAGCAGGTGATCTCGGTGGACTACCGCTCGCTGCGCAACGCGCGCAGCGGCATGGCGCTGAAAGACCGCGTGCTGCCGGACAACCTCAAGACCTTTGAGACCTCACTGCGCCGGCTGGGCGTCAATCCCGATGCGGATGTGGAACAATTGACCTTTGTCTCCTATCGCACGCCCAACGCGATGACGCGCACCTTTGGCGTTGCCATCGGCCAGTTCGAGCCCAAGCGGGTGCTGGCCCGCTTCAAGGCCAGAAAGACCCGGGGCGAAAAGTATCGCGACGGCTATCTGTGGCCCGCCGGCAGCGGCTTCGCGATGAGCTTCCTCGACGACAACACGATGCTCTTCGGCGAAACCACGGCGGTGAAGGACGGGCTCGATGTGCGCGACGGCGAGCAGCGGGGCGCCTCCGCCGAGATGCTGCAGAGAATTTCTGACGCCGAGGCGGGGCCGATGTGGAGCGTGCTCGATCAGCAGGGGACGCAGAACATGCTCCAATCGGTGCTGGGAGAGGCCTCGGCGCTCTCCGAATACGACATGATCAAGAAGCGCCTGATGGGCTCACGCTACACGCTGGACCTGCAGCATGGCGTCGATTTTGATTTGAATGTCGAGACCTCGGATTCGTTCACGGCGGGGACACTTTCGGCGCTGCTGAACGCAGCACTGCTCTACAAGCAAACCTTCGGCAGCGCCGCCGAAAAGAGCGCGATGGAGAGTATGGCGATCAATTCCGACAGCAGCCGGCTGGAGCTGAAATTCAAAGCAGACGACAGTAAGTTCCAGGCGCTGATGAAGAGCGAGCTCTTCCGCGCGGTCTCGCGGTAAAAGGTGTCCCGCTAAAGCTCGTCGAGCATTCCCTTGCGCAGGGCGCGCAGCGCGCTCTCGATGCGGCGGTAGCGCACCCAGGTGCCTTGCTTGTGGGTCTCCACGAGGCCGGCGTTCTTCAGGATCTTCATGTGGTGCGAGATCGTCGGCTGGGCGAGCTTGATGCGCTGCTCAATGTCAGAGGCGGTGCAGCCGTTATGCTCTGCGCTCCTGGACGGGCTCCGGCGGACGTTGTTGGTGTGCAGCAGCCGCAGAATCTTGCGCCGGGTAGGGTCGGCGACGGCGCGCAGGGCCAGGCTTAGCTTGTCGGTTGCGGCTTTCATAGGTTTCGAGGTCCCGGGCGGGCCTGCTGTTGGCTCGCTGGGTTGATAGCTCCCATCATAGAAGATTTGCGCGCGGGAGCAAGCAGCAAAGCTGTCCGGGAGATTACCTTTGTACTGCAAACGGGTAACGATGGGAATTCGATAGATCGGCAAGTGTAAATAGCGGCAAATGTCGATCTAGCGCTTGAGGAAGGGGTTGTAGCCCGCGCTCGTCAGCCGCGCGCGAATGGCCTCGGCTTCCTTGAGGTCCGCATACGGGCCCACCTGCACATGGAACAGGTTGTCCCCGGGTTGGGTGACGACCACCGGATACTGCTGCTTGCGCAGGGTCTCGCTGAGCAACTTGGCATCCTCCTGATAGCGCACCGCGGCGATCTGCACCAGATAGCCGCTGCCCAGGCTGCTGCGCGCGGCTTCGCTGTTCGACGGAGCGGCAACCGGCGCAGAGGAGGCAGACGGCTGCGGCGCAAGCTGGGGATGCGCGTCCTTCTCCTGCACTGCCTGGAAGAAGGTCAGGTCGCTGGGGTTTGGAGTT
>Ga0137366_10003564_pt1 | contig 12130 bp, 6 predicted proteins | sample SagtaG_8_FD_104938 | JGI IMG/M metagenome (GOLD analysis project Ga0137366, IMG submission 104938) | Vadose zone soil microbial communities from Sagehorn Ranch, Mendocino, California, USA - Sage1_L_60_16 metaG | ecosystem: Environmental > Terrestrial > Soil > Vadose zone | place: USA: California... | reverse complement strand
GGAACGGAGGAAAACCAGAAGGCGGGCGATCCAACTGCGGAAATACCGCGACAGAACGCGTTTCGTTTGCCATGAAAGAAGGGAGAGTTGTCCGAAACTAACTGGCGACTCCGCCGCCTTCTGTCTAGTCGGCGGCGGACGACTTCGCTTTAGCACCTGATTAGCAGTGGCAACCAGGAAACGTATCGGCTTGCCACGAAACTTCTTGCTGCTTAAACAGGAGCTTCCATGCGGAAAAATCTGATCTCACTTGCAGCCGCCGCTACAATAGCTTGGGCGCCCGGCTGCTTGTTTGGCGCACCTCAAGCTTCAACTCTCGCCCAGCTGCTGGTCGAAGAAAGTTACACTCCATTAACGCTAAAGAGGGCGGGCAACCAATTTTACGTCTCGTGCAAACTGAACGGGCGCTCCGCCAGTCTGATCGTCGATACAGGAGCAGGTCAGACTGTTATCTCGTCGGCAATGCTGAGGTCGCTCAGGCTACCCCTAACGAAAGGAGAAGAAAATGTCTATGGTATGATGGGGTTGGCTGGCAAAAATATTAAGGCTGGCGAAATCAAAGATTTTCAGGTTGGCCCATACCAGGCAGGTGTACATCCCGTGAGCGCGTGGGATTTTTCGTACTTTGGTAGCGCCCTTAGAGGTTCAAGCATGGATGGGCTTTTGGGAATTGATTTTCTCAACCGCCACCAAGCCATCATCGATTGTTTCCGAATGCATCTTTTTCTCAAATCTCCCTCGGCGCCGTCTGCTTCGGCAACGTTGAGCGCGGGATTAAGAGCGGGGGGTTGCACGGAAATTCCAATGAAGCCTGTAAGTCACGGTGGATTGACTGTTCCCGCTCGAATAAACGGGCGCTCCGGCTATCTGGTCGTAGACACGGGCGCTGCGCATACCCTGCTTAGCCAGAATGCGATTGCCGGCCTTAATATGCGTCTCGCCTCGCCGGTGAGCTTTGGAAAACTTGGAGCGCCAGACGTTGGCAACCATATGATAATCATCCAGATGGCTCATTTTACGACTATGGAGATAAGTAACTTTAGCGTTCCTCCGCAATGGGTGGCTGTCGCGGACTTGCCATACTCGAAGAGTGGCGAAACGGATAATGTATTCTTCGGCTATTTGGGCCAGGACCTGCTCGCTTGCTATGTTGGCATCATTGACTGCGGTGCGCTGAAACTTTTCCTGCGATTCGATCCGGTCATCGACGCTGCGCGAAGAAGAAAAGGCTGATCGACGATCCGTTGACAGGCGGGTCGATCCCGCTAGTTTATGCGTTCCCCGTGGCTCCAATAGCTGCGCGGAAAATAACTCAGGAGAGCTTCACGGCTCGTTGGAACTGAAAAACACCATGCAAAGGAATCGCAGTAAACCCATTCGACTTCGCTCAGGGCAGGCTCTGAGAATGACCGATTATGCAACATAATCGGTCCAAAAGATATCGCGCCGCCGTCGAGCAGGTAGACCGGACGAAAACCTACAATCTACCTGATGCCGTCTGGGCGCTAAAAAAAATGCCCGCAACGAAGTTCGATCAGACTGTGACGGTTTCACTGCGGCTGGGTGTTGACCCAAAACAATCCGACCAAATGGTGCGCGGGACCTGTCCGCTGCCCCATGGAAGCGGAAAACTGGTGCGCGTGCTTGTCTTCGCAGAAGGTGAGGCAGCGAAGGCAGCCAAAGAAGCAGGCGCGGAATTTGTCGGGATGAAAGACTTGATTCAGAAATGCCAGGAAGGTTTTCAGGATTTTGATGTCGCTATCGCTACGCCGGCGGCAATGGGAGAAGTTCGAAAGCTTGGGAAGGTGCTGGGGCCGCGCGGACTAATGCCCAATCCCAGGACTGGGACGGTAACCGACGACACGGCAAAGGCGGTCCAGGAAGTGAAGGCCGGCCGTGTTGAATTCAAGCTCGACAAGAATGGCAATGTCGCAGTGCCGATTGGGAAATTTTCCTTTCAAGAGCAGGCGCTGGTGGAAAATGGGAACGCAGTGATCGAAGCAGTTGTCCGGGCGCGTCCGGCGACGGCGAAGGGACGTTATCTTGAAGGCGCGACAATTAGTGCGACGATGTCTCCGGGAGTCCACGTCGACCCAGCGCCATATTTGAGTGTCTGAGCCTAAATGGACAATAATTAAGCCGCCAATATGCGACCAGAAAAAGCCAGCATCGTCTCAGATCTTTCCGAGAAATTGAAACGCTCGCCTTTTGTGCTGGTGACCGATTATCAGCATATGAAAGTTGGCGATTTTGGCGAATTGCGGAATCGGCTTGCGCCAACGGGTGCTGAAGTGCACGTGGTGAAAAATAATTTCCTCAAGCGCGCGATGAGCGAGTCCGGTTTTGCCGACGTGAGCGAGAAGCTGATCGGCCAAACCGCGGTGGTGACAGGCGAGAAAGATGTCGCCCCGGTAGCAAAAGTTCTCAAGACGTTCGCGACGGAATTCAAAGTGGCGGCCCTGAAGATCGGTTTAGTCGATCGCACGGTCCTTTCCACAGCGGAACTGGAGCAGCTGGCGGACCTGCCACCGCGCGACGTGCTGCTCGCGCAATTGCTTGGATTGTTTTTGGCTCCCGCTACACGTTTGGTGCGGGTATTGAATGAACCGGGCTCGGCACTGGTGCGCTTGTTAAGAGCGAAAGCGGAAAAGGAGGGCGCGCCCGCGGAAACGGCAGCATAAGAAATTTCGCCTTGCCTTTGCAAGGCGAGTAACAAAAGAAAAACTGACCGGCCCGAAAGCGTTCGGGCTTAATTCTCCGAAAGCTTTCGGAGGCGGCAATTGGAGGAAAATACAATGACAGATACAGACAAATTGGTGGAGCAACTCAGCGGACTGTCCGTGCTTGAGATTGCTGGATTGGTCAAGCAACTTGAAGAAAAATGGGGCGTAAGTGCAGCCGCTCCGGTGGCGGTCGCGGCTGGTCCTGTGGCAGGCGGAGCCGCGGCAGCAGCGCCGGCTGAAGAAAAGAGCACATTCGATGTCATCTTAAAGGAAATGGGCTCGAACAAGATTGCTGTGATTAAGGAAGTTCGCGGCGCCGTGCCTGGACTGGGTTTGGCGGACGCCAAGGCGCTCGTTGAAGGAGCGCCCAAGACCATTAAGGAAGGCGTGACAAAGGAAGAAGCGGACGAGATCAAGAAGAAGATCGAGGCCGCAGGCGCGAAGGTTGAAATTAAATAGGCTGCGCATTATGCGCAGGCCTTTTGCGCGTTTGTGGTAGCGGCCTGCGCCGATGGGACACATGAGAGCAACAGGACACATGCATCTCATCGGAGCTGCGTAATCGACCTCCTCGCACGCGCTACATTTTACTTGCGCGGCGGACGTTTTCATATAACGTGAAATTTTGTTAAGGATAGGCAAAAGGTATTTTTAACCCGGCGCTCGACGGCAAAACACAGAAGTGGCAGCAGAACGGTGGCGAATTTGACAGGCCGCTGTTTTGGTGTCATTTTTGTGCCCCTCGCTCGTCGCTCATCCCCTAAAATCTCACCCGCGTCGGACGCGATTTGGTGCGGCCGGTGCGAGGGTCAACTCTTGGTCTAGTGATTATGTCGGAACGCATTTACTTTGGAAGCATCAAAGAGGGCATTGAACCACCGAATCTGATTGAGGTTCAGCTCAATTCATACGTCGATTTTCTTCAGAAAGATGTGCCGTTTTCGAAGCGGAAGAATCAGGGGCTCCAGGCTGTGTTTAAAGAAGTCTTTCCGATCGAGAGCTACGATGAAAAAGCAGTGCTCGATTTCAGTCACTACGAAATTGGCGAACCGAAACTGTCCGCGCTAGAGGCGCAGCGCGAAGGTCAGACGTACAGCGCGCCATTGCATGTCACATTCCAATTGCGCGAGGAAAAAGGGACCAAGGAAGAGAAGGTTTACATGGGCGAAATCCCGCTCATGACGCCCCAAGGCACATTCGTCATCAATGGCGCCGAGCGTGTGGTGGTGAGCCAGCTACACCGCTCGCCAGGAATCGCTTTTGAATCCACCGTTCACGTCAACGGCAAGGTGCTCTACAGCTTCCGCATCATCCCGGACCGCGGTTCGTGGATCGAGGTGCAGTTCGATACGGCTGATCTTCTTTACATTTACCTCGATCGACGCAAGCGGCGCCGCAAGTTTCTCGCCACAACGTTCCTGCGCGCGCTCGGTTACGGCTCTGACGAAGAAGTCATCAAGCTTTTTTACAACGTTGAAAATCTCAAGCTGAGCGAAAAGCTCGACGAAGAGCAGCTGGCCACCAAAGTTCTCACGGCCGAGATCCGTGATGGTGAGGTGACGGTGGCGCGCGCGTTCGAGCCTCTCACCCTGGCGACCGTTCGGCAGATCATGGCGCTGAAGATTCACGAGGTGAAAGTGATCGACATTTCGAACGACGACACAGTCGTTAAGGCGCTGCGGAAAGATCCGGCGCACGACCAGGAAGAAGCTCTCAAAGATATTTACCGACGTCTGCGCCCCGGGGATCCCCCCACGGTGGCAAATGCGCGCGCTTTGCTCAAAAGGCTCTTTTTCGACCCAAAGAAATACGATCTGGGACGCGTCGGCCGCTACAAGATCAACCAGAAACTCGGAATCAACGTCGATTCCAGTGAGCGTATTTTGACGGATAAGGATTTTATCGCGGCCATCAAGTATTTGATCAACTTGCGCCGGGGCGAGGGCACACTTGACGATATCGATCACCTGGGCAGCCGCCGCGTGCGGACGGTCGGTGAGCTGCTGGCGAATCAGTGCCGTATTGGTCTTGCTCGCACCGAACGTTTGGTCAAAGAGCGCATGACGCTGTTCGACATCAATGTGGACGGGATGACGCCGCAAAAGCTGATCAACCCGAAGGCGCTCAGCGCAGTCATCCGCGATTTCTTTGGTCGCTCGCAGCTTTCACAATTCATGGATCAAACCAATCCGTTGGCAGAGTTGACGCACAAACGGCGTTTGTCGGCGCTTGGGCCTGGAGGCTTGAGCCGTGAACGCGCTGGGTTCGAGGTGCGCGACGTTCATCCGTCGCACTACGGCCGCATTTGCCCGATCGAGACCCCTGAAGGTCCAAACATCGGTCTGATCAGCTCGATGAGCACATTCGCGCGCATCAATGAATTCGGTTTTATCGAGACGCCATATCGCAAGGTGGAGAATGGCCGCGTTACCGATCAGATTGACTATCTCACGGGCGACCGCGAAGAGAACTTCCTCGTCGCGCAGGCCAACGCGCCAATTGACGGACGCGGGCGTTTTACCGGAGAAAAAGTATCGGTGCGGTATCGGGGCGACTTTCTCGAAGTCGATCCGTCGAAGGTGCATTACATGGACGTGTCGCCCAAGCAGCTGGTTTCGGTGGCGGCGGGTCTAATTCCGTTTCTTGAACACGACGACGCAAACCGGGCGTTGATGGGTTCGAACATGCAGCGCCAGGGCGTGCCGCTCATTGTTTCCGAGGCGCCTCTTGTTGGCACAGGCCTGGAGGAGAAAGTGGCGCGAGATTCCCACGCCGTTGTCCTGGCGACCGAGAGTGGCAAAGTCGCTTCGGTCACAGCTGATCAGATCGTTGTCACGAAGGATGGACATCTGCCCGAAAGCAAAAAGAAACTAAAGACGGATCCCGCCGCGGGAATTCATGTTTACGAGTTGCGCAAATTCATGCGCTCAAACGCCGGCACTTGCGTGAATCAGAAACCGATCGTGCGCAAAGGCCAGCATGTAAAACGCGGCCAAGTCATCGCCGACGGTCCGAATACCGACCGTGGCGAACTTGCGCTTGGCCGCAATGTGCTCGTCGCGTTCATGCCTTGGAACGGATACAACTTCGAAGATGCCATCATGATCTCGGAGAAAGTGGTGAAAGAAGACATCTATACCTCTATTCACATCGACGAATTCGAGATCGGGGCCCGTGACACAAAGCTAGGACCAGAAGAAATCACGCGAGATATTCCCAATGTCAGCGAAGAAGCCTTACGCAATCTTGGTCCCGATGGCGTCGTGCGGGTCGGTGCGGAAGTGAAGCCGGGCGACATCCTGGTGGGCAAAATCACGCCGAAGAGCGAGACCGAATTGGCGCCTGAGGAACGATTGCTCCGGGCGATTTTTGGCGAAAAAGCCGCCGACGTGAAGGACACTTCGCTTACCGTTCCTTCGGGCACTTACGGAATCGTGATGGACGTAAAAGTCTCGTCCCGTCGAGAAGTCTCGCGCGAAAAACTCACGCCGGCAGAAACCAAACGACAGCTCAAAACTATCGGTGAAGAAAACAGGCGCAAGAAAGACGAGTTGACCGAACAACTGACCGATGCGCTTTCAAATATCCTGCTTGGCGAAAAAATCCCTCTCGACGTCGTAAATGCCGAGACCGGCGAAATCATCATTCCAGCCAATCGCAAGATCACCAAAACATTATTGCGAAAGCTCGCGATAGTGCACGATCACATCGAGATTGATCCGAGCCCCATCCGTAACAAAATCCGCGAGATTATTGGTTCATACGAACACAAGTTCGCGGAACTGGAGCTTGAACGCGAGCGTGCTGTAGATCGGGTAGAGAGCGGCGATGACATCGATCCAGGGATCATCAAGCAGGTTAAGGTTTATATTTCGAGCAAGCGCAAGTTGAGCGTCGGCGACAAGATGGCCGGTCGCCACGGAAACAAAGGCGTCGTTGCACGCATCGTTCCTGAAGAAGACATGCCCTTCCTGGCAGATGGAACGCCGGTCGAGATCGTGCTTAATCCGCTGGGTGTACCGAGCCGCATGAACGTCGGCCAGGTCTTGGAAACCCATCTGGGAGTTGCTGCGAAGGCACTCGGATTCCGAGTGGCGACCCCTGTCTTCGATGGAATCAAGGAAAAACAGATTCGCGAATATCTGCAGGAAGCGAAGAAGAAGGAAGGCTTCTCCTGGGTACAAGAGACTGGTAAAGCGCGGCTTTTCGATGGACGGACCGGCGATCCTTTCGATCAGGAAGTGGTGGTTGGCCATATCTATATGATGAAGCTCGGCCATTTGGTGGCTGACAAAATTCACGCGCGCGCCGTGGGACCGTACTCGCTCGTCACGCAACAACCGCTCGGGGGCAAGGCGCAATACGGCGGACAACGCTTCGGCGAAATGGAAGTGTGGGCGTTGGAGGCATACGGAGCCGCCTACACCCTGCAGGAGCTGCTTACGGTTAAATCGGACGACGTGCAGGGCCGGACGCGCATCTATGAATCGATCGTCAAAGGCGACAACTCACTCGAAGCGGGTACGCCTGAATCTTTCAACGTGCTCATCAAGGAAATGCAGAGCCTCGGTCTCGATGTAAAGGTCGGTGGCCAGGCCCCCAGCAGCTTTCTGGAGAACGTCGCCTAATTTCAGATCGGCAATTACTTGGATAAATTATGAACGAACATTCCTGGCGTGAGTTAGTGGGCGAGGAGCGCCCCGTGGGTTTTGATCAGGTCGCGATCGGTGTCGCGTCCAGCGACACTATGCGATCGTGGAGCAAGGGAGAGGTCAAAAATCCGGAAACTATCAATTACCGGACTTTTAAACCGGAGAAGGGCGGCCTCTTCTGTGAACGAATTTTTGGTCCGACACGAGATTGGGAATGCTCCTGCGGAAAGTACAAGCGCATTAAACACAAGGGCGTCATCTGCGATCGGTGCGGCGTTGAGGTGACGCTGGCGCGCGTCCGGCGCGAACGGATGGGTCATATCGAGTTGGCCGTGCCAGTTTCACACATCTGGTTCTACAAATGCATGCCATCGCGCATCGGGCTGATGCTCGACATGAGCGCGCGTCAGCTTGAGCGCGTCATTTATTACGAGGACTATATTGTTATCGATCCTGGCAAAACGCCGCTGCAGAAAGCGCAACTGCTTAACGAAGTCGAATACCGTGAAGCGCAGGAGCAGTATGGCGAAGATTTCGTCGCCGGTATGGGGGCGGAAGCAGTTAAAAAGCTCCTCGCCGAGATCGACCTCAACAAACTCAACAAAGAGCTCGAAAAGGCGATGGGCGCCACCAAGAGCAAACAGATTCGTAAAAAACTCGCGAAACGGCTGAAGCTCGTTCAAGGCTTTCAGAATTCACACGCGCGCCCCGAATGGATGATCCTCGATGTGCTGCCGGTGATCCCGCCGGATTTGCGACCACTCGTTCCGCTTGAAGGTGGACGTTTTGCGACCTCGGACCTGAATGATCTGTATCGTCGCGTTATTAATCGCAACAACCGGCTCAAAAACCTGCTTTTGCTCAAAACCCCGGACGTCATCATTCGCAACGAAAAGCGAATGCTGCAGGAAGCCGTGGACGCGCTGTTCGACAATGGACGGCATGGTCGAGCGGTTACCGGCGCGGGAAATCGGCCACTCAAGTCGCTTAGCGACATGCTCAAAGGCAAAGGCGGGCGTTTCCGCCAGAACCTGCTCGGCAAACGCGTCGATTATTCAGGCCGCTCGGTCATTGTCATCGGACCAGAGCTGAAACTTCATCAATGCGGTCTGCCCAAAAAGATGGCGCTCGTTCTTTTTGAGCCGTTCATCATCCGCCGGCTGAAAGATCTTGGTTATGTCCATACCGTGCGCAGCGCGAAAAAGATGATCGAACGGCAGACGCCGGAAGTTTGGGACATTCTGGATGAGGTAACGAAAGGCCATCCCGTATTGCTCAATCGCGCGCCGACGTTGCATCGATTGTCAATCCAAGCTTTTGAGCCGCAATTAATCGAAGGTGAAGCGATTCGCATCCATCCGCTGGTTTGCACCGCTTACAATGCTGACTTTGACGGCGACCAGATGGCCGTGCATGTGCCGCTTTCGGTGGAGGCACAAATGGAAGCGCGCATGCTGATGTTAGCCCCGAACAATATTTTCTCTCCCTCCAGCGGTAAGCCGATTACGACGCCTTCCCAGGACATCACACTCGGCTGTTATTACCTCACGCAAAATCCGCGACGGGCCGCCGGCAGTGACGCTGACGGGCGTCTCCCGCTATTTTCCGATCCGGCTGAGGTGGAGTTCGCCATGGCCGAAGGCAGCATTCGGACGCATGATCGCATCAGGATTAAAAACCCCGACTTTGGCAAACAAACGATCTATGGAAATGCGGAGACAAAGACGATCGAGACCACCGCGGGCCGCGTCATCTTCAATCAAATTTGGCCAAAACAACTCGGATTTTTCAATAAGGCCGCGGGCAAAAAGCAACTAAGCGACATCATTTGGCGCTGTTATCAGATCGCGGGACCGGCTGAAACAGTCGCGACCCTGGACAAATTGAAGGAGCTCGGTTTTACCGAAGCAACCAAAGCCGGCATCTCGATTGGAATTTCGGATATGATCATTCCGAAAGAGAAACAGACGGAGCTCGAAAATGCTTACAAGCAAATCCGGCAGGTTGAGCAGCAATATCGCAAAGGCATCATCACCGATGGCGAGCGTTACAACAAGATCATCGACATCTGGACGCACGCCGGAGACGAAATTTCCAGCGTGATGTTCCGTACCCTCGAACACAACGAGGGGCGCAAGGAACTGAATCCTGTTTACTTGATGGTCGATTCCGGCGCACGCGGCAACCGTCAGCAGGTGCGGCAGCTCGCCGGCATGCGCGGTTTGATGGCCAAACCGAGCGGCGAAATTATCGAGCGGCCGATCACGTCAAACTTCCGCGAGGGGCTGACCGTGCTCGAATACTTCATTTCCACGCACGGGGCGCGCAAGGGTCTCGCGGACACGGCGCTCAAGACCGCGGACTCGGGTTATCTTACCCGCAAACTGGTGGACGCAGCGCAGGACGTCATCATCAACGAAGAAGATTGCGGCACGGTAAATGGAATTGTGGTGCGCTCGATCTATGAAGGCGATGAAGAGGTCGTCGATCTCGGCCAGCGCATTATTGGTCGCGTCAGTTGTGAGACGATCGCGGACCCTGTCGAGAAGAAGAAGAAAATCGTCAAGGCAAACCAGCTCATCGATGAGAAAATCGCGGCCGAGCTTCAGCGAATCGGTGTAGAAAGCTTGAAGATTCGCTCGGTGCTTACGTGCGAGTGTGGTCGCGGCGTATGCGCGATGTGCTATGGCCGCAATCTTGCCACGGGCCAATTCGTGAAGCTGGGCGAAGCAGTCGGCATTATCGCAGCGCAATCGATCGGCGAGCCGGGAACACAGTTGACAATGCGAACATTCCACATCGGCGGCACGGCCAGTCAGACTTTCAAGCAACCGATCATCAAGGCGAAGAACGATGGCACTGTTCAGTTCAACGACCTGCGAACGGTGCAGGCGCTCGACGGCAGTTGGATTGTTCTGAATAAGAACGGCTCGATCAGCGTGCACAACGCGGAAGGCCGCGAACTGGAGCGTCACAACGTGGTGATTGGCTCAATGATCTCTAAAGCTGACGAAAGCGCGGTTAAGAAAGGTGAGACTTTCGCACAATGGGACCCTTACAACGTTCCGATTCTCACCGACAAAGGCGGCACGATCGAATTCCGCGATATGATCGCCGGTGTCACGATCAAACGCGACGTCGATGAAGCGACCGGCCTCATGGGCACCGTGATTATCGAGCACAAGGAGGATTTGCATCCGCAGATTATCATCGTGGGTGAAAAGAAGGAACTGCTTGCCAGTTACTCGATCCCCGCTGGCGCCCACGTCATCGTCGAAGAAGGGCAGAAAGTGCGCGCAGGCGCGCTCTTGGCAAAAACGCCGCGCAAAGTCGCGAAAACCAAGGACATCACCGGCGGCTTGCCGCGCGTGGCCGAATTATTCGAAGCCCGCCGGCCGAAGGACGCGGCAGAGATTGCCAAGATTGATGGCGTGGTCGAGATGGGCGGAACTGTCCGCGGCAAACGACGCCTGATTTTAAAGGACCCCGATACCGGAGCCGAAGAAGAACACCTGATTCCGCTCACCAAACACATCATCGTATTCAAGGGCGATTTTGTGAAGAAAGGCCAGCAGCTTACGGAAGGCCCTGTTGTTCCTCACGAAATCCTCGAAGTCTGCGGACCGCAGGATTTGCAGGAGCATTTAGTGAACGAAGTGCAGGAGGTATACCGGCTGCAAGGCGTGGAGATCAACGACAAGCACATCGAAATCATCGTGCGCCAGATGTTGCGTAAAGTGAAAATTACCGATCCCGGCGACACTTCGTTGCTCTGGGGCGATCAAGTGGACAAACTCGATTTCGAACAGGAAAACAACAAGGTCGTCGAGAAGGGCGGCAAATCGGCGGAAGCCGTTCCCGTGTTACTCGGTATCACTAAGGCTTCACTTGAAACTGACAGCTTTATTTCTGCCGCGTCGTTCCAGGACACAACCCGCGTTCTCACCGAAGCAGCTACGCTGGGTAAAGTCGATAAACTACGTGGCTTTAAGGAAAACGTGATAATGGGGCACTTAATTCCTGCTGGCACCGGGTTCCCACTGCATCGCGAGATCAAGCTGGTCGAAAAAGGCGAGCCGATCGGCGCACCCCTGATGGAAGAAGCCGAACCGCAGCCGGCAATCGGGTAACTTTGCAGCGATGGAGTGATGGAGTGATGGAGTAGCGGAGTAATGTTGGCGAGCATGAGTCATCACTCCAGCCCTCCATTACTCCACCACTCCCGCTGCTGATGTCGATCGTAACCAAGACGGGCGACACAGGCGAAACCTCGCTAATGTATGGCCGGCGCCTGCCAAAATCCGACCCACGTGTGGACGCTTACGGCTGTATCGATGAGCTGACCGCCGCGCTGGGTCTCGCCCGATCGCTTTCAACGGACAAATTCCTTTCGGATGAAATCTTCGCCACACAAAAAGATTTGATCATTGTCATGGGCGAGCTGGCAACAGCGCCGGAAGATCGGGAGCGTTACATGAAAGATGGTTTTCACGTCACCACGACCGCGATGGTGGGTCGGATCACGGCGGTAATTGTCGAGCTTGAGAAGGATAAATCGCTTTATCCGAAAGATTGGGTCATCCCTGGGGGAACAGGCACTTCAGCCGCTCTCGATTTTGCCCGGGCAACCTGCCGTCGGGCCGAACGGCATATCGCTCAATTCACGGCCGATGATAAAGATATTAATCCGGAGATTTTGCGGTATCTGAATCGCCTCTCAGATCTCCTCTGGGTTCTGGCGCGATACGCAGAGCG
>Ga0137366_10003560_pt1 | contig 12137 bp, 8 predicted proteins | sample SagtaG_8_FD_104938 | JGI IMG/M metagenome (GOLD analysis project Ga0137366, IMG submission 104938) | Vadose zone soil microbial communities from Sagehorn Ranch, Mendocino, California, USA - Sage1_L_60_16 metaG | ecosystem: Environmental > Terrestrial > Soil > Vadose zone | place: USA: California... | reverse complement strand
CGGGGAAGGATCAAATCGCTCTGCCAATTATTTTCTGAACTATTTTTTTCCTGCGTGTTCCTTGTAAAGCTCGTTATCCCGATAGCCAAAGGAGCAAAGAAGAAGGATATCGTTCCGGCATGAAAACGAGATCCGCCATCAATAGGAGGCAAAAAAGGTATGGAGAGGAAAACGCCAACAAAGCCTGCCAGCAAGAGGGCAGCATATCTCGCACGCATATCTTTCAAGAGTTGAAACAAGCCACGCACAAGCAACAGGAGCGTTCCAAGCCATAGCACCAGATTGAGGTTGGATTGCCAGCCCCGTCCGGAAAAGGGAAAAATACTTCCATCTCCCAGCCAAAAGAAGTCGCGATAGGCTTTGGCAAAGCCGATGAGGATGCTGACCGGATGTTTGAGAAAGAAGTTCCAGGCGGCACGATAAACAGCGTCAGGATTACGGGTTCCCAATTCTGCAATGGCACTGTGCCAACCGGTTCCTCCTCGGACCTGACCATACAGCGCGTACGAAAAATTTCCAAACGAAGAACCGGGCGGAATCCCAACCTCGCGGGAAAACAAGGGATTCATCAGAACATACATGACCAAAAGGATTGCAACTGCAGAAAAAACAGCTTTCCAGGAAAACCGCTTTTGGCTACGAAACATCCAACCCATCCATAACACCAACAATGGAAAAATAAGAAAGACGCCCGCTCGAGCACTAACAGCCAGCAATAGTACCGCACAGCCAAGGATAAGATCAGTTTTTTTGAAACTGCTTGAAGCAAGCCAGATCATAGTAAATCCCCAACAACCTGCGATGAACCCCAATAATTCACTTAAGGTATAACCAATCCAGGGCTGGATGTAGAAATATAAAAGTGTAGCAAATATGCTTCCTGCCAGGCCTCCGAATACTTTATAGATTCGCTGAGTTGAAACGTAAAGCCCGATACCGGCAAATTGCACGATCAATCCCAACGTTATCTTCAGATTTTGATGTGTCAACAATAGCATGGATGCAAGAAAGCCGGGAAATAAAGGACGTTCTGTGGCTTGACCCGCATTCAGCATGGGAAGTCCGTTTAAGATTAGATTTGCCCCAGCATAGTAATTCTTGGCGTCTTTGTAAGGAAGCAAGCCGCCAATCAAAAAATTGTCTGAAAATCCCGATGACCATATGTAAGACAGTGATAAAGCAAATAAAGTCATCGTCAGTCCAAAACCAGCCAAAGCTCTATATTGTTCGGGTGCCTGGAAAGCCGCATAATAGAGCACCAGGACAAGTAGAAACAACGCCAGCGAATAGGAATGAAAAGATTGGCTAAAAGAAGAAGAGATTCTAAATTGCAGGATGATCCAATACAGAAGAAACGGCAGCAGGAAAGCTATCAGCTTGTTAAAGTTTCTCCCCGATAAATTCAACTTTGCTTTCATGCAATCTAGACTCCTGGACTATCCCGTGAACTATCAGGAATTATAAAGGATGGAATCGATCAAGAATGAAAGTAATTCCCGAACCCAAAGCCTTACTTTTTGGGTTCACATAAGATAAAGCATACCTCCTGTATCGTTTATTTTATGAAGCGATACAGGAGGTATGCTATTCGTTATGTATTCTACCGCCTGTCTCATTAATAAGTTAACTTTTGAGATAGATTTGCAGATTGAAATTCAAATATTAAGTTAAGCAAATTATGCGGCACTCTGTAGTTATGGGCAAAGATTTTCAAATTTTGCCTGTTCATATTCCTGATGTATAGGCGATGTCACAACAAACTGAATCCAGCGAGTATTGGTACTGTCGCCTCTGCCAACCATCCATTCTCTGGAGATTGTCTTAGAGCCTGCTTCGGTAAACGTCATCGTCTTTTCATGATTGTTGTTCCCATCACTTTGAAGCCAGATATAGTTGAATCGGTAGGGTCCATTTGTGCTGATCGTGACATATAACGTATAAAGAACATTGGTGGGACAACCTCCCAAGGGATCACGCACAAGGTTGTAGCTCACATTGGAAATTCCATAATCAGACTCTAGATCATTCGATACAACTACTTTCACAAAAAATGGTTCATCGGAAGGACCAACTCCAAAATTAGTGTTCCAGGGCGTCTGAAGGCGCCAATAACCGGTATATGTTCCTTCGGTATCGGGAGTTTTCAAATAGATGGAAATATCTTTCTGCTCGTTGGGTGCGACATCATCCTGAAGAGGATAGGTAGTGAGCCCGCCCATTAGATCACCGTTCCAGAACATCAAATTATAGGAGGAAGTCCATGTACAGGTTCCTGTGTTCAGCAAAGTCCATGTCTTCCAGTAATATGCACTCGGCTTCAAAAGTACGCTATCGGGAGGGTTTTCACCAACCAAAGAAGCTTGCGTTGTGCAGCCCGGATTAGATTGAGCAGAGACAGATGTTGCGGCAGTAGCAGGCGTTGTTACAGAGACAGGGGTCTCCAGGGCAGAGAGTGTTACGAGTGGCGTAAGCGTAGGCTGACTGGCAATCTTGGTCAGTGAATTGCCTGCCTGGACCGTCTGCGCTACAGCCGTCGAAATTTCAGAATCCTGTTGTGCTGATGGTCCACATGCAGAAACTAGCAATAGCAAACTAACCATTACAACCAGAGCTTTATATCTTCGAAACGCAAACATTCAAACTTCCTTTCTTATGGGAATGTAACAAGTGGGGCGAAAATATTATACCCTCCCACAAAAAACGCCCGGCGGTTCGCCGGGCGTTGCAATCGGATTACGGTATTTGTATTCTAGGGCTGATCCAAACGGCTGAATCGTCGGTGGACGGTCCGTTTGCCAGAACTGCCAGTGCAAATTGCACATTTTTTCCGACTATGCTGTTCAAGTCAACATCTATATCTTTCAGTGCGCCGTCGCAGGTATCGGTCCATTCCCCAAGAGGTTTAAGAATCCCCGATTCCTTATAGTTCAATTGGAACTTCGCGTTCCCCGCGCCACAGGTGCCATCAGGCTTGGCAAGAAAACCGATCTTGGCGATGAAATGCTCCCCGGAAACGACGGTATAAGCTGGATAAAGCCCGGTCATTACACCGTTATCCACCATCTGTGGAAAAATCTCCAGTATTTTGTTAGAAGAATTTCCATCTTCCAATTTTTTACCGCTTTGATACTTGGCGAAGCCATTTGCATCTGTCTCAGATCCGCCAAAGGTGATCGTGCCTCCGCTGCCCACCCAGCTTGCATCACCGGCACGGCTATAGAAATCAAAGCCAGAACTGGCTACAGCCACCTTGATATCGACAAAGAAGGACTGTCCATTCGTGCCGCCCAAAATCGGGATCAGCACACCAGAGGCGTTGCGAATGCGCCAATATCCACGATAAGAACCATTCGACGAGGGTGCCGTCAGATTGAGCGAGAGATCCACTTCCTGGCTGGGGCTGACAGTCCCAATCGGCGTGGGCGATATTCCGCCCATCACGTCACCGCTATCGAATACCAATGAATAACCAGACCATGTGCAGGTTCCCACGTTCTTCAGACGCCATGTTTTGGTAAAGGTGGCGCTAGGAGCAAAAACAGTTCCGTCGGGAATGGACATATCTCTAACAAATTGTGCCAGGTCACAGGATGCCGTTGGCGGGGCAGCAACCGTGGATGTGGGAAGAGCCAATGTTGGAAAACTGACCGAAGTGTTGGTAGCCAATGGTGGCGCCAGAGTCGGCGTATTGAATGGCGTCGACTGCGTAGACATGGCTTGTACGGTCAGCGCTGCAGCGGTGAAAACAGCGTTCGGAGCTTCTGTTGCGGGCGCCTGTGATGGCAGGTTGCAGGCGGCAAGTATAAAAATGAAAATGAAAAGTGGTGCAATAAAGCGAATAATTCTGGACATTCTCTTCTCCTGATTTGATAAAACAATTTTACACCCCGCTCGCCTCTTACAGCATTGTTCTGTAGCGAGCGGGGTACACCCCGCACGTTTCTTTTAGCGTTTTATGTGGGGCATAAGTATACAGACGGACTTTTGTTTATCTTTGTTCCTAACCAAAAAACCTTGCGAAGGTTCTTAAACCTTCGCAAGGTTGGATATCATTCGCCTAGCTTCGATTGCACCCAGCGCAAGCTTTCCAGGCCTCAGGTTGTTTCGTGAACCCCAGCCATCCACAAACCGAGTTGTTCGCGGGTCGCGTCCTTGCGATTTACAGTTTCAACAATCTGACCTCGATACATCACGGCAATGCGGTCTGATAGTGACAGGATCTCATCCAACTCGGCGGAGATAAGTAACACGGCAATGCCACGGTCACGCATGGCAACAATCTCTTTGTGAATATATTCAATCGAACCCACATCCAATCCACGCGTGGGTTGTGAGGCGATCAATAATCTAATCGTGCGACTCAATTCGCGCGCGACGATCACCTTTTGCTGGTTTCCCCCAGTAAGCTTGGATGCAGATACATAGGGCGAAGGAGTTCGCACGTCGTAAGCTTTAATCAGTTTTCGGGCATTTGCATCCACCTGGTTTTGTTGAATCACTGCGCCCTTGGAAAAGCGTGGCTGATAATAATCGCATAGGACCATATTATCTGCGACCGTATAGGAAAGCACCAAGCCGTGCCGCTGTCGATCTTCCGGGATATGAGCTAATCCTGTTGCTGTGATCGGGCGTGGTGGCTTGCCAGTGAGATCATTTCCAGATAATGTAAAACGTCCGCTTTCAATAGGGCGTAGTCCGGTGAGAGCTTCAGCCAGCTCTGTTTGCCCGTTGCCTTGTACACCTGCGATACCGAGTATTTCCCCTGCTCGTACATGGAACGAAACACCATTGACTGCCTCAAGCCCACGAATATCGCGTACATGTAAATCTTCCACTTTCAAAATTTCTTCGGTGGGTTGAGCTGGTTTCTTTTGGACGGTTAGAATCACCGCACGCCCCACCATCATCGAGGCAAGTTGTGCTTCATTGGATTCTTTGGGATTCGCAGTTCCAACCACGCGCCCGGCGCGCATAACGGTGATTCGGTCCGCGATTGCCAGTACTTCTTTGAGCTTATGCGTGATGAAGATAATAGAAACGCCTTTTTTGGTAAGCTCGCGCATAATGCGGAAAAGATCTTCCGCTTCCTGTGGCGTCAACACGGCAGTAGGTTCATCGAGAATCAAGATATTCGCGTGACGATACAATGCTTTCACAATCTCAACGCGCTGTTGAACGCCTACAGGCAGGTCGCCTACAATCGCCTCGGGATCCACATCCAGTCCATATTGATGCGAAAGATCTGTCACCTTTTGGGCGACTTCCTTACGATCCAGTTTGACCAGTGGAGCTTCGTTCGAATGTGAGCGATGATCCGTTTCCGCGCCGAGCATGATGTTTTCGGTCACCGTGAAAACAGGAATCAACATGAAGTGTTGGTGAACCATGCCAATGCCATGATGGATCGCGTCTTTCGGCGAATTGAGCACCATCACATTTCCATTGACGAGGACCTCGCCGGAATCGGCTTTATATAATCCGTATAGGACGTTCATCAATGTCGTCTTACCCGCACCATTCTCACCCAGCAGCGCATGGATCTCTCCATGATGGAGATTGAACTCGACATTATCGTTTGCGAGAACGCCAGGGAATTTTTTCGTAATGCCCTTGGCTTCCAGGACAATAGTATTTGAGGAAGAAGATGTATTTTCTGCCATAGTGTCTTCCTACTTTTCGTATGGCTTGCCATCGGCAGCCGGTGGAATAGTTTTGCCGATCAGGCCCGTTAGAATGAGCATGGTCAAAATATAAGGAGCAAGACCAACCACATAAGAGTTCTGGAGAAATGACCATTGCGGTGGGATCAAGGTACGGAAGAACTGGAGATTGATTTGCAATGCCTGCGCCGCGCCGAAAACGAGTGCGGCCGCCCAGGCACCAAACGGTGTCCAGTTGCCAAAGATCATGGCCGCCAGGGCAATAAAGCCACGCCCGTTAGTCATCAATGGCTCAAAAGAGGAAATCGATTCGAGCGTGAAATAGGCGCCACCCAGCCCTGCCAAGAATCCGCCAATGATCACATTGATATAGCGCATGCGAATCACATTGATACCGACTGTATCTGCTGCGCGCGGATGTTCGCCAACGGCACGCGTTCGCAAACCCCAACGAGTATTGAATAACACGTAGTGCGTGACGATGACTAAAATCAAAGCCGCGATTGTAATTGGCTGCTGCTCGAAGATACGCCCAAACGTCGGAATATCAGCCAGAAATGGAATATGAATTCTAGGCAGGATGCCCGGCGAGTGGGGAACTTGTCCGCCGAACACGCTACCCTTACCAAAAAACATCTGACGATTCAGAAAACCAGTAATCCCAACGGCGAGAATGTTGATGACTGTACCGCCGATAATTTGATCTACTTTGAACGTAATAGATAACATTGCATGCAATAAGGCAAACAAACCACCTGTTAGGATTGCCGCCAAAACCCCAATGAACAAGCTAAGCATCCCTGGCATATGGAAGACGGTATTCATGTAGATCGAAGCCAACCAGCCAAAGAATGCGGCTCCAAGCATCATGCCTTCGATGCCAATGTTAACTACGCCTGATCGTTCACAATAGATTCCAGAAAGCGCGCCGAGAGTCAATGGTGTGGCAACTGCAATCGTTGTCGCCAACATGCTCGTGACAATAAGCAGCGGCGAGCTTTGAGAGAAACCAACCAGGACAACCGTCCCGAACATGATGGCAATAATCAGTGCAATAACAGCGAAACGTCGCCAATCCATGTTGCCTCCTACCCGCCCCAGCCGCGCGTCAATACGACGCGTTCTTCACGGACGCGTATGCGATAAATAAATCGAATAATGGCATCTGCTGCAACAAATAACAGAATTAGTGCCTGGATAACAGAGATAATATCAACAGGTATTTGGGTTAGGAATTGCATGCGAGTACCACCATTGCGCATGGCTCCAAATAAGATTGCCGCCAAGACAACACCAAACGGATTTGTCTTCCCCAACAATGCGATGGCAATCGCGTCGAAACCATAACCCACGGCAAACCCAAGTTCATGACGATAGTTCAACGCCGTGACTTCGATTGCTCCAGCCAGACCCGCCAGCATACCTGAGATTGCCATCGAAATGATGATTGTCCGCTGAACATTGATACCCGCGTATTTGGCTGCATCCGGGTTTGACCCGACTGTACGAATTTCAAATCCAAGTGTGGTTTTCTGAAGAATCCACCATATCAACAAAGCAACTAACAGAGCCAGTACGAAACCCCAGTGAACGCGCAACCCATCAAAGATGGGCGCAATGCGGGCGCTCTTTGCAATCGCTGGTGTGCGCGCCACAACATTTAATGGGTTGGGATCTTTCATTGGTCCATTGAGCAAAAATGAAGTGATATTGAGAGCAATATAGTTCATCATGATGGTATTGATCACTTCATGTCCCCCGGTATATGCCTTGAGTGCTCCCGGAATCGCAGCCCACAATCCCCCTGCCAACATTCCCAATCCTACTGCGAGGGGAATATGAATGAAGGCAGGAATATCATGTCCAAGCCATTTGGGCAGAGCATAACCGATCAAAGCGGCTGCGACAGCACCGAAAGCCAATTGTCCTTCAGCCCCAATGTTGAACAATCCACCTTTGAAGGCAAACGCAACCGCGAGTCCAGCAAAAATATAGGGGGTTGCCCAGACTGCTGTTTCACTTAAGGCTTTCTTGGAACCGAAGGCTCCTTGTACAAGCCCCCGATAGGCAGCGAAGGGGTCGCCACCCACAGATTTGATAATTAATCCGCCAAGAATGACAGCTGTAATGATCGCCAGCAGAGGCACGATTAAGGGCTCTAGCCACTGCCTCAAATTCTTGATGAATCCTGGTTCGTTGCTACTTTGCATAAAGCAAGCTCCATACTACTTGGAAAAAACCCCGTTCCAAAAAGAAAGGGGAAAGAGCAATCGCTCTTTCCCCTTTACAAACATCTAATCTTACTGGGCGGGTTTCACTGGCGGAACATTTGTCTTAATCGAACCATCCGTCAAACCTGCAAGAAGCGCCTGCATCTCGGCATCCACATTGGCGGGGACAGCGCTTGCAAGATCATGGTAAGGAGCATATCCGGAAGGACCAGCGTAGAGTCCACCGGTGGGGAACTTGCCATCCTTTGCCAATTTGATGATATCAGCAACAGGCTGAGTTTCCGGCTTCATGGCGCTGGAGAGCATTTGGCTCGCAGCTTCAGGTAAGGTAAAGTACTGATCGGTGTCTACGCCGATGGCATATACTTTGCGCTGGGCGGCTGCATCCACAGCGCCATTACCGGTCTTACCACCGCAGCCAAAGATGGCATCTGCACCCTTGTCGATCATGGAGTTGGCGGTATCGGCACCCCAGGTAGGATCGGTGAAGGTCTTATCGAAACCGACATCGCTGTGATATACAACGGTGACTTCGGTCTTGGTGCTGTTCTTCGCATCTTCATACGCGGCACCGGCTTTGTAGCCTTCACCATAACGCCAGACGGGCGGAACGGCATCGGTACCACAAACAGCGCCGAGCTTGTGCGACTTGGAGACCATCGCAGCCAGAGCGCCAACCAGGAAGCCAGATTGATCTTCGTTGTAAACTACACCGACAAGGTTCGCGAGCGGCCAATCGGGATGATTATCGTCCTTGGAGAGGAATTGATCTCCACCGACGAAAAAAGTATTCGGATACTGCTTGGCAGCATTGTAGGTCGCGTCAGTCAGAGCAAAGCCCCAGGTCACAACCATATCGTAACCGGCATCTGCGAAGGTCGCGATGTTCTTGTCATAGTCCTTTGAATCGGTTGTTTCAATGTATTGAACCCAATTCGCCACACCATCGGATTGTGCCTTTTGCACACCTTCCCAGGCGGTCTGATTGAAGGATTTGTCATCAATCTTGCCAACATCAGTTACGAAGCCAACGCAGAAGACGTCCGGCTTGGTGCAGTCAGGTGCCTGTCCAGAGGGCGCCTGTGTAGCAGCCTGGGTCGGTGCTTCGGTTGCTGCCGCTGTTGGGGCTTCAGTCATTGCCTCCGTCGGGGCTGACGTGACAGGAGCCTGTGTGGGGGCTGTCGTAGCAGGCGCGCCGCAGGCGGTAAGGATGATCGAGGCAACGATCATCAAAGCAGTAACAAGGTACAACTTTTTCATGTAATTCTTCTCCTCATTGAAATTGAAAATCGAGTTTAATTAAACTTATTGGGGAATAAATTTGGTCGGGGCACCTCCTCTGTAAATCGCTTATGCTTGCTATAAAGTAGCAGCCAGCATGGTTGAGTAATAAATTATATCAATAAAACCTTACGAAGCGTACAACTGAAAATTACATAATTTCTTGTCTAACAATTTGAAATCTTATTCTATGGCTTTTGAGAAGGAACGTTGGTTTGAATGGAACCATCCAGCAAGCCAGAATTGATCTTTTGCATTTGATCTTTCACCTCCGCGGGAACTTCATTATCCAGATCATGAAAGGGAGCAAAACCAACCTTGCCATAGAAATTTCCACTTGGGAAATTTCCCTGCCTGGCAAGTTTGATCAAATCCAGTACACCGGGTGTGATCAATTTTGTCGCACTGGATAACATTCGAGGCGCGGCATCGGGCAACGTCCAGTATTGATCAGTATCCACGCCAATTGCATACGCATCTGCCTGCGCCGCGGCAACGATCGCTCCATTGCCGGTGACACTTCCACAGCCGAAAACAATATCCACGCCTTGATTGACCATAGAGTTGGCAGTGTCTGCCCCCCATTGCGGATCGATAAAAGCTTTGTCATCATCAGGGTGATAAACCACAGTTACACTTGTCGTCATTTCTTTGAGTTGATCAATGTATGTAGCGCCCGCTTTGTAACCTTCTCCAAAACGCCACACGGCCGGAACAGTATCCGGGCCGCAAACCGCGCCAATCTTTTGACTCTTGCTCATCATCGCCGCAAGAGCGCCAACGAGAAAGCCTGCTTGATCTTCTGGAAAATTTAAACCAGCAACCCCCTGGACCGTCTCAGACTGAAATTGATCCACACCAATAAATTTTGTATTTGGATATGTTTTGGCTGCCGCAGTTGTCTCCTCACTCAGGTCAAAACCAACGGTCACAACGACATCGTAATTGGCATCCCCAAATACGGAAATATTCTTGGCACGATCTTTGGGATCGGCCGTCTCAATGTAGTTAATGGTTGAGCCCAATTCTTTGGCTGCTTGTTGGACTCCCTCCCACGCAGACTGATTGAAAGATTTATCGTTGACCTTTCCGATATCTGTTACCAGACCGACACAAAAAACTTTTTCGCTCGCGCAATTAAGTGCCTGTGGACCACAGGCTATCAGCATCGTGGAAATTAAGAATGCTGCAAATAACACATGCAGCTTCTTCATAGTGATTCTCCTGTTTGGAAGATGAATTGCAGGGATATGAGACTCCTCTTTCGCTTCATAAGTATACAGTCAGTTCAATTGTTAGACAAGACAACCTTGAACAATACGGAGAAACATCACGGTTCCGCTTTGCGGTAAGCCGATGATCGATTCCATTAGCCAGCCGTCGCCTCGCCGCGTCGCACACCGAGCATCAACGCAAGCGCGATCAGCATAAACAATGGAGAGATCAACATGATCATATTGTAATTATTTCCCGTCCATTGGATTGCCCAACCGTTAATGTTTGGACCCACAATCGCCGATAATGTCGAGAACAAATAATACAGTCCTGTAAAGGTTCCGAGTCTTGTTGCTGTCGTTAACTCAACCACCATGGGCAAAGAGTTGATATTTACAAATGCCCAACCAATGCCACCGAACATCAGCAGGATGCCTGCCATTGTCAACAGGCGTGGACCATTTTCAGTTAGCGGGATCCCTACCAGCGGCAATGGTGAGATCCCTGTCAACAACATCTTTGCAGGCATTACATACAGCAAAGCCAGCATGATCGAAACCAGGATGAGTCCAATAGAGATTGTCACGCGTCTGCCAATCCGCGCTGCAAGGAATCCGGAAGGAATCGCAAACAAAACAAAGAATAATGGGAACACAGATAAAAGAGTTGCACCATCACCTGCATCGATGCCGAGATGCTCCTGCGCATAGAGCGTAAAGAAGGTTTCGACAGCAGAATACCCAATGAACCAAAAGAAGATCGCAAACAGAATTCTTGCGCCACTTTTATCCGGATCCGATAATACTTCGCGCAAGCTTTGAAGCATGCCGGGTTGTTCATTTGCATCTCCATAATCTTTTGGTTCCTGCACAAACAGGAAAACAATCAATGCCGCGATAATAACTAAACCTGATCCAAGCCAAAACGGAAAAGCCGGACTCATTTTGTACAACATGCCACCGCTTTGCAAGGCAATAATCGTCCCGATACCTCCCATAAAATTGATAATGCCATTCGCTTGCGAACGTTTTTCAGAAGGTGTGATATCTGGCATCAGCGCAACAACGGGTGTCCGCCATAATGCGGCGCTCAATAACAATGTGCTTGTACACGCAACAAATAATGGCAACATAGATGCTATTGGAATGAATCCAAATGCCAGCGCGGTGACAGGCGCACCGATCAGGATAAACGGAAGCCGTCGCCCCATGGGAGTACGCAAACGATCGGACCATGCTCCTACGGGCGGTTGAATAAATAACGCGGCGATGTTATCCAGCGTCATAAAGAAGCCAATGAACGCTGGAGCAAGATGAAATTTATTTGCTAAAAAGATTGGAACAAAGGCGTTATAGACACCCCAGATGACGCTCACGCCGAAGAAGCCGAAACCCAACAAAAAGATTTTGCCGTAATTGAATTTCATGATGATGTTTGCCTCCTTGTAGATTGTTTCAGGTTCCAAGTTCAAGGTTTAAGGTTCAATGCGATTGTCATCACCTTCAACTTTTGACCTTAAACGTTCCACAATCTTTTTATCTTCTTTATCGAGTTCTGCCTTTTCGATCATATCTGGGCGTTTGTGAAATGTGCGCGTTAATGCCTGCTCACGGCGCCATTTTTCGATTTTGGCATGATCCCCCGAAAGCAACACATCGGGAACTTTCCAGCCGCGGAATTCGGATGGCTTGGTGTAGTGTGGGTATTCCAACAAACCCATCGAATGCGAATCATCTTGTGCACCGGTGGG
>Ga0137366_10003557_pt1 | contig 12141 bp, 8 predicted proteins | sample SagtaG_8_FD_104938 | JGI IMG/M metagenome (GOLD analysis project Ga0137366, IMG submission 104938) | Vadose zone soil microbial communities from Sagehorn Ranch, Mendocino, California, USA - Sage1_L_60_16 metaG | ecosystem: Environmental > Terrestrial > Soil > Vadose zone | place: USA: California... | reverse complement strand
TGTGACACTCCTTCCAGGATCCTCATCAGTGAAAACCACCTAAGCCCGCCTGATGAGAAAATGTCCACCGACTGCTCCGACCACTCCCCTGCTCTTTTTTTGGACGGGTACGGCAGGTACAGGGGTACGCCGCGCTCGCGCTTGTGATTCGAGAGAGGTTGTGCGTGGGGGAGTGGTGAGGTGGGGGAGTGGTCACGGCCGCTGCAACCACATCATCGCGCTCCCTTCCTCTCGCCTCTCAAGCAGTCATCTACTGTGGCGGCCTGGTTTGCCGCTGCGCCGCCTGGAGATTCTTGGTGGTCGTATTGGTGGCAAACACGGCTATCGTTTTGGCCTCCGCATCTAAGTGCGGATAGCCCTCCACAATGAGCGCATCGTCCTGGTCCTTAATCGCGTCCGCAACTTTGCGCCACTGCTTCCGCAATGTAGATCGTGTAGGAGGTCGATGTTTCTGAGGGCGTAGGCAAGCCCTTTGGAAGAGACGGAACCTTGGTGGACTCCATGCTCGTGACGATGCACGCCTCGCGTTCGACGATCCGGCCAGGACGCCCTATTAGAGTAATCTTCACTGTCGATACCTGCCCTTTATCTTTCAGTTCCTTGAGGACGGCCAGCCGATCCGCCCAAGTCATGGGTGCCGACGGTGGCGTTTGGGATTCCTGGGACTCCGCCTGCGCCGCCGCTTTTTTCTTTTGTGCGGCCTGCTGGTACAACGATCGCTTCTTGAAAATATGTTTGGTGATCTCGACCGGCACGCGCTCCTTAATGAGCAGAAAGAACACGCCTCCAGGCGTGCGCCGCCGCGAGCCGTCCGTCACCATCCTGCCGCCCTGGGCCTCAATCTCATGCGTCTGTTGCAGGAAACCAAGTGCCTGCTCGATGCCGAGCCTTTTCACTGTGCGGTAAATTTGCGCTTTCGGTTCCTCGGCGTTTTCACCAAGTTGTTCGGCGATGAGCTGCGCCGTCTCGACACGCCGGCCATGGAGGGCTCGCTGCTGATCGCTCTGCTCGTCGTGCGCGGCCTCTGGCACTTGCTGCTGTTCTTCTGCGTCCATGTGCGGCCACCTCCCTATGAGCCACTGCATTACGGTGAAGCCATTGTAGAAGCTACGCACGCGCTTTGTCAATTGCAGCGCGCGCGAAAGGCATGATTTCCCATGCGGAGCCGCGTAAGAGCGGCGCGAACATGCCTCATTGCCTCACTCAAAGCCAGAAAACCAGTTTGCTGGATTGCTGGTTTTCTTCCTTTTTGGTATCGCTTTTCTTGCTGACGGGATGGCCCTCATGTTCACAGAGAGATGTGCAAGTTCTGGTACTGACTTAGTGCGTACCTGGACAGACGAAGAACACACTTTGGCAGCACCAACACCCATTTTTCACTCTCTCACCTGAATACGGGCCTCTGGTACTGACTTAGTGCGTACCTGGGCAGACGAAGAACACACTTTGGCAGCACCAACGCCCATTTTTCCGTTTTCAGTGTCTCAGACAGAAAGGACAACACCCGTGGTAATGACCTCCTCCTACTCAATGCGTTCCACCAGCAGCACCGGCAGGCCCATGCCGGTCTTCTACGTCGGATTCGATCCCGGGTCCGGCATCACCACCCTGTACGTGTCTCCAGAGGACAACCTGGATCAGGTTTGGACCCTCTCCGCTCCCAGCCTAGTCAGCGACGGCAACCTGACCGACCTCGCGAACATCCGCGGGAAAGACCTGGAGGATTCTCCCGCGTCAGCCCTGCGCAAAGGCGAATATGTTCTCAGCCAGGAAGAGGGCGGCCAGCTCCGCGAATACTACGTGGGCGAACTCACCAAGCATGGCATCAATGCCGACGACGCGCTCGGCGATCCCAATCGCTATTGGAGCAATCACAGCCGCCTGCGTTTGCTCGCGCTCGCCGCAGCCGCGATTCCCGAACACCAGTTCGAGCTGCGGGTCGTCACGGCCCTCCCAGTGACCTTATACAAGGTCAAGGAGAATCGTGGCCGTGTGAAGCAGGCCCTCCAGGGGTACTACCGCTTTACCTTCAACGGGAAGCTGAAAGAAGTGGTGGTGAAGGTCGGGACCGTCACGATGGAAGGCATGGGAGCCCTGACCGCCTACGGCGAGGGTATCGGCGAGGAAGCCATCATTGATATCGGCAAGCGCACCGTGGACCTGATCGCTGCCGAACAGCGCGTTCCCCAACCAAACCGATGCGCGGGCGATCCCAACCTCGGCGTTGGCAAGGCCATCGATGAAATCATCCGGGTCATTCAGCAGCGCTACAGGCGCGTCCTCGCTGAGGGCCTTGCAATCGATCTCTTACACGCCTATGCGCACGATCAGACGCTGCCAGAGATCACAACTGACGACGCGAACGTTCCACCGGAGCAGCTCCATTCCATCATTAAAGGGGTTTATGGCGCAATGGAACAGAAAAGTGGTTTAGGAGAAAGCTGTAAAAGAGGTAGAAAGGGTATATTTTCTGGCATCTTCTTCTCCCCTATGCGAGAGAAACCCACTCACGGCTCTCCATCCGGTCAATCTGTGTAAGTAGCTTGTGAGTCAAGAGAGACTCATAGTGAGGTTTCATTTCCACCCTTCAAAAATGCATCTACCCAGCCAAATGCTTGAAAGAAGGCGCTTCCCAGCACAGGTTTGAGAAGAATGAGTCCTTGAGCCAGGGAAAGAGCTGAGACTGCTTCATCATAGGTAGTCACTTGCAACCAGACAAGTTGAAGAAAATCTAGTAAATGAAGATGTCTATGTGCGAACCGTTCAGCCGAAACCCGTCGTTTCCGATGGGAGGATGGCTGACAAGGACAAGAACCTTGATAACTGATGAACCGATGTGAGGTGCAATTTCTCACCCGCGAGGCAAACGCGGAAAAGCAAGGCCCCACGGTAGCGACTGGTCCTCAATCCGTGAAGCGGGCATCAAAGGAAGCTCTGCTAGCCTGAAGCAGTACCTTCCTGAGCTAGGCTCTCATGGCGAAGGCAACTGAAGATGCGACTGACCCATCGTTACTTCGAACAAGTCAAACAGGCTGAGAGACTTGACCAAAATGGTAGCGGTACACAGGCTCATCATTTGTAGACATGATGAGCAATGGGATGAAATTTGTATACGTTTCATCATCTTGCCCACAGGTACCCGGTGGAGAGCATCCGCCTAAAAGAGCGCAAAACGGAGCATCGGAACGGGATAACTCTCAAGCACGCTCTCGTTGCTGGTCGATACAACGAGCAGGGAACCACCCGCATGCACTTGAGAGCAGGATTGCCTAAGAAGCAAAAGCCAGCGGGAAAGCCACTGGATACGCTGACGTAGGCACGGTGATCAGGAATGAAGAGGTGTGACAAGTATGGCAAAAACGAAGGCACCCAAGATCAAGCACGCGCTTGATCGTGAGAGTGAAAGCTGGAACAAGCTGCCCTGGCGCAAGTTGGAGCAGCATGTCTACCGCCTACAAAAACGCATCTTCAAAGCCAAAGAACAGGGCAACCAACGAGCAGTTCAAAAACTCCAAAAATTGCTGATGAAATCCAGGGCAGCACGACTGTTGGCGGTGCGACGGGTGACTCAGGACAACCAGGGAAAGAAAACCGCAGGAGTAGATGGAGTGAAATCTGTCCCTCCAAAACAGCGACTGGAAATGGTCGAATGCATCCACCCGAAGCACTGGAAGAGCATCAAAGCCCAACCTGTCCGAAGAATATATATTCCAAAGCCAGGGAAGGCTGAAAAGCGCCCGCTAGGTATTCCCGTGATGATCATGAGAGCGCAGCAAGCACTCGCTAAAAGTGCTCTAGAGCCGGAATGGGAAGCCTGCTTCGAGGCCAACAGCTATGGTTTTCGCCCTGGGCGCTCCTGTCAAGATGCGATCCAAGCCATCTTTCTTGCTATCTGTAAAAAGCCAAAATATGTGCTGGATGCCGATATCGCCGGATGCTTCGACCACATCGACCAGGAAGCACTCCTTTCAAAACTCAACACCTACCCAGCCATGAGACGAACGATTCACTCTTGGCTCAAGGCGGGCATGCTTGATCAAGGCGTGTTCGCGCCTACCTCTCGTGGAACACCTCAAGGAGGCGTGATTTCACCTCTTCTCATGAATGTAGCGCTTCATGGATTAGAAACCTTTGTCGTACAGGAACTCACGAGAAGGACTGGTAAAAAGTCCCAAAAGGTGAATCCAACCGTCATACGCTATGCCGACGATTTTGTCGTCCTGGACGAAGAACTTCAAACCATCGAACAGGCCAAAGAGCTCATCGCTGCATGGTTAAAGGACATGGGACTGGAATTGAAACCGAGCAAGACCCAGGTGACTCACACCCTCCAACCCTATCAAGGAAAGGTAGGGTTCGATTTTCTGGGCTGGACGGTGCGCCAATTCCCCGTAGGAAAAACGCACACGGGTACAGACCGATGGGGAAACGCACTCGGCTTCAAAACCATCATCACCCCAAGTAAAGAGGCGGTCAAGCGACATCTCCAAGAATTGAAGCTCCTCATCAGAAAGAACATCCATGCCCCACAAGGACAGCTCATCAAAGAACTGAACCAGGTGATACACGGGTGGACGAATTACTTTCGCAGTATGGTGGCCACAGAAACCTTCCATCACTGCCGATACATCCTCTTTCAGCAGCTTCAACGATGGGCCAAACGCAGACATCCTCACAAAGGCATGATCTGGATTTCGAACAACTACTGGCATGTAGACGAGGGGAAGGGGTGGAGCTTCACCGATCGGAGATCCATGCTGTGGCAGCATGACCAAACCGAGATCCAACGTCATATCAAGATCAAAGGAACAGCTAGCCCCTACAACGGAGATTTGCTGTATTGGAGCAAACGACTCAGAACCCATCCCATACTCAATGGACTGCTGGGAAAGCTCCTTCAGAAGCAAGCTGGAAAATGTCGCTGGTGTGAACTGCTCTTTCAAGACGGAGACATCATCGAAATCGATCATATCACCCCGCACAGCCAGGGTGGAGGAGAGGAACTGAGTAACAAATGTGCACTGCATCGACATTGCCATGATCAACGTCACGCACGACGGGTCAATGGTACCCATGACAAGGGCCAGATCACTGAGGAGCCGGATGACGCTAACGTGTCACGTCCGGTTTTGAAGCCGAGCGGAGGGGGTGACCCCTTCGCTTAGGTTAACCGTCTTTTTTCTGGGTGAAGTCTACCTCGTGGAACATATTGGGTTGGATAGTGGTATTCACTTCCTGCGCTTGATACCAGATTTTTTCCAAACTATCTCCTAGTGCTCTTAAAGAATTTACTTTCTCTTTGTCGTATCGGATGGAGGTGATCACCTCCCAGGTCTCTTGCCAGCCCTGGGCCGCCTCCTGCCAGTGGTTGGCCTGCGCCAGTGCCTTGCCTAGCGCTGCCAACGCTACTACTTTACTCTCGTTGTCCTGGATGGAGGCGATCACCTCCCGGGCTTCTTGCCACTGCTTAGCCTCGGCCAACAGCACGCCTAAATCGCTCAGCGCCCCCCTGCTATTATTGTATTCCTGGATGGAGGCGATCACCTCCCGGGCTTCTTGCCACTGCTTGGCCTTGGCCAGTGTCTTGCCTAACTTGCTCAACGCTACGTCTCGCTCATCGTTGTCCTGGATGGAGGTGATGACTTCTCGGGCTTCTTGCCAGGCACGGGTCGCTTCTTGCCACTGCTTGGCCTGTGCCAGCGATTGGCCTAATGCACCCAATGCCTCGGTTCTCCAATAGGAGCTCTGGATGGAAGCGATGACGTTCTGAGCTTCTTGCCACTGGTTAGCTTGGGCACGCGCTCTGCTTAATTGGTTTCTCGCTATGTCTCTGAAAGAAGGGTCGATGGAGGCGAGTACCTCGTGGGCCTCCTGCCAGCGGTTGGCCTCGGCCAGCGTTAGGCATAAGTCTCTCAACGCACCGTTGCTCTGATGCCCGTACTCAAGGGAAGCACTCACTTTTTGAGACTCTTGCCAGACTTTGCTCGCTTGTTGTCTTTGGTTGTCCTGGGCCAATGCCTTACCTAATGCATTCAACGCCCAAGTTTTCCGAATGTCGTCCTGCATAGCGGCAATTACCTCCTGGGCCTCTTGCCACTGCTTGGCCTCGGCCAGTGTCTCGCTTAACGCCTCCTGTGCATAGGATTTCTCACCGTTGTCCTGGATCAATCTGCTCACATTCTGGGCTTCCTGCCAGACCTGGCTTGCTAGTTGCCACTGGTTGGCCTGAGCCAGCGCCTCGCCTAACTCACTCAACGCCCAAGTTTTCTGATAGTTGTCCTGGATAGAGGCAATTACCTCCTGGGCCTCTTGCCACAGTTTTGCTTTCGCTAGAACTCGGCTAAACGCAGTCAAAGCGTTGACTCTCTCAGAGTTACCGATGTAGAAGAGGCTCAAGTCCTGAGCCTTTTGCCAGATCTGTGTTGCTTCTTGCCAACGGTTGGCCTGTGCCAAACCCATACCTAAATGCCTCAATGCATTGGCTCTATCATCTCGCGTCGGGATGAAAGCGATTACCTTCTGAGCCTGTTGCCACAGTTTTGCTTCCACCAGCATCAGGCCTAATATCCATAATGCATGGTCCCTCTCAGAATCGTCCTCAATAGAGAGGCTCACCTCGTGGGCTTCCTGCCAGACCTGGCTTGCTAGTTGCCACTGGTTGGCCTGGGCCAGTGCCTCACCTAATTCACTCAGCGCCTGAGTTTTCCTAACGGTGTCGGAGATGGAGGCGCTTCCCGCGTAGGCTTCCTGCCAGAAACGGGTCGCTTCTTGCCACTGGTTAGCCTGCGATTGGCCTAATGCACCCAATGCCTCAGCTCTATCACCCTCATACTGGATGGAGGGGATGGCCTCCCCGGCTTCTTGCCACTGCTTGGCCTTGGCCAGTGTCTCGCCTAACTTGCTCCACGTTTTGTCTCTCCATGTTTGGTCTTGGATGGAGGCGATTACATTCCGGATCTCTTGCCTGACATGGGTAGCCTCTTCCTTCTGGTTGGCCCGCGCCAGCGATTGACCTAATACACCCAATGCCGCAGCCTTGTTACTTTTGTACTGGATGGAGGCGATCACTTCCTGGGCCTCCTCCAAGTGATTAGCCTGGGCCAAAGCTATGCCTAACTGGCTCAACTTGTCGTCTGCACCATAGAGTTCTGGAATGGATTTTATGCCCACAAAAGCCTGTTCAAACAATCGATGGCTTTGTGTTATTCGCTCTGGATGAGTGATGTAAAAATCCGCAATACGCAAAAAGGCACGCGCTTTTCTATGAGGGTCTGTTAACAATGCCGCGCTCCTTACTGCTTCCATGTCACGGTTGTGTTGGAGTAACCACTCGAAGGCCTCTTCTGGGTAGGCATCCACATGGCTCCTTAAACTGCAACGTAAAAGTGTGTAGCGCCACAGGTGGGGCAGGTGCTCGATCTTTCCCTCCAGCGTCCCCCCATCCCAGCGCGCGGCTTTTCGACCCAGATCCAGATCCTGGGCATACCATTGCATGCTGGGATCGGCTCGCACTTTTGCTCTGCCGTACTGACCCTCATCCAACATCTCAAACAGGCGCTTCCACATGCGTGCTTGAAAGAGATGAACGAGGTAGTATCGACGAGCATATGTTCGCCGTCCTTGTTCAGCTAGGTCGAGCATCGTGTCTTCCCATATTGCAGTCAGCTCGCCTCTTTCGCACCAAACTACCAGAGCCTTATGCCATTCGTCAGCGGGAAGGTAGAATGTATTCCGACGTTCTTGTAGTTCTTTCCTTCGGATGGACAGTGACTGGCTGTGAAGGAAATCGATGACAGACTGGTGATAGAGGCGATAACGTCTCTCTTCTACGTTTGGTGACTTCACCTCCTCGATAAACTGCCCCAGGTCGTCAAGATGTTTGAGCATCTTCATTTTTGATTGTTCATCAGTAAAGGATTGGAGCTGGCCAAGCGATGGGTTTTCTTGCGCGACTGAAAGCATCCCTATCAATGGAGCATAGTCGTTATGCCAATCATCTTTTCCTAGTCGTACAATCCGCTGTAATGACTCAAAGTACAACTCATCAAGTCCTTCTGGGAGCCCATCCAGACCTGTCAACGAACGTTTGCCACTTGCGATGGCGTCCAATAGAAAACGAGTGTATAAAAAATTCCCTTCGGCTTTCTTTACAATTGTCTCTACGATCTTCTCGGAGACATAATCTGCCTCCAACGGGGCTGCTTTCATTGCGAGCGGTTCATCGTTGCCGAACCGCTCATTAACATACTGGCGGTTATCTTCCTGGTTGCGCTGTTCAAATTTGGCGTCAGAAAGAACGAGTTCATCTGCATCTAGAAATGCATTCTCAACCCGTGAATCCTGTCGACTGGTCAGGATGAAACGAACACCAGAAGGAAGGTCATCGATGTGGCCGAGTAAAGAAATGATGTTCACGTTCCCACTGTAGGTCAACGCTTCGTCGAGAGCATCAACCAGAATGATGACTTGCTGATCAAATCCATTTTGATAGAGTGCTTCAAACGGCTCTCCTATAATGCGATTGAAAGCGTCTTCTGGTTGACCTCCTCTTGCATTAATGCTATTGATCACAACTCCCTGTACGGGACCTTCAGCGTGTTCAACACGTTGTTGTACCTCAATATGGATTTGTCGATCTCCACTCTTCTCAGCCAATGCTTTCGCATAAGCCGGGTAGCACTCCGCCAATTGTAAGGCGAGAGACTCTGCGAAAACGTATGGATCGATCCAGCGACTACCACGAGCCGAGCAAAAATGCAAGGCACTGAGAAAATCAGCAGTGAGTTGTGTGAGACCTGCGGGCGCAGCAACTGCCCCTTGAGAAATTTGGGCGAGTCGGCTGGCCATGGCGGTCTTCCCGATGCCTGGTTCTCCAATAATAATGAAATAACGGGGAGCATCAGGATCAGCGAGCCAGTCATCAATTACCTTGAAGGCCCACTCACGCCCCACAAAATATTCAGTTCGCTCAGTGATATAGCTAGTAAAATTGATTGAGGCCCTGCTATTCTTTTGTGCCATTGTACCTTTGCCCTTTTCCCTTGCTATTAAAGAAAGTCAGATTCAACGGAGATATAGGAGACAGAAAAAAGTGCCAAAGGAACACAAATTATCCTCAACCAATCCTGTCGATCTTAGCCCCCTTCACATCTTTGCCCTTTTTAATTTCCTGCGTCGATTTGACCGTACCGGTATGGAGTTCTCCTGCCTCTACCCCTGTGATACCTTCGCCTTCTTCCATCCGCTGGAAAATTTCAAGCGTGGGTCCCATTTCTTGCAACAGTTGAAATACTTGTGACGCCAAATCTTTGTCCTCGACCAACTTCTCTTGCAAGATCTCTTCCAAAACCGTTTGATACCGTTCCGGTTTTTGTTCAAAAAGAACCAGGCTCTCTGTCGCCTCTGTGTCTCCTAACCACCTCTGCTTGAGAGTCGAGAGGAGCGTCTTTGCTTTTTCATAAGCCGTATCACCAAGCTTGGTAGCAAACTCCTCTGCCCCTTTCGATACGAATGGCAGCAAGACAGCGACGACTTTCGTGGCTAGATCTACGATTGCTTGATCCATCGGGGTCATTCCTTCTATATTCTTTATATTAAGGGCCCAGAGCTATGAAGGATGTTGCTAGTGAAGCCCCATGGCTGGCCCTGTTCCATCGATCTCTCGATTTAACCATAGAAAATTGTGGCTGAAGTATACCCTATCCTCTCTTATCTTGCAATCGACTATTCTCATGTTCTTCCACTCTCTGTCCATGAGGAGCCAAAAGAGATCTGGTGATGACGGAAAACGATACACTTTGACCTGAAGAGGTGTGATAGACAGCAGATGTCTTGTAGTGGCGGTAGGAACAGGACAACGAAAACGAACGTTTTCCTTGTCCCCTTTCTGCAACAAAAATCACTGGTATTATTGTGCCTTTACAGATACAATAAAGACCGAAAATGTGGTTTTTATTGCACACTGGTTGCAATACCAAAAAAGAGAGGATCATGGTGGAAACTCAGACATTCGCCTACCTGCGGGTTTCAAAATTGGACCAGGATCTGGAGAAGAACAAGATGGACATTTTGAAGCTGGCACACAATGAACACCTGGGTCATGTCCACTTTGTTGAGGAGAAGGTATCCGGCAAAGTCTCCTGGAGAAAAAGACAGATCGCCGATATTCTTGAAAAGACGCAACCTGGGGACACCATTATCGTGAGCGAGCTGTCGCGTCTAGGCCGCAGTATGCTTGAGTGTATTGAGATCTTGTCCATCGCGACGGAAAAAGGGCTGTATATCTATGCCGTCAAGGGGAACTGGCGACTCGATGGCAGTATCCAGAGTAAAATCATTGCCATGGCCTTCGCGATTGCCGCGGAAATTGAGCGTGACTTGATCTCGCAACGCACGACAGAAGCTCTCCAGGCGCGCAAGCAGCAGGGAATGCCACTCGGACGCCCCAAGGGAGTAGGCAAAAGCAAACTGGATGACCATCGGACAGAAATAGAGGCCCTGCTCAAGAATGGATCTACCAAAACCTGGGTTGCCAACACATACCAGACGACCGTTGGGAACCTTCGCCACTGGATGAAGCAACATGGGATCGCTGCGAAAGAGCAGCCTTTGGGCACAAGGTCATGAAGGTCTCATAGACAGGCCTGCGAAATGGACGACGCTCAATACGAATGGATCATAGCCCTTCCGTTACCCACAGCGGTCATATCCTCTCATCGCTCGTTCTACCTGAGAGAAGAGGTGACAGAAAAGGGGAAGGTATGCCACAACCACAGCAGCCACAGTGGCAGCCGATTACGATGTTGCAAACCATCGCACGCCACATCGACGGCATGCTCCAAGAAGCTGAGGAACAGCAAGCCAATGTACAACAGGCGCAGAGCAAGCCCTGGGTTCTTGACGATTACACCGTGAAGCGGATAATGGAAGTCTTTACGGTCCAGGAGCATGACCTCTGGCTTTTCGATACACAGCTAGAGCGCTGGCAAACGGGAACGCTGACGGACAGGCAGCTCAAAGAAGTGGAGCGCCTGACCGGGCAGATGCACAAGCTCCATGCCGCCATTGCCGACATCCTGGCGATGGCGGCTGAACTGAGCAAAGGCACGATTGAGAAACAGATGGCCAAGTCCGATGAGCAACTCGGGCTAGAGTACCTCATGAGTATGTTTGATGGTGAGGAAAAATAGTGATGAGCGGAGCCGACCAAGGCGCACATTATCATAGATCCCTCTTTCGTATGACCGCAGGTAAAAGCGTGAAGTATGCCTGTTGAATTTTTAACGCAGGAGCAACGTCAGCGCTATGGAACCTACACCGCCGAACCGTCCGACGCTCAATTAGCCAGTTATTTCTACCTGGATGATACCGATCGCGAACGGCTTGCCACCAAGCGCGGAAGCCATCATCGCTTGGGTTTTGCCCTTCAAGTCTGCACCGTACGCTTCTTGAGTGCTTTTTTAGTGGATCCCATGCTTGTTCCCTCTGGCGCTGTCCGTCATGTTGCCAAACAATTGGGCATCGACGGCGATCCCGCTCCCCTCTTGACCCAGTATGCAACTGCGTGGCAAACTCGTGAGCACTCTCGCGAAATTCAACAGCTCTATGGCTATCACGATTTCTCGGAGCAACCCTCTCACTTTCACCTCATCCGGTGGCTCTACATCCATGCCTGGCTGACCGCCGAACGCCCCAGTGTGTTGTTCGATCTGGCAACCAAGCGCTTAGTTGACCAGAAAGTCCTTTTACCCGGAGTGAGTGTCCTGGAACGCCTGGTTGCCAGTGTTAGGGATCATGCAGCAAACCGTCTTTGGCAGAAGCTTGCGAGTCTTCCCTCGGCCGAGCAACGGTTCTTACTGGAAGATCTGTTGAAAGCTCCAGAAGGCAGTAGCCAACATCGCCTGGATCGGCTTCGTCGTGCTCCAACGCATGTCAGCGGTCCTGGTCTGATCAAAGCCTTACGGCGGCTGACTGATATCCGTGCCATTGGCGTGACGGATATCGACCTCTCCTTTGCTCCAACCGGGCGATTGAAGCAATTGGCACGCTACGCTGCCGCTTCTCGTACAACCCAGATTGAGCGCATGGCTGATGGTCGGCGCATCGCCACCCTTCTGGCTTGGGCCTACGTGTTTGAGGCGA
>Ga0137366_10003540_pt1 | contig 12181 bp, 10 predicted proteins | sample SagtaG_8_FD_104938 | JGI IMG/M metagenome (GOLD analysis project Ga0137366, IMG submission 104938) | Vadose zone soil microbial communities from Sagehorn Ranch, Mendocino, California, USA - Sage1_L_60_16 metaG | ecosystem: Environmental > Terrestrial > Soil > Vadose zone | place: USA... | reverse complement strand
GAGCTTCAGCCCTTCATAACCACTAAATGTTTCGGCTCTCATTGCACGCATATCATTTCTCCTTTGATTCAGGCATTCATTCCGCCATCCACGGTCAGACTCGCCCCAGTGATGTATGAAGACTCCGGACCGGCAACAAACGCCACCAGTGCGGCGACCTCATCAACGTGCCCGAAGCGGTCGAGTGCGGTGGCGGCCTTCTGCGGCACTGCCCACTCGGTTGTGGCGGGATTCAACTCCGTGTCGATCGGACCCGGCTGCACATTGTTGACCGTAATGCCCCGGCTCGCGACCTCTCTGGAGAGGGCCTGAGTAAATATCTTCACGGCTCCCTTCGTGGCCGAGTAGGGGACAAGGCCGGGCACCAGGACACGCTCGCCTACGGACGAGCCAATCATGATGACGCGACCGCCGCTCTTCATGTGCTTTAGCGCCGCCTGCGTGGCGATGAAAACGCCTCGGACGTTAATGTCGAGCACGCGATCCATCTCTTCCAGCGTTGTCTCTTCAAATGTTTTCGGAATAGCAGTGCCGGCATTGTTTACGAGAATGTCGAGGCGGTCGAAAGTCGCGACCGTCTTCTCGACCGCGGCCTTAACGGCTTTGGCATCGGCGGCGTCCGCCTGAATCGCGATCGCCTTCCCGCCTTCGCGTTCAATCTCTTTGACCACCGAGGCGGCCGCATCGGCGCCTTTCGAGTATGTGATAGCTACGTTCGCCCCGTCGGAAGCCAGGCGTTTTGCGATTGCGGCACCAATGCCGCGCGAGCCGCCCGTGATCAGGGCAATTTTCCCTTCCAGTTTTCTGTTCATGATTTTGTTTTCCTTAATGAGGTTTGGTGATTCATTATGTATCGATTGGTATGAAACTCGGCCCTGGACAAAAGCGGTGTCAAGTGATTTCTTTACCCATTGGTATGAAATTAGAAACTGCTGCGGCACCTCGCGGACGACCCCCGCTCCCTCGCGTATAGATCTCGATCCCATTGATCGCCGGGGACGAAATGATGTTGAGCACTCATTCATTGGCATCCTCTCCTGGAAAACTGCTCTAGGGCCACGGTGAAGCCTCGGGTGACAACTTCGTGTGCTCAGGCGCGCGCGCCAGCGCTTGCGGCTGCGGACTTGGCCGCAAGGGCCTTTGCCAACATCTTTGCCGTCATCGTACGTTTGATGGAGGCGGGCACCAGCGCATTCATGATGCGGTTCATCCTGCCGGGAACGACCCTAGACCGGTTTTCCAGCAGCGCGTTAAGGCCCTCGGATACGCGCTGCTCCACGCTCATCGGCTTCATCGGCATGGTCCGCGGGTCGAACCCAAGCTTGGCCAGCACCGGCCGCTCTATGAAGCACATTTGATCGCAATACTCCGAATTAATTCTGTGTTCTGAGCATACGATCGACCGATCGGCTCATTTGTTTCAAAATGAATCCAGGCGCCACACGACTCATCATTTTGAGTTGATTCGCCTGGCCTGGACGGATTTCAAATCGATCGGTTTGCATTCCTTTGACGGCGACTTTGACCATGTCTTCCACCTTCATGATAGAAACGCCTTTCATATCTTCAGGATTAAAATCACCCAAGAGTTCGGTTTGTGTCGCTGGCGGCGCTAGCTCAAATACCTTCACTTTGGTGTTTTTCAGCTGCACACGAAGAGACTCGGTGAACGAATGCAGACCGGCCTTGGTGGCGCAATAAACCGGTGAAATGGGCAATGGAACAAATGCCAATCCCGATGAAACGTTCATGATTGCCGCCTCTGATTTTGTTTTCAAATGCGGCAAGAATTGTTTCACCATGCGAATCGGCCCGCTCAAATTGATTTCAATCTCTCGAGTGATGTCTTCGAGGCTTCCAGCTTTGTCGTGAACATTGATCTCACGCATGATGCCGGCGTTGTTGATCAAAATGTTGAGGTCAGGAAATTGTTTGGTGACCTCTTCGTAAAGAGTGGCGATCGCTTCCGGATCGGAAACGTCGCTTCGAAAGGTGTGAATTTTTGGAAAGGCCGCTTTCGCACGGTCCATCTTAGCTTGATCGCGGCCCGTGATAAGAATCGTGTTACCAAGCGCCGTGAGTTGTTTGGTGAGTTCGTAACCGATGCCGCTGGCACCGCCGGTGATCAAGATCGTATTGCTCGTGAGTTTCATAATTAAATACCTCCTAAGTTATGTGACCATTTACAAATCGCACTCCACGTCGACGAGACGGCTCAGAACGTTGATGGGCGGTCTTCGAATGAACGCTGAGTAACCTCAATCAACTTTGTAAACGCGGCCGGTTTGCGCCCCCAAGATGGCGCGTTTGTAGGCTTGTCCAACTTTCCATCCTTCGACCGGAATCATGCCGGTGAAGAACTGGGCAAATTGAGATTCGGATTCTTTTAGCATCGTGGGACTCACCACATTGATACGCAGTCCCTTAGGAAGCTCAATTGCGGCAGCCCGAACAAAAGCTTCCAACGCGCCCGAGACGGTTGAAGCCGCGACGCCGGCGAAGATCGGCTCGTCATTGAGAATGCCCGAAACCAAAGTGAAGGATCCTTTTTCTTTGATGAACGGGATCGCCTCCTGAACCAGATTGATCTGACCCATGAGTTTGCTTCCCAACGAAAACTGCCACTTTTCAGCGGTGAGTTCCGAAAGCGGAGCAAATGCGACTTGGCCTGCTGCAATGGCCACGGCATCAAACGAGCCGACGGCTTGATAAAGCTTCCTGACACTTTCGCGGTTCTCGATCTCGACTTGGAATTGGAAATCGCCTGATTTGCGTCCAACCTTGACTATCTCATGGCCAGCACCCGCCAATGCCTTTTGAACCAGTTCGCCGATCTTTCCGTTTGCGCCAATCAAAATAATTTTCATAAAAATTCCGTTCTTGTTTCTGATCTCAGGATTTATTTATTCACTTTCAATTTAGGGGGCGAATCCCCGCGAGAGCTTGCAGATGCGGACTTGCTCGCAAGCGCTTTACCCAACAACTTCGCTGTCCTAACAACTGGTGAACTCATGTTCTTTGCTTTCGTTTTCGGTAATGTTTTGTATCGATCAGTATGAAACTTGGCGCTGGACAAACGCGTGTCAAATGGTTTATTTACCTATCGGTATGCAATCAGAAACCGCTCCAGCACTGCCCGGACGACCGCGTGCATTCGATCCTGACGCGGCCTTGGAACGGGCCATGCACGTTTTTTGGGCTAAAGGCTACGAAGGCGCCTCACTCTCAGACCTGACGCGAGCCATGCGCATCAATCGGCCAAGTCTTTACGCTGCTTTTGGCAACAAGGAGGAGCTCTTTCGCAAGGTTCTCGATCGATACGTCAACGGACCGCTTGCCTATTTTGGCAAGGCTCTGACGGCACCGAGAGCGCGGGATGTTATAGAACAAATATTCTTCGGCGCCGCCAGGATGGCGGGTGATCCGAGGCTTCCAGCAGGATGCCTGATGGTTCAAGGTGCGTTAGCGGTCGGAAATGCGGCGGGGTCCGTTCGGAAAGAAGCAGCCGGGCGCCGCGCCGGCAGCGAAGTTGCGTTGCGCCGTCGCCTTCAACGGGCAAAGCGGGAAGGCGATCTCCCGAAAGACGCTGATCCAGCCGAACTGGCTCGTTACGTGATGACTGTGCTGCAAGGAATGGCGGTCCAGGGAGCCGACGGCGCCAGCCCCGATCAATTACGTCGGGTCGCGCAAGTGGCACTGCGCGCATGGCCGAAGCGTTAGGTTGAACGTCACGGTGGCGAGGCGAAGCGCAAAACAAACAGGCATTGGAACCGGCGCGTGGCTGGCAAACGCTTAATTTACCGCCCACTGACGGGCGCACGACGGAGACGCAATCGGTCGGGATTGCTCGCGCTACAAAAGGTGACGTGACACCCGCAGGAGAAGAATTTTGCGAAATCTTGCGACAAACGTCCGTTCAAATAAATGAAGGCGAGGGCCTGAAAGTGAGTGCTCGACTGACGCGTCGTCGTTCTACCGCAGCATAACCCGTTTCAAAGCGGAACCTCATTGTTCCGGAACGCCGTGTTGTTCTTCAAAGCACGATTCGAAACTTTTCAGATCTACTGGAATCCGAGGCTGCGCACCTTTCGGAGCCGCCCTAAGATATTGCACCGGCCATGCGATGGGCTGGTCTAGTTCGCGAGCCGCGCGCAATGGCCAATAAGGATCGCGCAAAAACTCACGCGCGATAATTACGGCGTCCGCCTGTTCCGTCCGAATAATGTGCTCTGCTTGAATTGGAGAAGTAATCAATCCCACCGCGCCGATCATGATTCCAGCTTCGCGACGAATCCGTTCGGCGAAGTGCGTTTGGTAACCGGGACCCACTGGAATTTTAGCGTGAGGCACATTGCCACCAGAAGAACAGTCGATGAGATCGACGCCTATTTGCTTCAACTCGCCGGCAAGTTTGACCGACTCACTAATATTCCAGCCACCATCGACCCAGTCCGTCGACGAAATGCGCAGAAATAACGGCAATTCCTTCGGCCATTCGGATCGAACTGCGGCAACGATTTCACGACAAAGTCGGGTTCGATTCTCGAACGAGCCCCCGTAATCGTCCGAGCGTTTATTACTAAGAGGGGACAGGAACTCGTGAATGAGATAACCGTGCGCGGCGTGGATCTCGATGACACGGAACCCAGCCTGGCATGCGCGGCGTGCGGCTGTGGCAAAAGCAGAGACAACTTCTTGAATGCCATCATTCGTTAGGGCCTGCGGCATCGGATAAGACTCGGCGAAAGGCAACGCGCTCGGAGCCACGACTTTTTTCCAACCTCCTTCGGCTTCGGGAATTGCGCCGGAGCCTTCCCATGGGCGGCGTGTGCTCGCTTTGCGGCCGGCGTGGGCCAGTTGCATTCCGGCTATGCTGCCTTGTTCATGAATAAAACTAACGATTCGGCTTAGCATCTCGATGTGCCCGTCGCTCCAGATGCCGAGATCCTCGGGACTGATGCGTCCTTCGGGAAGAACGGCGGTTGCCTCGGTCAGCACCAATCCAGCGCCACCAACCGCACGGCTGCCGAGATGAACGAAATGCCAATCGTTAGCGAATCCGTCCCGGCTCGAATACTGACACATCGGAGAGACGAACACTCGATTAGCAAACGTCAGATCTCGAATCGTGAGCGGATCAAACAGGCCAGGCATAGTCGGAGGTCGGAAGTCACAGGTCGGAAGTCACAGGTCAGAGATCAGTAATCCGAACGCGACGTATGAGCAAAGTTCAAACTCGAGCAGGGGCCGCGGCCGCGGCAAGGTTGGCGTATTTCCTCAGGCGCTCATCGCTTGACCTCGTCGGCATCGCCCGTGCGACAAAGGGCGACGTAACACCTGCCGGGGAAAAATTTTGCGAAATCCTGCGGCAATTGACAATCTGACAGCCTTACGGCCGGTAGTGTGATTGGGTCATAAACTCATGGCAGATCACATAAGTCGCAATACTTTGCTAAATACTTTATAGCTTGGTCCATCCTCCTTTGAACCGGCTCGCCATTGTTCGACAAGATTGGTCGCAATTTGTCGTTCACCCCAAATTATCCAGACTAAGTCCTGCCGTCGTTCTCGAAGGTAATTCCGCAGCAGCTCTTCGTGCATGAAGAACAGGTGCTGACTGTTCTGGAACGATCGCCGCTGGTGTTCAACTGCGCAGGTTACCGGAACTCCGGCTTTCGTCTGAAGATCCACTGATTGCGGTATGCCAACCAATTTCAACGTGTTGGCAATCTCTTTCGCTAGGGTTGGCGAGGGAATCGGTACGTCATCAATCGTGTCTCCTTCCCAGCTGAAGTCACAGACCGGGATGAGAACATCGAAGTCTGAAGTTTCGCGACGCACCTCCTCAATCTCGACAGACGTTCGTTTTTTCTCGATCCTTGGCATTCTCGGAGACCCTGCTGCGTCAGGCTCCGCGTTTTTTAGCACTTCGAGTGCTCCTAAGATCGACCTGTAGAACTCGACGGCGCCGACCTCTTGCCCGTCCACGACAAACACGTCTTGTTTTCGCCTGACCTTCTCCTTCCATTCTCTTTGAATGAACTGAAGTTTCGTTTTGCCGTTTTTGGGGAACGTTGTGCACCAAGGAAGCTCACCGGCGAATGTGTACCTTATGGACGGCTTTTCTGGCAGCCATCTTCCATGCATCGACTGTTTCGACAATGCTGTCGCGAGTCCACGCGACTTGGTAACAGGCACAACAAAGCTGCGAATAAACACGAATATGCGCCGGCCGCGTCGCTTATCTTCCTGCGTTACGAAGCCATCAAGCGTTATCCAAGGACCAGCCGCATCTCCAACTCTCTGTTGTCGCAGGTAGGGGCGCAGGTTTGGAGTTGCGCCACGGGTGATCCAATCTTTCGTTGAGCTGAATGATCCCGCTAGAAGATCCATTCTTATTAGTTCACTTTCAGACACTGCCACTGGGAAGCTTGGATCCAGGTCAACTTCTGAAGGTCGGCCGTCATTGTAACCCGCTTCTAGAACCCCGAGGTCCTCGAGCAGGCCGTGCATCTCGTAATAGGCAATTAGCGAGTATTTCTTGCCGTAGCGGTCTACTTTGTTGCTGTCGTTTCGCCGCCCAAAATAGCTCCTGCTATTTCTAATCTGGCCATCTATCGTGCCGAATCGTTCAAATGACCATCCAAGATCATGGACACGCCACAGAATTTTCGCACGAACACTTAAATACTCCGGGTTATCGAAATCGTAGTTTGAGCGATTGGGGACTAGCCGCCCGAGTGTGTAATTGACAAAATCCATCCCGAACGGCGATTCCGGGGCATACTGACCTTGGTCAGTTTGAGCGGTTTTCCATTCCCGAATCCCGTTAAGCTTATAAGGTGGCTTGATGTGTGTCTTGTCAGTCGCCGAGAAAAGCTTGGGCTTGTGCAACACTGCGAGTTGCAAGACACGACGTGCATATTCCCGCGCCAGTAGGTGTGTTGTTCCATAGGGCGCGCCTGGCCTGAACATTTGATCATAAATCGTCCGCGCGAAATTTGTAAGGTCTGCGGAACTCGCACGTCGCATCGTGATATCTGAATGCAGTGCCATCGCGACGCCGTAACTTGCCGCCAGCATCCGTTCGGCAACGTAAGGATCCGATATCGACAGCGAAGATGCCGTTAACGCAAATAATGCCGCGGGGTCACCTCGACCGAACCAGTACAGTGCGCGTGTAGCTTTGTTCCGTATCTCGCGAGCCGTGGAAGTTAAGTACCACATGATCCACTTTGCGCGCAGTTGATCTGCCGCAGTCCGCGGTGAGACGCTAACCCGCCACGACGTCTCCAATCCATTTGGATCAAACCTGTTGTCGTATCGTCCGAACCTACCGTCGTAACGGTGTCGTAACCACTCAGTCCATCGGAGGTCGCGATCTGCGTTCGCCATTTGTCGCAGCTGCGCGTCCAGGAAATCTGCGTTTAGCGGATGATTCGGAGCGCTGCGTGTTTCTTGTAAACGGCGGAAGATCAACTTGGGGTCGCCATCCTTGCGTACGACCAAACCGACCGCGTGAACAGTCGCAGCATCGATTAGTTCGCTCTCCAACCTCGGGGCATACATCAGAGCCACGTTACGCAGTGCACCGGAAACAAGAGTCCAAAGCTGTTTGTTATAGTACCTGCGCGGAACGAGACCGACCAAAGAGCGGAAGATGTCGCTAGCTAATGGATGTAGTTTCGGATACGAACCGTTTAGTGCCTCGGTGTTATTCGCGTCCGCGAGCCAGCGAGTAAATTCATCGGCTCCCAAACCACTCGTGATTGCGTTTGCGACAAGGTACCCGCCTAACGCGTCATAGACGGCGATAAGGCTGTAGCGTCCCGACTGTGGATCGCCAACACGAAGGATCACGCCTTCTTGTTCGAGGAGGCGAATGATGCTGGCATCCCAGAGCCGATTGTCGTCGCCGACTAACTTCCTGAACGCGGCTTCATCAAGCATTCTGCTCCGAGTATTCCACAGCTCACTGCCGAATGACGTCAGTACGCGACGGACATCTAAGGGATAATACCGTCCCGTTGTCGGAGCTAAATCTGCGACGCGCTGCGTAGCGTCCGCCACATATCGTTCGAATAACCCCGTGAGTGATCGAGGCATCGCTTCGATTCCCACGTCGCGGTCGCGTTTGGGATTTGTTACCTCGCAAAAAAGCCGAAGTTGCAGAGGCTGACTGAGAAGGTAAACAGGTATTTCAGCTTCGGCGGCGCGAATCCGGTAGTACCGGAAGTACCGACGAATTGCGTCAGTGGCATCTTCGCCGAAGCCTTCCATCTCCAACCGCCGAACGTCTGCAGGTAACGCTATATCGGCAAAGAAAGAACGTGTTGCAGGATCAGCCTCGTAGGTCGGCTGAAAATAATGCTCCTCAGCCGGACGCACTGCTCCCGTCCTTAGGGTACAAACAACTAAGACGTTCGGATAGCGTTGAAGCGCGACTTGAAGCTTTGCCAATGGTGCCTTCCAATCGCGGGGATCTTCGGCTTCATTCAGACCATCAATAATCAGCGGCAGGCGACAAGACGCGCGTAAAGCGGCTGCATCGAGCGCCGCGACAAGCGATTCGATGCTAGGAAACGGTTTTCCTTGAAACACCAATCGCCGTGCAAGGTCATCGAGGTTTTGCCCTGCCCTGAGCTCGCGTCCGTGGAGGAAAATTCCAGCCGGACGAGATGCTGTGGGCGCTGTTATCTCTGCGGACACCTGCGTTTTGCCGCCGCCGGCATCTGCTATCAACGCAATCAGCCGCGATCCTAGATAACGATCGATGTCACGCAATACGCTGCTCGCGGTGTAAAGATCAACCAAAGCGTTGGTCGCTTCAAAACTTGTGGGTGACGAAGCAGCGCGGAGATGTCTTGGAACGGCAGCTACGGATTTACTTATATTGATTTGGCGACTTTGTAGTGTCTCACGTAACACATCGAAATTACCGACCGTAAGCAATTTTGCCGTATCGACCAGAAGTGACGCGGTGTAATTTATTACTGCCAAAAACTCGTCCAGCATAACCGCCAAATTGCCGCTCAGCAGTCTTTTCGCAGTCTCAAGACTTTCATGTGCGGCCCTCAGTCGATTAGCTATCGCGGTAACGTTAGACCAGGCTGAAGTCTCCCCTAACATCTGGCGAATCGTTCGCTCGGCAGCGACCGCTTGATGTGCTTCGGGCAACCAGCGATGGCGCACGCTGGCTACGGCCTCTCGATGCAAATCGGCAAGATTCTGATTCGTCAGAACGAACTCTCCGAAGAACGTAGCGCGCAAGATAAGCGCATCGCTGGTTAATAGCGGCTCCGTGTCCGCCTCGTTCCATGCATCCAATCGCATTGTGCTTTTCTGCGCATGAAACCATTTTTCGTCACTCGACGTCAGAGGGTAACGAGTCCACAAGATCCAATCTGTTAGCCCGGGAAGTACACGCTCAGTCGTTTTAATTGCGTGCAGGATCTTTTTTTTTCTTGTCGCTCCTAATGGGCGACCTTTCGGCAAGTCATACCAGCGACATTGCCAACCGAACCAACGGCCAGCTTCCCCAAGCGCGCACGACGAGTGCAGCTTTAAATGAAACTCGACTCCAGGTTGATTCGCGGTTGCGCGAAGTGATCCGAACCTCCCGTAATGTAAACGGATGAGTGCCCGGGCCAGCTTTTCGAAGTTGTCGGATGAGCTTCCGGCTAATGCGTCGAATTTATCCCATGACAAAGTGGACATCTAAACGGGGCTATTTTCCTCTTCCATACTCCGCATCGGGATAGGCGTGCGCGGAATACATTTCAACGCGCGCTCCATAGTCGATTAAGAATTTAAGAAACGGAATTAATTCGTCATCGCTCGTGATGACGATTTCCGACCCCTTTAAGTCAATGCTAAGCTCACCGTGGAACTGTGAAAGCTCGCTGGATGACACACTATGGACCTTCAGTCGCCGCAATACAGCCATTGTCTCATCCGAATAACGATCGGCTTCAGGATTAAATTCCTCGTTTTGAAAGAACTCCATCGCCTCTTCGAGAGCAGGTTTTGCTTCCTCGGCTGCAATTGCGTCCTTAAAATGGCCGATTAGTACCAGGTTCGCCGAGTGTTCTGAACCGTAGCTATTCCATATCTTCATATTGGTTTGTTTTGTTAAGGCGGTATAGCGCTGACAGGAAGCCGTCAGAAGTGATCACTACGCCTGTAGTATCATAGGAGGTTGCCTTCAAAACTCCATCAGCGGCGACGTGTGCATAAGCATGAAGATCTTTTTCGGCCTCAAAGGGATTGCATGTGGGCATATCTTCGGCCCCGCGTTCACTAATCGTGAGGCGGACAGTTCCCCGGTAGGTCGTCAGCCACGCCCGCAACTCTTTCACAGTTTCAGCAGAAATTCCGCCGCGACCATTTGCGGCTTGTTCCGGTAGAAGTAGCATCTCTGTAGCACCTTCGTCGGCTGCAAGCGCAACAGCAGCAGGCAAATCATGGAAGGTTTCTGCATTCACGACGTAGTTGATCCCAAACGGCGCCAGTTCTCGAATGGCGCTGAATCTTCGCCGTAAGCTTTGAAACGAACGGCCTCGCAATCTTTCATACGTCGCCTGCACGCCATCCATGCTCACGCGGATGAAGTGAACGTTGCCTTTCAGCTCATCGAGTAGCGATTCACTAAGGTGATGGCCATGCGTCGTAAATGTGACTGCGAGGCGAGTGTTGTTTGATGCGTAAGAACAGAGCTCGGCGAATCGCCGATAAAGCGTCGGCTCACCGCCGCCAAATCCCACCCCAATGGTTCCATTTGTTTCGAGCTCATTTAACCAAGAGATAACATTGTCATACGGCAAGGTCGCGCGGCTCTTCGGAGCAAAGCAGTACGAGCATGCTAGGTCGCACGTGTTTGTTAGCGCGATTGACACCTGCCGCGGCGCGCTTGCCCATCGTTGCTCAGGGATATTGATCTCATCGAGGAGGACATTTAGTCCGGACGCACGGTTAAATAGATGCACGCCCGATGGCCCCAAGCGGATTCTGAACTGCGGTCGCGCGCCTTCTTTAGAAATCATCATCGATAAATGAGTATCGGGCGAACTGCCGTAGAGCGAGTCTCATCGTAACGAGACGCCGAAGAAACGTGAAAGTGGAAAGGAGAAAAGAGAATTTTATGCAGGGATTAAAGATAACGGCATCGTCATCGCAGGCGCGAGCTCCGAAAGCATGGAAAGCCCGGCCTCGCCTCCGGCTGCGTTACGGCGCGAGCGGGCAGCGGAATAGGTGAAGCCACGTAAAAGCGCGTAAAAAAAGGCAACGCGCCGCGGCTTCGCACGTGGCATGCGTGCGCGAGTTATGGCTCTGGTTCGTCGCTCTTCTCGTCTGCCCGGGATGCCTGACGCATTTGATCGTGCTCCGCTTCGGTGACGCCTTCTTCGAACATCTGGGCACTCTCGCTCCGTCCCTCGGCATCTTCGTCTTCTCCGAGGGAGTCTGCTGCTTGCCGTCCGGTTGAGCCCGGTACGGGATCCCAACCCTCCGATTCGGGCACGGATTCACTACTTTCTTCCTGCGGATCTATTTCCGCTTCTCCTGTCAGCTCACGTTTGGCTTGTTGATAGTCAGCCTCGGACGGTTCGGAAGAAGGACGACCGTTAATCGCGGCTAACTCGCGCGCACGGGCTTCAACCATCTCAGACGTCACCGTCCCGATGCCAGCAGCGTTCTCCATTATGATACCTTTGTTCAGCGGATTTTTTCTCATAATTTAACGAGCCTCCTATTCTGAATTACCTCGAGTTGCGCGACGAGCATTCAGGTGAATGCCTTGTCGCGAACATCACTTACGATTCAATCGATCTTGTCCTCATCAAATTCAACACCAGTTTCGTCTAAAGGCACGTCAGTTGGACGTTTGCTCGGATGGATTTTTCTGTCGCTCCAATAGCGTGCGATAGAAAACGGTCGGCGTAATCGTGTTCGATATCTAACTCTCCTTCGGTGCGTGAATTTCACCTTCCTGGGCGTTAGGCAATCCCCGAGTCCTCACCGATGAACGCGGATGATCGTCTTTCCCTTGATCCGCTCGGTTGGGTTGAAGGCGGCAACCGCATCGTCGAGGGCAGCCACGTTGCCGATGTTTGTCCGCAGCCGACCAACCCGGACCCGCTGGACGAGCTCACTCAATTGGGCGCGATCGGGTACGACGACGAAG
>Ga0137366_10003537_pt1 | contig 12183 bp, 12 predicted proteins | sample SagtaG_8_FD_104938 | JGI IMG/M metagenome (GOLD analysis project Ga0137366, IMG submission 104938) | Vadose zone soil microbial communities from Sagehorn Ranch, Mendocino, California, USA - Sage1_L_60_16 metaG | ecosystem: Environmental > Terrestrial > Soil > Vadose zone | place: USA... | reverse complement strand
CTAATCCGGGAATGACAACTGTAGTTCCTTTAATAGAAGGAGAATCGCTCACAATAGTTGTTTGTGCTGTTGATACTCTTGAAAAAAGAAGAGTTGAAATAAATAACAAAATAACCGGAGATAGTTTCCGGAAAGACAAAAAATCATTTTTTGGAAAAAAGCGGATCATGAGTTAAGAACAATTTATTATAAAATCATGCCAGCCTTATAAGAATGGTTTGCCTGTTTGCAGAAATAATTAGACTGGCTAAAATGTTATAACTGATTCAGTATTCGGGATATTTGACTTTATTTAAAAACATTTATCAAATCTTCAATTTTCATGGATCCTTCAAAAGTGCTGAGCAGATTTCCCTTTTTGTTGTACATGGCAAGATAAGGCATAAAACGAATTCGGTAAAAAACAGGAAGTGTGGATTGAAAGTCCTCACCAACAGTTATATTGTCAAATCTTTGAAGCCCATATTTTTCATAAAACGATTTCATCATATCAAACGGCATCATAGTGGCCATTATGATCTGGACATTTTTTAATTGATCTATGTTTTTTATGATCTCTTCGGTTTCGTGTTTACAGTGATCACAATCCGGGTTAAATAGCACGATAAGAACCGGTTTATTTTTTTTGAGATCATTTTTAGCAAAATAATGGCTGCTATCAACCTCTAATAATTTAAATGGCGGAATGGTGGGAAAGCGCTTATAGGGAGGTACTGTAATCGCAGAATCCTGCTGAATAGATGGAGGGGATATTCTAACAGAATCCTGTTGGCAAAAAGAAAATTTTGCAACATAAAACAAACAAGAAAACAGGAATATTTTTTTCATATGACAAAGAAAGGATTTTAATAGGAAAGTTATTGTCAATTTGGCGAATAGCAATAAATGCAAGGAGGGGATTCTATGCAACAAGGTCAAAAAGAATTAGGAAAACTGGCATTACAATTACTATTCTTCTCTTTGTAAGCCAATTGCCAAGTCTTATCTTTGCGGGCTCAAAAAAAGTTCAATATGGCAACGACAGCAGATATTACCAGGGGTATGATCATCAAACTAGATAACAGCCTTTATTCGGTTGTAGAATTTGGTGAAAATAAAACTGCCCGGGCCGCAGCAAAAGTGTGGGCGAAATTAAAGGGTGTGGATAATAACCGTACGATCGAAAAAACCTGGAATAGTGGGGATGCTATTTTTCCGGTAAGAGTAGAAAAAAAACCTTACCAGTTTTTGTATAAAGATGATACGGGCTATACTTTCATGAACACAGAAACCTTTGAACAGGTAAGTTTGCAGGAAGAAATGGTTGATGCCCCGCGATTTTTGAAAGACGGCCAGGAGGTAAGTATCCTGATTAATACAGAAACCGACTTGCCAATGAGTGTAGAATTGCCTGATAAAATTGTAGTAAAAGTAACGTATAGCGAACCGGGATTAAGGGGGGATACAGCAACCCGCACATTAAAGCCTGCTAAAGTAGAAACCGGCGCCACAGTAAATGTTCCTTTATTTGTAAATGAAGGCGAATTCATTCGAATAAACACCAAAACGGGTGAATATGTAGAAAGAGTGAAATAGTTCTAACCGGGATTGAAAGATTTGGGGGATTGTTGGAAGACATTTTGTTGGTCGATTCTCCTATAAATCTTATAATCCTAAAAATCATGGTTCAGATTTCCTATCTTAGCCCCCCTGTTTAAACCAAACTCTTCTTATTAAATTGAAACACATGGATTTCAAGCAAATTCAGGAGCTGATCAAAATGATCAGTAAATCCAATATTGGTGAATTAACAGTAGAACAAAAGGATTTCAGAATAACCATAAAGCAAAAAGAAGAACAAATAACCCAGGTGGTATCGGCACCTGTACAAGCTATCCCTGTACAGACTCAAACTATTCAACCCTTTTCATCACAACCTCAAACTGTTCCTGCTGCTGAAAAACCTAAGGCGCAAGCCGAGTCCTCCGCGGCAGACTATCTAACTATCAAAAGCCCGATGATCGGTACTTTTTATCGCCGCTCAGGACCGGACAAAGCAGCGTTTGTAGAGGTAGGAGATGAGGTAACACCCGGTAAAATAGTCTGTATCATAGAGGCCATGAAACTCTTTAATGAAATCGAAAGTGAAATAAATGGAAAAATTGTAAAAGTATTAGCGGAAGATGCCTCGCCGGTCGAGTATGACCAGCCACTTTTTTTGGTAGAACCTGCTTAGCAAAATAGAAATTAAAAATTCAAAAGTCAAAACGCTGTAACAATGCAATTGAATTTTTTAATTTTTAATTTTTAATTTTTAATTTCTTTGATGTGTTCAAAAAAATCCTAATCGCAAATCGTGGTGAGATCGCTTTAAGAGTTATTCGTACTTGTCGAGAGATGGGTATTAAAACTGTAGCTGTTTATTCCACTGCTGACAGAGATAGCTTGCATGTAAAGTTTGCCGATGAAGCGGTGTGTATCGGTAAGCCTCAAAGCAGTGACTCTTATTTAAACATTGCCCATGTTATGGCGGCGGTAGAGATTACCAATGCAGATGCCATTCATCCTGGCTATGGTTTTTTAGCAGAAAATTCAAGATTTGCCCAAATATGTAATGATCATGACATAAAATTTATCGGTCCTACGGCTGAAATGATCAATGCGATGGGTGATAAGGTCACGGCCAAAGAAACTATGATAAAAGCCGGTGTGCCAGTAGTACCGGGGGGTGACGGTTTATTACAAAATTTAGATGAAGCCAACGCCCTTGCTAAGGAAATGGGATATCCCATTATTTTAAAAGCTACGGCAGGTGGCGGTGGCAAAGGCATGCGCATAGTTTGGGAAGAAGCGGATATGGAAAGAGCTTACAATACCGCTAAGGCGGAGGCCGCCGCCGCATTTAGGAATGATGGCATCTACATGGAAAAATTCGTGGAGGAGCCTCGTCATATCGAAATACAAGTAGCCGGTGATCAATATGGAAGTGTTTGTCATCTCAGTGAAAGAGATTGTTCCATACAGCGTCGCCATCAGAAATTGGTTGAAGAATCTCCATCACCTTTTATGACCAATGAGCTGCGCTATAAAATGGGAGAGGCGGCAAAAAAAGCTGCTTCTGCCATTAACTATGAAAGTGTCGGCACTGTTGAATTTTTAGTGGATAAAAACCGGAATTTTTATTTCATGGAAATGAATACCCGAATCCAGGTGGAGCATTGTGTAACCGAAGAAGTGATCAATTATGATCTTATAAAAGAGCAAATAAAAATTGCGATCGGCGAAAAAATTTCCGGTGAAGATTATTTTCCGCAAATGTATTCTATCGAGTGTCGCATCAATGCGGAAGATCCATATAACGATTTTCGCCCTTCCCCCGGCCGCATTACTTCACTTAACCAACCTGGTGGCCATGGTGTTCGCGTAGACAGTCATGCTTATGCGGGTTATGTAATTCCCCCATATTATGACTCAATGATCGGAAAGCTCATTACGGTTGCCCGCACAAGAAATGAAGCTATTGATACTATGTACCGTGCCTTAAGTGAATATGTGATAGAAGGTGTAAAGACAACCATTCCATTTCATTTACAACTCATGAATGATGAACGTTTCCGCAGCGGTGATTTCAATACTAAATTTTTAGAGAATTTTGAGTTGAAGTAAGATGATTATGTTGCCCGCCAGTACCAAACGGTACGATGGGGCCGGCCGGCGTCGCAGTTTTGTACGTTGTTACTCCAATAGCACAATGAAGAGAACTTTATTGTCAGCTATATTTTATCATCCATTTTATCGAATGTTACAATCACAGGAACATGGTCGCTATATTCTTTCCAAAAATCATAATCTCCAATTTCAACTGATCGTAATTTGTTTGTAATGTCTTTCGATGCAAAACAATAGTCAATGTGATAGGGTTTGTCTTTATGCCGGTACATATAAAGTGTTGGATGTTGTTCTTTGCCTTGTATTTGTTTAAAGTATTCGTGGTAAACACTGTAAATACCCTTCTTCTCCAAATGTTCAACAACTGTTGAATGATTTCCTTCGCGCCGTGGTCTGTCCCAAATTGTATTACTATTAAAATCTCCGATTAACATTGTTTTTTTATCTGTTATTAATTTGTCATAACAATGGATCGCTTTCCAAACTTGTGTGATGTATTGTCCATCCGGATCATTTGGATTGTTAGCCCAAACTGCATACAGAGTAAATTGAAAATTTTTACTTGTTACTGCAATTGGAATAAACATTTGCAATTCAGAATTATAGGGATCAAGTACTTTGAATTTAAAATTGCTATAAGAAAAAATGCCGATCCCCTTATTTTTATTTGTTCCAAACCAAATGGTATCACTTGGTTTTGGATTATCGGTTCCAAATTTTAACCTGTCCGGATGTTCACATTCAGGAACTATCAAAATATCTGGATTGTAAGTCAGAATTATGGCAGCCTTTTTACGGAAAGCCATATTACAATTCCAGGTTATTATTCTCATAAGCTGCCTAAAAAGAATTGTTACAACCTATAAATATATAGAATCCATTTCTCCCGGGCGCTTGTATCAGGACCAGGACAAACTTTTTGATATGATTTCTAAAGTGCAATATTTTGTAGGCTTCTTTTCAGGCACTGAGATTTATTTTAACATCTCATCAGCAAACTTTTGCCAGCAATTTGCCTTCTTAAGTGAAAATGTTTACTATGAAAAAAATTTTTACCCTTTCAGGATTCTTACTTTTCATTGCCATATTTTTTTCCAGCTGTGTAAAGCAAAATGTTTTTCAAATTGATGAAGGTTACTGGCTTTCAAAAGAAAGAGGGGAAGTAGTATACAGCTCTTCTTCCTGTCCGTACTATATTGTGCAAACCGCCAATGGGTACTCAATAGTCCAATCACTGGACAGTAAGCCTTACGTTGGAGATATTTTATATGGAGATCTCAGCTACTATGGTGCTAAAGATATGTATGATCGCACGGGTGGCATCATGATCACCGGGGACGTAAAAGAATATTGGCTTAGTTATTCAGGGGCACAGGATGCAATTAATTATTATTGCAACTGATCCTATGCAAAAAAGAAAGCCCCGAAATTTCGGGGCTTTACCACTAAACCAACTCTACAGACAACCAGCTTACATGGACATTTACACTACGCACTATTTAGTTATTTGAAGAACCATTATCTATCCAGCATATAATTGAATTTTTTTGTGCGGCTGTTAAGCTTCCATTTTTAGGCATTGCTCCGGATAAAACTGCGGAACGTATTTGTGCACGGGCATTAAAAATTTCTGAGTAGGTCAGTAGCTCGCCAGGCCCGTTATTGCTTGACGATCCATGACAGCTTGAACCTGTTGCACAGGAAGATTGGATAATTGGGCCTACATCTGTCGAAAAAGATTTCACAGCGCCGCTACAATCCACAGAACCTGACGTCATATTTGTAGTAGTATCGACCGTTTTGCTGCAGGCAAATAAACCAGTAATAACAGCAAAAACTATCAAAGCTGTTCCCGGGTAATTGAATTTTTGTTTCTTGTTTTGCATTTTGAGCCAGATTTAACCTGGTGTTCACCGATCTCTAATTTGTAACCAGTAAAAGAACTTTTATCAGTTGTTAAAACACCGGGCATTTTAAGGAAGAGTTTTTTCTGGTGAATTGATAGATCACTCCGACTGTGTGAGTTTGATAACTATCCTTTTTTGAATCATCAGCTGCTTTACTGAATCCATCCAGGTAATCGGTAAATGTGAACCTGTACGATGTTTCAGCGTTAACAGAAATATTGGATGAAAAAGGATATCTTATCCCAACACCAATTGGTAAAACAGGAATCAGCTTTGGCAAAGAATGTTGCTGATCTGCGGCTAATCCTGTAAGAGTGCCCGATTCAGAACTAAAGTATTCTGCATTAAAACGACTCCAGTCCCGTTTAATATTTATGAAATTTAATCCAATACCCACAAACAAATATGGAGACAAACCTGAAGATTGTCTCATCATATTATTTCGTCGAAGGTCTGCAATAAGTAACTCTGATACTTCAAAAACAGGTGATTTGAAATTGAAATTTCTTTGTTGTCTATATTCGGGTGTTGCATATTTTCCGTCATCACCTTTTAATTTTCCAAATTCAAAATTTGTTCTTAAGGAAAACATAGGACTAATAATTCTATTCACAGAAATACCTAACGCCGGTTTCAATGTCTTATATGAACCTAACCAGGAAGGAGTCAGGTCGCCCTGGTAAATAAATACACCCCCATTGATTCCTATTTCAAACATCGAAAGATCAGGCTGGGCTTTTAGCATTAAATAATTACTGCAGATAAATAAAGACAAAAAACTCTTTGTCACGGTAGCTTTCATTGGTTTGTTTTAGTAGTAATATGATTTTCCTATGGCAAAAACATTTGTCAAGAAAGATTCACAGGGCAGAAATAATTAGAAACGAAAGGAAAATAAGAGTAGAATTAGGTGATAGGCAATTAATGTTACTCTGTGACAAATAATTTTTAGAGAAGTTTACTCTGATTTAAAAAATTTTTCAGTTGTTTATCTCTTCATTGAAAAAGTTCTAAACTATTTTGTATTTCTTTAACAACCTTGTAATTGGAGGTTTATTTCACTCTCAAAACCTTATTCTTTTTCAATGGTCAGCACTAATGCAGTATAAGTGGTAGGTATCATAACAGTAATGCCTTTTTCCATTAAGGTCTTGCCATTAAATACGCCGAGTAGTTTATTGTTCTCATAAGAATAGATCTTGTAGCGTTTTCCAGCGTCGAGACATGGAATTTTAAAACTACGTTTTATGTCATTGGAATTATTTCTATAAAAAAACATCAGCCCACCTTGTTTTTCTGTATTGATACGGTAACAGCCATCCCAGTTGTTATCTGTTGGCCGGTCGAAAACATCATATAACTGAAAATAACGGGAATATTGGTATTTTTCTTCCATGTGTTTCAGATAATTATTCCACTTTCGGTAAAACGACTGTTGCTCTGGTAATAACTTTCTGGGATCGCCTACAAAAACCAATGTGGAAGAAGCCAGGGAAAAATATACATATTTATAATTGAAGAAATTAACGGATTGATCGCCGATGAGCAAAGTAGCGGTTGGAATTACTCTTGACCTGTCAAAATTCATTTGACGGATAGAGATAGGACCAACCGGAGGTTGCTGTTCAAAATTAGTGAGCCAATCGAAATCGCCGTGTTGGATTAGGGCATAGTCGACAATATTATAACGGCCCCACACTTCAAAAGTGCAATCAATCAACAATTGCGGAAATTCCTGGTGCAACTCATCCATCAGTTGCATCATGCGCTCATAAATAACCCAATATGAAGAAGCCCTATCCTTATAAAGTTTTGCCTCGTTTGTCTCATAATCTCCTGTGCGTTCAGGGTCGTGGACGTAAGCGGAACTAACAATAGCCAGATCAAATTTTATATAAGGAATACCGAGCTCCTTGATATATCCGCTAACCAGTTTTTTTATATAATCGTAATAAGGCGAACCCAGTGACATAATTTTTAAAGCATCATGCCAGCCACTACCCTCAGTTGGTATGCTCATATCGTGAAGATTGGCAGGAAGACCGTTTTTATCTTTTATCAACCAGTCAGGATGTTGTGTAGCTACTCTACTTTTAGCATTTACAACAGCAACAGCAAACCATAAACCGGGCTGCATTCCCTTTTTACGGATGTAATCACAAATGGATCTCAAACCTGCGGGAAATTTGGAGCTATCCTGAATAAAGTCCCCGGAGTACTTGTACCAACCGGCGTCAATGACAAAAAGATCAGCACCCGAGTCAGCTAATTTATCTGCACAATTCTCAATTGTTTTTTCATCGATGCTATCCAGGAAAGGCCTCCAGGTATCGTATATAAACCGCGGCTTTTCTTTTCGGGCAAACAAGCTTATACCCAGATATTTTCGCACAAACTCTTTGTATTCATTTTCAAATCCATCCTGCCATTTGGCTGAATTGAAAACATAAATAAAGGTTTTAGGACTGCTGAAGGTTTCGCCCGGCTTTAGCCATTTTTTGAACGGAAAAGTTTCAGTGATATGACGCATGCCTATTTGTATACAGCCATGTATCTGCGTGTAAATTTCTGTATTTTTCAAAACGCCTGGTGCCTCGTTGCCAAATACGGCACCCTGGTGTGCTGCCAGATTGAAAAGCAGTATCGCTGCATCATTATAATCACCCTTGTATGGAATTCGATTAATGTTTGTGCCGTAACTTGAATAAACTTCATTGTCATATTTATTGACTACCTGGAAACGCAATTTTTCCACGTCCAGGTTAGTCAGTGCTATCCCATTTGCACTTTCATTGACTACCCCTAATTGTTTGCGTACCAGTGGAAGATTTTCATAGAGCTCATATACTAATTGAATGTACACTTTTGGGAGTGGTGTTTCCAGTATTATAGTCAGCGATTGAGTATCCTTATTTTGATGAAAAAAATGTGTTTTATACCTGCAATTTTTTCCATCCAGGGTGCTGTCATTGATTGTTATACTGAATTCCTCAGTTTGTGGGTTGATGTAATTTTGAGCTGCTTTTTTGTTGATGAATGCTATTGAATAGAACCCTGCTGAATCTCTTGCAAAAAAGAAAGTACGGGCCACAGCACTGTTTCCAATAGTAAGAGAGTCTTTTTGAGCTATAACCCACTGTGAGGTAAATAAGATAATTATAAGGGCGATGATTTTTTCACCATCAGCCGAAGTTAAATAATCTGTTATACACACGATGAGGGGTAAGATGAATAAAACGTTTTGCACCCCATTTCGATCATTCTGTTGAACTTCAGGTTATTGCTCTATCAACTAATAACTTTACGCGGTTTGTTGTTGATCGTTTAGTATTTGCACGGCGAGAAGAATGAAAGCCCTAAACACTTCATAAACTCTCTCTCCAAATTCTTCACGCAATGAAGCATAAAATTTTTGACGAATTGCCGTATTGCAATCCTCGCAATTTCTTGTGTTTGCCCTTAATTCCGATTTATATTTTTTGAGTAGCGTGCTTAATTTATTTTTTGATGAATCCGGTAAAGAGCACTTTGTTCCAATATATTCTACGATGCAGTGAAGTAATTTCTCCTGACAACATGAATCAATCTTTTTGGTTTGAGCTGCCGATTCTAAAAAACCGCTAACAGCAATTGCAAAAAACACGGCAATTTCACGCATATTCCATAGGAATTGCTTTCGAAAGTTTATTTTCACATCACAAAAACTTCTGCATGAAAAATCTCTGCTTGTTGGTTATAATATTTTTTTCGTTACAGTCAGCGGCACAATCCACGAAAAGACTTCATTACAAAGCCATTCTTGTAGATACTCACAATGATGTTCTTTCTTCATCTGTATTAGAGGGAAAAGATATTTCTCATCGCCTAACCACCGGTCAAAGTGATCTGGACAGATGGAAGGATGGAGGCCTTGATGTGCAATTTTTTTCTGTGTGGACAGATAAGACTCCTCGTAATAAGGAAGGATTTTTTAAAGATGCTAACCAGGAGATCGACTCGCTGGAGATAATCACGTTACGTAATCCCTTTCGTATGACCCTGGCGACAACTTACAAGCAAGTCAAAAAAGGAATCCGGCAAAAAAAATTGGTAGCTCTTATTGGTGTGGAAGGCGGACATATGATAGAAGATGATTTAAGCAAGCTTGACAGCTTGGCGAAACGAGGTATGCGATATATGACACTAACCTGGAATAATAGTACTTCTTGGGCAACCAGCGCAATGGATGAAACACAGCACGCAGATAGTTTAAAACACAAGGGTCTTACTGATTTTGGAAAGCAGATCGTTCACCGAATGAATGAACTGGGTGTAATCATTGACCTTTCACATGTGGGTGAACAAACTTTTTATGATGCGGTGGCTACCACTTCAAAACCTGTCTTGTTATCGCACAGCTCCGTCTGGAATATTTGCCCGGTGTTCAGAAATGTAAAAGATGAACAGATAAAAGCCGTGGCCAAAAATGGCGGAGTGATCTGTATAAACTTCTATTCAGGATTTCTTGATAGCAATTTTGCAAAGAAAATGGATCAGCTGGAAGGCAGCGAAGGAAAAAGAATCAAAGATTCTCTGGGTCAAACTTACGATGCAGCAAGACTAAATGCAATATGGGCAAAATATTTTTCTGAACGACTACAGCCCTATCGTCCCACTATTTCAAAAATAGTTGACCATATTGATTACATAGTTAAATTAGTGGGTGATGATTATGTAGGCATCGGCTCTGACTTTGACGGGGTTTCTTCTCTGCCAATTGGTATGGACGATGTAACGAAATATCCCGTTATTACGGAAGAATTAAAAAGAAGAGGCTACTCAAACAAATCAATCAAAAAAATTTTGGGTGGGAATGTTATGCGGGTGATGAAAGCGAATTTTACGAGAAAGTAAAAAGTAAAAATTATGAAGTAAAAAATGTAAATAGGCTCTCTAAATATATTCTTCTATCTTATTTATTTACCTCTATTTTGGCTTTTAACTTTTGAATTTTTACTTTGAAAAAAGCCCGTCTCACCAAACGGATTGACAGGCTTGCTCCTCATGTCAGTTCGGAAGCATCTTTATCTCAAAAAAAGAATTTCCCTGTACTTGGGTAAGTACCATTCCTGGTCGTCAACCAGCAACTCCAGCTTATCAACATGATAACGAATTTCATCAAAGAATTTTTCTTTTACCTGGCTGCAATAAGCAATGGCTCTCGTCCTCGTGTCAGATATATTATTACATTCTTTCCTTGCCTGGATCATTTTTTCAACTAATTCGCTTGTTTTGCTAATATGCTCAGATATTTTTGCCAGTATATGTTTTTGATTGCTGAAAGCAGATTCAGGTAGATCTGAATCTTTTAGTCCCTTGATGTTATACGCTAATAAATTTTGATAGCGAATGGCAGCTGGCAAAATATGGTTGGTGGCCAGTTCACCCATGATCCGACCTTCAATCTGTACTTTCTTAATATATTTTTCCAATTCAATTTCATGACGGGCCTCCAACTCCGCATGCGTATATACATTGTTATGCTCAAATAATTTTTTCGCTTTATCAGTCACCATGAAATCCAAGGCAAGTGGTGTGGTTTTTACATTAGGCAATCCTCTTTTTTCAGCTTCTTTTTCCCATTCTTCACTGTAATTATTTCCTTCAAATAAAACTTTTTCGCTTGAAACGATATATTGACGAATTGTGTGCATAATAGCGATCTCTTTCTTTTCACCCTTATCGATCAGCGCGTCTACATCTTGTATGAATTTCTTTAAAGTTTCTGCTAAAATGGTATTTAATGTCGTCATCGCATTGGCACAGTTCGCAGAAGAACCTACTGCACGGAATTCAAATTTATTTCCGGTAAATGCAAATGGGGAAGTACGGTTCCGGTCTGTATTATCCATTAACAATTCAGGAATACTTTTATGAATATCTATTTTCAGCATGCTTTCATCCTGTTCATCCATTTTTTCAGATACCCGTTCTTTTACATCCTGCAAAACTTTTGTAAGATATTGACCAATGAAAACGGAAATAATAGCAGGAGGCGCTTCGTTGGCTCCCAGGCGATGATCATTTGGAGCGGAAGCAATAGAAGCCCTGAGCACATCAGCATAATCATGAACAGCCTTGATAGTGTTCACAAAAAATGTAAGGAACATCAAATTCGTTTTTGGAGTTTTACCGGGAGCTAACAGGTTTATTCCGGTATCCGTAGCCATACTCCAGTTGTTGTGCTTACCACTTCCATTAATACCGGCAAAGGGTTTTTCATGAAGCAGTACTCTTAACTTATGCCTGCTTGCTACCCGGCTCATCACATCCATTAATAAAGTGTTGTGATCTACTGCCAGGTTTACTTCTTCAAAAATAGGGGCACACTCAAATTGTGAAGGAGCCACTTCATTATGTCTTGTACGCAATGGAATTCCAAGCCTGTATCCCTCTTCTTCATAATCTCTCATAAAAGCGTACACCCTTTCCGGAATGGAACCAAAATAATGATCTTCTAATTGCTGCCCTTTTGCAGATCCGTGACCAAAAACTGTTCTTCCGCAAAGGACCAGGTCAGGCCGGGCATTATGCAATCCTTCATCAATTACAAAATATTCCTGCTCCCAGCCTAAAGTGGCAGTAACTT
>Ga0137366_10003523_pt1 | contig 12207 bp, 9 predicted proteins | sample SagtaG_8_FD_104938 | JGI IMG/M metagenome (GOLD analysis project Ga0137366, IMG submission 104938) | Vadose zone soil microbial communities from Sagehorn Ranch, Mendocino, California, USA - Sage1_L_60_16 metaG | ecosystem: Environmental > Terrestrial > Soil > Vadose zone | place: USA: California... | reverse complement strand
GCCCTGGTGGATGCACTCCATATCGACACCTTCGGAGTACTGGGAGTTTCCGGCGGTGGGCCGTTTGCGCTGGCGTGTGCCGCGAAGATTCCTGAACGGGTGAGGTGCTGCGGACTGATGAGTGCCATCGGACCGCTCACGCTCCCGCACAGTATGGACAACATGATTTCAGTGAATCGCATCATGTTTACGCTCGCCCGGTTCATGCCCGCGCTGCCTGGTATCCTTGTGCCTAGACAATTCAAATCGTCCATGAAGTCGTTGCAGAGTTACATTGACAAGGGCACATCCCCGATGGCAGATGTTCCGCCAGAGGTCTTTGCGCAGCTGATGGCCGATCAACTGGAGGCAGTACGTGCTGGTGGCAAGGGCATTACTTTTGATTTCGACATCCTCACCCACGAGTGGGGGTTTCCATTGGAGCAGATTCACACCAGGGTCTCGATGTGGCATGGGGCAGAGGATAATCTCGCGCCTCTGGCATTAGCTCGGTACGTCGCCGAGCATATCCCTGGGTGTGCCATCAAGGTTATTCCGAACGCTGGCCATGCTGGTACCTACGCTTGTGCAGACGAGGTCCTGAGGACGCTGGTCCAGTAATTCTCTTAGGGTAACCTCAGCATAAATGCGTCAAAGATGAAGAAAGGAGGGTACACCTTAGAAACCGTGTTTTCTCTGTCTTGACAATGGGGGTCACCATAAACCATTGGAAGATCATATTTGTGTCTGTCTCGTCTCATTAATGTTCGCACCCCTGGTTGGTGGAGCTGAGGTGCGGGCAGAGAAACAAGCTCGTCAGCTTCAGGCTCTTGGGCTAGAAGTTGTGATTGTTACCTTACGACACTCTACAATAGACTGACAGATCGGAGTCAGCAAGCTGCGAATGATGCGCAAAAATCAGAAAGTTGTCAACAGATATCGTAAACAAGGGCTGGGTACCCTGAAAGGAAGTATATAAATGTGTGGCATAGCGGGATTTATCGACAGCGAATGTAGCAGAAACAAAGCAGAGATACTAATAGATAGCATGTGTAAGGTTATCCGCCATCGTGGTCCAGATGATCAGGGAGTCTGGGTAGATGAAGGTGTTGCCCTGGGAATGCGCCGACTTTCAATCATTGATATTGCTGGTGGTCATCAACCTATTTTCAACGAAGATCAGAGCATCCTTGTCGTGTTCAACGGGGAAATTTATAACTATCGGCAGCTGCAAAAGGAACTTCAAGATCGAGGGCACCATTTCCAGACAAACAGCGATACCGAGACCATTGTTCATGTCTACGAGGAGTATGGTGACGAGTGTGTGAAGCACTTACGTGGTATGTTCACTTTCGCTCTCTGGGACAGGAAGCGACAACGTTTGCTTGCTGCAAGGGATCGTTTTGGCAAGAAACCATTCAACTACTATTGGGACGGAAAGAAGCTCATTTTCGGCTCAGAGATAAAATCCATTCTGGAAGCTGGTATATCACGTGAGATCAATCATATGGCGCTCGACGAATATCTGGTATATCGATATGTTCCTTCACCAAATACCCTCTTCAAGGACGTAATGAAGCTGTCTCCCGGTCATATCTTAATTTATGAAAATGGGCAGATTAACACAAAACGCTATTGGGAACTTCCCTTTATGCCAACATGCAAGGACGATGAAGAAACGGCGATCGAACACACACTTGCCCTACTCAAAGATGCTGTACAGGTTCGTTTGATGAGCGAGGTACCGCTTGGTGCATTTCTCAGTGGTGGCATCGATTCGAGTGTCGTTGTAGGTTTAATGAGCGCAATGATGTCGCAGCCCGTTAAGACGTTCTCCATCGGCTTTGAAGAAGACGATTATAGTGAACTTCCATATGCACGACAAGTCGCGAAACGTTTTGGCAGCGAACATCAAGAATTTTTCGTTCGGCCAGATCTTGTATCAGTACTTCCAGAACTGGTCTGGGCCTTTGATGAACCTTTCGGTGATGCCTCTATGCTGCCCACTTATTACGTCTCTAAGTTGGCACGTGAATATGTTACTGTTGTTCTCACTGGCGATGGAGGCGATGAAATCTTTGGCGGCTATACACATTATAGGCGTGAATTCCAGATTCAGCGTATTCCTAGTACTCTACGGTGCGTACTCGGGTACGCCAGTATGCTTATGCCGAATGGAATGCGTGGCAAGAAGCGCCTTCACAACATGCTATTTGACCACGCTACACGCAGCGTATATGCTATTAAGCTCTTCCCTGATGAAGCACGGGAATTGATGTATAGTCCTGAATATTACGCACTTATTGGCAATCATGACCCTTACGCACGGATGATGAATGAATATCGAAGAGTGCAGCACCTGGATCTAACAGCAGCGATGCAGTACGTAGACTCTCGTGTGTATCTACCTGATGACATTTTGGTCAAGGTCGATAAGGCCAGTATGCTGAATTCTTTGGAAACTCGTGCTCCTTTGCTCGACCAGTACCTGGTTGAATACGTATCGTCATTATCTTCCAAGGTACGTACACCTGATGGGATATTGAAGTACTTATTGAAAAAAGTCGCTGCAGATATGTTGCCTGTTGAGATTTTGACTCGCCGAAAGCAGGGTTTTGCTGTACCTATCAAGCATTGGTTCCGAGGTGATCTAACCGGTTATGCATCTGATTTACTTGATTCCCCAAGAGCAAGACAACGCGGAATCTTTAATCCCCAGTTTATTCGCGACTTATTGAAAGCCCATGCCACGACATCATGGGTGAACTATAGCGAAGCAATCTGGGCATTGTTATGCCTGGAACTCTGGTTCCAGGTCTATATAGACAAACCTTCAATCCACGTTGAAAAGCGTTCACAAACAAGGATAACGAGTAGCCGTTAGCTAAAGGAAGGAGAAATGCTTAATGCATGTATTGCAAAGGAAAATTGCTTCGCGATCATTGCGGGTTGCTGTCATCGGCCTCGGTTATGTTGGATTGCCACTCGCGAAAGTCTTTGCAGAAGCAGGATTCCAGGTCATTGGGATCGATACTGACCGGCAGAAAGTTGATAAAGTAAATCGTGGTGAAAGCTATATTCAAGATATCCCGTGTGGGGCAATTCAAGCGCTAATTGATGCACAATTGCTGCATTGTACAAGTGACTTTTCGGTGTTGGAACAAGTTGATGCCATCAATATTTGTGTGCCCACTCCTTTGAGTAAGACATGTAATCCTGATAACTCTCATATTGTGGCTGCTACCCAGCAGGTACGGCAATACCTACACGCCGGACAGCTCGTTGTGCTGGAAAGCACAACATATGCAGGTACTACTGATGAGGTCGTGCTGCCTGAACTGGAGTCCACGGGGTTGAAAGTGGGAGAAGATTTCTTCTTAGCTTTCTCGCCAGAACGCATTGATCCAGGCAACCCCATTTATAACATACGCAATACGCCGAAGATAGTTGGAGGTGTCACAAAAGCATGTACGGCTTTGGCGCAAGCTTACTATGCGGCAGCCATTGATGAAGTCGTGCCAGTCTCCTCGACTCGGGTGGCCGAAATGGCAAAGTTATTAGAAAATACCTTCCGAGCTGTCAACATTGGTCTGGTTAACGAGATCGCTCTCATGTGCGAGAAACTCGAAGTGAATGTATGGGAGGTCATTGATGCGGCGGCGACCAAACCGTTCGGCTTCATGCGCTTCCTCCCTGGTCCAGGTTTGGGAGGGCACTGTATTCCAGTTGATCCACACTTGCTTTCCTGGAAACTCAAAACGCTTGATTATAGGGCCCGCTTTATCGATTTGGCGATCGAGATCAACAGAAATATGCCACACCATATTGTCCATAAGATCGGTGAAGCTCTTAACGAGCAGCGTCTCAGTTACAATGGAGCAACAGTGTGTATCCTGGGTGTTTCTTACAAACGCAATGTAGGAGACATTCGTGAATCGCCTGCGATTGACATAATAAATGAGTTAATGAAACGTAAAGCCGAGGTGCTCTACAACGATGAGTACGTGCCTAATCTGTTGCTATTACATCGAACACTGCATTCACAGCCGCTCAACAGCGACCTTTTACATGCTGCCGATTGTATCGTCATCGTTGCCGACCACAGCTATTACGATATCTCCTGGATCATACGTGAGGGACGCTGCATCGTGGATGCGCGCAATATGACCCGAGGCTTTAACGATAGCAAAATATTCCGTCTCTGAATTGATCTCGGTCATAGCAAAAAGGGATAAAGTAGGTTGTGACTTCACTGAGCTTGGCCGGTGTTGCACAAGCAATTTTCCTGGCAGGACTCTCTCCTACAGGTAGAGAAAGTATTCTTTCTGACACGCCTCGCACCATCCTAGGAGTGTGCCATTCTGCTCTTCGACCTTCGAAAGTCGTCGGGCGCAGCGACAGACATACCCGTGCTGCCGAGCAGGATTGCCAAAGACAAGTGTATGTGGAGAAACGTCGCGAGTTACAACAGCTCCTGCGCCGATCAGGGCAAACTCCCCAATCGTGAGGCCACAGATAATGATGGACCCAGCGCCTATAGATGCGCCATACTTCACCAGGGTGGGTGTAATCACCCAATCATCCATACTCTTAAGTTTACCGTCAGGAGTAATGGCACGTGGCAGCATGTCGTTGGTGAAACATACGTGGGGACCAACAAAAACACCGTCTTCGAGTGTCACACCTTCAAACACAGAAACATGATTCTGGATTTTTACGTTTGAGCCGATTCGTACATGTTCGCCGATGTATACACCTTTCCCTATATTACAGTTTTCACCAATCTCTGCATGTTCTCGCACATGCGCCTGGCGCCAGATACGTGTGCCTGCTCCAATATGAGCATCAGGTGACACTTCAGCGGTGGGATGAACGTAAAATGGTGGATTTAGCATAGATTACCTCTTAGAATATCCAAAAATTTCTCTGCTCATAAAGCTATCGACAAGGATAGGAATTTATACCATAGTACAACTATCACAACATTTTCTCAACGTCGGCAACAACCAACTTAACAACTTAATAGCTCTATCCTTAGAAATGTGCCTCAGAGACTTCTCATAAATTTAGGGTAAAGGAAAATATTAGCCTATGTGCGGCATTTGTGGTGTGTTCAATCAACAGAGCGGGGAACCTGTCTCACGGGATTTAATCGCGCAAATGACAAATCTCATCAGCCATCGGGGACCAGATGAAAGTGGCATATACCTCGATGGCCCTGTAGGCCTGGGTTCTCAACGGCTTAGTATTATAGATCTGAGTAGTGGTCATCAGCCGATGTCCAATGAAAAAGGGGATATTTGGATTGTCTTCAATGGAGAGATCTGGAACTATAAAGCACTTCGTAAAGAATTTCTCGAGAAAGGCCACCAGTTTCGCACCAATAGCGATACAGAAACGATCATCCACGCCTATGAAGAATACGGTGCGGACTGCATAGCTCATCTTAACGGAATGTTTGGTCTCGCCATCTGGGATCTCTCTCGTAAGCGCCTGCTGCTAGCACGGGATCGTGTTGGCAAGAAACCGCTCTATTATGCTCACGTTGATGGCAGCTTGATATTTGCCTCTGAGATCAAGTCATTGTTGTGTCACCCCCAGGTCAAAAGGCAAGTCGATGTGCAAGCATTAGCGGATTTTCTCAGCGTACGTTATGTTCCTGGTCCTGCAACACTCTTTGCAAATATCTCAAAAATTCTACCTGGTCATATGCTACAGTATGAGAATGGGGAATTGAAAGAGCAATGCTACTGGGATTTTACTTTTGGCAAAACTGAGAACCACTCGGTTGAAGATTATATCCAAGGCATTCGACACCATGTAAAACGTGCCGTCGAGGAACGTATGATGGCTGATGTGCCACTAGGGGCAATGCTTAGTGGAGGAGTAGACTCCAGCATTATTACCGGCACCATGAGTCAATTGATAGATGAGCCTGTTAAAACCTTTTCAGTTGGCTTCGATGTGCCTGAGTACAGTGAATTACCATATGCACGCCTCGTCTCACAGCACTTCGGTACTGAACACCACGATCTGATTGTTAAATGCTCGGATCTGTCAGCATATTGGCCACTCCTTACATGGCATCGCGATGAACCAGTTAGTGAGCCTTCCGACCTGGGTGTTTATCTCATCTCCAAACTAGCACGACAGCATGTGAAAGTAGTACTTTCAGGAGAAGGAGGAGACGAACTCTTTGCAGGTTATCCCAAATATATCGTCGATTGGCTTGCGCGTTACTATCAAATTCTTCCCAGACCCATTCGTGACCAATTGATTACGCCTATGATTGAACGATTGCCATACAATATGCGAAAGATCAAAATGGCTTCACGGGCTTTGTCGCAACCGGCACCTGAACGCTGGATGAACTGGTTCGGAGTCTTCAACGGACAATTAAAAAACAATCTGCTCTCGGCCAGCACCAGAGCAAGTATTGATAGCGATTCAAGTCGAGCATTTCGGCGATGGTTAGAAAAGAATCCGCAGCGAGATGATCTCTCATCGATGCTGTACCTGGATACGAAAATCTGGCTTCCTGACAATTTGCTGATGAAAGGGGATAAGATGACTATGGCTGCCTCGTTAGAGGCCCGCATCCCCTTTCTCGACCACAGGTTGATCGAATTCGCATCGGGTATTCCCTCGAACATAAAAGTTAAGCCGTTTCAAGCCAAGTATTTGCTCAAACGTGCGTATAGAGACTTTCTTCCTGAACCTATACTGACGCGCAAAAAGATAGGTTTTAATGTACCTGTCGGTATCTGGTTTCGAGGGGAACAACGGAATCTTATCACACGCTTACTGCTTTCTGAGCGTGCTCGAAGCAGAGGTTTCCTGAACAATGAATTTGTAGCATCGATATTACGTGACCATCTGGAGGGTAAAACGCAGTATGGAAACCAGCTATTCCTTCTGGCAAGTCTAGAACTCTGGTTTCGCGTCTTTATCGACAATAATCGTTTGGAATATCCTCGGATGCCTGTAGAGCAATTGCTGGAAGAAGACGAATCTATAGTTCCCAGTTTATAGCTCACAGCCTTTCAGACATAGATCATTCCAACCTATGCCAGGAAATCCATGAGTAAGCAGAAGACAAAGAAAGCCTTTTCGGATGAGGAAGGATGATACCTATGGCAAAAGCTCTTAAAGTTTTGATGCTGATAGAAAACTCTTGCTGGCCTGGTGACCCACGTGTTAAGAACGAGGCAGCGGCTCTACGTGAGAAGGGATCTCAAGTATCTATAATATGTCCTAAAATGTCCTCAAGTTTACAGCACCAGGAGTCCTATGTCTGCGTTGATAATATGCATATTTATCGATATAGGTTACCCAGAACCACAAATAAATACACTGCTTATATTACAGAATATGTCTTCGCTATACTGATGACATTTTGGTTGAGTTTAAAAGTATTCTTTCGTCATGGTTTCGATGTAATTCATGCTGCTAATCCTCCAGATTTATTCTTCATAATTGGTTTGTTCTATCGACCTTTCGGAAAAAAATTCATTTTTGATCAGCACGATCTGGCCCCAGAGCTCTTCAAGGTTAAATTCAACAATCGTATGAAGCTGCTGCAAAAGTTTCAGCTTTTTTTTGAGCGTTGCTCTTATCAAACGGCTGACCTGGTTTTAGTGACTAATCTCTCACAGAAAAAAAAGGCTATCGATCGTGGTGGCTGCTCGGCTGATAAGGTTATTGTCGTAAGGAATGGGCCTGATTTGGAGCGAATTAAGTTAGTTCTAGTAGAGCCTGAACTGAAAAGAGGGAGACGGTATTTACTGGCTTATGTAGGTGAGATGGCTGTGCAAGATGGTGTTGACTACGCCCTTTATGCAATTGATCGGCTCGTTCATAAGTGCGGTCGACAGGATGTATCTTTAGTCCTGATGGGTGATGGACAGCATGCCTCTGAACTGAGAGTACTCGCTCATCAATTGCAGCTTGATGAATACGTGCATTTCACTGGTTGGGTGAAAAGTGATGAGCTTGTGCGCTATCTGGCTACAGCAGATATCGGACTCGTTCCTGATCCACAAAATGGCCTGAACGAGTTTTCTACAATGGTCAAAACCATGGAATACATGGCTATGAAGAAGCCTATTGTAGCATTTGATCTGCAGGAGACACGTTTTTCAGCCCAGGAATCTGCTCTGTATGCAACGCCAAATATTGTAGAAGAGTTTGCCAATAACATTGAGATTCTGCTCGATGATGAAGAATTGCGTGCCAAGCTGGGTGCGATAGGATATCAACGTGTTTTAGGGGAACTAAGCTGGAATAACACCAAAAAGAATCTCTGGCTCGCGTATGAGATAGTATGCAAAATGCATCAAGAGTCGCTCACATTTCAGAAGCATTGATAGTTTTGTTTAGTAGCCTATGGGAGTAGCTAATATGAAAAAGGCTGCAGACGCGCCCGTTCAGAAACAGGAAATCGTGAATGCATATTTCCGGTCCCAGTCAATGGAGTGGAAGGAAATTTACACCAGAAGGGATGTGCAGGCTGAGACTATTCGAGATCGACATGCGGCAGTGCTTGATTGGATTGACACTCTTGCCCTTGAACTAGGCTCTAAAGTGCTTGAGATTGGCTGCGGTGCGGGCTTTATGGCAATCGCGCTCGCACAACGTGGTTTTCGTGTTCATGCCATCGATTCCGTAGAGTCCATGGTTGAACACGCGCACCTGAATGCAATGGAGTGTGGGGTCACTGACCTACTCTCCCTTGATATTGGCGATGTTTATACTCTAGCCTTTGAGGGTGAGTCGTTCGATCTAGTGCTGGCAATCGGCGTCATTCCCTGGTTAGAGAGGGCAGATCTGGCAATCCAGCAAATGGCTCGTGTTACCAAGCATGGCGGTTATATCATCATTACATATGCTAACCGGGCAGGATTAGTCAGTCTTCTCGACCCGTGGACGAATCCGGCGTTAGTGCCCCTCAAGCGGCGTTTGAAGGAGATGTTCGAACGCATCGGACGCCGTCGCAAGTCACCGACGATGATCTTCCATAGCAAACGCTTTATTGACAGTAATCTGGCAGGTGCCAGACTGGCCAAGATCAAAAGTATGACACGGGGATTCAGTTGCTCGTTTCGCCACAAGGTTCTCCCAGAACCATTCGGTACAGAGCTTCACCTTCGGCTACAGCGCCTTGCCGATCGAAATCTGCCGGGATTCCGCTCTATTGGCATGGCCTACTTTATTTTGGCCAGGAAGTCGGCATGCTGATTTCTCGTGCAATTCGCTGAGAGCCTGAGTCTTCGGCGTGATAAAGTGGTATTGAAAGGCTTAATCCTGCACATAATACGTGCTTCTTAACCTAATCTATACTCCAGGCCGTAACCTATTTTAAACCCACTCCTGATATGCTGACTTTGTAGTTCCCTGGGGGTGAATTACTCCTTGACTCCTAAGTTGAGGTATAGATCCCTAACTGCGATCCGTTTGTGGATACACGATAATGAGTAGTTATTTATCACTCCAAGGAGTACTAGCGGGAGTACCTAATGTGAGCAAGTTTGGAAGTCAGCATATTCAACGGCATGAAAAAGTGAATGCTTACTTCCAGTTACAATCTACATTCTGGAAGGAGATTTATACTAGCAGTGGCCTGTACGGAGAGATTTACCGGAACCGCCATGATGCCGTACTTGACTGGGTCGATAGCCTGGACCTTCCATCGGGCACTAGAGTGCTAGAGATTGGTTGCGGGGCAGGCTTGATGTCGATTGCTCTTGCCCGGCGCGGATTCCACGTTTATTCCATAGACTCTGTTGAGACCATGGTTGAGCAAGCGCGCAAACTTGCATTTGAATCCGAATTTGCAGGGATTCTCACTGTGGATGTAGGTGATGTCTATTCATTGACTTCTGAAGACGAATCCTTCGATCTTGTAATAGCAGTTGGCGTCATTCCCTGGTTAGAGAGGGTAGATCTTGCAATCAAACAGATGGCTCGTGTTACCAGGCCGGAAGGTCAGATCATCGTAACGGTTGACAATTGGGCGCGCTTGACCAATTTCCTTGATCCCTGGCTAAATCCGGCACTTGGGCCGCTTAAACGGGGTATGAAGGATTTGCTTGATCGAGTAGGACTTCGGCGCAGATCATTCAGCGATATAGGCGCTATCTACCACTCACGCCGATTCATCGATGAGGCAATGGCACGTGTTAAGTTCATTAAGGATAGAAGCATGACGCTGGGCTTTGGCCCATTTACGCTCTTTCGCCATACTGTCATTCCTGAATCCCTTGGTATCAGGCTTAACTACTGGTTGCAGTCTCTTGCCGATAGGAATGTTCCTTTATTTCGTTCCACCGGTGCTCACTACATTGTGCTGGCCAGGAAGTCGATTTCCGGACCTCCCACATTATCGAAGAGCGCCGAGAAGTCTGTCTCTGATGCTATACATGTGTTATCAACAGTACGTGAGGTTCAATGATGAGAGATACTGGTAGTCGACTCAGCATACGTGAATATCTACAACTGATCGGCGTTCGAGATCTTCCGCCGTTAACCAGTCCCTTCGATCCTGGCTACGACCCAGTCACCGTTGAGAGCCATCTCGAGCAGAGTGCACACCTCATGGCGTCCTTGAAGATCTCGATGGCGTGCTGGCAGATTGCTAATGAGGCTGCAACAAGGCGGAAGATAGCTGCTGCTCGCTCCCATGGGGTGCCAGCAGTCACTGGAGGTGGTCCCTTCGAGGTAGCTGTGGCCCAGGGACAGCTTGAGGCATATCTCGATCTGTGCGCAAATTTGGGTATCACGCGGATTGAATGTGGAGAAGGTTTTACCGAACTAGCACTTAAACCACGAGAGGTCGTGAAGCTGGCGCATGAACGGGGACTTGTAGTCCAATATGAGATGGGTAAGAAGCACGAGGGACCCTTTACAGAGGATTCGCTCGAAGAAGCAGTCGCACGCGGGCATTCCTGGCTCGATGCGGGTGCAGTGCAACTCGTAGTCGAGGCACGTGAGAGCGCTAAAGGAGTGGGAACTTTTGGCGACGATGGATCGTTGAATGCCGCCTATGCGGATCGGTTCGCTGAAGAATTCGGACTGGATATCGCAATGTTCGAAGCTCCTAATAAACCAAGCCAGTTCGCCTTTCTTGAGCATTTTGGACAGCGTGTCCATCTCTGTAATGTGCGCCTGGAGGAGTTACTACGTGTAGAGATCTTTCGCCGTGGTCTCCATTCGGATGCATTCGCCTTACCTAACTTGAGGCCTGCTCTCCCTGGCGTTGAGATCGGCAGATAGGGGTTTACTATGCAGAAGACAGTGGTGATCGATTGCTTCCCTGAGAGTCTGGAAGCTTACCGCAGCGGCTATGCAATCGTGGCGGTCGATATCATCAGAGCGACTACGACTGCAGTGACTGGCGTTGCCCTAGGTCGGTGCTGTTACCCAGTCCCCACACTCGAAGCAGCGGTGCCACTCGCAGCGAAGTTGACTAATCCACTCCTAGTCGGAGAGCTTGGCGGCAGCATGCCTTATGGTTTCGATATGAATAATAGTCCTGCCGATCTAGAATCCAGGACCGATATCTATCGTCCAATGCTCCTCCTCTCCACCTCGGGCACGAGACTCATCTGTGGGGTCGAAGAGTCTCAAGCGATGTATGTTGCATGCCTCCGTAACTATAAGGCGATGGCCACCTACCTGGCCGCACATCATCCAAAGGTAGCTGTGATCGGTGCTGGATCACGAGGCGAGTTTCGCGAAGAGGATCAACTAGGCTGCGCCTGGATCGCTGAGATCCTCCTTGAAAGTGGCTACGAGTCACAGGACGCGAGGACGATCGCAATTGTCGAGCAGTGGAGCGGTGTACCCGTCGATGCGATCGTCGACGGTGCAAGTGCGGAGTATCTCCGAAACAGTGGTCAAAAGAGGGATCTCGACTTTATTTTGACGCACGTCGACGACCTGGACGAAGTCTACCGATTTGATCGCGGTCAGGTGATCAAGCATGCCGAGGAATTAATACTTCGTTAAGAGTAAGTGCAGGAACACTGCTATGGGTTCTATTGCAGGCAGTTTAAGGATTGAGAAGATAGATACATCTATCCCTGTTGTCGTTATCGCTCCTGGTTATCACGGTCATGGCATCGCACGTAGCCTTGGCCGTCTTGGTGTGCCGTTGTATGGTGTACACGCCGATCGCCGATCCCCAGCGGCACACTCGAGGTACTGGCGGGAAAACTTTGTCTGGGATTT
>Ga0137366_10003522_pt1 | contig 12207 bp, 13 predicted proteins | sample SagtaG_8_FD_104938 | JGI IMG/M metagenome (GOLD analysis project Ga0137366, IMG submission 104938) | Vadose zone soil microbial communities from Sagehorn Ranch, Mendocino, California, USA - Sage1_L_60_16 metaG | ecosystem: Environmental > Terrestrial > Soil > Vadose zone | place: USA... | reverse complement strand
GCCGACATAGTCGACCCCGAGCGCGGCCATGGCTTCGACGCTGCGGCGATTGGTAAAGTCTGCGTCGGCCAGCATCTGCCGCGGCTTGCGGCCCATGCGCTCGGCAATGCGCCGGACTGCGGGTGCCAGCTGTTCGCTGTCATTGGGGGCTTGCGTCACTTTCACGTCCACGATCAGCGACTGCGCCGCATCGGCCGCGATCTGCACGTTGTAGTTGGGCGCGATGTCCGCCGTCGGACTGCCGCATCCTCCGCGCTTCCGGTTCACTCACGCTGACCCGCGCTCGCGGCTTGCTGGGACGCAGTTTATGCAGTTCTTCCAATCCCTGCTCCAGCCGCTGTTGCCGTTCGCGTCGCGCGCGCCGTCGTGCCTGCTCCACCCGGCTCGGCTTGGATTCCTGATCCGGTTCTCCCATTTCTCGAACCCGTCGCGCCCGTTCCAGGTGCTCTGCAAGCTTCGTCTCCCCTTGAAAACTGTCGCTTGCCGCCTGCGCCTTGATCTTGGTCCCGTCCTGCACCACCTGCTCCAGCGTGATCAGTCCTTCCGCGCTCATCAGCCCCAACACTTGCGTGAATAACTCATCCAACTCTCCCCGATGCTCCACCCGGAAACTGGCCAGCGTGGGATAGTTCACCACTTGGCATCCCGTCAGCCATTCGAATGCCGGCTCCCACTCACAACGCCGCGCCACTTCCCGTGCTGACCCAATCCCCCGACTGTAGGCATAAATCCACAAACTGATCAGCAGCCGCGGATCATAAGCGGGCCGTCCGCCTTCCTCTTCGCTGCACTCGATCCCCTGGTAGAACCCGTCGAGATGCATCCGCCCCACCAAATCCCAGATTGCTCGCGCAACGTGATCTTCTCCAATCAACTGCTCCACATCCACCGCCCGCCACAACATCTGCTCGCGATTGATCCTGCGGATTAAGGGCTCGCTCATGCCCAGAGCTTACCCCTCTTTGTTCTTCTGTCAATTGACTTCCAGGATGGTTTTTTCACAGCTTCCGGCTTTGCGAGAAGTGGGATCTGCACTAGTCAAGCAATGAAGGAGAGAAATCATGCGAACAAAATTTCTTGTGTTCCTCCTAACCACAGCTCTTGTACTTAGCGGCACCTTCACTTCCGCCGCAGCGCAATCAGCCCCAACTGGTACATCTCAGTCTGCGAAGACGAAACCCGCAGCCGCCGATAAACTTGATATCAACTCCGCGACGAAGGACCAGCTGCGGGCGCTGCCCGGCATCGGCGATACCTACTCCGAAAAGATCATCGCCGGCCGCCCCTATCGCACGAAACGAGATTTGGTCACGAAAAAGATCATACCTGCCGCCACATACGAGAAGATCAAAGATCAGATCATTGCCCATCAGGCTACCGCGACAAAGGATTCGACGAAACACTAACCTAGGGGAATTCCCGACCGTGAAGGCTAAACCCGCCCGCATTGCTTCCCCCCTTCCCGCTGGAGCATAATCTAATCAGTCCCTTCTGCGGGACTGACGGGCCTTCGCAGGTGAATCTACCCAATTCCATTACGCTCGTCCGCATCCTCAGCATTCCGGTGCTCATCTGGGTGCTTTCAAGCGCGCGATTCCCAACGGTCAACGGAGAAAAAGAGCTGCTGGCAGCGGCATTGTTTATTATCGCTTCCATCACCGATGGCATAGATGGATACATCGCACGCCGCCGCGGTGAGATCACCACCATGGGCATACTGCTCGATCCTCTTGCCGACAAGCTTCTCATCGCCGCCGCCTTCATCACGCTCGTGCAGTTCAATCCACGCATGGTTCCTGCGTGGATCGCCGTCGTGATCATTGGCAGGGAATTTCTGGTCAGCGGACTGCGCTCCATCGCCGCATCTGAAGGCTTCACCATTGAAGCCAGCGATCTCGGCAAAGTGAAAATGGTGGTCCAGATTGTTTCGGTGGTCGCAGTCATTCTGGACCATCGCTGGCCGCAATTCACGGTTTATCGTTCTTATGTTTTCTCGCTGGACTGGATCGCGCGCTTCGCCATTTGGTTTATGGTCGCGCTCTCTCTGGTTTCCGCCGGGGATTACTTCTACGCCTTCTGGTCCAAGATTGACCGTCATGTGGTAAAACGCCGGCGCCGCGCGTTCATTCTTAGCCGGCGCAAGAAGCGCGATGTCGCCGCTATTTGAAGATTCGCCGCTCGCCCTTTCCCATCCCCACGCACAGCCGGAATATACCCAGCAGGAGCGAGCGTGGTTGTTAAATGTTGCGCACGAGGCAGTTCTGTCCGTGCTCGAGGCCCGAGAGGTGTTTGCCTTTGCAGCGTCTGAGCACCTTTCTCAGCTGCGCGGAGTTTTCACCACTCTTTATTTGGACAAGAAACTACGGGGCTGCGTAGGATATCCAGCCGCGGTTACGCCGCTGTACCGCGCTGTGATTGAGACCGCGAGGGGCGCGGCGTTCGACGATCCCCGTTTTGCTCCGCTGACCCTCACGGAAGCGATGCAAACGCAAATTTCGCTGAGTGTGCTTTCAGCGCTCGTGCCAATTGCCGCCGAAGACGTTGAGATCGGACGTCACGGCTTGCTGATTTCCGAGGGCTCTCGCCGGGGTTTACTTCTGCCGCAAGTCCCGGTCGAGCACGGCTGGGACCGCATCACTTTCCTGGAACAAACCTGCCGCAAGGCCGGCTTGCCGGTAACCGCATGGCTGCACGGCGCAAAGATTGAAGCCTTCTCCGCCGAAGTTTTCGCGGATGGAGATATCGCGGAGATCAGAATGCAGAAGTAAGAAGTCAGGAGCGCAGGGGTAGCGATGCGTGATTGTGCATCTTTCTATTTCTGCATTATTAGTTCTGATTTCTGCATTATTAGTTCTGATTTCTGCATTCCTAGTCAGTGCTGCAGGCTCACCGTACCCGACGTCACCAGACCGCCGTCCGTCTGCAAAACGTAGGCATCTGAGCCTGACACTGCATACATAGCCAGATCCAAGCCACCCGACGAGTTGGAAAGTGTTCCTACTATCCTTCCGGTGGAACTGTCCACTTGATAAGAGCCAGTCAGGCCACCGCCCGGAGGAGGCTGAGCTCCAACCCCGCTCGACGAATCATTGACCAATTCAGCCAAAGTTAATTTCCCTGAGCCATTGAAATTCATCGGCCCGATACGCGCGAAGTCCCCGACAAAATTCACGAAATTCAGGTTAATTCCGCCCATCACCATGGCGAACTGACCATTCATAGTAGAGTTCGAGAAGGAATTGACAGTCTGCAGGTCTGCGGTCCCGTCCTCAACTTCGTTTCCGCTGTCGATCAGAAAGAACGCGCGTGCCGGACTGACCATCCAAAACACCTCTGGTGATCCAGAATTCAAGCTAACCGATACGCGTCCATTTGCGGTTGCCGTGTAAGTTCCGGAGTCCGTGCCGTTCGAGTACGAACCGTCCTGCATTGTGTCGAATGTAAACGGATTGATTGCACCTCCACTGGCCGTGAAACTGCCGACAGTAGCGCTCCCGGCAAAGAACCCGCCACTGAATGCATCGTCTCCCGTGCTTCCAAATGCATAGTTGCCCGAGAGTCCGCCGCTGACTGCTCCGGTTTGCGCTTCGGCACTTCCGGATCCCACCGCGCTATTGTTGCTGACAAGCAAAATCAGTTTTCCGCTGTTAGCCACGTAATAGACCAGGGTCGTCGAAAAAGGGCCGTTGTCGGTGATGGTCGCCGTGCCGCGCCCGAGTGTCCCTGGCGCGTTAAATGTTCCTCCCGTGATGGCGAACTGGTTGCTCGTGCCGCCGAGGTTCTCATCTAACATTCCGGCGCTTACGCTACCCGCGGAGACTGTGAACACTCCTACATCCGAAGCCGATAGTGTCGGCGAGGGCGCGGCTGCTTCCTGATGCAGCCGAAAAACGAAAGTGCCAGTCGGTGCGGCTGTGGAGGACTGCAATTCAGCCGTGCCCCCGCCGAACGCGAGGGCGTCTGCCTCCATCAAATCAACTTTCGAAGAACTTACCAGCGTTATGGCCAGCGTGATCGCTCCTCCCTGAGCCACCGCGCTGCTATTGAAAGTGACAAACCCGGTTCCATCGTTGCCAATCGTGTAGCTTCCAGTGAAGTTCACCGGCAGTCCGCCCGAATTAAAGCTCGAATCATCGCTTCCGGCGGTGATGTTTCCGGCTCCATCAGCAGTAAAGGCCCCAACTTCTCGATAGAAACCGCCCAACGAGTCACCGTGGACTTCATAAACATAGGTGCCGTTCAAGCTCGCATTCGAGTAGTTGCCGGTCGTATGGATGATATTTGTGCTGCCGTTACCGCATCCGATGGCTGCGAAAAGCCCGAGCACGGTTGCTCCCAGGCCTGAAGTGCGGATCAGAATCCGAGACAAGTTCAAGGCGCACAGCTCCTGACAACCAGAATGATGTTGCGTTCAGAAAAGAGAATGTATCGGCGATTCTAACCCGGTCTTGGTAGGAAAGTTGTTTGCCGAACGTAAAAGATCAGCAGGGCTTGGCAAACGAGTGCAGTGCGCGTGAGAACTACACCACCTGGGACAGGCGGCCCGCCTGTCCAGAGACTGTGTCGCAACTTCTCTTTCGCACCTTCGATGCTTAGTCTGTTTACCACCTTCTGCCCGCCGGTTGAGCAGTGGGCTGTATTCTTGCACCGCTTTGCGGCTAGAATCGTGCCGCGTGGTCCACTTTTTGTTCAATCCGGAGGTTGTGACACACGCGTAGGGCGAACGAACTTAGCCCAGCGCTTCAGCGCTGGGGGGATTCGGAGGATGATGGAAGTCCCCGTAGGGACGACCGAACAGTATCCCTTAATGAGCAGCCGCCCCATCCCTTGCGGTTTTCAAAGGATGGGTAGAATCAACTATGCTGCGCCGGTCGGATCGAGCCAGCCACCACTCCACTACACGATATCCGAGCAAGACTGCAAGCACCGCACCATATTCCAGCGGTTCACGTTTGTCGGCCTTCACCAGCCACAAATAGTGGATCACTCCCGCAATCGCCGCCGCGTAAATCAACCGGTGCAATGCCCGCCAGCGTTTTCCACCCAACCGCCGTATCCAGCCCGCGGTTGAGGTCAGCGCCAATGGAATCAACAGCACGAACGCGGTAAATCCCACGGTGATGTACTTCCGCTTGGCCACGTCGGCGAGGATTTCATGCAAGTTGAAGAATTTATCCAGCCAAAGATAGATCGTGAAATGCACACACCCATAGAAGAAGGCAAACAATCCAAACATGCGCCGGAACTTGATCAGCGAAGGTGTCCGCAACAGCTTGCGCAAAGGAGTAATGCTGAGGGTTACCAGCAGAAAGCGCAGAGTCCAATCGCCGAACCCATGCTCAAGCGCCTCGATGGGATTCGCGCCCAGGCCCACTCCCCACCCGCTCATGTCAAACGGATGCGGCCCGAAGAACTTCCAAAGAAGCACGCCCAGAGGAATCAGGCACGCTACGAAAACAACGACTTTGATCCAGCGAATCATGAGGGCAGCTGTTGGCTGTTGGCTCTTTGCTTTAAGTCCGAAACTTGAATCCAAGCCCCGGAGGGGCGAACAAACCTAGCCCAGCGCTTCAGCGCTGGGACCGGTGAGAACTATGACCAAGTCCCGTAGGGACGACCGAGCGACGCGCGAAGTCTACTTCAGTAATTCTTCTTCAGATCCATCCCCGAATACAGCCCCGCGACCTGGTCATATCCGTTGAACATTTGCGTCGGACGCGGACGGAACTCGCCCAACCTCCGTTCGTATGCTTGGCTGTGATAGGTCTCCACGTTCGGGTTGACGTTCGAATAAAAGCCAAACGCCGGTGGATTGGCCAGATTCCACGAGGTCATTGGCTGGGAATCTGTGAACCGGATTCGCACAATTGCCTTCGCGCTCTTGAATCCATACTTCCACGGAATCACAACTCGCAGCGGAGCGCCGTCTTGGTTAGGCAGCGCTTCTCCATACATGCCGAAGCAGAGCAGCGCCAAGGGATGCATCGCTTCATCCATCCTCAGGCCTTCCACATAGGGCCACTGCAGGACCTCACGACGCTGCCCCGGCATTTCGTTGGGCGCATATTTCGTGGTGAATTCCACATATTTCGCTTTGCCCAGGGGCTCAGCTTTCTTGATCAGCTCACTTAACGAGTATCCCACCCATGGGACGACAATAGACCAACCCTCAACGCATCGGTGCCGATAAATCCGCTCTTCTGGGGTGGCAAGCTTAATCACGCTGTCCACGTCCAGTTCCAGTTTCTTCTTGACCGCGCCGTCAATTTTGACCGTCCACGGCCGGGTCTTAAAATCCTTTGCCAGACTGGCCGGCTCTTCCTTCTCCGTGGAGAATTCGTAGTAATTGTTGTAATGGGTTACGTCGTTGTACGGCGTGATTTTCTCGGTTGTGGAGAACTGGCTCTTCTGTATGCCGTCAATCTTCTGTCCGGCACTCGCCCGCATGGAAGGTGCAAGCAGTTCCTTGATGCCTAGCCCCGTTACTGCTGCGGCTCCCGCCATAGCCGTTCCCGCCAGGAACTTGCGGCGATTCAGATAGAGGTCTTGCGCTGTGATCTCCGACGAGCGAATGTCACTGGCTTTTTTAATCAACATAGGCAAAACCTTCCCCTAGATGTACGGGACAACACGTATTTTAGATGGGATTCCGCCCCGCAGGAAAAGTTACGAATATGAGATTCCGCTATAAGGCGGCAACTTTCAAGTTAAACCTGGAGACAATGGAGAACAGCCAACGACCGCTCTTCTACCTTCCCACGGCCAGCAGCTCACAAGTTCTGCGGATCGTATCTCGCTGGATTGTGTCTCGCGCCAGAAACTCGAATCCATGACGCAGACCGTCGCGATAGCGCACCAACGCCCGCAACTTCAGGGGAGCGCCGCCGCTCGGAAGTGTCAGTTCCAGGGTCGCGACTTCCCCCGGTTTCAACTCGCCAGTCAAGGTAACCCCGATGCCGTCTTGCCCGAACTCGATAGAGCGCCCCCACAACTCGATGGGGGCCTCTGCGCGGAATACCTTTGCGGACACTCGGACGTCCAGCGGATAACGGGGAAAGCGGCGCTGCTTGGAAGGGTCAACCCCTTTGGCGGAGTCAGGCGAGCTGACGCTCATTCAATCTCTCTTTCAGAATGAACTTCGGAGCGGACGTCCATTCCAGTCTATTTTTACCCGTCCTTAGCTCACCATCTCAATGCCTTCGCACCAGCAGAGTAACACGATGAACCGGGGCGTTTTCGGATTCGAGCCCCCACTTCAACGTTCGGACAATCCCTAAGTGCTGTCATTCCGAACCGCTTCAGCGGTGAGGAACCTGCTGTTTGCGCGCCGTGCACCCGGTCGCGTGTGTCACGAACGAACTTCGCCAAGCGCTTCGGTGCTGGGGAATATCGTTGGGGACGACCGAGTCCCCCGCCCCAAATCCCAAAGCCGTCTGCCAGGAACTTTACCCGAGTTTGTGTCGTATCCTATTCGAGGAAGGCTTATGTTCTGCAATCGCTGCGGCGCTCAACTTCAACCCGATTTCAACCTTTGCCCAAAATGTGGCAATCCGCTAGCGAATAAAACCCCTGTTGCTCTGCCTGCATCAAGAACGCGCTTAGAACGCCATTTGCGCCCAATCGGCATTTTGTGGATTGTGGTTGGGGCACTTTGGCTGATTCCATCAGCCCTCCTGATGGTCGGCAGTCGCGTCCCACATCTGATGGCGATGATGGGTGACGAAATGTTTACCCGTGCGTTTATGCCACATGTGCTCTTCTCGCTAGGGTCTGTATTCTTACTGGTCGCCGCCGGAGGAATTCTGGTCGGCTGGGGTTTGATGAATCACGAGCGCTGGGCCCGGACCACGGCCATCGTTCTTGCAGTCCTGGCTCTCTTTCATCCGCCGTTTTTTACCGCGCTCGGCATCTATACGCTCTGGGTGTTGCTGCCCGCCGCATCGGCCACAGAATACGAGCATCTCTCAAGGATCTGAATTTCTGGTGGGGGCCTGATCTGCCGCAACTTGCACCGCTGCGGCACCGCATCTAACCTCTGCGCCGTTCACTTCGCAGTTTCCATGCCGACAGTCCGCTTTTCAACTCCGCTGTTCGTGCTCATTGTCTTCTGCCTTCCGGTAGCGCCGCAAACGCCATCGGCCGCGCCTGGCGACGCTCATTCGCTTACGGTTGCAGTTCTCGATGAAAATGGCGTCGCGGTGCAGTCCGCTGAAGTTCAGCTGCTCGGCCCGACTCTCGGCCCGAGTCACGGCCCGGTCGAAGTGCAGCGCTGCGTGACTGACCCCGCCGGCCGCTGCCGATTCGCAAACCTTAGCGCAGGTCCTTGGGGGCTGCGGATAGAAAAGGAGGGATTTTACCTGCTCACGATTTCCAACGTTCAAACTTCAGGGACACTCGAACTGAGGATCGCACACCAGCAGGAAGTGAAAGAAACAGTGAACGTCGTTGAATCGCCTCCCGCGATTGATCCGTCGCAAGTGGCGGCGCAGGAACAGCTCAGCGGACTCGACATTCTCAACATTCCCTATCCCAACACTCGCGATTATCGTTACGCTCTGGCTTTCATACCCGGAGTCGTGCTCGATCCCGGTGCTCAGCCACACATCGCCGGCTCCGAAACTTATCAGGCACTCGTCTTGCTCGACGGATTCGATGTGACCCAGCCCGCAAACGGCCAGCTCCTGGCGCGGGTCAGCACTGACGCGCTGCGTGCAGTCAAAGTAGAAACCAGCCGCATTCCCGCCCAGTACGGAAAAGGCCCTGCCGGCGTTCTCGGACTGCAGACCGGCATCGGTGACGATCATTATCGCTTCGCCGTTACGAATTTCATTCCTTCTGTGCAGGATAAGAAGGGTTTGGCTCTCGACAAGGTGAACCCACGGCTCACCTTTTCCGGCCCTTTAGAAAAGGGAAGAATCTGGTTTTTCGATGGCTTGGACGGAGAATATGACAACGTAGTTATTGTCAGTCGGGAACTTCCTACCGGTGAAGACACTGACCACATCTGGCGGCTTGGCAATCTCGCCAAAGTGCAGGCGAATCTCGCGGCGCGCGACATCGTGACTACCAGCTTCCTGGTGAATCGTCTGCACGATGATCACTTCAAGCTTTCGCCCGCCGCTCCCGCTACAAGCACTCCCGAAGACTCGGAGGACCTGTATGCAGCCTCAATCAAAGATCAGCACTCATTCGGCGCGGAAAAGCTGCTGGAATTCGGTTTCGCCCTCAATCAATACGGCTTTCGCCAAACTCCACTCGGGTCGGCGCCCTATGTCCTCACGCCGACGCAAGCCCAGGGCAACTATTTCCTGACCGCCCACACCACGGCCAGTCGCTGGCAGGCGCTCGCAAACTTCTACGCAGCGCACGAGTGGCATGGCCGCCACGATTTCATGCTGGGCCTGGACACGGACCGCCTGGCATTCGACCAATCTTCCCAGCGAACGCCAATTTCCTCTCTGCGACCAGGCCAGACGCTCGCGCCCGGAACCAACTGTCTGTCTGCCTCGCCTTCTCCATGCGCGCGCTACTCCACATTTTCTCCAGGCGCTCCATCCGCGACCTACAGCAGCGAAGCCAGCGCATATCTGCAAGATCGTTGGAGCTTGTTTCCACGTTTTCTGATTGAGCCAGGTCTGCGCTTTGACTGGGATGAGATCGTCCGCCGGCCTCTGTTCTCGCCTCGCCTCGCGGGAACTTATGTCCTCGACAATGCCGGCAACACGAAGTTTTCCGCGGGCGTTGGCGTCGTCTATGAATCCACAAATCTCTTTCTGATTGGCCAGCCGCTGGCCGGTTCCAGGAACGACACGTTCTACGATTCGACCGGACAATTCGTTACCGCGACAGCACTCACCACATTCACGGTAGATCGAAGTTCTCTCTTCGCTCCGCGCTTCTTGAACTGGAGCCTGGCCATCGAGCAAAGACTCCCGCGCCAGGTGTTTCTCAAAACCGAATTCATTCAGCGCAACAGCAGCCGCGGATTCGTCTATGACAGCAGCGCCTCAAACGCAACCAACTTCGTGCTCCAAAACAATCGTCACGACCGCTATCACTCGCTCACCGTGGATCTACGGCATCCTTTCCGGGAACGATACATTGTCACCGCGTCTTACACTCGGTCCAGTTCGCGTTCAAACCAGGTGCTCGATTATTCCCTCGATAATCTGATTCTCAGCCCGCAAGTTCCTGGGCCTTATCCCTGGGACACTCCCAATCGCCTCATCTCGTGGGGATTGCTGCCCTTTGTCAAACGTTTTGACGCGGCCTACTCGCTCGAGTTCCGCACTGGCTTTCCTTTCGCCGTCATCAACAGTCAGCAGCAACTTGTGGAACCGCCGGGCGCACACCGCTTCCCCAATTATTTTTCCTTGAATCTTCATTTGGAAAAACGATTTGACGCACTCGGTTTTCACTGGGCACTGCGCGGAGGCTTCGACAACATCACCGACCATCGGAACCCATATGCCGTCAACAATGTCGTTGGCTCCACAAGTTTCCTGACATTCAGTGCCTTCGATAGTCGCGCGTTCACCGCCAGAATAAGAATCTTGGGACGGAAGTAGCAGCTTCGGAAACCCACGCGCAATGGGTGTCCCTTCTAGTCGCGTTTTTTGCGACTACGGCGAATCGCTGCGGGGCCATCACCCGTGGGGTGCCCCGTTCTAGTCGCGTCTGTTGCGACTAGGGCGGGTCTACCTAAAACCTCCCTGAGTGGGGAGGCGGACACGCGTTCTCTTCCACAATCTGGAAATTTTTACTCGACCAACCCTGTCACATCCCCCCGGTCCCGCTGTTAACCAGAACAAAATAAAACATCTCGAACTGTTGGCAACGTGAATGCTCGAATATAAGCAAATTCCCGCACGTGGAGGTGTTCTGTGGAAGGTCATGTAGAAGATTGGCAAACCCTTTCCCAAGCTGCCAGCCGTGAACAGGATCCCGAGCGCCTGATTCTGCTGGTTGAGCAACTAAACCGCGTTCTGCTGCACCGTGAGAATCTGAGAAAACAGCGTCTTTCCACCAACTAAGCCCGCGTCTGCACCTACAGCCGCACACCTGGCCACTTCGTCTGCAAGCCCGCCCTCATGTCCTGCGCCTCAGGATGCAAATCAACCCAGATTCGTAGACAATAGATAATAGTGGTCAGTTGCCAGTGACCAGTTGGCAGCTAAAATTGACGCCTTGAGCTCAGTTGCCTACCGACCACAAGCAACAAACAACTAGCCACCGACGGTGCATCGTTCCGCCCGCTGCCGTCATCTTTGAAACCGGAGGAAGAAGATTTTATGGCACACGAATTACCTGCCCTGCCTTATGACTACGCCGCGCTCGAGCCCATTATTGACGCGCAGACAATGAAGCTGCATCACGACATGCATCACGGCGCCTACGTAAAAAATCTGAATGCTGCACTGGAGAAACATCCGAATCTCGGCTCGAAGAGCGCCGAAGATCTTATTCGCGATCTGACTTCTGTTCCCGAAGACATCCGCTCCGCCGTTCGTAATAACGGCGGCGGACACGTTAATCACACCATGTTCTGGAAGATCATGAAGCCGAGAGGCGAAAGCGATCCCACCGGGCCCATCGCCGAGGTGATTAAGAAATCTTTCGGCAACTTCAACGACTTCAAAACCAAATTCAACGATGCCGGCACCAAACAATTCGGCAGCGGGTGGGTCTGGCTAGCCGGCAAACCCGGCGGCGAAGTGCAAATCATTTCAACGCCGAACCAGGACAATCCCATCTCCCAAGGCCTGTTCCCGATTTTCGGCAACGACGTCTGGGAGCACGCCTATTATTTGAAATACAACAACCGCCGTCCGGAATATCTGGCTGCCTGGTGGAATGTGGTGAACTGGGAAGAAATCAACCACCGCTACGAAGCGTTCAAGTCCGGGAAGCTGGAACCAGCCCTGGCCGCAAGATAACTTTTTGACACTCGTATGTTGCTGGTGGAAGCGGCGCAGATCGCAGTACGCCACGATCCTCAGTTCCGGAAGGAGTATTTGCACCGCTGTCACTCTAAGCCCAAGGGCGTGGCCAAAGTGGCAGCGGCGCGCAAGTTAGCCATACGACTTTACTGGATGCTGCGGACCCAGACGATGTATCCGGAAGTCGTTCGCATCGAGAGCAGCCCGCGGGTGCCCCTGGTCGGCGCAAGCTAGACCGCAGGAACTGATTGGGCGCTCTCGCATCCCG
>Ga0137366_10003518_pt1 | contig 12213 bp, 12 predicted proteins | sample SagtaG_8_FD_104938 | JGI IMG/M metagenome (GOLD analysis project Ga0137366, IMG submission 104938) | Vadose zone soil microbial communities from Sagehorn Ranch, Mendocino, California, USA - Sage1_L_60_16 metaG | ecosystem: Environmental > Terrestrial > Soil > Vadose zone | place: USA... | reverse complement strand
TGCGGCGCGGCTTCTTCGGGTCGTCCTCGATCGCCGCGCGGATGCGCGACACGTGCACGTCGATCGAGCGGTCGAAGGCTTCCAGCGGCTCGCCCTTGACGAGGTCCATCAGAGTTTCCCTAGACAGCACGCGGCCGGCGTTCTCGGCGAGCGCCGCGAGCAGCGCGAATTGGTAGCCGGTGAGCGAACGCGCCTCGCCCCCTATGCGCACCGCACGCGCGTCGCGGTCGATCTCGAGGCGCCCGAAGCGCAGCAACTTCGCAGCGGCCGCGCCCTTGCCCCGGCGCAGGATCGCGCGCAGGCGGGCGAGCAGCTCGCGAGGGCTGAACGGCTTGGGCAGGTAGTCGTCGGCGCCCAGCTCGAGCCCGACGATGCGGTCGGCGGCGTCGCCGCGCGCGGTGAGCATGAGCACCGGAGTATCCGATTTCGCGCGCAGCTCGCGGCACACGTCGAGTCCGTCCATGTCGGGCAGCATCAGGTCGAGCACCAGCGCATCGAAGGGCTCGCGCGCGAGCCGCTCGAGCCCCGCGCGGCCGGCAGCGGCGATCGAAACGCGAAACCCCGCCTCGCCGAGGTACTCAGACACCATCTCGGCGAGCCGGGGATCGTCTTCGATCAGGAGAATGCGCTCGGGCACATCCGGACTATAGTGGAAACCGGGTGGAAACCGGGGACGGACCACGGTTTCCAACCCGAAGCGCCGTGTTAGCCATCGGATGATAAGTGAGCACCTGGGCCATGGCCACCGCCAAGCAACATCACACCAACCATCAGGATCAGAAGGATGACGATTACGCCAAAGACTTTCACCCAGGGTGGCGTGCTCGCGACCGACCCGAGGTCGGACCCTGTCCCGGCGTTGCCCTGTTCGCGCAGCTTTCGCACCCCATACCGAGTCATGCCCTGAGGTTTGTATACCGCCAGCGTGACGATCGCGAGTAACACCAATAGCCCGCCTATGGCGTGGATCAAAATGGAGGTCCGTAGCCCAACGAGACTGGCGCTCGAATATGCGGGCTCTGCCCCCGCGTCTGCTAGGTAGCTGATCGGGCCCAACTTCAGCAGCAACACGCCGGTAGCCACGGCGGTTAACAGAAGTTTGAAAAGTACCCAATAGTGCCGAAACAAGCCCCACGCGGTACCCAACGCTTGAACAAGCCCGGTTATCAGCGAGGCGAGACTCAGCGGTAGGATCACGAACCAAGCGGCTAAGCTCATCGCGAGAGACGCCGCACGCACAATCTGCTCGTCCTGGCTGAACAAGCTGGCGATGGCATGTGCCAGAAAAACAGCAAGCGCGCCAAGCCAACCAACCGAGGCTGTGATATGGGTCGTTAGCGTGAGCCTGCGGAAAGCGGGTGTCATGGTCATGGCCGGCGGTCCTGATCAGGTGATTTTGAGGGCTAACGCCCCGCGGCTCAACTGCGGCCGCTTGTTGGGCGGCCGGTCGGCTAGAGCCACCGACGGACCGAAACTTTGTAGGGTGAGTACTCCGAGGGAAACCGTGCTTCGAGGTAACGCTCTTCCCTCGGGATGACCACGAGCCACATGAGCGCAACGGCTGGAATGAGCGTAATCAGCAAGGCGAGACTGTTGACCCAAAGAGAGAGACCGAGCTGTACAAGCGAGAAGGCGAGATAGATGGGATTCCGGCTGAAGCGGTAGGGCCCCGTGCGGACGATCGTTGTCGTGGGGCGGTTGCCCGGGATGGGCGTGCCAGCTGCCCGGAGGGTGCGAACTGCGGCGACGAAAAGCGCGATGGCCAGGACCGTAACGATGGCGCCCGCTGGCGTGCTGACCGACAGAGGGACGAGCCGAGCCGGCCAAAGGAGGTGAAGCACCAAGCCGAGTGCGACCGAGCCCAGGTAGACGAAAGGCGGACGGACCAACCCAAGGTTTGCGACGTCCGGCCCGCAAGTTCCGAGACTGCGGTTATCTCGAGAATCGTCTACCACGCAGTGCCTCCGGCCGCCCAACGCGCGTTCACCCAAGCCGCGTACGCGGGAAGCTCAGCCATGGCGCCAGCCGCGATGCTTCTCCACCCGTGTCGCGAGTTCCTTGCGCTGTACGGGTGTGAGTACCTCCGCAGCGTCGCCAAGGGCTTGCACGATGCGGCGCGACGCCTGCTCGGCGAGCTGGAGATGCTCGGCGCGCAGCGCCTCGATCGCGGCTCGGTTGACGCTGTCCTGCGTGAGCAGCTGGAGCGCCTTCCCGCGCGCCTCGCGTACCCTCTCGCGAAGCGGCAGCAGGTCTTTCGCCGCCTGCTTAACGATCGGCGCGAGCTTCTGCTTCTGCTCCTCAGTGGCGTCGATCTCGACGTAAAGGTGCTTGAGCATGCGATCGAGGTGCTCGTCCACCTGCGCGGGATCAAGCGGGCCGGCCATGAAGCCGCCGTGGCGCCAGCCGCAGTAGCCGCCTTGCGCGAAGGCTGTGATGCCGATAGCGGCGGCGATGCCGCCGATCAGCGTGGCGATCGCGGCGCGCTTGAAAAAGCGACGGCGTTTCTCGGGATTCCGGTCTTGCGTTTCCATGATTCGTCCTTTCCTGGTTGCGGGGAACGTCTCCCCTGCGAGGAGAGTGTCGCAGCCCCGGGTAAGCGGGATTTGTCCGGCGGGTAAAGTTATGTAAAGCTGGGAAGAAATGCCCGAGCTGCCTGACATAGTCGTGTACATCGAGCATCTCGAAGCGCGCCTTATCGGGCAAAGGCTCGCGCGCGTGCGGCTCATGAGCCCCTTCGTGCTGCGCAGCGTTGCGCCTCCGATCGCCTCCGCCGAAGGAAAGAAAGTCGTCCGCGTCCGGCGAATGGGCAAACGCATCGTCATCGCGTTCGAGGGTGAGCTCTTCCTCGTGCTGCATCTCATGATCGCCGGCCGGCTGCGCTGGTTCGAAAGGGACGCGAAGCTCCCGGGGCGGATTACGCTTGCTGCTTTCGAATTTTCGGGCGGCACGCTCGCGTTCACCGAAGCGGGCACCAAGCGCCGCGCCTCACTCCACGTCGTCGCGGGCGAGGCGGCGCTTGCGGCGATGGACCCCGGCGGCCTCGACGTCCTCGCAACCGGTCTCCAAGAGTTCGCCGACCGCCTTAAGCGCGAGAACCACACGCTCAAGCGTGCGCTCACCGATCCGCGCTCGTTCAGCGGCATCGGCAACGCCTATTCGGACGAGATCCTGCACCGCGCGAAGCTCTCCCCTTTCGCACAAACCGTGTCGCTATCGGACGAAGACGTGAAGGGACTCTACGATGCAACGCGGGCGACGCTCGCCGAGTGGACCGAGCGGCTGCGCCGCGAGGCGGGCGCGGATTTTCCGGAGAAAGTCACCGCCTTTCGCGAAGGCATGGCGGTGCACGGACGATTTCGCAAACCCTGCCCGGTGTGCGGCTCGCCGGTGCAGCGCATCGTGTACGCGGAGAACGAGACCAACTACTGCGCGCGCTGCCAGACGGGCGGCAAGATCCTCGCCGACCGCGCCCTCTCGCGCCTGCTCAAGGCGAGCTGGCCGCGCTCGATCGACGAACTCGATTGAATGGCCGACCCTTGCTATTGCCTGGGTCCAGGGCTAGATTCTTGACCGTCGCCGGGATGGCCCGCCGGCAGTCCGTCAATACGGAGGTCGATCATGCACGGCTTTCCAATTCCGATTACCGCCCTGTACGCGGGCGTGTTGGGCATCCTCCTCGTGGTGATCAGCGCGCGGGTCAGCGTGCTTCGGGCGAAGTTCAAGGTCATGTTCGGTGACGGCGGCAAGGAGCCGCTGATGCGCGCGATTCGCGCGCAAGGAAACTTCACCGAGTATGTCCCCTTCGCCCTGCTGCTCATCGGCATGGTGGAGTGGGCGGGGACGAGACCCTGGGTAGTGCACTCGCTCGCGGGCGGGCTGCTCGCGTCGCGGCTGATCCACTATTGGGGAATCGCAGCGCGCAAAGACCCCGGCCGCGGAATCGGAGTGACGATCAGCTGGATAGTGCTCGCTGTCTCGGGCCTGATCGTCCTGTACCAGCGCTGGGGCGCTTGACCACCAGCACCCCTTTCATCACGGGGTGCAGACGGCAGATGTAGTGCATCTCGCCCTTCTTGCGCGCGGTGAATCGCCAGCTCTTGTCCGGAGCCAGGTCCCCGGATTCGACGCGCGCTTCCCTTGCAGTGACGCTGTGGGCCAGAAAATCCTTGTTGGTCCAGACCACGGTGTCCCCGGCAGCCACTTCCAGGCGCTCGGGGACGAACTTCATTCCTTCGATGCGCACCGCATGCGTCGTTCCCGCGGCGTGGGCGCCGGCCGCTAACAGCGCGGCGACGCAGATCAGAACGAGTGCCGCGCGAAACTTCACCGGCTATTTCTTCGCCAGGGACGACTGGACCATTTTGGCGTGGTCCAGGTGCGCGGCGATGGCGGGGCGGACCTTGGTGATGAGGTCCTTCAGCTCCGCGTTCCTGGCGTTTGGAATCAGAACCTTGTCGATCGCGTCCAGGACCTGCTGGTGATACGCCACCTCGTTGTCCGTATACGCCCTGTCGAACCCAGCGCCCTTCAGGGTCTTGAGGTTCGCCAAGTTTTTTCCGGCAGCGGCCTTCAGGCTCTTGCTGGTGGCGCTTTCCTCGGGCCTCACACCGAGCTTCTTCACGAGCGCGGAAGCCTGCTTGTTGACCGCCGTGTGGTCGGTGATCATGAGTTGCGCGAACTCCGACACCTGCTTGTTCGTGGTGCGCGACTTGGCAAGCTTGCCCGCGTCGATGTCGATCTGGTCTGCCGTGACCACGATTCCGGCAATCTGCGGATCGGACGGTCCGCCCTTGTCCTGGGCGGAGGCGGTGACGAGGAAGAGCGAGGCTGAAAGGGCGACGGCGATTTTCGAGGGGTTCATGGTTTCTCCAATTGGTGGGGGTCAGATTTCAATTTCTTCGAGCTTCGCCATCACGCCCGCGACGATGCGGTCGCAGCGCGCTCCGGCGAAAGCGAATGCGTCGCCGTAGGCGAGATCGATTTCCTTCGAAAGCGCCTCGCGCAGCAGGCCCCGCGCGCGAAAGAAACGCGAGCGTACCGTCGCCTCCGGGATGCCGAGCGCGACGGCGGATTCCTCGACCGAGAACTCCTCCAGCGCGCGCAGCACGAACACGGTCCGGAATGCGTCGGGCAGCTCGTCGATTTTCGACTCGAGCAGCCGGCGCGTCTGTGCGCGCTGGGCGGCGCCTTCGGGCTGCTCCGGTAGAGCTTCGTCCATGTTTCCCTCCACGGCTTCGCCATCCTCCTGCGTCTCGTTGTTCAGTTGAATGATTTCGGCCCCGCGGGTGCGCTTGCGTGCGCGTCCGATCGCCTCGTTCACGACGATGCGAACCAGCCACGTGGACAGCTTCGCGTCGCCGCGGAACCCGCTCATCCCCCGGTACGCGAGCAGATAGGCTTCCTGCACCGCGTCCTCGGCCTCGGCGTCGTCCTTGAGGATGCTGCGCGCCGTGCGGTAGAGCTTCTGGTTGTGCCGGCGCATCAGCAGCTCGAAGGCATGCTTGTCGCCGGTCGCGATGCGCCGCGCCAGTTCCGGGTCGGTCAGTTTGTCGTAAGCGATTGCTGCGGTCGCGGGTTGCATAGGCACCTCTCGCTGCTTTTTACACCGGTTTCACGCCATTGGATGGAGATTGTGCACCCCGCGTTCCCCTATCATTTCATTTCTACAGCGACTTCAGGTACTCGATCAGGTCGCCTTTTTCCTGCTCGTTCAGCCCGAGTCTGAAGTGGGCGTCGTAGTGCTCGATGACGTCCCGCAGAGTTGCAAAGCGCCCGTCGTGGAAGAAACCGCCCTTCTGGTGCGTCCACAGCCCCGCGAGCGGGGCGGTGCGATACATGCGGGTCGGCGAGCGGTCGGCCTGGAACGAATCCACGCCCATCTCGGCCGGCGTGTGCAGGTTGTGTCCCGGTTCGGTGAAGAGTGGCGGAACGTGGCAAGTCGCGCACTTGCCCTGGTTGTCGAAGACCTCCTTGCCCCGTTCTGCGGCAGCCGCGTCGAAACTTCCGACGGGTGGCCTGGGCGCCTTGAGGGCGAGCTGATAGGCATGAAGCGCGGGAAGCTTCGCCGTGACGAGGTCCGGGGTGCCGCGCGTGTTCCACGAGCCGCTCCTCGCGGACACGGGATACTGGACGGGATCGCTCAAACGCTGATCGAAGAAAGTCCCCGAGCCGTGCATCTCCGTCACGGCGACGTAGGCGTTCCAGTACGGCACCGAGCCGAAGCCCGTCCAGGTGTGGAGGTTCACGCCGGCGAGGCCGAACGCGGGCGGAATCAGCGTGCCCGCCTGCCCGCCGTCCGGACGCAAGGCTTTGCCGTCCTTGTCGAGCTCGGCGTCGAAGCGCCCGGGGCCCCAGCTGTTCAGCACCGCTTTTACCGTAGCCGCATCGACTTGCAGCAGCTTGGCGATCGGGGTGAGGTTGGGAGCGAGCGAAACGATGAGTCCGACGTTCAGATCGCGGTTGGCCCAGCCGTCGAGGCGCCTGCCGATTCCGGGCGCGAAGGAGTCGTCGACGGTCGAGTGGCAGAGCGCGCACTGAACGCCCATCGATTTGATGTTGCCCGCTCCGTCGAAAATACCGGTCACGCCCACCACGGCGTTGAGCTTGAGGAGCGCGAGCGTCGTCGCCGGATCGTCGAGATTCACCCTGCCCGCGATGATCTGTTGCTTGAGCTGTGCGGGCAAGGCGTCTGCATCCACTTTGAGGCCGACTGCGAGCGCCGTCTTCGGGCTCACCCCCGGACCGACGCCGCCGTTTCGTGCGCCGGCGATCGCCTGATGCAGCCTGAGCGTATCGCCCCACCAGGCCTCGTCACCGAAGGTATCGAAACGAAAGATCTGCCTGCCCAGGTCGATCGTGGCCTGCGCCTGGTGGTCCACTTTCTCGTCGTCTTTTGAAAGTTCGGGTCCTTCCCAGGCGAGCAAGCCGGACTCCTCAAAAAGGACAAGCGCTGCGAAGAGAAAAATCCCCATGGATAAAATGGATTTGTGTTTCATTGGGCCTCCTTTGACGTGCGTGCACGCATTGGATGAGGACCGCGATTCGCGCGTTCCCGCCAGGAGTAAACATGCGGGAGGAAGGAAATGCTTCCCGGAACTCCGTAAAATGGGGCCCCGCGGAAAATCGGGAACGCCGCGGGTCGAAGCGTCGTCGAATCGCTACAGGAATAGGCGCTACACATGAACCCCGTACTGCGATGGATGGGCGGACGCTTGGCCACCTACCTGGCACAGCCGATCCGCGGCGCCCAGAGCGCGACCGCCTCGCTCGAACAGCTCGGGGCCGCGCTCAAGCCGGGCGATGTCCTGCTCGTCGAAGGGAACACGCGCGTCAGCGTCGCCATCAAGTACCTGACCCAGTCGACCTGGTCGCACGCGATGTTCTATATCGGCGACGCGCTGGGGCCCCCTGCTCTTGGCGAATCGCCCAGGGTCCTGGTCGAAGCCGACATGCTCTACGGGATTCGCGCAGTGCCGCTGTCCGATGTCTCCGGTATGAACACGCGCATCTGCCGGGCGGTCGGCTTGTCGAAAGAGGATCTGCAGGCGGTGATCAGGTTCACGGTCTCGCACATCGGCGGGCGCTACGACCTGAAGAACGTTTTCGACCTCGCGCGCTATCTGATACCCACGCCGCCGGTCCCGGTGCGCTGGCGCCGCCGCATGCTCGCCTTCGGCAGCGGCGATCCGACGCGCGCCATCTGCTCGACGCTGGTCGCCCAGGCCTTCCAGTCGGTGCACTACCCGATCCTGCCCGAGGTCAAGTACGTCCACGACGGGACGCCCGGCTGCAACGACTGCTATCACGAGGTCATGCACATCCGGCATCACAGCTTGTTCACGCCGCGCGACTTCGACATCTCGCCCTACTTCGAGGTGGTGAAGCCCACCATCGCCAAGGACTTCGACTATCACAAGATAGCCTGGGCCCAGGAAGACCCGGTCTGACCGGAGAAAGAGCGGCGATGCCCAAATACGAAACCAAGCTAAGCGCCAGCGAGACCGTCGCCGAGGGCACGATGGCGTTTCATTTCGCCAGGCCCGCAGACTTCAAGTTTCAGGCTGGACAATCAATGAACGTGTCCCTGATCGATCCGCCCGAGACCGACCACAAAGGCAATTCGCGCTCCTTCTCGCTGGTCAGCGCACCCTACGAGACCGAGCTCGTGATTGCGACCCGCATACGCGACACGGCGTTCAAGCGGTCTCTGAAGGCGATGCCGGCAGGTGGGCGGATCCATCTGCGGGGACCCGCAGGCAATTTCACTCTGGACCGCGCGGACGCGAGGCCCGCGGTGTTCCTCGCGGGCGGCATCGGCGTCACGCCGTTCATGAGCATGTCGCGGCAGGCGGCGCACGACCGGCTCGCCCGGGATATCTGGCTGTTCTACTCCAATCGCCGGCCCGAGGACGCGGCCTTCCTCGAAGAGCTGGCGGCGCTTCCGCGACGCAATCCCCGCTACCGCTTCGTCGGCACCATGGTCGAAATGGCCAAGTCGAGCCGGCCGTGGAGCGGCGAGACCGGTTTTCTCGACCGCGCCATGCTCGAGCGTCACCTGAAGGATCTCGCCGCGTCCATCTACTACATTGCGGGACCGCCCGGACTGGTCGAAGCCATGCAGAAAATGCTCGTCGACGCCGGGGTCAAGGACGAAGCGATCCGTACCGACGAGTTTTTCGGCTACTAGGATTTGCGTGAGACGCCGACCGTCTCCGTCGTTTTACCGCCGCGCATCACGGTCCGGTGGGATTCCGGCCAGCAGCGAGGGCCGGCGATGGCGCGTCGGTTCACCGGTGCGCAGCCCGCGCACCTCGAATAGAACGCGATCGAGCGGGTTGCCGGCGGCGTCGACCAGGATCACCCGTCGCCTGCCCGGCTGGGGCAACCAGAGAAACGGCGCGTCGGCGGCCACCCGGCGGCCGTTGTCCAGCACGAACAACGCACCTGGCGGCGCGCCGCTCGAGATCATGGCGATGCGCTGCCGCTTGTCCGGAATATCGGGATCGATCGCGTAGATGGCGCCGTTCACGGGAGACGTGATGTGCGGCCGACCCGCGGGAGCGTCCACGGCCCTGAGTAGCGAGGACTCCGTGCCGGCAACAAACCACTCGTCTCGCGCAGGCTCCGAGCCGTCGGCATAAGAGACGCGCCGCCGCACCAGACCCGCCGGCGGTGTCGCGGCCGCAGGCACACCGCCCTCCGTCAGATAGTCCATCACCTCGCGCCAGACCGGCGCTGCCCCGGTGACGCCGGAAACATCGTGCATGGGGTCGCCGGAGAAATTACCGACCCATACGCCGACCGTGTAGCGACCGCCGAATCCGACCGCCCAGTTGTCGCGCATGTCCTTGCTGGTTCCCGTCTTCACGCTGGTCGGATACCGGGTAGCAAGCGGGCTCGACAAACCGAAGGTCAATGCGCGCGCCGCCGCATCGGCAAGGATGTCGTTCACGATGAACGCTGCCTCTTCGCCGATCACCCGCGTCGCGCCGGAGAGATCCCCGGAGGTGCCCGTGACGCGCACTGGGCCGACGCGCCCAAGGTTCGCCAAGGCGCGGTACGCGTTCGCGAGTTGCACCAGCGTGACGTCCGCGCCACCGAGCGCAAGCGAATAGCCGTAGTGATCGGCGTCGCGCGTCAAGGTCTCCAAACCCAGTGCCCTGAGCTGCCGATGGAATGGCTCGTAGCCGGTAAGCGCCAGCGTACGTACGGCGGGCACGTTGAGCGAAGACGCGAGCGCCTGGCGCAGGGAAATCCTGCCTTTGAAGCCGTGATCGTAGTTCTGCGGCACATAGAGCCCGGCCGGCGTCGTCACGGCAAGCGGCGAATCGTCGAGGATGGACGCTGCCGTCAACAACCTGCGCTCGATCGCCAGCGCATAGAGGAAAGGCTTGAGCGTCGATCCGGCCTGGCGCAGCGCGGTCACGCCGTCCACCTCGTGCGCGCGCGAGAGATCGCCGCTCGAACCGACCCAGGCGAGTATCTCTCCAGTGGCATTTTCGAGCACGATCGCCGCGCCGTCCTCGACGTTGCGATCTTCGAGCTCACGCAGGTGGCGCTGCAGGGTCTCGTTGGCGAAACGCTGGACGTGCGCATCGAGCGTGGTAAGCAGCCGCTCGCCCGGCCGCGAGAGGAGCTTGCGCGCCAGGTGAGGCGCATCCCCGTCTATGCTGGAACGCCACTGCCCTGCACGCAGGCCCTGCGCGGCAATGTGCCGGGCAGCGAGGCACGCCTGCTCCTCATGATCGAGCAGGGTGCAGGCTCGGCTGGCAACCCGGGACAACGGCGAGTTGGGAGCGCGCGCCAGCGCCGCGAGCAACGCGCTCTCGACTCGGTCGAGTCCGCCCGCGCGCTTGTCGAACAGCGCGCGCGCCGCAGCGTCCACGCCCTCGAGCTCGCCGCGAAACGGCGTGAGATCGAACCAAGCCTCGAGTATCTGCCCCTTGCTCCAGGCCCGCTCCAGCGCCGCAGCCTGGCGCATCTGTCGCCACTTGTCGATGAGGTCGCGGCGGCCGCCGGATTCCAGGACGGGATGGAGGTATGCCGCGAGCTGCATCGTCAGTGTGCTGCCTCCGCGCCGCCCCCCGGCGACAGTCTGCCTCAGCGCTCCCAGCATGCCGGTCCAGTCCACGCCGCGATGCTCGTGGAAACGCCGGTCTTCGGAAGCCAGGACAGCGGCCATGAGCGCGGGCGATACCTCGCTCACCGCCACCCAGTCGCCCCGGCGCCGCTCATGGTCAACGCGTACGCGCGAAAGCATCTCGCCGTTGCGGTCGAGCAGCCACGCGTCCGACCCGCGCCAGTCTCCACGCACCGAATCGAAGTCCGGAACGGCGTACGGCACTACCTGGAGCGAGACCAGGAACGCCACCGCGAGAAGGCCGGGCGCGCCGAGGGCAATGATGGGCAGGATCCGCCGCTTCATGGCTTCACCACGACGACATCGTTTGGAACCTCGCCGAACATTTCGGGCGAATACATCGCCTCGACGCGGGTCGCAGGCAAGTCGAACCGGCCGGGGTTGTTGAGCCGCACCGTGTACTCGATCTTGAAGCTGCCCTTGGGTACGAACTCGTAGTAGGCACGGTAGGCCTCGTGAGTCCGCTCGATGAAGGCCGGCCACGCCCAGCCCTCGCGCTTCTCGCCGCGTGCAAGCGAACCCGCATCGCGGCCCAAGCCGGAACCGAGTATCGCCGCGCCCGACGGAATCGGGTCGTCGATCACCACCCAGGTCATGTCGCTCTGCGCATCTATCTCCAGGGTGACGCGGTAGACGTCGCCCCGCGCATAGCCCGACGAGTCCTTGCGCTCGATCGGCGCTATTGAGCGCTTGATCGCGTAACCGGTGGACAACGGCGCCTTGAGCGGCAGCGCCGCGCGCGACTGGACGATGGTCCACGGCGCACCGCTCCCGGTATGCGTGAGGCTCAGCGTCTCGCGACCCGCCGGCCATTCCAGTTCGCGCGTCTGCTTGTCGGCCCCTACCGGAACCGACGACGACTTGCCCGCGAGCGCGACCACGGTGTCGCCGGTCGCCGGCACCTTCTCGAAGGCCCGCGCAAATCGGGCTATCGCCACCACGCCCCACGCGTTGGCAACCGTGGTGCCCCAGTGGCCGCGCTTCTGCCGCGACAACGACCCGCGCACCAGGCGGCCCACGTCTTCGCGCCAGTCGCGCTCGTCCAGCACCGCAAGCAGCGCGCGGTTGGCGTTGACGTCGGCCGAGACCATCAACCACCACAGCGCGTCCGTGCGCTCGGTTGAGAACGTCATGATGGTGCCCTGGAAATTGAGCCTTCCGCGCAGCAGGCCGAGCGCTTCATTCAGCCGCTCCTCGCGCTTCGGTACATTCTTCACGCGCTTCAGGATGCCGATCCAGTCTATGAGCGCCGACGTCGGCCACAGCGCCGGATCGACCGCGATCGTGTCTAGCAGCGCGGCTTTGGCGCGGCCGCGACGCGCGAGTGCCTCGATCGCGGCCAGCTTGCGCACCGTCAGGTCGGCCGTCGGCAACGCGCTGCCGCGGACGATGCGGCCGGCGGCAAACGCCTCGAGTCCGGACAACATGCGCCCCAGCGCCTCCTCCGGCCATTCGCGACCGGCGGCGTCCGCCACCTGCACCAGGTAAGCGGTGAGGGCGTCGCTGCCGTTCAGCCAGTCGATGGGGAAGTAGCGCGCCAGCCCGTCGCGGTCGAGATAGTTGGAGACGCTGCC
>Ga0137366_10003515_pt1 | contig 12218 bp, 15 predicted proteins | sample SagtaG_8_FD_104938 | JGI IMG/M metagenome (GOLD analysis project Ga0137366, IMG submission 104938) | Vadose zone soil microbial communities from Sagehorn Ranch, Mendocino, California, USA - Sage1_L_60_16 metaG | ecosystem: Environmental > Terrestrial > Soil > Vadose zone | place: USA... | reverse complement strand
CGATTGTGCACTGTGACAGTGATGGTGCTGTGGCGGTGCCTGCCCAGCAGCTGCCTGTCGAGCTGCCGCCGATGAAAAGTTACGAACCCGCTGACGACGGTCGCTCACCCCTGGCGCGAGTGCCTGAATGGGTCAACACCACCTGTCCCAAATGCGGTGGTCCGGCCACGCGCGAGACTGACACTATGGATGGCTTTGCCTGCTCCAGCTGGTATTTCCTCCGTTTTGCCGACCCGCACAACCATCACGCAGCGTTTGACAAGGCCAAAGTCGGCTATTGGCTGCCCGTTGATATCTATGTCGGCGGTGCCGAGCATGCCGTGATGCATCTGCTGTATGCGCGCTTTTGGACCAAGGTCATGCACGACGCTGGGCTTGTGGACTTTGACGAGCCATTTACCGCGCTGCGCAACCAGGGCATGATCTGGGCGCCAGACGGCCGTAAGATGAGTAAAAGCTTCGGCAACACCATCGCGCCGGATGACCTCATCGCCGATGGCTACGGCGCTGATAGTATCCGTGTCATGGAGCTATTCATCGCTCCGTGGAATCAGGGCGCCAACTGGAGCACCGAAGGCCTGGGCGGCTGCTATCGATTCCTGCAGCGAGTGTGGAGCGTGACGCAGGAATATGTCGCGGGTAATACGTTTGCCGAGGATCATGAGCTCGAAACTCGCCTGACCATTGCCACGCACAAAACTATCAAGAAAGTGACCGAAGACCTGCAGACGCTCGGCTTCAACACCGCCATTGCCGCGTTGATGGAGTTTGTGAATGAGCTGTACAAAATCAAGGTTGAACTACCGCCAAGCCCACAGAACACTGCCTGGCGTGAAGCCATTGCTGCCCTGGTGCAGCTGCTGGCGCCGTTTGCGCCGCACCTCAGCGAGGAACTGTGGAGCCAGCTAGGGCACAAAGATAGCGTGCATGCCGATCACTGGCCAACATGGGACGAGAAATATCTGCTGGCCGACACGCTGACGTTGGTCGTGCAGGTGAACGGCAAGCTTCGCGCCAAACTGGACATTGCCGCAGACAGTTCAAAGCAGGAAGTCACCGACGCTGCCCTCGCTCATCCGCGAATTGCCGAGCAGCTTGGTAGCAGAAAACCGGCCAGGATTATTTATGTGCCTGGCCGGCTTGTGAATATCGTCGTGAAGTAGGGTGGGGCGCCTTTCAGGGCGCCCGCACACCTTGGTAATTCACCCATACGAGTGGTCGCTGTCGACAGCTGTCTTGGAGTGTGACGGGCAAGTCCGCCTGTCGCACGCCGTACCAGGTGCCGTTTGTGGTCGGTTCGGTTTGCAGAGAGGGCGTGACCATGAAGTCACTGTGCGTTACGGCGCATAGGTTGGTGCTGCCGTCCTCCTCGAGTACACGCGGACTGAGCCGCAGATGTGCCCCAGCAATGATGGTCAGAGGAGGACCGTGATAAGCGGCGGCAGGGACGTTGAGCGCGCCGTACTTGGCGTCGCTGCTGGGCGTGACCATTACAGCCACGACTACGGCAACGGCCAGGCTCAGCACGGCTACTACCATTCGTCCCCGCGGGGTCAGGTGCAGTGCCCTCATGGCACTCTCCAATCTGGGTGAACGATATGGTTTTAGCATGAAGCGGGTTGCGTGTCAACAGAGCCGGCATACCATAAACTTATGACTGGCTTGAGCGGTTCAGCCATTTACGCTATAATATGATCCAAGTTATATCTATAAAGTTTAAGAAGGAGTTGTTGCTCATATGGGTAAACCCAAAAAACAGACAAGCCCGCGCAAAACTGGGCTGCGCCGCAGTCACCTGGTATTGAAATTGGCCCGCATGGTAAACGCTAAGTCGCCAGTCAAAGCCTATACAACCAAGCGCGAGAGTGGTAAGAAGAAGACCGCGGCCAACAGCAAATAATGTGCTGCCGTGACCACCGCGTTACCCCGTAAATAGTGTAAAAAATTGGAAGAGTAGTATCAGTCCATGGCATCAAACCGACATCTTGGTCGTATCATAGCACTGCAAACGCTGTACGAGTTCGATTTTCGCCGTGGCGCCGGCGATGAAACGGTAGATCTCGATGAGATTCTCGGCCGCAATCTTGAACGCTACAGCGACACAGTCGAAGATAAAGAGTTTGTCACGACGCTCGTGCACGGTACCGGTAGCCAATTCCAGCAATTGGACGACACCATCCAGCCGATTGCTCCGGAGTGGCCATTGGACCAAATTGCCCGGATTGATAAAACTATTCTCCGTTTGGCGCTGTACGAGCTGCTGCATCTGGGTAGTCTTGTACCGCCAAAGGTCGCCATCAATGAAGCGGTGGAGCTTGCAAAAGCGTTTGGGGGCGACAATTCATCCAAATTTGTTAATGGTGTGCTAGGCACGGCCTATCGCACGCTGATCGAAGGAAAACCGAATGACACCACCGAAAACGCCCAAAACCCCGAGCTTTGATCCTGTCGGTCGTTTTGAACAGATCAACGAGCGTTTCAAGAAATACTTCAGCCGTCGCAAGCCATCTATCCAAGAGGTAGTCCGCGAAGCAACCGCCGGCGGCGTCGTGTTCCGGCGCAACGAAAAAACGAACGATATCGAAATTTTGCTCACCCAGGATGCCAAGGATCGCTGGACTATTCCAAAGGGCCACATCGAGGAAGGTGAAACCGCCAAAGAGACCGCCGCCCGGGAGATTACCGAAGAGACAGGTCTGCAAGAAATGGAAGTCATGTCATGGCTGGGCAAAATTCATTTTCGCTATCGTCGCCAGCAGAGCCTGGTGCTTATGACCACTCAGGTCTATCTGGTTTATGCCAAGGGCGATAGCAACAAGCTCAAGAAGGAAGAGTGGATGAACGGTATTGGCTGGTTTAATGTTCACGAAGCTTTAGATATGATTGAGTATGAGGATATTGGGAAATTGATATTGCTCGCGATGAAGAAGATTCGAGATGCCGGGCTCTAGCCTATGCTCCGCGGCACGATGCTGCGTTGCCGGCTGCGAGTGCTCCCTCGCTGTACCTCCCTGTACAGCTCGGTCCGCTCCTCGCCGTCGCCTTGCCTCGTACCACGTATCACAGGCTAGAGCCCTGAAAAGGAAGTAGGAAGTATGGATTATAAGAAGTATCAAGAATTTGCAAAGCAGACGTTTGGCTTTGAGTTTGGTGACCCAGAGCTGATTCTGACGGCTTTTACGCACCGCAGCTACATGAACGAGCACAAGACAAGTGCGCGCGAACACAACGAACGGTTGGAGTTTCTGGGTGACGCGGTGCTGGAGCTGGTCGTCACGGAGTATTTGTACGCTAATTACGCCGAACCGGAAGGTATTTTGACAAATTGGCGTTCGGCCTTGGTACGCACCGAATCGATTGGCGCGGCAGCTGGGCGCTTGGGCTACAGCGATATGTTGCGGCTGAGCCGTGGTGAAAAACAAGGCTCGGAGCGGGCCCGTCAGCAGATACTGGCCAATACCTTCGAGGCGGTCATCGGCGCCGTCTATCTGGACAAAGGTTACAATGCAGCCAAAGACCTGATTATTACGCACATCCTTAGCACCTTTGAGGAAATCCTCAAGACTGGCTCGTGGCGTGACCCCAAGTCACGGCTCCAAGAGGTCGCGCAGAGCGTAGACGGCCTCACGCCAGCCTACAAAGTGTTGGCCGAGGAAGGCCCCGACCACGACAAAGTCTTTACCCTCGGCGTCTACGTCGGTACCAAACTGCTCGGCAAAGGCAGCGGCAGTTCCAAGCAAGACGCACAGCAAAAGGCCGCCGAAGCCGCACTACAGAAGTATCAAGAGCGCAAGAAGTAGCCCTGCATAACACATTGCAGTATAGATTAAAAAGGGTTTATCGTGCTCAATTCAGCAATAGTAATCTTGAATAAGTACATCAGCGATGTCACTCCGTATAATCTCTACTCTATTGAGATGGAGCGGGGCGAGAATGGTGATGATATGTATTACCTTTGCAGTGTCGGGGGCGAACACTATGTTGTGTTCGAGACCGATTATATTGACCCTAGGCCGTATCAAGCCAAAGAAGCCGTAGCGTTATTTGCTCCAGATGAAGTATTGGGATGGATTACGAAAAAGGATGTGGTTGGGGCACCGCAAAAGCTTGTAGATGCGGGAGCATCACTTGGCGAAGCGCTTGTCTCTGCGCTGGACGGCTCCTATCTAAGGCACGCCGTCCTTAAAGTGAAGATACAAGGCGACAAGAAGCATTACCATCCGCACACCTATGGTTTTACTCAGTAGCCCTGTACTTCTTCGTTGACAACAGAGGCCATAAGGGGTACAATTATCTAAAGTCTGTGACATTAATTTTTTACGAGGAATACATACTACATGCTCGCTATTCGTCTGCAACGCCTGGGCCGCAAAGCCTTGCCTGTGTACCGCCTGGCCGTTCAAGAAGCTCACCGCCATCCCAGCAGCGGCCGCGTGGTTGCCTATGTCGGCAGCTATAATCCCCATACCAAGCAAGTAACGCTCGATAAAGACAAGATTACGTTCTATCTGAAGAATGGCGCACAGCCTACACCCCGCGTTGTGCGTATATTACGTGAAGAGAAGATGGAGCTGCCAGATTGGGTCAAAGGAGGCTCGGGCCAAAAGAATCGCTCGGCTCGCAACCCTGAAAAGCTTCGTAAGAATCAGCCCAAGCAAGAAGAAGCTCCGGCCGAAGCCACTGAGGCTCCAACCGACGTTACCGCGGACGCCGAAGCAACCGAAAAGACTGAAGCCTAAATGTACTATCGCTCGACAAACCGTCGAGCGATATTTGTATAGACAGAAAAGCATTAACGCATTGTATGGTAATCAAGTTACAGGTACAATGTGAATACGACTAAGGAGACAAAGAGAGACAGATATGCCAACAATCGATCAGCAATTTGTAGAATTTATCGTAAAGTCACTTGTCAATTACCCCGACCACGTCGTGATCGAACGCCGAATAGACGAGAAAGGCGTTTTGCTGGAGCTGACTGTTGATCCGGATGACCTTGGTCGTATTATTGGGAAGCGCGGCGCTACGGCGCAAAGTCTCCGGACACTTCTGCGTGCACTCGGAACTAAAAACGATGCGCGTTATAACCTCAAAATCGTTGACAATGACATGCCTGCCGACGGCACTGCCGCCCCCGGGACTACTACTGGTCAAGACCAGCCAGCCGAAGAAAATGAAACAGTCGTCTCCGAAGCTGGAGAAACCAGCAGTGGAAAAGATGTGGATAGTTCAACAGATCAGGCTGTGGATGAGCGCGAATCTGTGGCTTCGCGGACTCGAAAAGAGCTTGCAGAGCTGGATGATCTCGATATATAATTCTCAGTAAGTTCGAAGGGCAAGCGCCCCGGACCGTTAAAACAAAAATCAAAAAGCTCGTGCGAGCAACCATCATTTCGGGGAGTCCGAAGTAAAGTTGAGAGCTTTATATGTGCTAAGAAAGTCGGCCAGTTAAGCCGGCTTTTTTGGTTCAAGGCCTTTCCTATAGGTTCAGTGTCTGAACGCATAGGAAAGGGACAGAAGAGGGGTGCCGGGGCCGCACGTAGGGGGAAGTGGCGGCCCCGGCAGGTCTAAAGGGGAGGGTTAGAGCTGGCGGTGCTTGCCCTTCGGCCGTGTCAGCCGCTCGAAGACGTGGGGCGGGATATCCTTCTCGGACGTATCGCCCAACAGCTCCATCAGCACGTTCTCCACCGTCCGCTGGACGGTAGCGTGCTTGGGGCTGCGACTGGGCCGCGGCTTGTGGCCGCCCTCGAGGTAGTAGCCGATCCACCGCTCGACGTCCCAGCTGAGAGACGAGGTGTCTCCTGGCGTGAAGTCGAGCTCCTTGGCCAGGCGCAGCCGCAGTTCTTGGCAGAACTCGGCGTCGTCAACCAATCCGTCGGGGATAGTGCTCAATGTCAACGTAGTACTCCTCTGTCAGGTGTCGCTGTGGATGGAGCTGGACCTACCTATAATAGAATATACGAACGAGTAAGTCAATGACCTAACCAAGAGAGAGAAAAGGCAATTATCCCCTCAAGCCATAGAGACTAACCCTGCTCTTACTTCGTTATATACTGGGAATATGAAACCCAAGAAAATTCAAAAGCAAGCCCAGAAAGACAAGACTTGGCAAGACAAGATAGAAAAGCGCGTTGAGGCAGAAAAAATTAAGGTGGATCATCCTAAAGGTAAAGAGCGATTCGAGCAGGTCATAAGACGAATTCGCAACAAGAAGCCCTAGGATAATCGTACTCAAGTGTGTTTCTTAAAAGAAGGAGTTATTTTGTGCTCTAAGTCGAACCACACAATATAAAATACGCCACTTCCCAAAGCCCCGTAAACCCTAGCCTTTTGGCCATTGACTCCCAACAAGGCAAACTGGAATGGTTCAAGAGATTCCAGGGCTACCACTTCAAATCCTTTAGGACATGTCGTTTTTGGCCAATAAACTTGATGGAAGTGCATAACTCCACCACCCTGACTAAGCTCGTGGTAAGTTTTGCCGTTTACATCTTTAAGCCTTTGAAGTGTCAGTTTAATTTGATCACAACTGAACTCTGATAAACAAAAATCAGAGCTGTTGGAGTTGTAAAATTCAAAACTAAAAACTATCTTTTGGCTGCCAGGAACAGTGTAGTGTACGCCTGGACTGCCGCCTTTTTTCTTAGCTGCCATAACAAGATATTAATTTGTGCTGAACTGTGCGAGGATATCCTCATCTTTGAGTTTATTATTGGAGCTTGCTGTTGGATTGAGGCCACGCCGCGCATTTGTCCACGGCAATTCGCTATGAGTTGATGCAACGAGCTCAAAAGCTGAGCGAACTACATACTGTTCGTAGACTTCGCGAAGCATTTCGAGTATTTCTTTCGGTATGTCATTCATAAGCTTGCCTGGATCAAGAGGGAGATAGTCATCGCCTATCGGCATAGAGCCGTATTCTTTAAGTTCACCATAGAGTGATTTAATTACGGGGCCATTTGGCCAGGCTTCGATAGCCTCTTTAAACAATCTTTTGCCATGTTTGGCTATGACCCAGCAGTACGCATAGTAAACTAACTTCTGCATCTTTAGGGGCGTAATTAGATCGCCATCCTCAGTTGCGAAGGACAGGTAAAGCTTTGCGATTTTGTTTGGCTGAATGTTTAACGTTTCCATGTCTTCCCCTGATCTTATTTAACCATAAGCATCAATAAACGCCTATCTCTGAAATGGTAGGGTTTGATTATATCTGATATTGCTTTGATAACAAACGTTGCGGTAAATTCTACAGCGTCACTACTCAAACAGCTTCGCAGCCTGAACCTTCAACGCCTTCGCAATTTTCTCAATATTCACAATGGCTGGATTGCGTACTCCGCGCTCGACTCCTGAGATGTAACCTCGATCTAAACCGGTTAATTCACCTAGTTGCTCTTGCGTTAAACCTGCGACCTTGGCGACATGATCGACACCGAGTCCTCCCGGCTGCAGCCGTTCTGGCAGCGTCCGCTGTGGCTCATCGTGGCAGCGCTGACGCTCGTGGCGGGTACCGTCGGGATCACCCTGGCAGCCACTCCGCACACCGTCGTCCACAACGCGGCACCGGCCCAGCCGGTGGCGCCGAAGCTGACCAACTCGAACCAGGTGGCGGCCGAGGCGCTGCGGGCCACCTACCGCCAGGCCGAGCACGAGCGGTACATGATCAGCGTGTACCTGCCGGACATCGAGATGCCGGCCGACTCGGTCTTCCAGGCCGCTGCCAAGGGCGACCAGGACGCGATCGCCAAGGTCGACCACTGGACCGAAGCCGGCACCGAGGTGAACGAGCACGGCTTCTTCTGTACCGACCTGGCGGCGGCCTACAGCCGTCTGGTGACGGCCTACATCGCCACCGCGGCCGGCCGCAACTTCCTGGCCCAGTCCCACCTGCCGACCAGCTACTCCCTGGAGCGCTGCGACGTGCAGCCCGGTGACAAGGTGCCCTCCGTCCCGGGCAACGACCAGTACTACAACTACAACAACTGAAGTAGTGCGGCGGGCGCGGGCCATGTGGAACATCCCACGAGGCCCGCGCCCAACGCGCACTCCGCTCGCATCGAAGCGGTTTTTTATTACCAAAAATGGTATTATATGCTAAACAATATGAACAAACCGCGGCTCATCCAGGTCATCACGCTTTTCCCCGAGATGTTTACGGGTGTATTTGGCGCAAGCATGTTGTGGAAAGCCCAGGACCGTGAGATCGTGAAGCTCACGACGATTGACTTGCGTCAGTTTGGCCTTGGCCCTCGCCGGCAGGTTGACGATATGCCCTATGGTGGCGGCGATGGTATGTTGCTGAAGCCAGAGCCACTGTTTGCAGCAGTCGAAGCAGCCAGAGCAAACGATCTTGAGGCGCTGGTGCTGCTCATGACACCGCGGGGCGGGCGGTGGCAGCAGGCGGCGGCGCAGGCGTTGGCTGACGAGCAATGCGGGCTTATTATCATCTGTGGACGCTACGAAGGCTATGATGAGCGAATCATCAGCATTGTTGACCGCCAGATCTCGGTGGGTGACTATGTGCTGACCGGCGGTGAAATTCCCGCCATGGCAATTGTCGACAGTGTGACGCGTTTGATCCCTGGTGTCCTCGGCGGTGAACAATCTGCGGCCATCGAGAGCTTTAGCGATGGGCTGACCTTGGAGTACCCGCAGTATACTCGGCCGGCTGAATTTAACAGCATGAAAGTACCCGACGTGCTGCTCAGCGGCAATCACGCCGAGATTGAAGCGTGGCGCAAGGCCAACTCGCAAAAAATAAATTCGTAGCGGACCACGTGCGGCCCGGTTGATACCCAGACCGCACGTGGCATCGTCCGTTATAACCCCACGATCCGCGTCTCGGTTACCCAACAGAGAAGCATGCCCTTGCCGTCTGGTTCTGAGTAATACCTGATGCAGAGCGTCTCGGGAGAGATACGGGAGCCATATTGCCGTTCGGCCAGGGGCCGGAATTTCTGTAGCGCCCTTCTGACTCTGTCGAGATAGGCTCGAGATTGTGCGTCGGACATGTCTGCCGGGTGATCATCCAGAACAGTCTGAAAGTGTTGTAGAAATAGGTGCGCAAGCGTCTGGGGCGTTGGCGGTCCCGCAAACGATGAGCTACAGGCGATGTTGATGCTCCGAAACGTGATGGTCACGCGCCTTGTCATGCGTACCAGCCCCTATGTGCGTCAACGAACAATATGTAGACTGATCATGACATAGTTTTAATGGATTGTCCATCTGTTCGTTCTCAAGCAATTCAAAAAGAGGCTGTCATGCCCCCCTCATTTGCCGTTAAAGCCAGAGTAAACACCTGAAAATAACTAGTGAGGGCTAGCGCTCACAGATGTTTACTCGGCCAAACAAGACTGGTTGTTGTGGTGGTCGAGCGAAACTTATATCCAACCGTGTTACGTTTGATTGGGTTTTTGTTTTGGATATTCGCTTACATATTACTTTATCGGTTGAGAAAAGAAAATGCAAGTGGTTATAATTAAATTAACAACAAACGCAAAGGAGAATCTATGAACTTGATCGATCGTTTTATCAAACCAGTAAGTGCCCACTGTGATGTGCCCTGTGGCATCTACGAAACCGACACCATGCAGCACGCTGCCGACACCTGCCTGCGCATGATCGAGAAGATTGAGGCGCTGGAAGGTGCTGACGAAGAAAAATCTGACGCGCATAACAACTTTATCCGGATGGTCATGACCAAGGAGCGCCATGCCCAGCTGTGTAAAAAGCAGCTCTACACGCTGTGGAGTGACTACTTCAAGCCCGAGCATCTTCAGAAATATCCTGACCTGCACGAAACATTCTGGCAAGCCGCCAAGCAGTGCAGCAAGGTCAAGCAAAGCATCAGCAAAGACGAAGCACAGAAATTGGTCGACATGGTTGCTGGCATCGCTAAGCTCTTTGCCGAAACCAAGCAGGCCTAAAGGGACGTGATCCGTCGTGTAGAGGGGCAGAGCATGCTACCAGCCTACCAGCCAGGTACGCTGGTGTTGGGTCTAAAATGGCTGCGGCCAAAGGTTGGTAGCGTCGTGGTGGCGGACTATCAGGGGCGCGAAATACTCAAACGCGTCGCACGCGTTAACCAAGAGGGCTTTTTCCTGCTGGGTGACAATGCCACCAGGAGCACTGACAGCCGCGTGTATGGCTGGTTCGCGCCCGGTACTATCAAAAGTGTGATTGTAGGGAGTATAAAACGATGATCAAATTTGCTTCGCCCACCAAACCAAGCCCCCTTAAACAGCCACTATTCATAGGCACAAGCTATGGACTTGCCGCCTGGACGACGGTGCTCGCGGTGGCCCAGATGGTAAGCTTCGAGGATTTTGTTGAGGCGCTGCGCGGCTATCACGTGACGAGCGAGCGCGGGACGTTGGCGCTGGCGGTCGTGCTACTCGCATTCGAAGTATTTTCTGTGCCATTTTTGCTTCGGCTTTGGCTGAGTCCTGCGGCGCGCTTTGTGAGCGCGCTTTTTGCGATCCTGTCGCCATTGACGTGGGTGCTTATCGCTGTTGCGGCAGTCATGAACAATGCCGCTGCGTCAACGTCAGGCATGCTGGGTGGATTCGTGCACGTACCGTTTGCTTCGGCATTGCTGGTCAGCTTGGCGTGGCTTCTGTGGGTGGGACTGACATATGGAGCGCTGGGCGGGCGGCGGGCACTTGGTATCATGCGTTAAAGTGATGATGCCTTTTGGCGTGCCGGTGGTACGCAAATTTGTGTAGATCCACCGCAACTACAACAGCTATGCTGGGTACGAACATGGCGATCAGCGCATCGCTGATTTGCAGCGGTGCCACGCCAAAGAATTGACCGGCCGGCGTCATGAAGACGACTATCTGTAGCAGCATACTACCGCCGATGGCGGCCCACAGCTTGTAATTGGGCCGGATAAAGTTGTGGACCCAGGCTTTGTATTCAAAATTGGCGCTCAATGCGTTGGCCCACTGCACCACAATCAAGCTCAGGAAGGCCAGCGTCTGGGCGTAGTGCTGACCGTGAGTGAGGTTTGCTTGGTACACAAACAGTACGCCTATGCTCATGGTCAGTCCCATTAGTATAACCCGCGTCAACTGGCGAACATTGAGCAGCGGTGCGCGCGGCGGACGGGGCGGCACGAGCATTTGACGCTCCTCAGGCGGACTGAGCCCCAGCGGAATGACCGTGAAACCGTCGGTCACAAGGTTTATCCATAAAATTTGTACTGCTGCGACAGGCAGCGGCATATTAACGACCAGCGCCACTAGCATGGTCAGCACCTCACCTAGGCTGGTACCCAGCAGGTACATGATCATCTTGCGGATATTGGCAAGAGCTGTGCGACCAATGCGGATGGCAGCGACAATGGTATGAAAGTTGTTGTCTAGCAGCACGATGTCGCTGGCATCTTTGGCGGCGTCACTGCTGCTGCCCATGGCGATACCGGCATCGGCTTCGACAAGCGCGGGAATGTCATTCACGCCGTCACCCGTCATGGCGGTAATCTCGTAGCCCTTGGTAGCGCCCAGCAAGGCGTATTTGTGCTCGGGCAGCACCCGGGCATACACATGGATGGTGCGCAGGCTGTCGCGAATAGCATCGGTATTGCCGCTCTGCAGCACGGTGCTGTCAGCGACATCGGCGGTCGTCTGGGCAATGCCCACTTGGCGAGCGATAAAGCCGGCAGTGGAGACGTGATCGCCCGTTAGCATCACCACCTTGATACCAGCCCGGTGCGCATGGTGCACAGCCATTGCGACATTGTCGCGAATCTGGTCGCTGAGCGCCACAAAGCCATCCAGCCCAAGATCGGCGAGGGTAGTGCCGTCGAGCTGCCCGGGTGGAGCAGTAAATGATTTGTGAGCAAATGCAATGGGCCGATTGCCGTCCTCGGTTAGAGTGATGAGTGCGGACCGAATATGGCCGTCGCGCTGATGCCGCAGCAGGCAGTGGCCTAGGATGGTTTCGGGTGCGCCCTTCAACACAAGCAAGTAGTCTCGCTCGCGCTGCCACAGCACGCCACTTAGCCGGAGATCTTGGTCAAAGGGGAAATCATGAATCTTTACCCAGGATTCCGGGATGTGCGCGTGCCTCACGGTCTCCAGTAGGATAGTGTCCAGTGAATCGCTGGCGTGATCAGTATTGCCGTTCAGACTGGCATGGATGACTTGATCAAAGGTGGTGAGGGTGGGGTGGGTGGTATGTTTATCGATGACGGCCAGGTGGTTTTCGGTAATGGT
>Ga0137366_10003514_pt1 | contig 12219 bp, 12 predicted proteins | sample SagtaG_8_FD_104938 | JGI IMG/M metagenome (GOLD analysis project Ga0137366, IMG submission 104938) | Vadose zone soil microbial communities from Sagehorn Ranch, Mendocino, California, USA - Sage1_L_60_16 metaG | ecosystem: Environmental > Terrestrial > Soil > Vadose zone | place: USA... | reverse complement strand
CAGGGACGGGATCCACTACCAATGTGCGTCCTCGCGGATTGGAAGCCGGTCAGCCAACGAACAAAATTACAGCAGACGTGACCGCTGCGCCTCCAGAGACGGGATCAACTACCGGTGTGCGTTCTCGCACATTGGAAGCCGGTCAGCCAACGAGCAAAATTACAGCGGACAGCCCAGCGTCCATTCAGGGGTTTGTCAAAGATGCAAAAGGCGAACCGATGAAAGGCACAGACGTTCGGATCGAATCGCGAGACGGCAAACAGGTGTTCAGCACAGTTAAGACCGATTCAAAGGGCCGCTATATTTCGCAGGGCCTGCAACCCGGCGTTTACCGGGTGACATTGCTTGTGAGTGGCGCGGTCAAGGCGTCGATCATGAACGCGCAGACCAAGGCGAATCAGCCGACTCAACTGAATTTCGATTTCAAGCCAACGTTGCAAGCAGGTAACGCTGTAAAGGGCGGAAAGCACATGGTATGGGTGCCAGCTCGTACCGGGAGCCATGTCGGTGGTAGTTGGGTCGAAGCCGACGACACGGGAAACGAGCATTCCGGTTCCAACATTCAGACATACAGCGTTCATCGTTGGTAATTTTCAAAACGACTACGACGAAGCGACGACCAACAGCAACGGTCGTACTTGGGACGTTGCCTTGAGAAAACGCTTCTAATCTGTGGCCACGGCCCCGTGGGCCCTGTGTCCGCGCCACACAGAGGCGTGGCTGCAGGAACAGTCCACTCGCGGAAACTTCGCTTTTCCCTAATTCAGCAAATTATTTGGGAACTTCGCCTCTTCTTTCCTGTAGGAATTAGTGAACCAATATAACTTATTTACCTATGTTTATTAAATCATTGCAGATCGGGTTAATGGGGTTGCTCCTTTGTATTGCGAGCGCGTGGGCTGGCCCATCAAGCATTCAGGGGGTCGTCAAGGACGCAAAAGGGCAACCGATTAGAGGCGCAGATATTCGGATCGAATCGAAGGACGGCAAACAACTGTTCAATAAGGTCAAGACCGACGGACAAGGTCGCTACATTTCGCAGGATCTGTCAGCGGGCGTTTACCGGGTCTCGCTGGTAGTAAACGGTGCGGTGAAGTCCTCCATCGGGAATACAAAGACCAAGCCGGACCAAGTGACACAACTCAATTTTGATCTAAGACCTGTGCCGGCTAAGGAAGTAACGGCTGCGGAAAAGAAAGGAAAGCACATGGTCTGGATGCCCCCTGCCACGGGGAGTCATACGGGTGGCCGCTGGGTCGAAGTTCCCGATGGCGCCTCAGAGCCGGGCGCTTTGAACGTCAAGAGAGCCAACGCGGAACAATTGCGGCGTGAAGCTCTGCAAATGGGCGTCCCGAACACTGGCAATTAAGAGAAAACTCGCGCGCTGAGGCAACGGCACTGAGGCCGAGGGAACGATTCGGTCAGGGCGGCATTGCACCGCTCGGAGGAATTTTCAACCGGGCGGTTGCGTCGTCGAAAACAACGTCTTCACCGATTCGCGCGAAAGCGCAATAATCGTAAAGACCCCGAGAATTGTTCCGAAAGGAACGAAGAGACATTCGATGCAGGCCATAACGAGCGCGAACGTATAATGTTTGCAGCGGGAAAGACATCGGCCGGCAATCAGAATACAGATCGCAATCGCAATCCCGAGTAAAAACAAAAGCAAACCCACTACGAGAAAAATCCAGCCAAGAAATTCGGGCGGCAATTCTTCGCCCGGCTTGGGCGTACCATGTCGCGCGGCGAAGATGAACACGGCGCCGATCGTCGTATAAAGCAACGGCAACAACGAGAATAGCGCAGCTAATCCGGCGACGATGTAGTGAAAGATCGCCAGTAAGCGCACATGTTCCGCATCCTGTTTCACGAAGTGATGTAGCCTTCTTCACCGTGCTGATTGATGTCCAGCCCCTGCCGCTCGATCTCAGGGGCGATGCGCAGACCGATTGCTCCCCTGACGACCGCGCCAATAATCGCGCTTCCTACCACCGCCAGAATGATCGTGACGACAATTGCTTTTAACTGTTCGATCCACAACGTGTGACCGACGATTCGTGCAAGACCATTTTGCGTCGCGGGATTAAACGATCCGGCGAGGGTTAACGAAAGATTTGGATTAACGCTCGCAGTGGCAAACAACCCCGTGAGGAATGCGCCGAGCGTCCCGCCTACTGCGTGGATGCCGAAAGTATCAAGCGCATCGTCATAGCCGAGCCATGACTTCAATTTCGTGCAGGCGAAGAACGGCACGATTCCCGCAGTGACCCCGATAATCACGGCACCACTCGGAGCGACATATCCACAAGCCGGCGTGATTACGACGAGCCCGGCTACTGCACCGGAGCAAAACCCGAGCACGCTTGGTTTGCCGCGCAGCGCGTACTCAAGCATGGCCCACGTAAACGAAGCCACTGCCGTTGCAAGCGTCGTGCTCATGAACGCGTTTGCCGCGATTCCATCAGGCGCAAGAGCGCTTCCGGCATTGAACCCATACCAACCTACCCACAGCAAGCCCGTTCCGACCATGCAAAGCACCATGCTGTGCGGGGCCATGATTTCTTTTCTAAATCCAAGCCTGTGCCCAAGAAGAATGCACAAGACCAGCGCCGACCAGCCCGAGGTCATGTGAACGACGGTTCCACCGGCAAAATCGATCGCAGTGATCTTCGCCCCCGCATTCCAGACCCCATTCATCCAGCCATCGACTCCCCATACCATGTGGGCAATTGGAAAATACACGGCAAACATCCACACGCCGACGAAGACGAGCACGGCAGCAAATTTCATCCGCTCGGCAACTGCGCCGATGATCAGCGCCGGTGTAATGATGGCGAACATCAGTTGATACATCGCGAAGACATTCTGCGAAACCCAGTACGAGTAATCATTGTTTGGTCCCGCGCCGACGCCGTGCAGAAACGCGAACTTCAATCCGCCGATGAAGGGGGACCCGCGAGAAAAAACGAGAGAATAGCCCACGACCCACCAAAGGATCGTTACCAAGCCCGCAATGCCGAGACATTGCGCCAGAATCGATAAGACATTCTTTGCGCGGACAAGCCCACCATAAAAAAGCGCCAGCCCGGGCAGGGTCATGAAAAGTACCAGCGCAGCGCACGTCATCATCCATGCATTGTGGCCGGGGCCGGGGCCTGCCACGGTTGAAATCACCGGGGTGCCGGTATCAGCGCCGCGCGCTGAATTATTTATATAAGCTTCGAGATCGGCGACGCGCTGCTCGAGGGACGGTGAAGCGGAGGGCGACGATGTTTGGGCATGCAGGGGCGAAAACAACGCAATGAACGCCACAAGCAAAAAGACCCGCATCATTACGCGCTCTGGTTATAGCGCGCTAATTTATCACGGCAAGGAAAATGCCTGAATGCAAACTTTCCGCTGAGGACAGCGGACACTCCAGGCGCGAAAAAGAAAACTCCGCCGAGCGGCTGGCCACACCAGGTTAAGATGCTCGGCGGAGTTCCTCCTCTGCTTCAAATCACGTTGAATTCAGAGCGAGAAAGTGGGCGACAAGGACTTGACCGAGACTTGCTCTGACAATCCCGCACGATTCTCTCCTTCATCGTCGCCGTCGTCGTCATCGTCATCGTCATCATCCGCATCGACTTCCGTCCTATCGGCTTGAGGTGCGACTGAGGGCAAGTCATTGTGCTGTAATGTCTCGTAGCGCTCACGAACATCGGCCGGCACTTTATCGAGGTCTTCTCTCGTTTCGACCACGCCGCTGAAAAGCAATTTGCCCTGCGGGTCCTTGGCTGTAAGCAATTTTTTTCCATTCAGATTTTCTAATTTCATCTCGCCTTTGCCATCGCAGAAAACGATTTGCGCTTTGCCGAGATCGATCTTCGTGGCCTTGATCCCGCCGTTATCCCTGCTCAAAATGCGAATCTCCCGCGCGGCACGACGGGCATCTTCCCGCGCGCGTTTCGCTGCCTCGTGAGCTTTTATCACTGCTCCACGGATGATGCCGCGTTGCGCGCCCAATTGTTCCTGCAACTGCTCTTTCATTTCCTGCATTTGCTCGCCGACATCGCCTGTCTCATCGAAATCCCAATCGTGGTTTCCTCCCGGCATGAACGAGTGACGCTGCGGCATTTCTTTCTTGGAAAGCTTAACCGTGATCTTTTGCTCCTGACCCTTGCGCAGGACCGTGAGCGTCACCTCAGTGCCATCAGAGAAGGTCTGTAGCAGCTTTCGCAATTGGCTTGGCTCCATCAAAATCTGGTCGTTCAGCATCTTAAGGATGTCGTTCTGCTGAATGCCTGCCGACGCGGCCGGGCTGTCCGGCACTACGTACTCAACTACCAAGCCAAGCCCTTTAGCGAGGCCAAGCTGTTCACTTACCACATCTGGAACTTGCGACGTCTCTACACCGAGAAATGTCATCGGCACCTTTGGCGCCTTCTGGTGGCCGCCTGGCACTCCTGGCGGACCATGTGGGCCAGGTGGCGGTGGCGGCACAGGCGGTGTCTGCGCAAATCCCGCGATGGGTAAGGCGATGGCTGCAATTGTAGCGATTGTTTTTATTTTCATACTTTTGTTTTTGTTAAATCATTGACCTGAGACTGGAATGAGGACGACTTCCTCGCTGGGGTAAGAAACACGGAGTGACGCGCCCGTCGTCGGATTACGCCACTGCCACGTCTCATGAGTCTGGTAACGAAACCGCCGCAGCGGCTGGCCCGAACCGCGGGCAAATTGCAATCCTTCGTTGCGCGTGTTGTAAACCAGTCGCGTCGCTCCCGCAGGAACAAGTTTGTCGGACGAAGTGGATGCTTCGCCTCGGTTCGACAACGGCGCGGTTTGGGCTTCAGGTGAAATTTGGGCGATTTCCTTGCCGCGATTCTGTTGACGTTCCATGGTGATTGCCGCGAACAAAACCAGAGCTGCTGCAGCGGCGAGGCCCAGGCCCCAGTTGTAGGGCTGTTCTGTGAAACGCCACCAACCTGACCTGGCGTCCGCCGCGGCGGACGCCCGACGAGGTTCGGCCATAGCCTCCTCGATGCGGTCAAACAAGATCGGCGAAGGCTGCGCGGGTCGCAGCCGCCTCAATTCATTCTCGATCTCAGAAAAATCGTTCATTTGGGCTGAAGCGCGTTTCTCAAAGCCGCCAGCGCATAGCGGTAACGTGATGCCGCGGTGTTTTGTGAAATGCCAAGTGCCCCGGCAATCTCGGCAAAGGTCAATTCGTTCCAAATTTTCATGACGAGCACCTCGCGTTGTTCGCATGGCAGAAAATTGATCGCCTCGGCGAGCGCCCGCTGCGTGTCGTCTTCAAATTCGAACTGTGGTTCGATAAATTCATCAATTTCGCCAACGGCGCTGGCCTCACGTCGTGCGCGGCGGCTGTCACGGCGGATAAAATCGAGAGCGATGGAACGCACAGCGGCGTAAAGCAGCGCGCGGTTTTCAATCTTGTGGTTGCGCCGCCAGAACTTGATGAAAACTTCCTGGACAATGTCTTCCGCGTCGGCCGCTGAATGCACCCATTGCCGGGCAAAGAGTAGCAACCCCGGAGCAACTTCAGAAAAGCAACTCTTCCAATTCTCATGGCTGACCAGATTTTGCATGACCTCTTCACGGTCTTTATCTTCAAGACGCCGCCAAGAAATGATTTTGTCTAGGCCATCGAAATTTTTCTTGTTCATCGGGTACCCGGCCGTTGCAGAAGCTCGAGCAGGAGATGTCGATCTTGGAAAAGCCACCGGTTCACTCATTACGCGGAAGAGGCTTACGCTAACTTGCCGGTGAAAAAGGATTTTGCGAATCCCATGGCGTTTGGAAAATCGCTCTCGAACTGCAGAAGAGCGCGCCGGAGAGAAAGGCGTAACGCACTTCTGTCACCTCTTCGGCAGCGGCCGAAAAACTAAATCGCCCAGCCAATCAGGATGCGCGAGTCCCTGACGATAAGCCTGCAACGACTCCACAGACGAATTGACGCGCAGATTGCTGTAAGACCCGTCGGCGTTTTGCCAGCGCTCATGCCAGTAAAGCGCGGCCTTGACCCGCGGATAGCGCGTGCGGAAAAGCTCCAAGCCTTGTTTGATCCATTCCGGTTTGCGCATCGCGCTGGGCTTCGCCGTCGCCAGCGGGAACTCACCGGTCGCCCACTCGGCGATCATTACTGGCTTATGCGGATCGAGCCTGCAGATTTCCTGATAGGGCCAGTCCACAAGTGACGGAATGTCTGGATTAGGTTCATCCTTATATTGCTGTCCGTAGACGCTGAGACCAAGCCAATCGACGTAATCCGATCCTGGATAGTACGCAGCCGCGCAGTTCCACGGTTCATACGGATAGGGATAATTGTTGGTGTGAAACATCCATCTGATGTTGGAGGCGCCCCGCGCGCGAACACGGTCGACAACGTAACGAAACGCATGGCGAAACGTCTCCGGGCCTTTCCAATTGTTGTGTTCAGCGTCCCATTGGGATCCACCGTAGTAAGCTCCTGACCACGGAAACCACGTCCCGTTCATCTCGACGCCGAACACGACGATCATTGGATGACCAAACTCGCGAGCGGCGTCCGCCCATTTATCGATGTAGACATCCCACTTCCCCGCGAGGATCTCAGTCAAGCTGAACCTGTCCGGCCCGTGGTCTTCCTCATACGGTTTGTCCCAAGGCGACCAAAACACAAGCGGCAGCGAACCGTGACGCCAAATGACATTGAGATTGTCCACGGGAAAATTTTGTTCTCCCCAATAGCTGGACGAAACGATGATGGCCTGATGTTTGTCCACCATCTGCTCGAAATCTTCGATTGTCTCCAGCGTCACATCGTCTTCTGCGTCGCCAAAATCCATGAATGCCCCGGTGTAAGCGCCGTGCTCGGGGATGACTACCTCGACCGGACCATTCGGATCGATGCGTGCGGCAGTCGCGGGTTTTTTGCATGCCGTGACGAGCAGCATTACGCCAAGCGCACTGCACAAAAAAAATGAATTCGATAAACCCATGGAGGCGAGAAACTCAGACACTCGATTAACATCCTTGTTGACTGAAAAATCCAAATAATCGAGAACGAGATCAAAGCCAGGCGCAACCAGATAAAGATGAAGGGTCTGTTTTTTCTAATGGTCTGTCTCGCATCAGTTGCGGTCGCGGACGATTTCAAAACGAACGCTGGAAAGGAATATAAGAACGGCACGGTCACCCGAGTCGAACCGGACGGGATTGTGGTAAAAACGAAATCGGGAATCACAAAGGTTTACTTCACTGATCTCCCCAGGGACGTACAAGAACGCTTTCATTATGACCCGCAAAAGGCCACTGCATACTCTGCTGAGCAGTCTGCTAACTATGCAGCATATCAGAAGCAGCAAGAGGAGGCTCAACATCAACAAGAGGACGTTGCAGCAAAGAACAAGGCGATTTTAGTCCAGCAAGAAGCTGCTAAGAATCGCATCCAGTCGTTGCAGAACCGCTACGCAGCGCTTCAGACAGAAGAAGACACTTTGCTGCAACAGATTGGCGAGGCGAAGCAACCCGGTCCGGCCTACCGGGTCGGCAAGAAGTTACAACACCAGCCGAATCCGCAAAAATCGCAGCTACCGCGTCTCCAGAGTCATCTTAGCGACGTCCGTCACGAAAAAAAACAGGTCAGCAAGGAATTGGAGAAAGCGCAGCGGTAAACAAACGAAAGGCGATGCGAGGATGCCGCTCTCGCGTCGCTTTCATTGTTTACGGTACGGAGTTATTTGGGCGCTGTGAACAACGGGAGCTTCGCAAACTGTCTGCGACGAAACTGGCTGGCTACAGCAGTTGTCTCAGCGCTTGTCCGGCTCGCGTTGCCCAAAGAAGCACGCGGCGACGAGAAGCGGCTTGCAGTTTCTGCAATTGTTCAAGCAGATCATCCCGTAAACCATTGCGTGCCAAGACAAGCGTTGGGCGCGGGCATTGACGGTCACGAGAAAGACGAATGCGCCCGGATCTTTACGAACAAGAACATCGAGCAAATGCTCTCAGCTGGACTTGGGCCGCTCACGTACCGGCTGCGCACCGAACTTGCGAGTGAGGCCTGGCATTGGAACCCGCGCGGGACGTGGAGCGATCGGGCGCACCAGTGCGGATATTGGACCTCCGACGATTCACTCGGCGATCCGATCAACCTCTCCTATGGCTATCGTTTGCCACGGCGCGGAAACACGATTGATCAGGCCAATGATGACGGCTATTCGCGCATCGCCGATGGCAACGAAGCATCGTTTTGGAAAAGTAATCCGTACCTCGATTCGCATTTCACTGGCGAATCCGAAGATGCACATCCGCAGTGGGTCGTGATCGATCTGGGCGCGTCAAGACCGGTGAACTTTATCCGCGTTCATTGGGGCGCGCCGTACGCCAAGCGATGCAAAGTCGAATACTGGCCCGGGGATGATCCGATGCACTTGCATGCTGACGATGATGACGACTGGCAGCCACTTGGACGCGCCAATGTCAATGATGGGCGCGGCGGCGATCAAGTAATTCGACTCGAGACGCCTGCGCGTTCGGTTCGATTTGTGCGCATCGTCATGACCCGGAGTTCACAAACAAGCACGGAAACCTCAAATGACATTCGTGACCGGCTTGGATTTGCGATTCGTGAGATTGAACTTGGGAAAATCGATAAACACGGTCGTTTTCACGATTACGTCCGTCATGCGCCCGATCGGCATCGGCAGACAATCATTTATGTGTCATCCACTGATCCGTGGCATCGCGCAGAAGACATCGACTTCAGCATCGAGCAGCCGGGCCTCGATTTCATTTTGCGTAGCGCGCTCACGAACAACTTGCCCGTGCTTGTGCCGGTGGGCGTGTTGTACGACACACCTGAGAACACCGCCGCCGAGATCAATTATTTGCTGCGGCGCAATTACAATTTGGAAGGAGTCGAACTCGGCGAGGAACCCGACGGACAATGGTGTTCGCCAGAGGATTATGCGGCGCTTTATGCTGGAGTCGCTCGGCGCCTCCCAGCGCTGAACTCGAATCTGAAGCTCGGCGGACCAAGCCTGCAAAGCTTCGAGGAGCAACTGGTCACATGGGCAGACGCATCCGGGAACAGTTCGTGGATGAATCGTTTTCTGAAGTATGTGCGAGGCGCCGGTACGCACTTCGATTTCTTTTCGTTTGAGTTTTATCCGTTCGACAGCATTTGCGCCCCTGCCCCACCCCAGTTGCTTGAAATTCCGTCGCGCCTTAAATCGATGCTCGACAGCTTGCGCGGCGACGGCGTGCCTCCTGACATCCCATGGCTGATGACAGAATACGGCTATTCTGTTTTTGCCGGGCGCCACGAAGTGGACATAGAAGGCGCGCTTTTCGATGCAGACACAATGGGAACGTTTCTGACTTTGGGCGGCACCAAGTCGTACCTGTATGGATACGAGCCAAACTATCTCCAGGACGAACTCAAATGTTCTTGGGGCAATCTGATGATGCTTCAGTTGAATCCAAACAATGATCAGGTGAATCGCTTGTCCGCGTACTACGCTGCTCGGCTCATCACGCAAGAATGGATGCAGCCAACAAACGAGTCACACGATGTTTTTTCGGTAAACACCAAACAGAAGAAACCCACGTCATCGCTTGCCGTCACAGTCTATGCAGTGCGGCGACCAGATAAACAGTGGGCACTGCTGGCAATTAACAAACATCCCAAGCGCGCGGCTCAGCTCGACGTGCAGTTCAATATTCCCAACGCGCCGCAGCCAATTCGTTTCGTGGGACAGGTAGAGGTGATTCAATTTTCGCGACAGCAATACGCCTGGCACGACGACGGACCAAACGGACATCCAATTCGAAGTCTCCCGCCAGCGCGATTTACGCGAGAAGCATCATCAACTTACGAACTTCCGCCGTATTCACTCACAGTTCTGCGCGGAAAACTTCCGGAGTAATTGAAAGAAGTAGCGCGCGATCGGGCCGCCCGCTGGCAGGCCTGCGCTTTACTGCACCCTCAACTCTCATCCACAGATTTCTCAATTGAGCTTAGTGCAAGAGCCAGCGGTTGGTGGCATTGCCTTGTTAGATCCTCGGCGTTACTTCGCCACCAGCGCGCTTTGATAACATCGATAAGCTCGGCCGCCGCTTGCGTCGCGTTGTTCGGACGCCAACAACCTCGTGAAGCGCGTGCGTGCCGGTCTTACCAGGCAGTCTCACCGTAATAGTTTTCCTACACGAACCTGCCCCTGACCTGCACGGAGTACAGCCTGAGATATCAGGAACTCCGTTCCGGCTCTTTTGTTTGCCCGCTCAATTCGACTGGCGATGTTTACCGCGTCTCCGATGGCAGTCACTCGCTCTTGCGGTCCACCCCCTAGCGTGCCAACGACTGCTTCGCCAAAATGCACACCAATCCCAATTTTAAAAGAGCATTGAAACAATCTCTTCACATATGGCTCTAAATCCTCCTTTACAGAGCGGAGCATATCAAGGCCAGCCAGTACCGCCTTGAGCGGCGCAGATTCTGATGACTTAACTCCAAAGAGCGCCATTAATCCATCTCCGGTATAACAAGCTACGTGGCCGCCGTTGTCCATAACTGCTCTCTCCATGTGATGATAGAAGCGCTTCAGGATATGAATCACATCGAATGGAGGAACCGATTCCGCAAACCTTGTTGAACCGCGTATATCGACAAAAAGAATAGCAATTTGCCGTTCTTCACCCGCCGACCCATGTGTTGTTGTCTCCTTTCTTTGGTCTGTGAGTGTCGCGTCTTTTGCATCCAGAATAAGCCGGCGCAATGTAACGTTTCCCGTGACAGTGGTCTGGCATGCTAGACGAACTCTCTCGCCAAAGTGCAGTTGCTCAGCAAGCGCTCGTTCTTTTTCATTGCGTGGAGAACAGAACTCCAAACCGCTGAGGACGAGCACACGACAGGTCGAACATCGCGCATTGCCACGGCATTCATTCACATGAGGAATTCGTGCTCGGAGCGATGCGGAGAGAACAGTTTCTAAATCGGAAACCTCAACGCATTGTTGGTCCGGCAAGAACAAGACGCGCGGCATAGCTCTATGCTAAAATGAAATGCTCTTTTCCATCGAGTGAAAAACCAGAAAAGGGCGGCTGTGTACCGCGGCCTAACGAGACGGAGCTGAACCACCGCTGGTTGAGCCGAGTGTTCACAAAATCGACAACAGGCCATATCCTGTTCACGTCGAAATTCTCTCGTTAAAAGAATCCGTGAAGGAATGCCGCCGCTTTGTCCGAGATGCCGACGATCTTGTTCGTTGCCTGACGATAGAATTTGAAATTGAGCTCGGTCTCGGGTCGACCGTCGTTCCAGTCGGAAAAAATTTTGAGCTCGCTCCGCCCCAGGCGCCGCTTCGCGAGCGCGGTGCGTCGGATGGTGATGCTCACGCGCGGCGTTTGCCGGGCAATCCCGCGTTTCTTTGCGATCGATTTGACCGAGGTGACGACACCGCTCGCGATGAGACCTGGGCCGCCTTCGTTCTCGCTCGCGAAGAGGAAGATCGTATCGCCTTTGGCGATGTGCTTGCCACCATACATCGTCTTCTGCGCGCTAAACGCGAACGTCTCCGTCCACGGATCGCTAACCTCGGCTTTGATCGCGAATGTCATGCTCCTTATGTCGTATCAGCGTTTCATCGTACGGCCAAAGTCCAATAGCCATAGAAGACTCTTCTTCTACAAACGGTGAACGCAAAACGGGTGGCCGTTCGCTCCAGCGCCTGGTTAGGTGTCTTTGCTATGTCCATGCTCAACTATGTGCGGTTGATCGCGTACGATCGCACAACGCAAGTAGAAGTAGAACCATGCGAAGACAACGCCAACACCGACTGCAAGAGCGCCAAATACATGTGCGCCATGCTCCGAAATACCTGTCACGCCCTCCATGGATGGCGACAACCAAGTATAGCGATATCCCTGCTGGACTGCGATAAGTGGCCCACGGTGCAAGAGCATGAACGCCCCTGGAAAGAAGAAGAGCGCAGCGATGACGAGAATCTCCCATGGATTATCGCGTCGTCTGAAATAGCGCTTTAGCATCTAACGAGAAAGAGATTAGCCACGGCTATCGTTGAAAAACAATACGGCGGGAGTGTGTGAGCCTAGCGAATGGAGCGGTTGGCCAAGCGACATAGAAGGTAAAACGACGAGGGTAGGAGCGAGTGAGTGTGGCAACGAACGAGTTTCAATCGCACTAGGGAAGCCGGGAACCGAGACGAAGTCGAGGGT
>Ga0137366_10003512_pt1 | contig 12222 bp, 10 predicted proteins | sample SagtaG_8_FD_104938 | JGI IMG/M metagenome (GOLD analysis project Ga0137366, IMG submission 104938) | Vadose zone soil microbial communities from Sagehorn Ranch, Mendocino, California, USA - Sage1_L_60_16 metaG | ecosystem: Environmental > Terrestrial > Soil > Vadose zone | place: USA... | reverse complement strand
TCACGACCGTTCCGTCGATGAACGTCATCGCCGAGCCGAGGATCGTCGCTACCAGAGTCCAGCGGCGTTTATCAGCCGCCGTCATTTCGAGGCAGCAATTCCTTCGTTATAGCTCGCGCCGGTTCAACAGCCGGTATGCGTAATCCACTGCTCTCGCCGTCAGCGCCATATAGGTGATGCTCGGGTTCTGATTCGCAGTCGATGGCATGCACGCGCCGTCGGTCATGAACACGTTCGGCGCGTCCCACATCTGATTGTGGGAATTGAGCACCGACGTCTTCGGATCCCGACCCATCCGCGCCGTGCCAGTCTCGTGGATCACCAGTCCCGGGGGGTTATTGTCCTTGATCGGCTTGATGTCGGTCGCGCCCATTGCCTCGAACATCTCGGTCGCGCTCACCACCATGTCATCCAGCATTTTCTTCTCGTTGTCGCTGTACACGCAGTTGACGCGGAGAGCCGGAATTCCCCATGCGTCGACCAGATGCGGATCGAGCTCGATGTGGTTCTCGTGACGCGGAAGCATTTCACCAAACCCGTACAGCTCCATCGTCCACGGACCGAGATCGCCGATGAGTGATTTCTTGAAGCTCGCGCCAAAGCCCGGCATCTCTGAACCCCTTCCCCAATCGGGACGCCAGGCGCGGCCCTCGAAGCCGTACCCGCGCAGAAAATCCGGCTGCTTCGTTTTGACATTGCGAAAGCGCGGGACGTAAATCGCGTCGGGACGGTTGCCGATCTCCCGCCGATCCTGCGCCCACGGAAGTGTCGCGCTGGCGCCACCGCCCATGATGTGATCCATCAGGTTGTGTCCCAGCTCGCCACTGGAGTTGCCGAGCCCATTCGGGAATTCGCTGGTGGCAGAGTTGAGAAGAATGCGAGTCGATTCCATTGCCGAAGCGCAGAGAAAGACCACTCTTGCATTGACGTCGAACATCTGCTTGGTGTTCGCGTCTATTACTCGGACGCCAGTCGCTCGCCGCTTCGCAGGATCGTAGATCACGCTGTGCACGACGCTGAATGGTCGGAGAGTCAGCCGTCCCGTTTGGCGTGCAGCCGGAAGTGTCGCGTTGATGCTGCTGAAGTAGGAGAACGTCATGCATCCGCGAGCGCAATGACCGCACAGATGACATTTGGACCGACCGTTGTGATCCTGAGTCAGAACCGCCAGTCGCGCATTCGTGATCAACCGTTCGCCACCGAATTTCTTGAGCACAATGTCCCGCGCCTTCTGCTCCGCGGCGTTCAGCTCCCATGGGGGCTGGAACTCGCCATCAGGAAGATGTGGAAGGTTCTCGCGGCGTCCCTGAATGCCGACGAACTTCTCGACATGACTCCACCACGGCGCGAGATCGCGGTAGCGAATTGGCCAATCGACGCCGAAGCCTTCCTTCGCGTTCGCCTCGAAGTCGAGATCACTCCATCGGTAGACGCACCGTCCCCACATTATGGAGCGCCCTCCGACCTGCCTGCCGCGTATCCAGTAAAACGGTTTGTCTTCGGGGAATGAGTACGGATTGTCGAGATCGTTTACGAAAAACTTGGACGACCACTCGTCACACGCGCCGGTATGTCCCTGAATGGGCTGGTAACGCTCGGTTCGCCGGCGGTCGCGCATTCCTCTATAACGCAACTCGTAAGGACGCACCTGTTGCACGTAATCGATGACCGGGTCGATCGGGCGGCCCGCCTCGAGTACGATCGTCCGCAGCCCGTGCTCGGTGAGCTCCTTTGCGGCCCAGCCACCGGAGATTCCGGAGCCGACGACGATCGCATCATACGTTTCCGCCGACATTTTCAGACCGCTGGAGTGAACGGCACGTTGCCCTGATACCCGTTGAAGAATATCCGCACCTTCAGCACTTCCTGCTCGACCGGTTTGGATGTGAAGTAACCGTAGACGGTGAGACCCTTGAGTCGTGCAAATGCGAGCCCCGCACCAGTCTTGTCCGCCCTCGCGGGGTCGAGCGCCAGCAGGAGCTCAGTTTTCTTCGCGGCGGGCAAGTCTACGAAACGAGGTGAGCCCAGCGCTGCAGCGCGTACGTCGATGTCGTGAAGACCGGCCATAAACGCAGCTCTCTCGTCGTCGTGCGCCCACTCGGTCAGGATCAGGTCGATGAACTCGGGCACCTTCACGCTCGTCGCTCCCGGCGTGTCCGTCTCCGGAATGATCATCTCGGCGATATTCGTTACAAGCGCCTGCTGATCGCGATTGAGCGTTCTGAACGGAACATCACCGAGCCGAAGGTGCAGTCCCTCGCCTAGCTTTATCGCCGATTCGACGTTGCGAGGGATGAAGGACAGCGCGAGGGCGCCGCCGAGGAACTGTACGACTTCGCGTCTTCGCATATCAGGATGACACGATCGAGGCGATTGTTTGGACCTGAAGGCTTGGGAATCCGAACGTACGACTCGGAATCGAACCGGTCAAGCAGAACTACCTGGCGAAATTGCCACAGTCGCTATTGACCGGAGCCAAGTGCGTGCGATACTACTCGACAGCCATGTAGCGCGGTAACGGAGCAGCGACAACGTCGAAGGAGATCGCCCATGAGTCCTCGAGGAGAGCGCGCGCGTCAACCCAAAGCCAAGCCCGAATCGTCCAAAGCTAACGCGCAGATAACATCGACTCGCGCTCACGACCTGATCCGCAATGACAAGCTGGTAATGGTCGATCTGAAGTTCGTTGACCTCCCAGGCACGTGGCAGCACTTCAGTATTCCGGTCGAACAGTTCACGGACGAACTCTTCTCGGAAGGAATCGGGTTCGACGGCTCGAGCATCCGCGGGTTCCAGCAGATACATGAGAGTGACATGCTGCTCGTTGCCGATCCATCAACGGCGATTGTCGATCCGGCGTGTACCATCCCGACCCTGAGTCTGGTCTGTAACGTTTTCGATCCGTTGACGCGCCAGCCGTACTCTCGCGACCCGCGTTATGTAGCGCAAAAGGCCGAGCGATACCTGACTGAATCGGGCGTTGCTGACATCAGTTACTGGGGGCCGGAGGCGGAGTTCTTCATCTTCGACAGCATCCGCTTCGACGCGGGCGCCCAATTCGCCTATCACTTCGTCGATTCAGACGAAGGCATTTGGAATAGCGGCCGCGAGACCGAGAGCCCAAACCTCGGTCATCGGCCTCGTTGGAAGGAAGGCTATTTTCCGGTGCCCCCTGCCGACACGTTGCAGGACCTGCGATCGGAGATCGTGTTGAAGATGATCGCGGCCGGGATCGAGGTCGAAGTGCATCACCACGAGGTCGCGACGGGCGGGCAGAACGAGATCGACATGCGCTTCGGACCGCTCACGCAGATGGCCGATCATCTGATGCTGTACAAGTACATCATCAAGAACGTCTCGCGAGCGCACGGGAAAACGGCGACGTTCATGCCCAAGCCGTTGTTCGGCGACAATGGCTCGGGAATGCACTGTCACCAGAGTCTTTGGAAGGGAGAACAGAATCTCTTTTTCGATGCGAAGGGCTACGCGCTGATCTCGCAGACAGCAAAGTGGTACATCGGCGGTCTGCTCGCGCACTCACCCGCACTGCTCGGGCTCTGCGCTCCGACCACCAATTCCTACCGGCGACTGGTGCCTGGCTTCGAAGCGCCTGTGAATCTCATTTACTCGCAGCGGAACCGGAGCGCCGGCGTCCGCATTCCGGTTTATTCGACGAGTCCCAAGTCAAAGCGAATCGAGTACCGGTGTCCGGACGCATCGTGCAATCCATATCTCGCCTTCGCCGCGATGTTGATGGCGGGCCTCGATGGAGTTCGAAAGCGAATCGATCCAGGCCAGCCGCTGGACAAGGATCTCTATGAGCTGGAGGAGGCTGAGGCAGCGGCGATCAAGCAGGTGCCGGGTTCGCTAAGTGAGACTCTTGACGCACTCGAAGCAGATCACGCCTTTTTGCTGGAAGGCGACGTGTTCACACCGGATCTGATCGAGACCTGGATCGAATACAAGCGGACGAAGGAAGTCGACGTGATGCGACTGCGGCCGCATCCGTACGAGTTTTACTTGTACTACGACACCTAGTCGCGAGCGTCAGCGCGGACGACGAGGCCGCTGTTTCGCCGAGACCGACCTGATGACGGTGCGCGGTGCTGCACCGTCATTCGGAAACACAGGCGAAGCAGCGGCGATCGCGTCACCGATGAGACCGCTGATATACGGATCATCGAGATCACCGGGTCCGCCCAGGCGCACGTTGCGAACAACGTTGCCGCTTCCCCTAAGCAGTTTCTTCGGATCCGCGAGCTTGGTCCCTTTGAGAAAGCACAGCGTGACCCATTTGGGCATCAGCGCGAGAGAAAGGACCGCTTCCGACGGACGATCGCTCGGTCCGTACCCGAACACGAGTGCGTTGTAGTTGTCGTAGACGAACTCGAATCCGCCCGGTATCGCCTGACGCATTCTCGCTCGCGCATCTTTGCCGGACGCAACCATCTCAGGGGTGTACTTGGCAAGGAATTCCGCGATCTGGTTTTCTGGGGAGCCGGTCGCAGCCGTTGGTGACGCGACAGTGGTCCGAGGTTTTGCGCGCTTCTTGGCAGGCATTATTCGAGGTGTCGAGCGAGGAACTCTTCAACCTCGCGCAAAGTAGTCGCCCGCGCCACTGACTTCGGAAAATGCTCGACCAAATGCATTTGAGGTGAGTATGCGATCACGGGTTTTTTGTAATCGACGGCTAGCGACACTTCGGTGGCAGTTCCCTGCTCCCCCGGAAGCCCAATTATGGCGACGCAGGATAGAATGTTGATATGGTTCCGCGACAGGTCCTCTTTGCCTCGCGGCCCGCTGTAGGGAAGGTGCGTGTATATGGGCAGCTCCACGTACGGGTTTGGATAGCCATCCCTGGGCCTCGAACGTTCGCTTTCGCTGAAACACGGGATAATGCCGATGCAAATCCCTCGGTTTCTCGGCGCCTGCACAAATGCTCTGCTGACCGATGTCATTACCCCTCGCCCGCCGCCGGTGAGGAGGTTCACGCCGAGAGCGGCGAGAAGTTTTCCGATTTCTCGACCAAGAGCGTCGTGTTCATCGGTACCAGAGCCCATCACCCCCACAGTCTGGTTTGCAACGATTGGATCCATTCTGGAAGTCAAGCAACTTACTTCGTTGCGCCTCGCTCACGGACCTCGCCCCAATTCGGAAACGCGTTGAGACCTGGGGGGAATGTGAGTTGCACCTCGCCCGTGCCGTCCGCGTTCATCAAAAAAAGTTGGAGTTGACCTCGACCCCCCACTCGCCTGTGGAACACGATTTTTTTGCCGTCGGGTGACCACGAGGACGTCAAGTCGGGTACGTCATTGTCGGTGAGCTGCACCTGTCCCGTGCCATCCGCGTTCATGACGCAGATCTCGAAGTCAGGGCCGCCCCTCCTGCAACTGAAAACAATGCGTTTGCCATCTGGTGACCAGGCGGGAGCCCGCTCCTCCTCGGTGTTGTTGGTCAGGCGCGTCGGCTTTCCGGTTCCATCTGAGTTGATCACGTAAATCTCGGCGGTCGCGGAGTTAACGGGATTGTCGGTGACGGCGTGGCTCGTGAACACAATCTTCTGCCCATCGGGCGACCAATCCGGATCGTCGTCAATCGCCGCCGGACTGTTCGTGATGTTCTTCGGCCGCGCCCCGTTCCTGAGGAACTCGCCAACGTTCAGGACGAATATGTCATTGTCGCTCGTCGCCGCGCCCGGGTCAGGCTTGATCGGTCGTCCCTTGCCAGACGCTGAAGCGTGGAATGCGATGCTCTTGCTGTCCGGAGACCAGGTGGCAGAGCTACCTCGTATCAGGGGAGTCTGGCCGGTGCCGTCGGTGTTCATCACGAACAGGTCCGAGGTGTTGAAGGGCTCCGCCTCCCCATCCCCCGCGGCCCGCAGCCGGTTGCTGTCGAACACGATCCTGCTCCCGTCCGGCGACAAGGCTGGGAAACCATCGTAGTAAGTGTTCTCCGTCAAGCGCCGCGGGTTCGTGCCGTCCCCGTTCATCAGGTAGATCTCCCCCGCGAGCAAAGCGCGCTGGGGGTTGACCGCAGGATCGGCAGCCGGATCGTGGCGCGTGCTAACGAACGCAATCGTCGAGCGCATCGACGCCTGCATCTCGCCGCGACTCAAGGTCCGTGCGCAGGCTCCGAGCAGGCCCGCGCCCGAAACTCCAATAATCATCGATGCGGCCAGCGCCGTGTTCTCGATTTCGTTGCGCCTGTTCATGATTTCTCCCTTTTTCGGAGTAGAGAAACTGTACCGTGGGATTGTAGCCGAGCACGCTACGGTGATGATCGCCATCGTGTTTCCTCGATTTTCAGCGGATCCTCTCCGGCGCTTTCGCTTCCCATTGCGAAACGTTGATGCCCCTCGCGAGCAACCACACGGTGAGCGATACTCCCGCGATAGACATCGGCAGAAGAAGGACGTCGGACGCGTACGCCGGCGTCAGGACCAAGGCGAAGTTCCTCATGACAAAGCCGAGACCGCCGATCGCTAGAAGAATGCCGAGAACTTTGGGAATGTAGCCCGATCGAAAGATCAGGTACCCACGGAGAATGCCGGCGACACCGTAGAACACCATGAATAGCCCTGCACCGTATCCGTAGAACTTGAGCGAGAGCAGCGCGAGAGTGTTGAGTTGATCCGGAGAAAAAGTCTTCAGATAATCAGCGCCTCCCAGGATGAACGTCGCTGCGAAATAAAAGAGCTCGGCGACAGCGAAAACGGCGGTGGATATGAGCCCGAAGAACGCGGCGAGAAGGGCAAGATCTTTTCGGACAGGCCTTAGCAACACATACATGACCAGCGACAGCGCGATGTCACACACGGCTTCGACGAGGTAAGTGGCGAAGCCAAAGCGGAATAGCGAGTTAGAAGCAATGATATTTTTTGCGGTCGCGGTCGCATCGGCTGAGACAATCAGCTTGGTTGGGACGTAGAACTCACCAAAGCCGCCAGCCACCATCGAGATCAGGAATAGGACACCGGCAATCCTGGCATACGTCTGTGCCGACCCCGCTGACTGCGCCAGCCGGCGATCGTCGATCGCGTTCGCCACACCGGTCATACCCTCATCAGAACTCTTCAAGGATCTTTTTTGCTTTCTTGGGATTGTCACTGACGATCGCGAGCTCAACCAGGTCATCCGCGACGCCCGTTACGTAGATCGCTTCGAGATCAACGCCGGCGTCGCCGAGGCGGTTGGTGACGTTGGCCAGTACACCGGCTTTGTTCTCGAGCAATACGATGTGGACTTCACTCTCGGTGAACCGAATGTTCGCCGCCTCGAGAGCGCTGCGGGCCACCACGATGTCATCAGGGAGAATGCGCGCCACCGCCTCGCCACGAATGGACAGTGCCGCGAGAGCTTTGATGTTGACGCCGCGCCGGGCGAGCGCCTGCGCCACTCGGGCGAGGTCGCCAGGCTTATTGGTGAGCTGAATCGAGCAGTCTTTCATTGGGGTCTCCGAGCGAGCTTAAGGTGTCGTCGTGGTTCGGCTGCAAGCACGTTACCACCTTTGTGACGAAGCCGCATCCGAAAGCTGCTTGGCAGCTGCAACGTTCGTTACGCAGCACACGCTTCAACGTGCGATGGTCAGCGTGCTGATTGGAGTCAACGAGATCTTCCGGAACTCGACCTCCGATCCTTCCGACTGCAGAGCGATTCGGCCGTGATCGGCGGTCGCATCGGAACCATCATTCACCAGGTCGCCGTTCTCCCAGACTCTGATCGATCTGCCGACAGCCTCGATCACCATAGTGTTCCATTCGCCGACGGGTTTCTCGGAGTTGTCGGTCAGATTGAGGATGCGTCGCGCCTTGCCCTCCGTCGTGCCCCACTGCGCAGGTGGGCCGCGCCGGCGCTCCATGTCGGGAACGCGGATGTCTTCCAGGATGCACCAGAAATCGCCGGCGTTCCCACTCTCCATCTGCACCTCGATGGAACGCGGGAACATTCCGTAGAGAGCGCGCGGTATCGAGGCGTGCACCAAAACACCGGAATTGCCGGGAGTCCCGGGGAAGCGGTACTCAACTTCCAGCCGGTAGTCGCGATAGCTGGAATCGGTGATGATATGTCCGCGCGGCTCACCCAGGCTCACGAGCATTCCGTTGCGCACGACGAACGGATTCCGCACGCGCGCGCTGGTGTCCATTGCGGGAACGTCGACATGCCAGCCAGAGAGGTCCCTACCATTGAAGAGGCTTTGTGGCTGCCGCTCGGACGCGCAGCGAGACATCGAGCCGAAGGCCGTGGTCACGCAAGCCGCGAGGATCAGGAATGACTTCATGAGGGCCCCGGCAGGATGTCCTAGACGCGGTCGAACGAGGCGCAGCGTTGCGCGAAGTCCAACTCCACGCACACTACCACTATTGCGGCGTATCCGCATCCAAAAGTGCTTGTCAGCTGCAACGTTCGTTAGGCATCCGAGACTCCTCCAGGCGCCTCCTCTGTCCACCGCGGCGGCGGCGGTGCAGATTGGCGTGCCGGCGTCCGCTGGTCGTCACCCATCGCCCTGGACCGCCCATGCAACGACTCGTCTCGCTCGCGCTTCTGCTCGCTTCGGTCTGCGTCCCAATCGCCGCACGCAGCCAGGAGTCGCGCGTACTCGTCTTCTCCAAGACGGCCGGATTCCGACACAGCTCCATCGGAGTCGGGATCGCCGCTGTCAAAAAGCTCGGACAGGAAAACGGGTTCTCCGTCGACGCGACTGAAGACGCTGGCGCGTTCACCTCGAAGAACCTCGCGCGATATCGCGCCGTCGTCTTCCTGAACACAACCGGCGACGTACTGGACGCCGCACAGCAGGACGACTTCGAGCGCTACATCCAGGCTGGTGGCGGATACGTGGGCATTCATTCCGCCACGGACACCGAGTACGACTGGCCGTGGTACGGAAGACTCGCGGGGGCGTACTTCAATGGCCATCCGGGGAATCCCAACGTTCGCAAAGGGACGTACCGTGTGCTCGACAAGAACCATCCCTCAACGGAAGGATTTCCCGATCGCTGGGATCGCGAGGACGAGTTCTACAACTTCAAATCGATCGATCCGACAATCCACGTCCTCGTCGACATCGACGAAAAGAGTTACGACGGCGGGACCAACGGCGACCACCATCCAATGTCGTGGTACCACGACTTCGATGGCGGACGCGCGTGGTACACGAACATGGGTCACACCGAGGCCACCTTCTCCGAGCCCCTCTTTCTGCGACACCTCCTCGGCGGACTGCGCTACGCGATGGGCACGGGGAAGATCGATTTCAGCCGCGCGCGGCCCGAGGAGAACCGCTTCACCAAAGTCGTTCTCGCCGAGAAGCTGGATGAGCCCGTCGAGCTCGCCGTCCTTCCCGGCGAGCGCGTGCTGTTCATCGAGCGACATGGTTACGTCAACCTGTATTCGCCGGCGACCGGTCGCGTGCGACGGATCGCGACGATCCCCGTCAGCACCAAATACGCGGACAGCAGTCAGGCCGAGGACGGTCTGCTCGGACTCGCCGCCGATCCCCGTTTCGCGACCAACGGTTGGGTCTACATGTACTACTCGCCAACCGGACCCGAGCCGAAGAACGTGCTCGCTCGCTTCCAGATGAAAGGAGATTCACTCGACTTAGCGTCGAAAAAGATTCTCCTCGAGGTACCAACTCAGCGCTTGCAGTGCTGTCATACCGGTGGCTCGATAGCGTTCGACAGCAAGGGCAACCTCTATATGTCGACAGGCGACAACTCGAATCCATTCGCCACCGGCTACGCACCCATCGACGAGCGGCCCGGCCGCATGCCGTGGGACGCGCAGAAATCCTCCGCCAACACCAACGACCTGCGTGGGAAGATCATCCGCATCCATCCAGAGCCAGATGGTAGTTACACCATCCCGGAGGGAAATCTTTTTCCGAAAGGAACGGCGAAGACGCGACCGGAGATCTACACGATGGGGCATCGTAATCCTTATCGGATCTCGATCGACTCTCATACCGGATTCCTCTACTGGGGCGACGTCGGTCCCGACGCGAACGTAGACTCCGTCGGGCGCGGCCCGCGCGGCTACGACGAAATCAACCAGGCACGCAGCGCCGGCAATTACGGATGGCCGTACTTCGTCGGCAACAACCAGGCGTATTACAAAACGACGGTCATTGACTCGGTGACGATTCAGGCAGGAGAGCAGTTCGATCCGGCGCATCCAATCAATCGCTCACCCAACAACACCGGTCTCACCGAGCTGCCGCCCGCACGCGGCGCTTACATCTGGTATCCGTACGCGCCTTCTCCCGAGTTCCCGATCGTCGGCAGCGGTGGCCGAGCCTCCGAGGCTGGCCCGGTATTTCACAAGGATGATTTCCGCGGCGCGGCCAGACCTTTCCCGCAGTACTACGACGGAAAGCTTTTCATCTACGAATTCATGCGCCACTGGATCATGGCAGTGACCATGGACGCGAAGGGAGACCTCGCCTCCATTGAGCAATTCATGCCGAGCGCGAAGTTCAGCGCTCCGATCGAGATGGAGTTCGCGCCGAGCGGAGATCTGTATGCTCTCGAGTACGGTACCGCGTGGTTCCAGGCCAACGACGACGCGCGGCTCGTTCGCATCGAGTACAACGCGGGCAATCGGAAGCCAATCGTCGCAGCCGCGGTCGATCGACCGACCGGAGCGCTGCCGATGCGCGTGAAGCTTTCCTCAGCGGGCACAATGGATCTCGATGAGGATTCGCTTCGATATGCGTGGACGATCTCGCGCGCCAGCGGTGGAACGGTGGCGAGGCTAACGCAACCGAATCCGTCATTCACCTTCACGCAACCGGGCACGTATACGGCGTCGCTGACGGTCACCGATACACACGGTGCTCAATCCACTGCTGCGGTGCCGATCGCGGCGGGCAACGAGCCGGCCAACGTCGATATCGACATCGTCGGCAGCAACAAGACGTTCTTTTTCCCGGGCGTTCCAGTGCGTTACGCGGTACGCGTGACGGATCGTGAAGATGGCTCGCTCCGGGCCGGGACTATCCCGGCGAGCAGCGTGAGTGTAACCGCGCAGTATCTGAAAGACGGCGCGCCGTCGGGCGGAGCCGCGACTGCGCACGAGACAGGGAGGAAACTGATCGAAGGGAGCGACTGCCTCTCCTGTCACCAGTTGAACAGAAAATCCATCGGCCCAGCGTACGTTGATGTCGCGCGGAAGTACAAAGACAGCACGGCGACCGCCCGTCTCGTGCGCAAGATCCGCGCAGGAGGATCCGGCGTGTGGGGCAACGTAGCGATGCCCGCGCATCCCGCGCTCACCGACGAGCAGGCGACCGCAATGCTCGCCTACATCATGAGCCTCGCCGACCGTCCGACTAGCGAACCGTCACTTCCCGTTCGAGGCACATATGTGCCTCCAGCAGGATCCGGTGATTCGCCCACCGCCGTAACGGTGCTGCGCGCCGCGTACACGGATCGCGGCGCGAACGGAATGCCCGCGATCACCAAGGAGAAAGAGGTCGTCCTTCACTCGCCGACTGTGGCAGTCGCGAATGGTGAGCTGTCGGAAGGAGTGTCGAGGCAGAACGTACAGGAGTTGCCGGTGCCGGTTACCGTCGTGAATCGGTCGGGTTCGTCTGTAGCGTTGAAGCAGATCGATTTGACTGGCGTTGGGGCAGTGACATTCGCCGCGGTAGCCCCGGCTCAATACCAGGCTAAGGGCGGTAAGATAGAAGTGCATCTCGATTCGCCCACGGGTGCTTTGCTTGGCGAGAGCGAGCTGATTCGCCCGGCCGCCGACGTCGCGCCGTTACGACTAAGGACGGTGTTGCGGCCGACGTCGGGATTACACGATGTCTATCTGGTGTTCAGGAATCCCGACGCGAAGGGCGATGGGTTCCTGTTTGGAGTGTTGACGGCGACGTTCGAGGGCGCGCCGCGTTCTGACGCGCCCTAGAAGGCTGGCTGCGACTGGCCGGGAAGGAGCTATTTCTTCGCGGCCGTTGCCGCCTGGACCGGCTTGAGATCGAACTTTCCTTTGCTTTCGACAAAGAAGACACACTCCGAGCTTGGATCGCAGCTCGTAGTGTGGCGATAGTTGCCGCCCGGTTGCAGGAAGTACGACCCGGGTCCCAGGCGGAATTCCGGCTTTCCCTCGGGCGCCTGAATGTATGTCCCTGACAAAATCACGACCTTCATGTCGTAGGTGTGCGTGTGAAGTGGAACTGCGAATCCCGCCGGCAGCTTGAAGAGCGCGCCGAATGCGCCCT
>Ga0137366_10003511_pt1 | contig 12224 bp, 9 predicted proteins | sample SagtaG_8_FD_104938 | JGI IMG/M metagenome (GOLD analysis project Ga0137366, IMG submission 104938) | Vadose zone soil microbial communities from Sagehorn Ranch, Mendocino, California, USA - Sage1_L_60_16 metaG | ecosystem: Environmental > Terrestrial > Soil > Vadose zone | place: USA: California... | reverse complement strand
CTAAAGCTCGTCGGACAGTTTCAATGCGAATGTCTGACAAACTTCAGTTTGTCGTCCAAGTTCGACAAGCTAAAGCTCGTCGGACAGTTTCAATGCGAATGTCTGACAAACTTCAGTTTGTCGCCCAAGTTCGACAAGCTAAAGCTCGTCGGACAATTTCAATGCGAATGTCCGACAAACTTCAGTTTGTCGTCCAAGTTCGACAAGCTAAAGCTCGTCGGACATCAAACTGACCCACCACTTGGGCGAAGGATGGCATCAGCGGATGCGACCGGGAGTTGCGATCTGACAAACTCCCGGATGGCCTCCTCGAGGGGCGGTAGACCTTCAAGCTTTATGGCTTCCGTAAGTAGGCAGTGGAGTCGCGAGTTTCGGGGGCGGGCAGCGGGCCGCGGCACGTCTTTTAAGCTCACAGTCTGCACCAGGGCATCATCCAGTCCGGCAGTTTGGAGGACTGCGCGTGCGAAAGTTTCAAAGCTGGCCCCGGCGCCGCTGTTTACGACGTGAAAAACGCCGGGAAGATCGAGGTACGCCAATCGGTATAGCTGCTGCGCAAGATGGACCGCGTACGTGGGAGTCCCAAACGTGTCGCCGATAGCTCGCAGTCGTTCGCCACGGCGTGCGCGCTGCAAAACCGTGCTCACAAAATTCGAGCCTCCAACTCCAAAGATATATCCGCTGCGCACCACGATTGTTCGCGCCCATGAAACTTGCGCGCGCCGCTCGCCCTCGAGCTTACTACGAGCGTAAACGCTCTGTGGATTCGGCTGGTCCCGCTGCGTGTAAAAGCCATCTTTCACGCCGTCGAATACATAGTCGGTTGAAATCGTGATTAGCAAAGCACCCGTCTGGCGACAAGCGAGTGCCAGTCGTTCAGGCCCTTCAGCGTTAGCCTTCCAGGCGCGCGCAGGATCCAGCTCACAGCCGTCCACGTCGGTCCAGGCCGCGCAATTGATGACGACATCCGGTCGTTCGCGATCGAAGGCAGCGCTAACTTCGCGCTCATTCGTGATATCCAAAGCAGCATGGTCCAACCCGACAACTTGATTGCCTTCGTGCGCGCAGTGTCTTGCGGTGGCCCGACCGACCAACCCACCTGCGCCGGTAATCAAGAATTTCACTTGGCGCCGACCTCCGCGCCATACTGCCGAGTGTAGTATTCGCGATAAGCTCCACTGCGCGCTCGGTCAACCCACTCGGTATTGCTTTTGTACCATTCAATCGTCTTGCGCAATCCGCACTCCCAGCTTTCCAGCGGACGCCAACCGACCTCGGATTCAACCAGCGAGGGATCCATCGCATAACGACGATCGTGACCTGGGCGATCTTTTACGAAGCGGATTAATGAGTGTGGTTTCCCCAGCGCATCGAGCACAGACTTCGCCACATCAATGTTCCTTCGTTCATTACGTGCCCCAATATTATAGACAGCGCCGGGGCGGCCCTTTTCCAGAACTTCCAGGATTGCCCGGCAATGGTCGTCGACATAGATCCAATCACGAACATTGAGTCCGTCGCCGTAAACCGGAATCGGCTCGTCGTTCAGCGCGTTCGCAATCATGAGAGGAAGAAACTTCTCTGGGAACTGTCGCGGCCCGTAGTTGTTACCACAACGCGTAATCACCGTATCAAGACCAAATGTATGATGGGTTGCGCGCACCAAATGTTCGGCGGCGGCCTTTGATGCCGCATAAGGGCTGTTGGGACGAAACGGGGAATCTTCAGTGAAGAACGCGGTGTCGTTTTCAGGCAGGCTGCCCATTACCTCGTCAGTAGAGACTTGCAAGAAGCGTCGGACTCCGCGCTGGCGGGCGGCATCGAGCAGTACTTGAGTGCCCAGGACATTCGTGTGGATGAATTCATTCGCCGAAGCAATGCTTCTGTCTACATGTGACTCGGCTGCGAGATTGATTATTGCTTCAGCCCCGTCACCTAACGCGCTCTGCACCGCTTCCTGACTGGCGACGTCGCCTCTGACGAAGATGTGCCGGTCTGGGTCGAGACCCCCGAGGTTGTCTAGATTTCCAGCATAGGTGAGGGCATCGAAGTTAACCACCTCGCAAGCTGAGAACTTATCAAGGAGTTGCCGGACAAAGGCTGAACCTATAAATCCGGCGCCGCCCGTAACAAAGAATTTAAGTGTTTTCAGCATTAAAACTTGTCTGACCTAAACATCATGGGAAGGTAATAACACAACTCGCTGGGCTGTCAACTGGTATGGTTGCAAATTTTTGACAAGCGCGAACAAATCTTGTGTACTTAACGCAAACAAATCTTATTGACACTGTCACACAAATAGAGTACTAACCGTCCCTCTCGTTGGCAGTGCGGTGAAAGTTCCTAAGAGACTTAACCGGATGACCTGCGACGCGATTACCAACGAGAAAGCGTTTGCCAGCGCTAGAAAAGGTGCCAAACCCGACCAAGCTGACTCTTGATAGCTATGTCCAAATGTAGGCTCGGCATCCCGTGCCATTTCCCAAGTGCCGACTTGATATCTGAGAACTAAGGAGAAGGCAATGAAAACCCAAAAGGGCCCACGTGTGTTTCGGCTTTATTCTCTTATTTGTCTGGCCGCACTAATTATTGTGGGCGCGGTTGCCGCTGCCCCCTTTTATTCGGCTGCCTTCCGTTCGTCTCTCGAGAAGAGTTCCGCAAAAGTGGATGCTGCTGCTTCCAGACCAGTTCTAGAAACAGCGAACTCGATTTCGCGGTTGGGCCGCACATTCAAACCGCTCGTGCCGACGCCGGGACCTTCGACGGTAGGTATCGCAACATACGCGCCTGACTGTGCCACGCCGAAGACGGATTTTAATCTTGGTGATACCGTGTGCGCGAAAGCGACGGGCGTGCCTGTAACGATCTTCTCGTGGCACGTCGCCTGGGTCGATACTGTCGGCTTCATTCGGCAAACGGATACCGCAATTGCAGATGACCTGGCCACCTATACCTATACCCTGCCCTCAACCACAACGTCTGTCGTGAACGGCCAAACGGTTGACAACCGTGGGACATGGAGGGTGAACCTGACGCGTTTCAGCGGAGCAATACAACAGACCGCAAGCTTTACCGTACATGAAACAGCTAATCCAGTCTCTGATGTTTTCGTCCAGAAGTTTATACGCGACCCGAACTCGCCAGCTCAGGCGGGAGGCAATATTGCTTTCATAATAGTGGTTGGCAATCAAGGGCCCGACCCGGCGACTGCCGTTCATCTCGTTGACTCTGCCCCCAGTGGTAGCTCGCTTGTCCAGTTCACGCAACAATCAGGTCCGGCCTGTGTACCAGTAGCAGAGTTCCCGAACGACTGCACGATCGCGACTCTGACAAACGGTGATAGAGCAGAGTTCACGGCGATTTATGGCATCGATAGTGGTACGGCTGCGGGGACCGTCCTTACCACAAGTGACAGCGTGTCCAGCACTACAGTAGACCCGAATACCGACAACAATACCTCGAGTGTTCAATTTGAAACTCAGGCCGCTAGCGGAGCAGGTACTTGCTCGCTCACTTGCCCGACCGACATTACTACCGATGCAAACACAACCGAAGGCGGACTGCGAGGAGCTCATGTAACTTTTGAGGATGCGACGAGCGCGGGTGACTGTGGATCAGTCTCTTCTTCACCTGCTTCCGGTTCGTTCTTTCCGGTTGGAACTACTCTAGTCCACGCAACCTCGGAGACAGGAGGAGGCACTTGTACCTTTACAGTTACAGTTGAAGACCCAAATGGGAATACTACTATCAGTTGTCCCAGCAACAAGGAGGCCAACGCCGATAGTAATTGCGAGGCCACAGTGACTATTGGTACCCCAACTGCGACGGGTGACAACGTAACAATTTCTGGCGTGCGTAGCGATGGCAAGCCTATGTACAATTGCGATTGTTTTCCTCCTGATCCAAATGATCCAACGGTCGCTTGCGATATACACGGCGCGTGTACGCGCCGCGCTGACGCTCCTTTCGCGGCTGGTGTAACGACTATCACCTGGACGGCGTACTCGCACGACACTCCGGGGCCTTACGCGAGCCCGGAAGACGAACTGGCACACCGGACGGGCAATGCATCATGCACGCAAACTGTAACCGTTAATGACATCACGCCGCCGACGATTACAGCGACAGACCAAACTGCCTCGGCAGACGCAAATTGTCAGGCTGCGGTGCCGGACTTCTCCACAATCGCGACGGTTTCGGACAATTGCGCGTGCGCCAGCTCGGACAACTCGGAAACCTGCGTCAGCAGGCAAGATATCACCGTAACCCAAGACGTGGCGCCCGGCACTCTGGTGGGACTCGGACCGCACACGATTCACCTAACAGCGAATGACGGCTCAAGTAATAACGACGGCGCCGGCAACAGTACGACCATATCGGTCACTTTTACAGTCGTCGACACCACTCCGCCGACATTCACCTTCGTTCCGGCGAATGTGACGGCTTACACCGGTCCGGGCGCTACTACCTGCGACACTGTAGTTGACCCCGGTACAGCGACGGCGACCGACAACTGCGGACCTGTAACTATCACGCGCAGCCCGTCAGGTAGTACGTTCCCGGTCGGAACGACCACGATCACCTGGACGGCAAAAGATGGTGCCAATAACCCATCAACGGCGACTCAAACGGTTACGGTTATCGACAACACGCCGCCGGTAATTAGTTGCCCGAGTAACATCGTGCTCGAACCGACCTGTCCTTCGGGGGCGATAGCCACCTACACGGCGCCGGCAGGCACTGACAACTGTCCGGGAGCAACCACGGCTCGGACGGCGGGTGGTGCCAGCGGTACGGTCTTCCCGATAGGTACGACGACGGTTACTTACACGGTGACTGACGCGGCGAGCAATTCAGCGTCGTGCAGTTTCACCGTGACGGTGCTGACAGTGTTTCAGACGATCGAGAACCTGAAGACCAGCGTCGATAGTTCTTCGCTCACCGGAACACAGAAGCAGGGCCTGATCGCTAAGTTGAATGCTGCCGAAGATGCTCTTGCTCAAGGGCACACGAATACGGCATGTCAGAAGCTGGCCGACTTTATTAATTCCGTTCAGAATTATATCGACCACGGAAACATCTCGGTGGCTGAGGGCAACGCGTGGATCAATTCGGCCGCGCACGTCAGGAATACGCTTGGCTGTACGAACAGTCCTTGTACGTGAGCCACACGCTCGGGGACTGGGGGGAAGCGCCAGGGAACTGACGCTTCCTCTCCTAAAGGCAAGTCTTGAGGCTTGATTTACGATTTCTCGATGGTTTTATAAGGTATGATGCTTTTCGTCAACAATAATGGGCTATTCGGCGCAACAGTGGCCGGAACGGATCCGTGTTCTACTGGTGGCCATCCCAAACTTCAACGCAAAAAAGGAGACTCCAAAATGAGCAAGTTTCGGTTCACTCTTAGCGCACTGGCAATTGCGATCTTCACGTTCGCTTTTGCGTTCATAGCCCAGGCGCAAGCAACGCGTACCTGGGTTTCCGGCGTCGGTGACGACGCCAATCCGTGCAGCCGCACTGCACCCTGCAAGACCTTCGCCGGCGCCATCTCCAAGACCGCAATCAACGGCGAGATTAACGCGATCGATCCGGGTGGATTTGGCGCGGTTACGATCACCAAGTCAATCACAATTGATGGTATCGGGGTAATGGCCGGCATCCTGAATGCGGGCACGACCGGTATCATCATCAACATTACCAACGGCGCGGACGTTCGAAAGACTGTGCGAATCCGCTCGTTATCCATTCAGGGGGCCGATACTGGGACTGGTGGCATCAGAATAATTGCCGGAAGTGTTGCGGGCTCGAGAGTCTTTGTCGAAGATTGCATCATTGACGGCCAGTTCGGAGGTGGCGCGAGGGGTATTGAAGACTTCCGCTCCAACGGCGGCGCGTTGTACGTTAACAACACGACCGTGAGAAACACTGGCGCGGCCGGCATCGTCGTGGATCCAAATGGCAACGGTCTGGGCGGGTCAACGAGGATGGACGTCGCGATTTCCAACAGTCGGGTGGAAAACTGCGGCTTCGGAATGAATTTCGGCAGCAACGTAAAGGCCGCGATCTTTAATTCAGTTGTCAGCGCGGTTCCGAATTCGGGAATCTTTGCCATTCAGAACTCAGCCGGCACGACGGATGTCAACGTGGACCACTGCGTAATTAGCAGCAATGGCACTGGCTTCAACGCGTCGAGCGCCAATACCATCATTCGTGTCTCGAATACCACAGCGATCGGTAATACGACGCTCTCAACCAGCGCCGGCGGAGGGCAGGTTCTTAGCTATGGTAACAACCAGGCGGCCGGTGCATCAATTGGCCCGCCGGTCACTCCAGGCTAAACCCAGAGAGAGTCCAAGTGGCACCTATCCCTGCCTGCCAACTCTCTCATCGCGGGCTGACAGGCAGGGGATTCTATTGCCCTACCGAAACTTGCGGTAACACTCGAAATAGAATTTGGGAAGCTGAGCTCAACAGTGGTTGTCGGCGTCACACGCTCCCTCGCTGACGAACTGACGTGCCGCGTCAATCCGGGTGACGTTACTGAGGCGGCTACGAATGAAGGAGAACCACTCGTTACGATCCGCTTTATGCGTTAGTGAACGGTCTCAATCAGAGTCGGTCTGACCTTGATAGTAAATGATTGGTTCGGGCGTGCCCGCGACTCGTTGAGGCTGTGCTCATTCACTAACTATTTCACTGCGGCATTAATTAGTGCCCGCAGCTTATCGAGCGCCAAAGACTCAGAGGGGACCTCGCGACGTTACGTACTTCAGAACCGCAGTCCAGACCTCAAAGAGGTGAGTTTTTTATTTAGACTGCGCGACACCCGCATCCCTGGCGCCAGAGTCTTGCCTGGCTGAAGGGGTAAACGCGAGAGAGGGGCAATTCTGTGTAGCAGCTCACAACCGCACGGCAAACTGCGAGTCTGATCGGTTTCAATGGTTTCGAAGTTTGCAACAAGATATTGCCACACATAGCCGTGTGTTTTCCGAAATGCAAGCTCAGGGCGATCGTCTAAATAGAAATCGCATACGATCGCCCAGTTGACGTGCTTTCCTTCCAGATCCTCCACCATTCCTTGCTGTTTGTTTAACGATTGAGGAAACAGAAAGTAGATTTCCCAGAGAGGACTCGGCTTTTGGAGGATTGGGTAAAGAGCCGTCCAGTATGGTGCTACCAGGATGTGATCACTTGCCGGGATTAAATCGTTGTTGAGAACTTTCACGTTGTTGACGGTCTTGGCAATTTCGTTCGTGATCCATAGCTTATCGCCTCTGATATCAGTTTCCACCAGAAGGTAGTCCTGCATGGCCAGTCCAACGTCTCCGTGATAGCGTCCCATCAGCTTTGCTTTAGCCCACGCTCTACCTTTGATGAGAAAGTAATTCTCGGGCGCCATCTCCCCGGCGGTCCACGATATAACTAGAAGAAAAGACCAGACAAAGACTGTAACGCTTTTTTTATAGCGCCCGGAAAAAGAGGAAGGAAACGCAATCAGGCCAAGAAGAAATGGCGGAATCGTCCAAGCCAGGTAGTACAAGTGCGGGCGGACAAAATCATAGTGCACGTACGCGGCGCCGACGAAAATGCACGCGGTAAGCAAGGTATTATTGCGGAGCTTGGATTTAAGGAATAGAGTCGCACCCGCGACGACATAAAGCAGTGGTAGCGTGATGTAAAGCATTCCTACGGAGAATGCATGAAAAGAGTCTCTGGCACTCAAAACGGAATAATTTGGAACCCAGGGCCATGGAACAGGCAGCGGAAGGTTTGTCCCCTGATGCAGGTTAAACGAAATGGCGTCTACAAAGCTTCCGAAAAAGCCGGGTATAAACGCAAGCATTAGCAACATAGGCAAATAGCCGATAACAATCCCCAAACTCCAGGCGGCCAGGCGCCCGATGAGCGCCCGTCGATTAATCTTCCACCATATGAATAAGATCAATAGCAGTGAGGCCACGAAACAATACAAGCCGTGGTTGCGCCCGAAAAAGGCGGCCAGTCCGACAAACGCTCCTGCGATGAAGTGTCTGACTTTTGAGGGACTTTCCATCAGAAGAACCGCAAAATACACTGCGGCGATGGTGATTACGGGCTCATAAATCTTCATCGGCGGAAACATCCATATCAGCAGTAGGCCTGCCGCTGCGATGACGGGCAGCCAGTTCCGCAAGATCCGCCTCAGCAAAAGGAAGGCAACAGTTAACCCTAGAAATTGGAAGACGGCTTGAGAAACCCTCAAGGCTAGGATTCCGTCGCTGTGAAGCAATTTGAACCACAAGGCGCCCCAGTAGTACCGCCCAGGATCGTAACTCTGGAAATCTCGAAGCGGAACTTCACCGAGGGCAGTTCGAATGGTTCCATACCACAGGAACCCTTCATCTTGAAGCATGAATCCCGCGTTGCCTTGCACTAAGAAAATGAAAATAACCATTGCCGCGGAAAGGATAATGAGGTTTCGGGTATCAATCCGTGGTGTTAGGTCACGCCAGGCAATGTGACTTTTCATAAGACTATTCAGGCGAGCCGATAAGGCAGCCGAGATTGTTGCTATGCGATCACCTGCGAGATCAGTTTAGTTTCCGAGCGACTAAGAGTAGGGACCCGCCGACAGGAAGCGAAAGCCCCGCTCTAATCGTGCTTCGTTCCACGTCGAGAACTCTCTCTAACGTGGCGTTAACCAGATAACCCGCCCTGACCTCAGAAGTGTCCAATTCTTCGCCGCACAGCCGCTGCTTGAAGCGGGAAATGATCAGTAGGGGTAAGAGTAGTGAAACGAAAGACGTGATCCTTAGGACACAGAAGCCGGCCTTCTCTATTTTGTTTTTCAGTTCTCGTGTCGTATATCTGCGCACGTGGCGAGCGCATACGTCAACTGCGCTCCACAGGAACGGGTGGTGCGGAACAGTCACGATAATTCCACCACGCTTGCATGTCGCTTGATACATTTGGGACAAGACATCCTCGTCTTCCTTGATATGTTCCAGCACGTCAAACGCGCCCATTACATCAAATTCTTCCTTGAAGGGAATTCGCCGGGCGTCCATCTGAAACAGTTCGACGCCGGGCAGACGTTCAGCGGCAAAACCTAACCCGGCGGAAAAGATTTCGCTTCCGAACAAAGTGAGTTTTGGTAGAGCCTCCCTAATACCCGAGAGCACGAATCCGGTTCCGCAGCCAATTTCCATAAAGCTGTTGGCTTCCCCAAAGTACCGCTGCAAGGCCCATATCAGCAGACGGTTGCGCGAGCGAAACCAAAAATTGTCAGCCTCCAACTCCGCGAGTGTGGCGAAATAGTCAGCCTCAAATCCCTCACTCTTTTCTGCTAGTTCCGGAGCGAAAGCCAAATGGCCATCGAGCCTTTCCGGTTCGTAAAGGCAAAAGGGACACTGCCGGCTCGCGTGGTTCAACGGTTTGTTGCATCTACTGCAGAGTCTCATTGCAACTTATCGTTGGCGCTATAGTCGTTGGGGATCGCCCTGCGGCCTGGGAAACCATCACGGCAGTTCGTCGCCTGCTGTAGCGCGGGCGACAAGGGTAGTCGTTTTGAACGCGTAGTTTCTTTCCCACTTAAAGTCCTTTATAGCAGCTACTACTCGCGCCTGATCCACTTCTGTCAGATCGTTGTAAAACGGCAAGCGGAGTAAGCGATCGCTTACGTCTTCGGTAACCGGACAGTCGCCCTCTCTCCCTCCAAGTTGGCGTCCCATGCTTGATAGGTGAAGAGGCAGATAATGAAAGACGCTATTGATCTGTAGGGTGTTCAGATGGGCAATCAAGGCCTGACGTTCCTTAAGCGAAGGCAAGAGCAGGTAATACATATGGTAGGGCTGTTCGCAATAAGCAGGCACGAACGGTACGCGCGCGCCGGAATTGATCGCCCAATCTTCAAGGTGCTCGTGGTAATACTCCCAAATCCGCTTACGCTTAGACTGAATAATCTCGCGCGATTTCAGTTGAGCGTACAGGAAAGCTGCGAGAATCTCAGAAGGCAGGTAGCTCGAGCCAACGTCCACCCATGTGTACTTGTCCACCTGGCCGCGAAAAAAGCGGCTGCGGTTTGTTCCTTTCTCCCGAATGATCTCGGCGCGCTCGATGTAACGCGGGTCGTTAATCAACAACGCGCCGCCTTCGCCGCAAGTGAAATTCTTTGTCTCGTGAAAGCTTTGTGTGGCAAGGCAGCCGAAGCTACCGAGATACTTTCCCCGATACTTACCGAATAATCCGTGCGCGTTATCCTCTAACACGGGGATGTCATGCCGGCGCGCTACATCCAGAATGGCATCTATCTCACAGCCGATACCGGCGTAATGAACGACCATGATAGCCTTGGTCCGCGGCGTGATCAGTCGTTCTAACTGCGTCTCGTCCAGATTTAAAGTGTCCGGCCGTATATCTATGAAAACGGGCTGAGCACCGCGCAGCACAAAAGCATTAACCGTCGAGACAAACGTGAACGAGGGGATAATCACCTCGTCGCCAGGTTTGATATCGAGGAGTAACGCTGTCATCTCGAGCGCGTGCGTACAGGATGTGGTCAGCAAGGCTTTAGATAAGCCAAGCTCACTCTCAAGCAGAGCATGGCACTTCCTGGTGAACTCACCATCACCAGAAAGATGCCAGTTAGCAATCGCTTCCTGGATAAATTCAAACTCTCGCCCGGAGAAGAACGGACGATTGAACGGTATGAGCAAAGAGTTGCAATCGTCTCTGACGATATGGACGTTTGACACTGGAATTTCGTTTATCCCTGACTTGCGATGATGAGGCCCAATGTCACCAACATCACTCCTACAACTTTCGGCATGGTCACTGCTTCATGAAGAAGGACGGCGCTGAAAATCAGAACCAGCACAAAAGCCAGACTCATGAAAGGGTAGGCATAACTCAACTCGTACTTTGTCATCGCCGCAAACCAGGATATAACGGCTATAAAGGCGGCGAACAAAACACTGATAATCCATGGGTCAAATAACAAGCTTCCCAGAAACTGCATTTTCTTCGCCAGATCGACAGGTAGAGGGCCAGCCTGGCGCACACGCCATTTTACGATCAACTGGCCATAAACGGTTAGCACGATGGGGGCGATAATCAAGCCAATCGAGAGATTCATCTTCTCATGTCACTCATGTAATTGATAAAAAGATTAAATTACCCAGCAAAGAACGAGAGTTCTGTTGACCCCAGATGCCCCGAGAAAGGTGAGTATCATACTCGGCTTCTCTTAGCGGGCTCCAAGGGAAAGTGTAAACTCTTCGGCATAATATCCGTCAAAGACTCGTCGGATTTGGATAATATCACACCTTTAATAGTTGGCTAACCCTAACAACTAATTGGTGGTGGTGCAGTTTGATTGTGGCGCGCGCATCTTGCGCGTGATTCACGGCGGAGACGCCCGTGCTACTCTTCCAAACTGAACCAGCACAAACTAAATCGCGATTACAAGTGGGTGTATCCTCCGAGTTTTGTAACTTGCCTTGAGGAACTCAATAACATTCATGTATCTTTCATCGTTGGAATACGCTCGATTAGGCTTGCCTGCCGGGTCGCTGGCGAGCATTCACGGGTCCTATCTTTACGGATACAGGTACCCTCTAACAGTCGAAATGGATTCCTTCCCCCGGAGTCTCTGGGAAGGAGGGAAACCGCTTAATGGGTGAGTTACAAGAACTAATGTCCGGCATTCTGATGTGCGAGCCGGAAGCTCTGCCACCCGAGTCCACGCCTCTGCGCGACATTGAAGGCTGGGACTCGCTAAAACACGTTTTGCTTGTCGTCGGACTGGAGAAGCACTTGAACGCGCAACTGACGGCTGAGGAGATCCAGGGGATCGTCACTCTAGGCGATGTGGGTCGCCTCCTCGGGGAGAAATACCTCAATGCATGACCGCTCGGTTCTCGTCACGGGGGTCGCCGGAGAAATTGGGGGATATCTTGTCGACGAGCTCCTCAAGGATGGCTGGACCGTCTGTGGACTCGACCAGAGATTCCCCGCCGTCGTCGATCGTCCGGGGTTTTCATTTCAAGAATGCGACCTTTCCGATGCCGCTGGCGTCGCACAGAAGATCGAAGTTTTCCATGAACAAGTTGGCGCCTTTGACGCGGTCGTCAACTGCGCTGGCCTCATCGCCAATTCTCCATTGATCTCGATTGTCGAAGGTCGCCTCATTCACCATGACTTCGGACTTTGGGATCGTGTGCTGTCTTCATGTCTTTCTTCGGCCTTCT
>Ga0137366_10003506_pt1 | contig 12238 bp, 9 predicted proteins | sample SagtaG_8_FD_104938 | JGI IMG/M metagenome (GOLD analysis project Ga0137366, IMG submission 104938) | Vadose zone soil microbial communities from Sagehorn Ranch, Mendocino, California, USA - Sage1_L_60_16 metaG | ecosystem: Environmental > Terrestrial > Soil > Vadose zone | place: USA: California... | reverse complement strand
GCGCGGGCCCGGGGACTGCTCGTACGGGCGCGCGACGTCACGTTCCTGGTGTGGAGGCGGACCGAATGACGTCGCCGACCATTGGCCTGGCGCTCTCGGCCGACCGGATCGTGACCACCGCGTGGTCTCGCTCGCTCGCCCCCTGGATTGCCGGAGCAGGGGAGTGGGAAGACTTGCATGCTGCGCTGGCCGAGTTGCGCGATTCCCTCAAGCTCCGCGCACCCCGGGCCGCGATCGCGCTGCTGCCGCCCCTGGTGCACTCCCGGTTGATGGAGTTCCCGCGGCTCGCCCCGGAGGAATACGCTCGCGTCCTCACGCGCGACGCGGCGCGGTATTTCCCGACGGGCCGCGTGGCGCAGATCGCGGCCGCCGAGCCCACCGGTGGCGCGTCGGGCCTGGTGCTCGGGGCCGCGGTGGCAAATGACCTCATTGTCGCCGTGGTCGCCGCAACCCAGGCGGCGGGGTGGCGACTCGACACCATCGTGCCGGCGGAAGCTGCATGGCTCGCGGCCGCCGGCGCCGGCCGGCGCGGCCGCGCAGCGGTCGTCGCGGTGGCGGGCGATGTGATCGCTGTGTTGCAGGTCGAGGCGGGACGGCTCGTCGGTCTGCGCCGCTTGCCCGCCACGAGCGACGCTCCCGACGACATCGCGGCTGCCCTCGGGGACGAAGGCGCGGCCGTCCAGCGGCTAGCGGACCCGGAGGCCGCAGCCGCAGCCGGAGCCGTTCGCGCCCGCGGTCCGGAGCTCCTACCCGTCGGCTCGCTCGTCGAGCGCCGGCAGCGCGCGCGCCGCGTCGCGGCGCGTCTGGCGATGAGCGCGGCGGTGCTGCTGGGCATCGCCGCCGCGCTCGATCTCTGGGGGATGCACCGCCAGCTCGCGTTGGTGTCAGCCCGTCGGGCGGCGATCCATGAGCAGGTGGCGGCCGCGCTGGCGCGCGCAGATACTGTGGAGAGCGCGGCGGAACGTCACCTGGCCCTCGAGCGCGCCGATCGCACGGCGATTCGCTGGTCGGAAGTGCTGGCGGATTTCTCCGACTACCTCCCCCGCGATGCCTACCTCGTCGCGTTCCGCGGGCGCGCCGACAGCGTGGGGGTGGAAGGGCTCGCCGGACGTGCGGCCGGCGTATTCGCCGCGCTACAGCACGCGCCGCGCGTGGCGGGTGTGCGGGCCGACGCGCCGATCCGCCAGGAAGCCCCGCGTCCCGGACGAGCTCCCGTGGAGCGCTTCGCGGTGGCCGTACGGCTGGCGGAGCGAGCGCCGTGAACGCGTTCAGACGGCTGTCACCGCGCGACCGCCGGGCCGTGGCTCTAGGAGTCATGGCGCTGGGCCCGGTGCTGCTCTTCCGCGGCGTGGTCCAGCCCTACGTGCGGGCCCGGGCGGCACTGGCCGATCGGCTGGCGGCGCAGCGCGGGCTGCTCGAGCGCGAGCTCAGCGTGTTCGCCGGAGCGCAACGGCTGCCCGAGCGGCGCGCCCGCGTCGCCGGGCTGCTCGCCGCCGACGCCCCGCGCATGTTGCCGGGAGGTGATCCCCTCGCTGCCAGCGCCGAGCTGGTCGGCTACGTCGGCGAGGCGGCGCGCCGCAGTCACGTGCTCGTTTCGGAGCTGCAGAGTCGCGGGTCTGGGGCGGCGCCGGCCGCGGACGGCCTTGCCCGGCTGCAGGTCGAGGTCCGCGGCCAGACGGACTTCGAAGGTGTGCTACGGTTTCTTCAGGCTCTGGAGCACGGCCCTCGTCTGATCCGCGTGGAAGCGGTATCGATCGAAGGAGGCGTGGTCGCGTCTGACGCGAGGCGCGAGACACTCACCCTGCAGGCGGCGGTGAGCGGCTACGCCGCAGGGCGGTCCGGCCTGTGATCTTCTCGCGGCACCTGCCCGCCAGCGTGGCCTTGTCGGCCCTGTGCGTGGTGGCTGCGGCCGCTGCCGCTGGGTCGGCGCTGTGGCGCGCACTCGTGCTCGAGCCGCTTCCGGGAGCGCGAGCTGCGTCCGGTTCGGACACCGTCGTGATACCGCCTCGCCGCAGCATCCCCGCCACCGAGCAGGTCTTGGCGGCAATCGAGAAGGACCCGTTCCGGGCGGACCGCCATCGTGCGGCGACCGCGTTCCGACTCCAGGGAGAACCAGGGGCATCGCACGGGCGCGCCCTCGCAACCCCGGTCGTGCCGGCCGCCGTGCGCGTGATCGGGACAGCGGTCTTGCCGCAGGGCGGCGGCTTTGCGATCTGCCAGCGCTCCGGAGGCTCTCCCACCCTGGTGCGGCTCGGCGGCACGCTCGGCGACTTGACGCTCAAAGCGGTGGAGCCGGGTGCGGCCACGTTCCTGACGGCGGCGGGCGCGACGCTCGTTGTACGCGTAGCTCAATCGGGAGGAGGGAGCTGAGGTGCACCGCATCGCCTCGGTTCTCCTCGGTCCCGCTCTCGCGCTGGGCGTCGCGCTTGCGGCGACGGAGGCGCGGGCACAGCAGCCGGAAGCCGTGCGGCAGACGGCACAAGGCATCATGCTCGACTTTCAAGACACCGAGCTGCGGCTGGTCCTGACAGCCCTCGCGGAGGCAGGCGGCTTGAACCTGGTCTCCGGCGAGCTGCCGTCGCGGCGTGTCACGCTGCGGACCAATCAGCCGGTAAAACAGGAAGACATGCTCGCCTTGCTCAAGAGCCTGGCGGCGTCGAATGGCCTGCGCGCGACGCAAGACGGCCCATTCTTACGGATCGAGTCCATCGCGGCCGTGGCCGGACGCGAGGGTGCCGCCCGGCTGGGGGACACGGTCGCGGCGGCGGAGCGCCGGCTCTTCGTGTACCGCCTGAAACACGCGCGGGCGGCGCGGCTGGCCGGCACGCTGTCGACGATCTTCGGGGGCCGGGGCGCCGCGGGGGACGTGTCCCGGCTCTCCGAGCCCTCGCTTTCCGAGGGTCTGCGGGCGCAGCAGGTTCCCCCGGTGGGGGCGGGGGGTGAGCCCAAGCCGCAGGTGAACGTCGACGTGACGCCCCCGCGCCCGGCGAGCCTGCCGGCGCAGTTGCGGGGCGATGTGCAGATCGTGCCCGAGGAGGCGACGAATTCCCTGCTGGTGCGGGCCGAGGCGGGGGACTGGGACGTGATCCGGCAGGCGATCCAGTCGCTCGACCTGCGGCCGCTGCAGGCGCTGATCGAAGTGCTGATCGCAGAGGTCCGCCGCACGAGCGACTTCCAGATCGGTACGTCGGGACGCATCGGCAGCGACACGGGCAACGGCGGCACCCGCGTGGTGGGCGCGCTCACCGGGTCGAGCGCCGGGGACTTCGCCCTCAACGTGATGCGCGTCGGCCGCATCAACGTGGACGTCGCGCTCAGCGCCCTCGCGACGTCCGGCCGCGTGCGCATCCTCTCCCGGCCGGTGCTGCTGGCCCAGAACAATCAGGAGGCGAAGATCCTCATAGGCTCCGAGCGGCCGTTCATCCAGGTGTTCCGCTCGCTGCCGACCGATGCCGCCGTGCGGGATCAGGTAGTGCAATACCGCGACGTGGGCACGTCGCTCGCGATCCTCCCCACGATCAACGACGACGGCTACGTAAGCCTCCAGGTCTCGCAGCAGGTAAGCACGGCGACCGCGGAGACGCAGTTCGGCGCGCCGATCATCAGCACGCGCGAAGCATCCACGCACCTGTTCGTGCGCGATGGGCAGACAGTGGTGATCGGGGGACTGGTGGAGCGCCAGGGCGATCAGAACAAGAGCGGCATCCCCTTGCTCAAAGACCTGCCCCTGATCGGGGCGCTGTTCGGCTCGAGGAGCAACACGACGTCGAACAGCGAGCTGTTCGTGTTCCTGACGCCGCACGTGATCGCCACGGACGACGACGCCGACCGGGTGCGCGAGGGCGTGCAGGGTGGCACCGATCTGCTGCGGGAGCTGCTGCAGCCGCTGCCGCTGATCCCCGCCCCCCCGGCGCCCCAACGCCCCAAGCCGGACTCCGGAGCGGCGCATCCGTGAGCACGCTGACGATCGCTCCGCCCCGGGACGCCGTGTCCTCGCTCGATCTGGACCAGGCTAGCCCCCTCTCCGAGCGCTTGTCTCCCGACTACCTCGAGTGCTACGGGCTCGTGCCGGTGGTCCGGGTGGACGGTCGTGTGCGTGTCGCGACCTGGCGCGACCAGGTCGACCCGCAAGCGGTGGACGACCTGCGACTCGAGCTCGGCGCGGACATCGAGCTGGTGCGCGCCGGAGAGGACGAGATACGTGCGGCGATCCAGCGCCTGTACGGCGCCGAAGCCGTCACCGCGCAGGGACTGATCGCCGGGCTCGGGTCGGGTGGTGCCGACGCCGCGGGCGAAGGCGAGATTCCCCTCGACGACCTCGTCCACCTGGCGAACGAAGCGCCGGTCGTCAAGCTCGTGAACTTGCTGTTGCTCGAGGCGCTCGAAGCGCGGGCCTCGGATGTGCACCTCGAAGGATACGCCGACGGGTTGCGGGTTCGATATCGCGTCGACGGAGTGCTGCAGGAAGCGCCCACCCCGCCCGTCGACTTGAAGGCCGCGATCGTCAGCCGGCTCAAGATCATGGCGGACCTGGACATCGCCGAGCGGCGCGTGCCCCAGGATGGACGCATCCGACTGAAGCTGCAGGACCGGCAGGTGGACGTGCGGGTGTCCACGGTGCCGACGCTGCACGGTGAGAGCGTGGTCCTGCGGCTGCTCGACAAGGAGCGGGGCCGGATTGCACTCGAAGATCTCGGCATGGCCGAGGACACGTTGCGCGTGTTCTCGGACGCGATCGCCCGGCCGCACGGGATCGTGCTGGCGACGGGGCCCACGGGTTCCGGCAAGACGACCACGCTCTACGCCGCCGTCGACCGGATCCGCACCGGGCGGGAGAAGATCCTCACCGTTGAGGATCCGGTGGAGTACGACCTCCCGGGCGTGGCCCAGGTGCCGGTGAACGAGAAAGTCGGCGTCACCTTCGCGACGGCGCTGCGAGCATTGCTGCGTCAGGATCCCGACGTGATGCTCGTGGGCGAGATTCGCGATGAAGAAACCGCCGAAATCGCCACCCACGCGGCGCTGACGGGTCACCTGGTCCTCTCCACGCTCCACACCAACGATGCGGCCGGTGCGGTGACGCGCCTCATGGACCTGGGTGTCGCCCCCTACCTCGTGGCGAGCACGGTGGAGGCGGTGCTGGCCCAGCGCCTCGTGCGGCGCGTGTGCGAGAGCTGTGCGCGGGAGACGGCCCCCGACCGCGCCATGCTCGACGCCTTCGGCGCACGGCCGGAGGAGCTCACGATGGTTCGGCGCGGCGCCGGCTGCGCGGCATGCCGCAGCACGGGATTCCGCGGACGGGTGGGGATCTACGAGCTGCTGGCGTTGGACGACCGCGTCCGCACCGAGCTGCTCGGGCGGCGGGGCGCGGGGGAATTGCGGCGGCTCGCGGCAGAGCAGGGGATGCGCTCGCTGCGAGACGATGGCCTTCGGCTGGTGCGGGCGGGAAAGACGACGCCCGAGGAGGTGCTGCGGGCGACACGGGCGTAGCCCCGGGGAGTTGACACCCGCTCCCCGACGCGCCATTTCTAGCGCCCCGATGCGTCTCCTCACGCGTGCCCTGGGGCTCGGCAGCGGTGCGGCCGTGGCCGCCATGGGTGTCTCGCCGGGAAGTGCCCAGGAACCCGCGAAGCCGCTCCAACGCCCGCCCAGCGCATACGAGGAGCTGCAGACGTTCTCCGCCGTGCTGAGTCAGATCCGCGTAAACTACGTCGACTCAGTCGCCTATCATGAGCTCGTGCACGCGGCAATCGACGGGATGCTGCACGTTCTCGATCCCCATAGCCACTTCATGTCGCGCGCGGAGTGGGAGCAGCAGTCGGCATTCTTGCGGGGCGAGCTTCCCGGGGTCGGGGTGCAGCTGGAAGACGAAGACGGCAGCGCGACCGTGCTCGCCGTTGACCCCGGGACTCCGGCAGCGAAGGCGGGCGTCCAGCCGGGCGACCGGATCGCGGCCATCAACGATAGCTCGGTCGCCGGTCTCAAACCGACCGACGTGGCGTTGCGGCTCACAGGGCCGAAGGGTTCCAAGGTACGGATTCGAATACGGCGGGGTCCGCGACTGGAGCCCGACACGCTGTCTCTGACGCTCACCCGAGAGGCGTTGAGACCACCCCCGATGGCGATCTCCCGAATGGCCGACGGCGTCACGGGCTATGTGGGACTCACCTGGTTCGGTCCCAAAGCCGGGGATCAGCTGCGGGATGCCGTCAGGGGGCTGCAGGCGCAGGGGTCCCGGCGCCTGGTCCTCGATCTTCGCGACAATCCCGGGGGCATCATCGACATGGCGGTGGACATCGCCTCCGAGTTCCTTCCCAAGGGTGCTCTCGTGTTTCGAACCGAGGGACGCAAGAAGGACGCGAGCCACGAGTACGTCACCAAGCACGATGGTCATTTTCGCGACTTGCCCGTCGTCGTGCTGATCAATCGCTATAGCGCCAGTGCGGCCGAAGCGCTCGCCGGCTCGCTGCAAGATCACGATCGGGCGCTCATCCTTGGGCAACGCTCCTTCGGCAAAGCCCTCGTGCAGACCAGTTTCCTCCTCGTTCCGTCCGGTGACGTGGTGGAGCTCACGATTGCTCGCGTGTTCACGCCGAGCGGCCGCCTGATTCAACGTCGCTACCACGGCATCCCCTACGAGCAGTATTGGTCGTTCGCCGGGAAGGCGGGGGCCGCGGAGGACACGCTTGCGACGTTCAAGACCGACCATGGGCGCGACGTGCGTGGCGGTGGCGGGATCATGCCGGACGTTCCGTTACCCCCGCCGACGGACCTCCCGGTTTGGTGGAGCGTGGCCCAGGACAGTAGTTTCGCGGATGCCGTCGCAGACAGCGTAGCCGAAACGCTGCCGGCGACAGCGGCGGCGCGGGAGCGGTGGCTGGTGGATCGCGAGCAGTGGCACGACCGGCTTCTGATACCGTTTCTCACGCGCGTGCGGGACCGGCTTCACGTGCGCGCACAAGTCGACAGTGCGCTCGCCGATCGCCTTACTCTGTTGCTGGCGGCGCGCGCGGCGACAGTCCGCTGGCCGCCGGGCGGGGGCGACGACCTGCGCCTGCGCAATGACCCGGATGTTCGCGCAGCCTTGGAGTACTTCCCACGACTTGCCGACTATCTGCACGGGTCGCCGGCGCGGTGAAAGTGCACCGTGATCACGCGTTTAGAGTCGCCGGTTGCGGAGTCGTGGTGCTCGCCGTCGCCTTCGCGTTCTGTAGCTCGCCGCAGCCACTTCGCACTACGACGTCGCGCCTGGAGGCACTGGAATCCCGGATCGATTCGGGGATCGAGTTGCCGCGCCCTCGCCTCCCTGCGGATGCCGACAGCAACGCCGCCGCCGCTTACTACCGTTGGGGCGAGCCGCTCGTACGGTTCGGCCTGAAGCTCGACACGGCAGAGATGGCGCTTTATTGGGCCTCCCGGCTTGACCCGGCCTGGCCGGATCCGCTCTATGCGCGTGGCTTATTGGTCTTGCAGGCATTGCAGCACGATGCGTTCGAGACGTGGTTCAAGACCCGGTCGGTCAGAGCGACCAAGCGCGTCGCGATCACCCCACGCCAAGTGCAGCTGGTTGACTCGCTGATGCGCATCGCGTGGGCGCGGAACCCCTTCCTGTTCAACGATCTCGAGTTTCGTGGGCTGGCCCCCGGTCGACGGGGCGATCCAATGCATGACGGCTGGCTGGCGTTCTCCTCCCGGCACTTCGGAGCCGCCGACAGCTTGTTTGGCCTTGCCCTGGCCAAACATCCGGAGGACATCGGCGTGCGAATCTACCGGGCCAGGGCACTGTTCTTCCTCGGCCGTTACGACCGTGCTGTCGCCGAGCTGGCAGCGGCACGCGACTCGCTGCGCGGCCGGACCGAAGCACAGCTCTCGGCCATCGTTCCCTCGGTCGAAATGTTCGAGTACGCCATCGGCATCGCGCGGGTGCAGCAGGACGATTTCCCGGCCGCGCGAGCCGCCTTTCAACGGGCCCTCACAGAGAACCTCGCGTTCTACTGGGCGCACGTCCGTCTCGCCGGTGCGGCGCTCGCACTCCGCGATACGGGCACCGCCTTGGCGGAGCTGGACATGGCGGTACAACTCGAGGGCCGGGACCCCGCGCTCCGTCTATACGACGGAGTCGTGCTTGCCGGGGCAGGCAGACTGGACGAAGCGGCGGTACAGTTGGAGCAAGCGATTGCGCTCGATCCTTACTACGCCGCGCCTTATTATTGGCTCGCAACGGTATCCCGCGCCCAAGGCCAGGCCCGCGAGGCCGTTGACCAATACCGACAGTTCCTCGCGCACGCGGCACGACTCGACCCTGATCGTCATCGTGCGCTCGTGGCCCTGGGCGAGTTGGGAGCGTCGCTCCCGGACTCTGGGAATTGACAGCGACTCGTTCTTGCGCCATTTCTATCGCGCCATGCGTGCCGCCGCGGCCCTCCTGGCCCTCGCGCTCGTGCCGGGTGCCTCGCTCCCGGCTCAAGGGGGGTGGACACCGCCTCAGCCTCCCTGCGATATGCCTCCGGCTAATTCGAAGATCAACAACGCGATAACCGCGCTGAAAAGCGCGGTCGAGAAGCCCGAGTCGCGCGACCCGCAGCTCGCTCAAGCGAAGCGCCTCCTCACCGAGGCCATCCTCCAGGACAAACAGGGCGCCAATCCCGCCGCCTGGTACTACCTGGGCAGGCTCGCGGTCACCGCCGGCGATGTGGCGGGCGCCGACACGGCGCTCGCCCGGGCCCTCGCGCTCGCGCCCACCTGCGCGGACGACATCGCGAGTTACCGTCACGATCTCTGGGGGGAGCTGCTCAACAACGGCCTCGCCGCCTGGCAGGACGGCAAGCAGGACTCCGGTCTCGCCCTGCTGCGCGTAGCAGCGCGGCTCGAGCCCGCCAACCCGAAGGCTCCGGCTGCGGCGGCGGCGCTGTTCGCGAGCCGGGGCAACGACGACTCGGCGTACGTCTATTATCGGCTCGCCGCGAAGACAGCCGGCGCGGACACCGCCTTCGCACGCGACAAACGGGACGCCCTTGCGAACGCCTGGCATCTGGTGGTGCGCAAGGTCCAGGGACACCCCGCGGCGCAGCAGGTGCTGCGGCTGCGGTCCAGTCTCGACTCCACGCAACGGGGGATCACGAGCGACTCGACCGTGCTCGCCCGGCTGCTCGCCTCCTCCCAGTCGCGCCGGGCCCGCGGGACGCGTCTCGCTCCCGCCGACCAGCAGCTGTTCACACGTGACTCCACGGCGCGGGCCCAAGCCGTGGCGCAGCGGCGCGCCCGGCTCGCCGCCGCGCTGGCACAGATCGCCGCCGACTCGAGCGCGCTCGTCGCCGCGTTCGCACCGGCCATCGATGCGCTCGCGGACTACGTCACGGCCTACCCTGGGGAGCCGGAGGCGGCGATCTCGCTCGCGACCCTGTACGCGCAGAGTGGCCGCTGGGCGCTCGCCGCCGCTGTGTTCGATTCGTTGGCGGCACATGCGCCCGACCTCGAACCCGATGCGCTGTTCGGGACGGGGACGCGCATGGTGGAGCAGGGCATGTACCGCGCCGGCGCGCGCGCGTTGACGCTCGGGCTCGCCAGGAACCCGTACCGCCGCGACGCCCTGTTCTCCCTCGCCGTGGCCTATTACCAGCTGCGGGACTCGGCCTCCCTGCTGCCCGTGGCGCAGCGGCTGCTCGCGCTCGACCCGCTCAATCGTGCCTCCCTCAAGCTCGTGGCCGCGGGATGGGATTTTGGTCGCCGGCGCGATTCGACCAAGGCGTACGTCGCCCGAGCCGATTCCGGCCTGGCCGTCGAGATCTCCGCGCCGAGCTTCGTCCCCGACACCGCGGGCGCGTCGCTCGCAGCGGCCGCGCTGAACCTCAAGTCCACGCCCTCCACGCCGTTCCGCCTGACCGTCGAGTTCCTCGACGCCTCCGGCCAGGTCGTCGCGACGGCCACGCACGACGTGCCCTCCCTCGCTCCCCGCCAGAACCACCCGTTCGAGCTCCAAGTGAGCGGCAAGCGAATTGCCGGCTGGCGCTACCGCGCCTCATAAGTCATATTTCGTAACTGTCGGAAGTTCTGGCCTGCGTTGGGGTTGCGACGTCTGGCCTCACAAAGTCCTTGAAGGTCAGGTTGAGTGTGGCATGATTCGCGTCCAGTCGGTGGCGCCCGACTCCCTTGGCGCTGAGCTGGGGCTCGTCCCGGGAACAGAGCTCCTGGCCGTCAACGGCCGGGCGCTGGAGGACTTCCTCGACTGGGAGTTCCTCACGGCGGACGACCGCTTCGTGCTCGCCGCCCGGATGGGCACGGGGGAGGAAGTCGAGTTCGACATCGAGCGCCCCGAAGGGCTCCCCATGGGCGTGACACTCGAGCCGCCGCGGATTCGGCGCTGCGGCAACCACTGCGATTTCTGCTTCGTCGACGGCAATCCCGCGGGTCTGAGGTCGCCGCTCTACATCCGGGACGACGACTACCGCCTGTCGTTTCGCTACGGCAATTTCGCCACCCTTACGAATCTGAAGCCGTGGGACACGGCGCGCATCGTCGAGTACCGGCTGTCGCCATTGTACGTGTCGGTGCACGCCACGGACCCCACCGTCCGCCGCTGGCTGCTCCGCAACCCCGAAGCCCCTGACATCATTCCTCAGCTGCGCTGGTTCGCGGAGCGCGGCATCGCGTTTCATGCCCAGGTAGTGCTCGTTCCAGAGGTGAACGACGGTCCGGTGCTAGAGCGCACGCTCGCCGATCTCTACGACCTTGGGGCGGCCCTGTTATCGGTGTCCGTCGTTCCGGTGGCGCTCACGGAGTTCTCGAAGCGCGCGCTGGTGCGGGAGCCGACCCAGGCGGAATGCCGGGCGGCGCTCGCGAGCGTCGATCGTATGGCCGCGCGGGCGCTGGTGGAGCGGGGCGGGCCGTGGTGCTATGGCGCGGACGATCTGTACCTCCAGGCGGGAGAGCCGCTTCCGGGAGCGGCCTGGTATGGCGAGTTCGAGCAGCGCGAGAACGGCGTGGGCGCGGTGCGGTATCTCCAGACCAGGATCGCGGCAGCCGTCGATCGGCTTCCCGACCTGGCGGGGAAGCGGATCGGGGTCGTCACGGGGAGGGCCATGGGCCCCTTGATGCCGCAGGTGCTGGCCGACGTCGCGTCGACTACCGGCGGCTCGTTCGAGCTGATCGTGGTCGAGAACACCTTGTTCGGATCGTCGGTCACCACGGCGGGACTCCTTCCCGGAGCCGCAGTCGAAGGGGCGCTCGCGGAGCGAGGGGACCTGGACTTCGTGCTGCTCCCCGCCGAGGCCGTGAACGACGACCTGGTGTTCGTGGACGACCTGAGCGCCGACGAGCTGGCGGCCCGGGTACCAATGCCCGTGCGCCTGTCATATGACTTTGCGGACGCGTTGGGTGAACTCGGAACGCGGAACGCGGAACGCGGAACAGACGCACCTGCCTCTCGTTCCGCGTTCCCACTTCCGCGTTCCGCGTTCGGGGTGGGGCAGGGATGAAGGGTGCAGCCCCCACGGTCGCCATCATCGGCCGCCCTAACGTCGGCAAGTCGACGCTGTTCAACCGGCTGGTCGGCGGTCGAGACGCGATCGTCGATGCCCGCCCCGGGGTCACGCGCGATCGGCATTTCGGCGCGGCCGAGTGGAACGGGCGACGGTTCTGGCTGGTGGACACCGGCGGGATGGTGCCGGGCGCGCACGATCAGCTCAACCGCGCCATCCGCACCCAGGTCGAGGCGGCGGTGGCCGCAAGCGATGTCGTGTTGTTCCTGGTCGACGTCGCAGCGGGCGTGCACCCCGCCGACCTGGAGATCGCGCAGTATCTGCGGACAGCACGCCGTCCCGTGATCTTGGTGGCCAACAAGGCCGACCAGCTGCCCCGGGACACGCGGCACCTCGCGTTCTACGAGCTCGGCCTGGGCGATCCGTTTCCGGTGTCCGCCGCGGTCGGCAAGAGCTCGGGGGACCTGTTGGACCGGGTGGTGGAGGTTCTCAACACTGACTCCGGGCGCGAGCCCGGGGCTGACGGGGGTGCGGTCCAGGTGGCGGTGGTGGGCAAGCCGAACGTCGGCAAGTCCAGCCTGGTGAACCGCCTGCTCGGCGAGGAGCGGCTGGTCGTGGCGGACGAGCCCGGCACGACCCGCGACGCGATCGACACGCCGCTCGGCTACGAAGGGCACACGCTGGTGTTCATCGACACCGCCGGGCTGCGCAAGCGCAGCAAGGTGGAAGACGACATCGAGTTCTACTCGACGCTGCGGACG
>Ga0137366_10003505_pt1 | contig 12239 bp, 10 predicted proteins | sample SagtaG_8_FD_104938 | JGI IMG/M metagenome (GOLD analysis project Ga0137366, IMG submission 104938) | Vadose zone soil microbial communities from Sagehorn Ranch, Mendocino, California, USA - Sage1_L_60_16 metaG | ecosystem: Environmental > Terrestrial > Soil > Vadose zone | place: USA... | reverse complement strand
CGAGCGCGCCCCGCGCCTGTCGTCGCGACGTCCGCATGCCGTCGTCCGGCGGCAACCGGTCACCAGAAGTAAGGGCTAACTGTAGTCACTTAAGTGCTATCAGTCACATACTGACTCGTAGCGTTCGGCAACCTAACGGTCACCGCGAGCGTCTCTCCACGAGAGGCGGCCGCCGGGCTAGCGGCCTCGCCGGGCCGGAGTCCGCGACCGCGCCGGCATCCCGATGACGCGCCGATCGCCCCTCCCGGCGCACGGCGAAATGGTACCCGAAATTACCCGGAAAGCAATACTGAAACGCGGAAAGAACGTCGGTGAATCGGCATTGCCGCGCTTCCCCGCAGTAAAAGACGGCCAAGCTGGATTGCCGTCGTGCCGGACGCCCTGAAACCGGGATTCCAGTGCGTTAAAACGCACTGGAACCAGGGTTTCATCGCGTTCCCGGAGGGGAGGCCTGGCCCGCGACGCTATCCGGGCCGAACCTAGCGTCGAGTCGTCTCGCCACCCGACGGCCCACGCGCTGCATGGGTGCCTCGATGAAGCGGTGGGTCAGCCCGCAGCACGCCAGCAGGACCAGGACGAACACCGCGACCAGGAGCAACTCCGTCGGTACGAAGTTCTGGTTCCGCGTCCACGGCACGCTGTCGTAGACCTCGATCAGCACGGGGTGCAGCAGGTACACCGAGTAGCTGATCAGCCCGAGCCAGGCCAGGGCGCGCGGCATCCTCTTGCGGCGGCACAGCATGGCGACCGCGAAGGTCAGCCCGGCGAGTTCCAGGGTGTTGAACGTCTTGCGGATGGCCACCAAATTCTCCGCTAGCGGAGAGACGTGCCATTGCACGGCGACCAGGGTGAGGCCGAACACCAGGACCGTCACGTACAGCGCCCGCCGCCAGGGGTACTGGCCGGCCTCGGCGCGGTACAGCATCGTGCCGGTGAACATCAGCGCGAAGATCGTGAAGGTCTCCCAGGGCGCCGCGAAGCCGCTATTGAACACGATCAGCAGCAGCCCGGTCAGCGCCGCCAGCACCGCGCCCGCGATGCGCGTCCGGCCCCGGCTCGCCAGCGTCAGCGCCAGGCCGGCCAGTATCAGGCTGTCGGTGATCGCGACTACCACGCCGGGCGTGAGCAGGTGGTGGGACAGGGACGCGGGAACCAGGAGCCCGCCCAGACCTACCGCCGCCGCCGCGAACACCAGGGCGTACCGGCTGCTCCGCTGGTGCACGCCGCCCAGGAACAGCGCGGTGATCATCAGGTAGAACACCATCTCGTAGGCCAGCGACCACACCACGTTCGGGGCGGTCGCTGCCCACAGCACGCTCTGCAGCATGAACACGTCGGCGAACGAGGAGGTCACCGCGTCGGAGTCCATACCCCCCAGCGAGCCGATCCCGCTGGCCCAGAGCACGATCATGGCGCTCAGCGTGAACAGGTACAGCGGGTAGAGCCGGAACACGCGGCTGACCCAGAAGCCGCGGACGCTGCCCCTGCGCTCCAGCGACGCGGGCACGATGTAGCCGCTGACGAGGAAGAATACGAAGACGCCGTACTGGCCAGGGTCGAACCAGTGATAGACCGAATCCCGCACCGGCTGGAACACGGAGTAGGTCAGGTGGTCGAATACCACGCACAGCGCGGCGATCCCGCGCAGTGCGTCCAGCCAGGCGAGCCGCGTTCCGGCTGCGGGCCCGGTAGGGCGGATCTCCGGCTGTGACGCTGGCCGCGGCTGAGATGCTGGTTGCGGTCGCGGCGCTGGTCGGGCGACAGCGTCAGGCACGGCCGCTAAGGCTACTGGGCCAGTCTGTGCGTCCGCTGGGAAAACAAGAAGGGCGGTAGGGAGGAAAGGGGACAGGCGATGCTCGCGTTCGGCGTGGTGGTGCTGGGAGTTACCGATCGCGCACGGGCCGAGGAGCGGCAGAGGCGGACCGCCTGGTGTCACTCAGGCCAGTTAGCCGGCCGGGGCCGGGGCGTCCTTCATCGGCTGGCCCTGCCGGTACATCTGCGGCGGCTTGCTCCCCGCGGCCTGCCCGCCGTCGACGGGGATGACGGTCCCGGTGATGAACGAGGACTGGTCCGAGCACAGCCAGAGCACGGTCTGGGCCACCTCGGCCGACGTGCCCATCCGCCGCATCGGCGTCGACATCGACGCGGCGCGTATCGCCTGCTCGCCGGCTGCCTCGATGTGATAGGTCCGGATCGGGCCCGGCGCCACCACGTTGACCCGGATGCCCTGGTCGGCGTAGTCCAGCGCGGCCACCTTGGTCAGGCCGATGATCCCGGACTTGCCCGCGACGTAGGCGGCGAGGTTGGCCGTGGCGTTCAGCCCGGCGACCGAGGCCATGTTCACGATGGCGCCCCCGCCGCTCGCGAGCATGGCCGGGATCTGGAACTTCATCCCCAGGAAGGTGCCGCGGATGTTGGTGGCGATGCCGAGGTCGAACTCGTCCGGGTCGATATCGGCGAGCGGGGCCGGCAGCGGGCCCGCGCTGGCGTTGTTGAACGCCGCGTCGAGACGGCCGAACACCGTCACGGCCCGGTCCACCACATCACGCACCGACGCTACGTCGGTGACGTCGGTGACGTCGGCGCCCACGGCGAGCGCCCGGCCGCCGCGCGCCAGGATGCCGTCGGCGACGGCCTTGAGCGCGGTGGTGTCGCGGGCGGCGAGGACCACGGCCGCCCCGGCGGCGGCGAACGCCTCGGCCGTGGCCGCGCCGATCCCCTTGCTCGCCCCGGCCACCAGGGCGACCCGCCCGCTCATCGGCTGGCCCTCGGCATGATCGTTCATGATGCACCTCCCGTATAATTCGATACCGAAGCGTATGATATCAAACGGTTAGATGTCGTTGGAGGAATGCTACCCTTCGCTCATGCCACGCCCCGCGCACCCGCCGCTCGGCCTGCACCTGACCAGGGTGGCCAGGACGGTCAGCCGTGCCTTCGACGACACCCTGGCCGAGGCGGGCGGCTCGCTGCCGGTCTGGCTGGTGCTGATCTCGCTGAAAGGCCGGCCGCTCGCCAGCCAGCGCGAACTCGCCGAAGCGGTCGGGATCCAGGGGGCCACGCTCACCCATCACCTGGACACGATGGAGTCCGCCGGGCTGGCTACCCGGCGTCGTGATCCGGCCAACCGGCGGCTGCACCTGGTCGAGCTGACTCCGGCCGGCGACGCGCTCTTCCTCCGGCTGCGGGACGCGGCCACGGCCTTCGACCGGCGGCTGCGCGCCGGGCTGTCCGAAGGCGACGCCGGCCAGCTCGAAGCCCTGCTGACCAGGCTCCGCGACAACGTGTCAGGCGGCTGACCTGAGCTGGACCAGGTCCACCCCGAGCCAGTCCCGCAGGCCCGCCTCGCCCGCCTCGGTCACCGCGACGATGCGGCTGGCCTCCCTGGTAGTGATCCAGCGGCGCTCGATCATGCTCCTGGTCAGCGCCATGCCGAGGCTGCCGGCCAGGTGATAGCGGCGCTCGCTCCAGTCCAGGCAGGGCCGCAGCAGCGGCCGGGTACGCCGCTCCAGCCGGTCCACCTCGATGCCGAACCGGCCGAACTCACCGGCACCACCCGGGGCCAGCGCGAACACCCCGTCCTCGGCGGTAACCAGGCCGCGGTCGATCAGCGCCTCGGTGACCGAGACCCCGACCGCGCCCGCGAGGTGGTCGTAGCACATCCGCGCCCAGCGCAGGCTCCTGGCCCGGCTTGCGTCGCCGAGCGAGCGGGCCTTGGTGGCGGGCGCGAGCAAGATGAGGACCTCCAATGCGTCGGCTACCGGCTCAGACGCGATCGAGTACAGCTGCTGCCGGCCGCTGGGCTGGGCGCGGACCAGCCCGCCCGTGACCAGCTTCTTCAGGTGCGCGCTGGCCAGCGAGCGGGAGATGCCCGCCGCCTCGGCCAGGGCCGAACCCGACATCGGCGTCCCGCCGAGCAAAGTCAGGAGCATCTGCGCGCGGTGCTTGTCGGCCATCAGGGCGGCCACCGAGGCCAGGTCAGCGTCCGGGTCCATGCCTCCACCCTAACGCCAGAACAGTCAAATGAGGATTTGACGGTTTCCGCGTTAGGGTCGATGTCATGGTTAGCACGACGGTTGCCAGGAGGAGCCCTTACGCCTGGATGCGGATCGCGTTCGCGATGTTCGCGGTCGGCTGGGGCGCCAACCAGTTCTCGCCGATGCTTATCGTCTACCGGCACGAGCTCAGGCTGACCGCGGGCGAGGTGGCCGGCCTGTTCCTGGTCTACGCGCTGACCCTGATTCCCGGGCTGCTGATCGGCGGCCCCGCCTCGGACCGGTTCGGCCGGCGTCTTGTGGTCTGGCCCTTCGTGGCGTTGTCCCCGCTGGCCACGCTGTTGCTGGTGCTCGGGCCTCGGTCGCTGGCCATGATCGCGGTCGGACGGGCGCTGGCCGGGCTGTGCTCGGGCGTCGTGTTCGGGGCCGCCACCGCGTGGGTGCAGGAGGTGTCCCCGGACGAAGGGCTGAGTGTCCGGCGGTCGGCGCTGGCGCTGACCGCCGGGTTCGGCCTCGGCCCGGTGGTGGCGGCCGGACTCGCCCAGTGGGTGAGCGACCCGCTGGTCGTGCCGTACCTGCCGCACCTGGTGATCGGCACCGCGGCCGCGGCCGTGCTGGCCGGGGCGCCCGAGGGCGCGGCGTCGCGGTCACCGGCACGGGTCCGGCCCGGGGCGACGGCACGGCGCTGGCCGCCGGCCGCGGTCCGCACCCGGCGGTTCTGGCTGGCGGTCGCGCCGGGCAGCCCCCTGGTGTTCGGCTCGGTGGCGCTCGCGATCGTGGTGCTGCCGGAGGAAGTCACCAGCGCGCGGACCCTGTCGGCCGGCTTCGCCGGGCTGATGACCGTGGTCTCGTTCGCGGCCGGGGTAGCGGTGCAGCCGTTCGCCCGGCGGTTGCATGACATGCTCGCGGGCGTCACCGCCGGCCTGGCCTGCGCGGCGGCCGGCTGCGCAGTCGGGATCGCCGCGGTGGCCTCGGCCGACCGCGTCGTGGCCGGCGTCGCCGCGGTGTTCCTCGGCCTGGCCTACGGCCTGTGCCTGGTCTCGGGGCTGCGGCAGGCCGAGCACATGGCCGGCCCGGACGAGCGCGGCGCCGTGATCGCCTGCTACTACGCCGTGGCCTACCTGGGCTTCGCGGTGCCGTACCTAGCCGCCGGATTGGGCGCGCTGGCCTCCAAGAGCGGCGCGTTCGTCGCGCTGACCGCGATCATCGCCGCGCTCGCGCTGTGGACCGCCGGGTACGCGGCTAGCCTGGGCCGCTCTTCCGGCCGGCCCGAAGGTGACGCTGTTGTCAGGTGGTCTCGCGGGAATCGCGATCCCGTGTCACGGTAAGGTAACAGCCCGCATCGTTCGGGATAATTAAAAATCTTTTTTGGGCCGAACGGGTCAGGCTTTCCGCCCCGGTCCCGGTGACCAGCCTCGTTCCGGGCCGAACGGGCCCATAATACGTTCCATTCCGGTCCGTCACGTTCCATAATCAAGCTCGGATTTCGGTTTTCAGCCAAGCGTTGACGGCCGCCTTTTTTCCCAGTACATCTTGCTTTATAGCCCGGGGCGGTGGGGAGGGAGTACGTGATGGCGGGGCTGCCGTTGGTGGGGGATGAGTTCGCGGGCTACCGGGTCCGCGCGGTGCTCGGCCGCGGCGGGATGAGCGTGGTCTACCAGGCGGAGAACCTCCGCCTGAGCAGCGTCATCGCGCTGAAGGTGCTGGCGCCTGAACTGGCCGCCGACGACGTGTTCCGGGCCAGGTTCCTGGAGGAGTCGCGGATCGCCGCCTCGCTGAACCACCCGAACGTGATCCCCATCTATGACATGGGCTCCCACGACGAACTGCTGTACATCGCGATGCGGTACGTGTCCGGGACCGACATGCGGCAGATGATCAAGAAGCGCGGCCGGATCCTCCCCGCCACCGCCTTGTTCCTCATCGGCCAGGCCGCGCGGGCGCTGGACGCCGCGCACCGCAAGGGGTTGGTACACCGGGACGTGAAGCCGGGAAACCTGCTGATCGAGCGGGGCAGCGACGATGCCGATCCTGATCACGTGTACCTGGCGGACTTCGGCATTACCAAGCACGCCATGTCCCGTAGCGGGCTGACCTCGACCGGCCAGTTCCTCGGCACGATCGACTACGTCGCCCCGGAGCAGATCCGCGGCACATCCGTGCTCGGCCTGGCCGACCAGTACTCACTGGGCTGCGTGCTGTACGAATGCCTGACCGGGCGGGTCCCGTTCGAGAAGGACCTGGACGCGGCGATCATCTGGGCGCACGTCGAGGAGACGCCCACGATGCCCACGGTCCTGCGCCCGGAACTGCCGCCGGAAATCGACCAGGTGTTCGGCCGGGTGCTGGCCAAGCGGCCGGACGAGCGCTACGGGAGCTGCCGCGAGTTCGTCGAGGCCGCCCGGATGGCGCTGGGCCTCTTCGGGTCGGCGACCGAGTCGTCGGTCGCCTACGGCGCGCCGGCCTCCGGGCCGCAGACCGGTGCCCCGCCAGGCAGCCGGGCCGGGACGCCGCCGGACCAGTTCTCCTGGAGCACTATGACCAGCCGGGCGCACACGCCCGGGCCCGTCGTGGACCCCGTCCCGCCCAGCGTCCCCGCCGCGCCCGCCGCGTATGGCCAGCCTGGTTACGGGCCGCCGTCCGGCCCGGACCGGTCCGGTCCCAGTCATTCCGGCGGGACCATCGCCTCCCACCGCCGCGAGTACGGCATCGCGGGCCCGGGGGAGCCTGGTCCGCCCGCCGCCGCGCCGCCGCCGTCGCCGGGCGGACCGCGGGAGCCGCAGTGGTACCGCCGGCCGCGCTGGATCGCCGTGCTGGCCGCCGTGGTCCTGGTCCTCGCGGGCGCGGGCACCTGGGTCGGCCTGAGCGGTTCCGGCTCGCACCCCAAGGCCGCGATGAAGATGTCGCAGACGCCGAAGCCCAAGCCGACGCCCAACCCGCTGATGAGCGCGATCGTCCTGGCCAACAGGAGCGGGGACGCGACCGGTAAGCTGCCGCCTTCGACCTGCAAGCAGACCAGCGCGACGATCGTGACCTGCACCGCTCCGGCGGCCGGCATCAGCGGGGTCGTCTTCCAGACCTACCCGAACCAGAAGGCTCTGTACGCCGCGTACACGGCCAAGGTCACGGCGCTGAACACGAACAAGTTCAGGCAGAACTTCAACGATTGCGGGGCCCAGGACACGTTCGGCGAGGTCGGCTGGAACCACCTGTTCAAGCACACCAGGACCTTCACCGTCGACCAGATGATCATGGGCACGGTCCGGGACGACCAGGCCGCGGGCCGGGTGTTCTGCAACTACACCCAGGGCCTCGAGTACATGGTCTGGACGCAGAACGACGGCCACCTGATGGGCTACGTGGCCGGCCCGGTGCACACCGACGTGTGGGACTGGTGGGTGTCGGTGCACCACAACATCGGCATCGGCGGCTCGCGGATGAACATGAACATGCCGACCCCCTCCACGAGCGGCAACGGCGCATCCGCCTCGATGAGCCCGTCCCCGTCCATGAGCGGGATGTCCGCGTCCCCGTCCGCGTCGATGAGCGGCACGTGACCGCCCGGCCGCGCCTCGCCCGTGACCATTCCTGACCGCCGGACCGTGCTGCGGTCCGGGCTGGCCGCCGCCGCGCTGGGGGCGGTGGGCGCCGCGACCGGGTGCACGGCCCGGCCTGCCCCCACGGCCGCCTCACCCGCCCGGCGTCACCTGATCGGGCCGCGCAGCCCGCAGGTCGCCGCGACCGAGGCGGCCCGGCACGCCACCGGCATCGTGCAGGCCGGCGTGGCCCCCGAGGCCGGGCACCTCGACCTGGGCGGACCGGTCGTGCCGACATGGAGCTTCGGCGGCCAGGTCCCCGGTCCGGAGATCCGGGTGCGGGCGGGCCAGAACCTGCAGGCACTGCTGGTGAACCGCCTGCCGGTCGAGACGAGCGTGCACTGGCACGGCGTCGCCATCCGCAACGACATGGACGGCGTCCCCGGCATGACCCAGGCGCCGGTCCCGGCCGGACAGGAGTTCACCTACTCCTTCGCGGTCGCCAAGCCCGGCACCTACTGGTACCACCCGCACGTCGGCGTCCAGCTGGACCGGGGCCTGTACGGGCCGCTGATCGTGGAGGACCCGGCCGAGCCGGCCGACTATGACCACGACTGGACCGTGGTGCTCGACGACTGGATCGACGGCACCGGCTACACCCCCGACCAGGTCCTGGACGCCCTGCGGAACGGCATGGGCGGCATGTCGATGGCGGCCGCGTCCCCGTCCCCCTCGCCGATGATGAGCAGCATGGGCGGCATGAGCGGGATGCCCATGCCGTCCTCGTCGGCCTCGTCGGCCTCATCGGCCCCGGCGGACACGCCGGCGCGGCCGAGCGGGCCCAGCCCGGTACTGTCCGGGGCCCGCAGCGCGCTGCTCGGCGGCGACGCTGGCGACGTCCGCTACCCGTGGTACCTGATCAACGGCCGGGTCCGTACCGCGCCCCGGACCTTTGCCGCCCGCTCCGGCCAGCGGGCCAGGATCCGCTTCATCAACGCCGCCGCCGACACCAGCTTCCGCGTTGCCCTGGGCGGTCACCAGATGACCGTCACCCACACCGACGGTTACCCGGTGGCCCCGGTGCGGGCCGACGCGCTGCTCATCGGTATGGGGGAGCGCTACGACGTGCAGGTCACCCTCGGAGACGGCGTGTTCCCGCTGACCGCGCTGGCCGAGGGGAAGAATGCCACCGCGCTGGCGCTAGTCCGGACCGGGTTCGGCGAGCCGCCGCCGCCGGCCGTCCGGCCCGCCGAACTAAACGGCGTGCTCGCGTCGTACGACGCCCTGCGCGCGGTGCCGTCCGCGCGGCTGGCGGCGCAGAAGCCCGACGTGACCTACCGGCTCCGGCTGACCGGCGGGATGGCCCGCTACGAGTGGGGCATCAACGGCCAGTCCTTCGACATGTCCCGCCCCGGCGCGCTGCAGTTCCTCATGGCCGAGGGCCAGCGGGTCCGGATGATCTTCGCCAACACCACCACGATGTACCACCCGATGCACATCCACGGGCACACGTTCCAGCTCGGCCCCGCCGGCCCGCGCAAAGACACCGTGATCGTCCGCCCCGGCCAGCAGGTCGCCTGCGACTTCGACGCCGCCAACCCCGGCCAGTGGATGACGCACTGCCACAACCTCTACCACGCCCCCCAGAGCGGAATGATGGCCCTGCTCAGCTACCAGACCTAGTGATCCTGACGATGCGCTTACGGATACCGCGCATCCTTTCCCCGCGTACGCTCGCGCGGCAGAATCGTCACATCCCGTGCGTCAGCGAGCACACGGGGCAGCCGGGGCTCCTGTTACTGCTTGGAGACAGTGAGGAATCATGGCTGCGCACGCGCACGACAGCATCACCCCTGTAACCCCAGCCTGGCCGGCGCGCCCGGCAGAAGCCGGGAGTATCCGGCTGTCCCAGCGCAACATCGACGGGCTCATCCGGGCCGGGGAGCATTACGGCGTCCCGCTCGCCCTGCCCGGCGCCGCGTTCACTCCGGAGCAGCCGCGATGACCGTATGGGCGTGGCTGAAGCTGACCGCGTGCCTGTGGCTGATCCGCAAGGCCTTCCGGCTGACCTGGTGGCTGCTGCTGGCGGTCGCCGCCATCGCGGCCTGGCCCGTCACCGTCGTCACCGCGGCCGGGTACACCACGGCGTGGCTGCGCGGCTGGCCCCCGGTCCGGCTGTACCGGGCCGCGGCCTGGTCGCTGCCGGTCACCGCCGCCTGGCTCATCACCCTGGAGATCCAGGTACCCGGGTTCCTCGCCGCCCGCGACCCGCGCCGAACGTGGGCGGGCGGCTGGGACCACCTGACTACGGACCGCCTGGCGGGCGTGTTCGCCGCGCTGGCCCCGGCCGTCCTCCCGGCCGGGCTCGTGCTGGCCGGCCTGGTGTGGGCGTGGCGGAACTACGCCATCACCGCCGGACTCGGCGGCAAGATGGCGTCGGCGCCGATCACCTTCGACGCCCGCCAGTGGGGGCGGCAGGTGCGCACCGCCCAGGGCCTCACCCACGCGCCGGGCGCGGTCCCGCTGCTGTCCCGCGGGAACAAGGTCCCGGTCGGCGGAACTATCCGCGCCATCGGCCACCCCTGGCACCCCGTGTTCACCCTCGAGCCTGGCGCATGCGCCCGGCACATGGTCATCGTAGGCTCGACCGGCAGCGGGAAGACGAACCTGATGATCCGGCTGTGGGCCGGCTGGTTCGCCGGCACCCTGCAAGCATCCCGGGCCGGGAACGGGGGGCGGCCGCTGCTGGTGGTGCTGGACTGCAAGGGAGGCCGGGACGCCCGCCGCAAGGCCGAACGCACCCGCCGCCTGCTCTATGCCGCCGGCGCGCGCCGGGTCGCTATCTGGCCCGACGAGGCTCGCCTGTCGATGTGGGACCTCCCGCCCCAGGACCTGGCGGTGCTGCTGTACCAGATGATCGAGTCCGGCACCGGCGCCGCTGCCTACTACGCCGACATGCTCTATGCCTGCGTGGTCCTGGCCGTCACCGCCCCGCCCGGCCCCCCGTTCAACACCGCGTCGTTTCTCGACCGGCTCGACGCCAAATGGCTCCAGCACGCGTGGGGGGACGGCCGCCACCCACGCCAGTTCGAGCAGGCCCGGGCGGCGGCGAGGCACCTGCGCGATATCCAGCTGCGGTACGCCACGCTGCTGGACCGGCTCGGCCCGGCCCTGGACGGCCCCGGCCGCCTGGATGAGGCCGATGCCTGGTACTTCATCCTGGAAGGTACCCGGGAACCGAGCGTGGCCGAGGCGCAGGCGATGGCCATCACCGAACTGGCCGCCCGCGCCGCCACCGCCCTGGACGGGGAGCAGCGGGCGATGCTGCTGGCCGCCGACGACTACTCCGCGGTCTCCCGGCGGGTGCCGATGTCCAACCTGTACGAACGCGGCCGCTCGCTGGGCATCGGGGTACAGGTCTCCGCGCAGTCCTGGCAAGGGCTCGGGGCCGATGAGGACGAGCGGTACCGGATCGCCGCGACTGCCGACGGCGGCATCTTCGTGCTGCACACTCCCCACCCCGATCCGCTGGTCGCCCTGGCGGGTAAGCGGCGGGTGCTGGAGACCGCGCACAAGCTGGTCGGGAACGCCTGGGGTGATGAGGGCACCACCCGGGAGCAGCGCGCCTGGGTCGCCGACCCCGACCTGATCCGCCGCCTGGAAGTCGGCCAGGCGTGCTACATCCACCATGGCGCAGCCACCTTCGTCCAGGTCGCCCGCCCCGCCGCCTCCCCGCTTACCCTGCTGCCCCCGCCCGCCCCGGAGCCGCCCCCGGCCCCGGCGCCCGAACACCGGCAGGAGCCCACGCCCCCGTCCTGGCCGCCCGTAGGCGGGCTGGATGACATCTTCGGACCCGGAGACCCGCGATGAGCATGCACACGAACCCGTTCGAGATCCTCGGCCTGCCCGTCCGCCGGGACCTGACTGATGAGCAGGTCGACGCGGCCTGGCGGAAGATCGCCGTGGCGACTCACCCGGACCGGCCCGACGGCGGGGACCTGGCCCGCTACACCCAAGCCTCCGCCGCGTTCGCCGAGCTGCGCATCCCCTGGTCCCGGTCCGAGGCTTACGCTGACGTGGTCGAGCAGGCCCGGACTCAGGGTTACGACGGCCTGGACGACGACGGCCAGCCTTACACCGAGCCGCTGCCCCGCGTCCCGTTCGATCCCGAGACCGGCATCTCCTATGGTGACCCGGTCGCGATCCTGATCCAGCTGCCGTCCCGCATCAGCCGCGGCCGCCCGCTGCACCTGGCCCTCCGCGCGATCATCGCCGCCGCGCTGTCCCTCATCGTGCTGCGGCTGATCCCCGGCAGCCCGGCCGCCCCCGCCGACATCCTCGGACTGATCATCTGGTTCGTGCTGACCGGCCGCAAGGACCTGGCCCCCCCGCCCGAACGGTGAGAGAAGAGACGAGGGTTCAGCCGGGCTGGCAGGACGGGCACCAGTAGGTGACCCGGTCGTCCTGTCCGGCCGAACGGACCGGCGTCCCGCACCGGCGGCACGGCTTGCCCCGCCGGCCGTAGACCCAGTGCTCCTCGCCCCGGCGCATGCTGCCGGTGGTGATGTGGCCGAACCGCTCCTTGTTCGCCTCGAGCAGCCGCCGGGCGAGTTCGGCCAGCGCGCCGAGATCGGCTACCTTGCCCGCCGGCTGCCACGGGCTGAGGCCACGCAGGAACAGCACCTCGGCCTTGTACACGTTGCCGATG